>Ga0114919_10003254_pt1 | contig 13119 bp, 11 predicted proteins | sample BlataG_FD_88682 | JGI IMG/M metagenome (GOLD analysis project Ga0114919, IMG submission 88682) | Deep subsurface microbial communities from Black Sea to uncover new lineages of life (NeLLi) - Black_00105 metaG | ecosystem: Environmental > Aquatic > Marine > Oceanic > Sediment | place: Atlantic... | reverse complement strand
GATTGGTTATATTTAGTTGAGTTAAACTTACTAATCCCACTTGGGTCTGTCATTATAATTTCCCAATAAAATGAGTGATTGGTCTTAGAAGTTATAGGAGGAATATCTATTGTTCTTGAAAATGTTACATTCCCTCCCATTCCACTCTTAGTTCCAAGATAACTTGTTCCATTATATATAAGATTAGAACTAATTGAGGTCACAATGGAATTATCATAAGTTATATTCAATATGAAATCTTCTGAAGCAAATTCAGAACTTGATGCGTTGTAAGTTTGAGAATTTTCAATGAAACCTAATGTTATGTCTCTTGTTGTGGCTGTTTTTTTACCCCCCCCACTATCTTCAGCATTACAAGTAAAATTATGACTTCCAATAGACAGATTAAGAGGTACAAATAATTCTTTTGTTGAACCTCCTCCAACGACAGTTGTGTTCAAAACTCCATCAATAAACAAACTCACATTTGCAATTGTTAATGCACCTCCAATTGTTCCAGTACAATTAAATGTTACATTCTTTCCAATCGTCTCAAGATTATCATCAGGGTTGTTGATTGTAATATATAATGTGGGTGCAGAATCATAACTTATACCTACTCCATTATTCCATAAGTTTGAAATTTCGGTTGGAGATAATGTCCTATTCCATATTGCAAGTTCATCTAAAGTAACATTTCCTAAATCTGCACCTCCTGCATTTGGTTGTTCAAAAAATCTTAAACCTTGACCACTTCCTGCCCAATTAGTTTGAGAAGCATTATGCCATAATGTTCCATTTAAGTAAAATGCAATATCTGTATCATTGATAACTAAGGTAATCATATGATATTTTCCATTTTCTAAAGCAATATTTCCAGTTACAACCCAAAAAGGAACACTATCATAAACTCTCATACTAAATTCTCCTCCAGAATACCAACCCATTGATACTCCCCCTGCACTTGGACTTAATGGTGTTGTAAATATAACCGAATCTGGAACAATTCCTGTTTCATTAATCCACATATTAACTGTAAGGTTTGTGTAACCAGAAAGATTAAGGACAGAGTCCTGTGCGTCTCCTTCTGTTGAATTATAACCATAACTAATTATACCAGTAGGGACTTGTTGTCCATCTGTGGTTGTAAGATTTGCTGTTCCATTCACAACATTCTCTGCCACAGTTCCTGAAGTTTCATTAAAAGGAATATAATGCATAAGGTTAGTGTTTAGTGAATCTTCCCACACTGCCCACTCATCAAGTTTAACACCAAAGAAAGTTGGAATCCACTCAACTCTATCTCCTTTTAACACGTCTGTGAATATTCCTATTGTAATTTCTCCTTTCGGAAGGTCTTTCTTATGGTCAAACACCACCCAAACTTCTTTTAATTTTTGTTCTCCTTCTTCAAACCTACAATTATATTTTTCAATATATTCTAAACCATTGTCGTTTGATAATTTTTCATCACACACAACCTCCCACCCTCCAACTGTTTCATAATCTTTATAACGATAAATAAATTCTCTATTAAACTTTTTCATACTTTTTTTAGTATCAAAAAATTCCAATTTATCAAACACCATTTGATAATTTTTCTCATTACTAATTGTAAACTCTGCTACTAATCTATCTTGACCCCGAATTACATAATTAATTTGTGGCGTATTTAATTTTATTTCTGCAATTTTATCACCCAATCCAAATGCATTAGTGATTGTTATTGTTTTAGTTTCGGGGTCATAATCTTTTACATTATCAAAATTAAGTCCTGATACGAGGGGAATTAGGGTGAACATTATCATTACTCCAACTAAGAAAACTCCTAAGAATTGATTTATGGGCTTGTTTTTTTGTATGTTTTTCATATAAATCCCTCCCCTTGTCCAGATGGTTTCCCAAATAGTATTCCCATCATTACAACTATGATTACGGTAACCATTAATGGATAGTAAGTTCCAAGTAAGGTATTCATAATTGGGAATCTTGTAAGTGTAGTTGCAAATGTGGGGTCAGCTGCTAATTCTTGCCAGATGTTACTTAAAATTGTTCCAAGTCCCAAAACAAATATTGATAATATTCCATAGACCCAATAAAATACTGGCGAAATTCTAATTGCGTATGCAGATAATGCAATCGCCATTAAACTTCCAAAGAATATTGCTAAGAATCCATAGTCCCACGCATTAGAAGTATTTGAATCTAAGAACTTTCCAGCTTGGGTCATGGCTTCTGTATCTTCATAACCCGAATCATTTATATGAGTTTCCAATTCTGTGAATATTTCTACATTAAGATGGTTGATTGTAAATATTGCCATGCCAATAACCACAAGAAAGATAACTACATACACCACACTTTCAAAATCTGCTCTTTTATTTCTTAACATCAGAACTCTATGCCTCCCTTTGAAGTTTTAATTTTCTTTGCGAGTTGCCTACTTGCTTGTCTATAACTTTCTTTCATTTTAATTTGCATCTTTTTGATTTCTTCATCAAGTTCAATATCTATTCTTGCGTTTACACTTCTCATCTGTAAAAACCTCCTGTCGTGGTATATTCTCCAACCGCTTGTGCTTGTTTCATGTTCTTTTTATCTACTAAACTTGCAATGGTAGTTAGAATCCAAATGAATAATAATAAACCCCCAATAAACCAATACAGATAGTAACTTACCGCACCGAGTTGGTCAAAGACATTTACAATATTTGATGACACTGCCTCACTCTTAATTGAAATTCCAATTATATTAATTCCAATGACTATGAAAAGAATACTTAACAAAAAGAAAGTCCACTTGAAAGGGGAGTATTCTTTTGGTGTGAATAAGAATCCCATAAATAATAAGAAAGCAATTCCAAACAAAACATAGATTCCACGATTGACGGCTGCACTTTTCATTTCTGAAGATTTCACACCTGTTGGGTTAACTTCCATTTCAAAACTAACTCTACCAAAATCTAAACTATCATTAAACACCATTTCACCCCCATAGATTCCAGAGAAATTAGTGAAGTTCGTATAAGAACAATAACCCTTTGATGAAACTCCATTTACATCCTGAACAAGAACCGTTCCATTAGGATAATATAAAGAATAAGTACAAGAACAATCTGTACACGTTGATAAGTTTGCGTGTGCCATAGTAAGTTCTAATGTATAATTAAAATGTTCTTGGAATACAAAACTTTCGTCTGCACTAACTACACTAACCATCAATACTAACATTAACAATATTATTATTTTGTTTCTCATCTGAAGTCCATCCAAAAGCACATCCTCCCATATGGTCGTTTATTTGAAGAGGCAGATTGTAAAACAGTATAGGTTGCATTACATTCACTTATAGTTTTGATGGTAGGTTGTTCTGTAATATTAATCCAAAAAATCATACTAATCATATTACCTTGTGTATCATTCACTGAATAATTTAAATTATAGAGGGTAACATTATCAAGTAGAGTTGCATTCGTTATCACGCCTGTTTGTGAAATATTAAAGTAAGTTGTATCATTCAAAGCATAAGTTCCAATTCCACTTACATCAGTTGCAGACATCTCTTGACTAAAAGTTGTATTCCCTATACTTGTAAGATTTCTTGGATTGGTAATTATCGGTGGTGCATTATCATCTGAACTTGCGTTCTTAACATTGATTCCAAGTATTGTAGAATTGAGATTATTCAAATTGTCATTGATGGTTATATTTAAAGTATAATTTTTCACAGTTAAAGCAGTAATATTTGTAAGTAAACCTCCACAAGTGACAGCAAAGTTCGTTGTATCATTTACTGCGAAACAATCAAATAAAGTTTCATCACTTGCGTTCATATCATAACTAAGACTTTGATTGTTATAGATTGATTGATTAGTTGGAAGTTCATCAAAGTAGGGTGGGATTGAATCAACAACTACTGAAGATGTTACATTGATTCCGATTATCGTTGAGTTTAAATTATTTGCAGAGTCATTAATCGTTATGTTTAATGTATAGTTCTTAACGGTTAAGGCAGTTGTATTAACTAATAATCCTCCACAAGTAATATTAAATGTAGATGTTTCATTTACTGCGAAACAATCTAAATCTGTAAAAGAATCTGTTGCATTCATATCATATCTCGTCGATTGATTATCATAATGAGATTGATTAGTTGGAAGTTCATCAAAGTAGGGTGGAGTTAAATCTATTGTGAAGTTAACATTCTCTGAATTATTAACATTATTGGTCGTATCATTACAATAGAAGTTTGTAAGATAACGTCCTTCACCTATTGTTGAGTTGGTATGATTATAATCATTAGGAGAAGTAGATGCATTTGTCATTGTGTAATTATCAACTCCATTATTTAAAGTGTACCAACAACCTGCAATTTGAGTATCGTCAGTTGCAGTTGCATTAAACAACATAGTTGTCTGTGAATAATTTGTTTGGTTAATTGGGTTATTTGTAGTGACGAGTGGGAATGTTATATCAGGTGCTGTTCCATTCGTCACATTTATTCCTAAGATTGTTGAATTTAAATGATTAAGAGAATCATTAATCGTTATGTTAATCGTATAATTCTTTACTGTTAATGCTGTAATATTATTTAATACACCTCCACATGAAATATTAAATATTGAAGTTTCATTTACTGCGAAACAATCAACATCAATCCATTCATCAGTTGCATTCATATCATAATTAGTTGATTCTAAATGTGTTTGTGATTGATTAACAGGAAGTTCATTAAAGTAAGGAGGTGTTGTATCGATTGTGAAGTTTGTATTTTCGGTTAGATTCCAATTCCCTTTTGTATCATTACAATAGAAGTTTGCAAGATAACGTCCTTCACCTATTGTTGAGTTGGTATGATTATAATCATTAGGAGAAGTAGATGCATTTGTCATTGTGTAATTATCAACTCCATTATTAAGGGAGTATAGACAAGTGTCTATTTCTATATTGTCCAATGCTGTTATGTTGAATAGCATTGTTGTTTGAGAGTAGTTTGTTTGGTTTAATGGATTATTTATTGTTATGTTTGGATTGGTTATATCTGTTGTTGTTGCGTTAACGTACCATTCTTGCGAGGTTCTTGTGAAGTTTGTTGTTTCTTCGTAGATACAAGTTATGTTATAAACTCCTTCTGTGTCGAATGTTGTAAGGTTGTTTGTTGGTGATGTTCCATTGTTAATTAGGATAGTTTCATTATAGGTTACTAAAAAACCTCCTGCGTCTCCAGTTATAGTTGAACAATTTATATCTATTGAACTTCCTGTTGATATTGATACGTTTCCTTCGGTTGCATCTAAAGTTAAGTTAATTAAAGAAACATTTTGGTTTACGGTTAATGTGAACCTACCTATACTTTCATTTGTAGTATAGTTTGAACCAGATGTTGCGTTATAATTATATACATGAGTTCCCGCAGATAATATTGTTACATCTGGATTTGAAACTGTAAGATTGTTTTTAAATAATCCGTAAGTTACATCCTCGTCACCATTATTTGTTTCTGTTCCTTCCACATCTCCAGTTGTTCCATAAGTTATTGGGGATGTTCCTGTTATTGAACCTTGTGGTATTGCTGTGGAAATATTATAACTTCCAACTTCAGAACAATTTAAATTATTTAAAGAATCATTTGCACACCAAGTGTAAGAATAATTTAGGGCAGATAATCCTGTCATTGTATAATTATAAATATTTCCACTCAATAAAACTGATGTGTAGTTTGTTCCATTAAATTCAAATAGAACTGTATCTAAGTTTGTATCGGTTACTGTTGCATTGAATTGTAATGCTTGTCCAAATGAATATGTTATTGGGTCTGCGGGTTCTTGTAGATTTGTAACAGATGGGATAATTGAATCAATATAAAAATCAACATATTCAGAATTGTTTAAGTTATTTGTAGTATCGTTACAATAATATGTAACCCTTAGACTTCCTTGTGTCATTGTTATATTTGTTGCATTATAATATGTTGGTGAGGTTGTTGCATTTGTCATATTGAAAAAGTTTGCACCATTAAAAGAATATAGACAAGTATCTAATTCTGTTTCATCAACAGATGTTACATTAAAGTTAATTGTGTTTGTTGTATATGTTTGGTTTAATGGATTATTTATTGTTACGTTTGGATTCGTTGAATCTCCTCCACCTTCATCATAAGTAAAATAAATACTCGGATGACAGTTTGCCCGTCTTTCTGAGTCTCTTGTGAATGTCGCAGGGGGAGTAGTCTCGGCTATATCAACATCAACATCATAAGTTCCTGCTGAATCATAATGCCATGTAAAACCTCCGTAAGACTTGCTCCAATCTAATCTATATGCTGTTGCTGAATAAACATCATAAGGAGATAATAAGTCTATGTGACGCCACATATTTCCATTATTTGTATAAATTACAGATTCTTCTGTCCTTACAAGACGAGAATCTGCTGTGCTGTATATTCCCATAGAGAAATTAACTTGATTATAGGCTCCATAATCAGTAACATAAAGACTCATATTTATTGCACTTCCATCTGACTCAGGATTCCATCCTTCGTCACTCATCCAGCTGTTCTGTGCTGTTTCTGATTTTGTTGAACCTCCAATAGAAGTATAACCAACCTTAGGGTCTATTATTACTGGATAAACTGCATTGTTTAACCAAGTTTCATTCATTATTATTTTCATTATATTTTCCGTGATATTTATCTCCGCCCAAATTTCATTATTATCTGCGTCGATTAATTTTGGTCTATAAATGTGGGCAAACTTTCCTGTTTCATATTTATTATTTCTCTTGTTCCAATAAACAGCATAACTTCCTACTACATCTATTGGTCTATGTGAACCCTCACAATCTGTTGCATTGCACGATGCGTTTCCTGTTTCTATATTTAAAGGTGGTTGATAATTAAACTTTAAACCTTCTGAGAAATCTAAATCAAACTCTACATAGTTATCTATCGGTTGTTCACTAAATATAACTTCATATTCAAAGTTGTTATCATCTATTGAATAATACTTGTCGATTAATCCAGAAGTATCTTCATATTCAACTTTGTTGTCTTTCCATTTTTCTTTTGAAACATTTGAATCTGTTTTTCTTGTTATGTTTAAATATGCTTCGTCATTCCATTTCTGAGAGTAGAATTTTGGTTTATCATTTTCTTTTTTAACATTAACCTTTGCATTATATTTATCATAATTGTATCCCTTTAATTTTGCATTCTTTATAGAAATCTTAGGGTCAATATCTGAATCTGATGTGAAGATTACTTCTAAGATATAATTTCCTTCCTTGTAATAGGTAAATTCGCATGAAGAATAATTTTCAGAACAAACATCTGTGAAGTTAAATTCGTGTAATTCTGATGAGTTATTTGGGTTTTCTACGAATGGAGTAAACTCACTTGAAAATATTTCTCCAGAACTTTCTACTTTATATTTGTAGACTTCTAAACCTTCATTAGAACTATCATTTGCACCAAATTTATCTGAATCTTCATTAGAATAAACCCAAATATCTTTTATGGTGTTATTCCAATTTCCTGAGATGTTCTTATACAATGTGATATTTACATCTGCAAAATCTAATTGGTAGTTTAATCTTGATTCGTTTTGATATTCTACTACTTGAGAATTATTCCCTAACCTAACATGAGTATCAATGTTAATAGCTTGTGCTTGTGTCAGAGAAATGTGATAACAATTTGCACCTCCACATTTGGCAGATTCACATTTTAATGTTATTGATTTTGGTTTGTCGTCGAGGATTGTATTTCCGTTTACATCATATAAATATTTATCAACCCAACCAGAACAAGAACCACTCTTAGGAATCCAACCTAATTCTGCTTTTTTATCTGTGCTTGAAGTCCAGAATATTAAGTCTGCTTCTTCACCCGTTGCTTTTATCTGTTGCCATCTCGCTTCTCCTTCAACTACTTGTAGGTTTCCTAAACCAACCATTCCATAATCTCGTTCACCATAAAGATTGTCTGTGGGATTATTAGAAAAAGTTTCAACTAACTTTGGTGCGAGAAAGAATCCTCCCGCTACCAATCCACAAAATAATAATCCAATTAGGATAAAGTAAATCATTTTCATAGTTACAACTTAAACCTACTAAAGAACCCCCCTTGTGTATTTTGGGTGGGTTGTGGGCTTGAACTTATACTTTCTACTACTGCCCTATTCAACCAGTTCTTTTCGTTTTGTTTCCATGCCCTTTTCAGAGCCATAAAACTTGGTATCAATGTTGCGTTTAAAATATGGTCTCTCATTATTTCTTCTTCAATTCCATACTCATTCCAGTGTAATGTTAAGTCATCAACAATATCATCACTAACTCTAATTATCATCTTACTTATTTCTCTTTCTTCCAAGTGTGATAAGATTGTATTTTGATTCACAATAGTTGAGAGATTGAATAACATCATACTAATACCTCTCTTGTTCATTAGAGGGTCACTTACTTTGATTAAACTTCCGTCCCACTTCTGTCTATACCCTTCAAGTTTCAATCTAACACTTTCTAAGATGTGGTCTGGATTAGTTTGTTCAACTAACGCCGCTTGAACTTGTTGTTGTTGTCCAACTATCCCTGCTGCATTCATTCCTTGTTGTGCATTCGTTTGTTGTTGTTGCAAGGCAGACTGTACATCAAATTGGTCTTTCATTAAGTCATCCATTTATTTTTTCCTCCCTTTTCTTTTCTTCTTTTTCTCGCCAAGAAATTCCGTCGTCACAATTGGTCGAGTGGCTAATCCCGTGAATGATAATTTAGGAATTTTAAATGCAGTTCTTCCTAATGCGATTGAACTTAATCCCGCTTGGAATCTAAATGGTCTTTCAAAACTTGGGGGGGCTTCCCCAAAACTTCCAAACTTTAATGGAGGGAAAAGAAATGGAATGAGGGGTGGAGAAGTTGTTGGTACACGTGGTTTCGGAAATCTAAAAGTTGGTGAAGGAGATGTAAAAGGTGTTTTGATTTGTGGTTTTAATTCTGTTTTTAATTCAGGTTTGAACACCAACTTTGATTGAAATTTCACCAATGGTTTAGTTATTGTCTTACTTCCTGACACAGTTATGACTTTCACTTTGGTTTTCGTTATTGGTTTAAATTCAAATTTGGGTGTAAGGTCTAACTCTTGTTTGGTTTTTACCGTTGGTCTGGTTACAATTCCCACGTTTTCAAAAGTTTTTTCATAAGTTCCTTGCCCTGCAAAAAGTGAGGGTGCAGTTGCACCTAATCCTCCAACTATCTTTGGAATTACAGATGAAGTAACTATTGTTTTACCAATAGGAATGGGAGAGATTTGAGGAACAATCTTAATGGTTGGAGTGATTGGTATTCGTTTTGTTATTTGAGATGTAAATTGTTGAGTTGTTTGTCCTCCAAAAGTCTTAGACCATGCTGTCTTGGTTATAGGTGCAGGTTTAATAAAATTCACACCAGATGTTCCTTTGATGATTGGGTCTCTCAATCGAGTAATAGTTGTTTCTAATTTTGGGAACTTCCCACTCAATCTTGGGGATGTTCCTGTCGCCTTCGTCACATCTTTAAATAAAGTTCTTGCATCAACAACTTCAAATTTACTTGTTTTATAAAGTGGTTTAAGTTGTGTCGAAGATTCTGTTCTTGTGATTGTTCTTCCCGCTTTAAACTTAGTCGCTTTGAAAGTAGATTTGGATAATGATTTTAACTTGAATAACTTTTGTGTTTCAATCACAGACCTAAACTTTTGTGTTGTCACCTTCCCTATCGGAGAAAAACTTTGACCCTTCACCGAAGAGACTACCCCAAACTTTTGACTGGACTTAACAGTAGTCACTAAAAATGGTTGTCCTTTGACAACTTCAAATGGAGTGGAGACTTTGAATAAAACAGGAGGAACTTGGGTGGTTGAAATAGGTTTGAGATGAAACAACTCTCTACCTCTTGACGTTTTAATAATCTCTAATGGTGGTCTAACTTCTCCAGTGATAGTGTACTTAGATTTCAATATTGTTCTCCCTTTTATTATCTCTATCTTTTGAAGTTCTCCCGCTTGTGCTATCTTGATTGGTCGAGTTGGAGTTATCTTTGTAATTGGTGTTCTTAGATATTTTGTAATGGCAAAAGTTCCAATACCAACTCCAAGACCAGCTTCAACAGCACCAAACAATCTTTGCTTTTGAGTTAAACTTCTATCGAGTGCAGTCTCTGCACCTTCACCAAATAAACTTGCTGCGACAAGAGGAGTAGGTAATGCTGCAAAACCACCTATTTGAACTGCCAACCCAGCACCCATACCAGCACTTTTTGGAGTAAGAGCAGTTTTAGTCACAGGAGATATTACAGGAAATCCCATAATATTTTTAATGGATGGAACAGGTAAAAAAATGGGGACTTGTTTAATTCCTGCCCTTGTTAATCCTCTCTCTGTAAAACCTGAAACACTCGTACTAACTTCTCGAATAGCTTTAGCAGGTGTTGCCATCGCCCCAAAGATTCCAGAAGATACAACTTCTGCTTGTAGAGGAACTGCACCTGATGTAAGTTCTGCACCAACCGTTACTCGTTGAGGAACGAACATTGATTGGTCTAATGAAGGGGGTCTAATATCTGGACGACTTATTATCCTTTGTTCTTGTGCTTCTCTTTCTGCCCTATATTGTCCACCTGTTATAACTTGTCGAGGAACTATGCCTCTGGTTTCTCTAAAGATTGGTTCTCGTTCTCTTTGTTTCCTTTCAAACGCAACTTGTGTCTTTCGTTCTTGTTCGGCTTGTGCAACTTCATGTGCAAAACCTTCAAGACGTTCTTGAGGAATATCTGGTTGGTCTTGTGAAACTTGAATGGCACGTCTAAACCCCTGTGCCTTTGCTTCAAGAGGTCTTAACTCTTCCATCAAATCTCTATTCATAGCAGAGACGGTTGCACCAGATAATGAACCTCTTGCACTTGCGGCACGTTTCTTTTCTTCAAACCTTTGTTTGACTTCAATTTGTTGTTGTTCGGTTTCTTGGAGTTTTCTTTTTAATTCGGAAGTCGTTTCACCTACCATTAGAATAATAAAACCTTCTTTGTTTAAATAATATAGTTTTTTGTTACAAATTGTAACACTTTTAATATTCTTTTACACCCCAATTCAAACCCACCCACGAGACAAACAAGACTAACATGATTATAATAAAGTGGATGAGAAAATAACATGGAAAGATATAACCAACAGATGCACAAATGATTGAGGAGAGATAACGACCAAGAACATAACCAACCAAAACTCCTGACACAATTCCTAAAAAAAACATCAAAGTATCTTCTTCCATTTTAAAAACATCCACACCAATAATTACAAATGAACTTGGATAAGAAGAACACTCCCGCTATGAAACCAACCAACATCCAAAAGATATAGGCAAGTAGTCCTCCTTTAATATTCATTTGAAATCCTAAACACTTTTATTTTACCTATTGCATGAACAGAATGGGGAAACTTCCCTAATATTCTATTAAACTCCTCTTCTGTTGGTCTTTCGCCCACAACTTCTCGTCCTAACATTTTATTAAGAAGGGTGGAGACCTTTGGAAGTTGTTGGTTTAACTTCTCTGCAACTTCCCTACTTGTGATTCTTGGGTAACGTTCAAGTAGTTCAAGGATTTCCTGTTGAGTAATTTTCTAACCCCTCCCATTTAAAATTATTAATAATCTCAACAGAACCATTAAGATAAAATGTTGAAGTTAGTCCAGTAGTCTTACATGAAATGTCGTCCCCAATCTTCTCTGCACATAATGAACAAGGATGAGTTCTAAGTTCATGTGAGTAATTCAATAGTAAGTAAAAGAAAGACCCCCAAATGATTAAGAGTATTAATCCAATTAAGATTATCTTCTTCATTCCTTCGCCCCTAACATTCCCATTATCATTGCGACGATAAATGCAGTAATGAATATGTTATCAAAGAGGATTTGTAGAAATGCAATTCCTATTAGTCCCCCACTAAACCACGAGACGAACCCCATGAATCCCATCTTATTCTTTTGCAAGTGAAAGAAGTTCACTTTGGTTTTCTAATATTTTCATAATCGCACCAAATAAAGCATACTTCTCGTTTGTCTCTGTGTCTTTAATTACTGGTGTTGTTTGAGTTGAAATCTCCTCCATTACAAATCGAGTTTTAACTTCTTCTTCATCTATCTCTTCCTCCTCAACTTCTTCTTTGTCTATCTCTTCCTCCTCAACTTCTTCTTCCTTAACTTCTTCTTTCGGTATCTTTTTTAATTTAGGTTTTGGCATTTTTACCCCCTTTCAAATTTAGGTTGAAGATTCAAGTCTCCACTTTCTTCTAAGTGCAACTATCTCACAATATAAAAAACATCCAACTAATCCTCCAAACCACGCCCACTCCCTAACCACTAAGAATCCTAATGACTTTAGAAAGAACATCCAACCCAACAAATGCCATGCCCAGACCGACATTGTGTCGGTTATGATTTTGGTTTGTTCGTCTATCATTGTGTTATCCCCTCTGCTTTGTTTAACAATTGGAATGCTTTGTCTGCCATCTTCCACACACGTGACTTGGTCTCCATCATTTCTTCCCAACACTTCTTATGAAGGAAGTTATGTTTAACTATCTTCTTGTTGTCCCACTCTTTTAGTTCTATATAATTCTCTTTTTCTTTTATATCTTCTCGACATCTTATACATATTTTATTCTGTTGTTTTTGTTTCTTCATCTTTCTTCTTGACTACAAGTCTTGGAAGTTTATTTAAAATCTTTCTTATGTTTGCATACTGTCCAGTATTTAAAAAGTACATTATATCTTCTATTTGTTCTTCTGTTATTCTTCTCGTTTTGTTTTTCTTTCTCATTTTAACCTGTTGTCACAATAGGAGAGCATCTATCTAATGCAGCCGCAGCTTTTGCAATCTCTTCTGCAACCTTTTGACCAGCAGATACAATCTGTGGTGCTTTATCTAACCAAATGTAAGTATAAAAAATTACCCCAACAATCATTAAGGCAGGGATGATATAAGGAAGTAGTTTCATTGCAAGTGATTCTGTATCCGCAAGGAAGAAGATCTCGTATGCTGTGGAGAGCGCTTTCTCCCTCTTCTTCTCTTCGTGGAGAAATTTCTTTGCCAGGTTTTTCATCTCCACTTTTAAT
>Ga0114919_10003252_pt1 | contig 13119 bp, 8 predicted proteins | sample BlataG_FD_88682 | JGI IMG/M metagenome (GOLD analysis project Ga0114919, IMG submission 88682) | Deep subsurface microbial communities from Black Sea to uncover new lineages of life (NeLLi) - Black_00105 metaG | ecosystem: Environmental > Aquatic > Marine > Oceanic > Sediment | place: Atlantic... | reverse complement strand
GTCCGCGTAGGGCGATGAGGACGATCCGCGGCCGAGTCCGTACAGCTGCTGCAAGGGGCTGGCCGCGGAGCTGACCAATGACCGCGCCGGGGAGGACAAGCCGGACAAGGCGGAGGCGGGGGCGGAGGACAGACTCGACAGGGCGCTGAGCGGGCTGCCCCCGCCGCCCATGCCGCCGCCGCGGCCGGCCGGGCCGCCACCGGCCCCGCCGCCGGGCAGACCGGCGGCGGCGGCTTTGGCTTGCTGGTAGTAGCGGTTGGCGAGCTCGTCGACGAGGACTCGGCGCAATTCGGCGGGCGGCATCTGGGCGCGCAGCGAATCAGCGCCGCTGGTGACGGCGGCGACTTTCGTGGCCAGGACCGCCATCTGGCCTGCCGGGGTGCCTTCCACCGGGGCCAGTGCATTGCGCCGGTCGGCGTACTGCTGCTCGGTGTGGTCGATCGCGCGGCGACCGGCAGTCACGTTCGCCGCCGATTGGTCAACGACCGGTACCAGGGACGGCTCGACCTTGGCCAACTCGGCGCTGATCTCGGCTTGGCTCTTTCGGGATTCAACGAACCGTTCGATGACCAGCCCTAATCCGTTGGGCAGCTTGTCGAGCCTGCCCTGAATGTCTGCCGGAATCGTCGACGGCAACGGCGCGGTCACCGGAGTCCCCTCTCCGAGGAGACCTCGGAGTTGGTCGAGGATGCTGGTGACTTCATCGCCGGTGGACATGGCCTCAGGGCGCCACCGGGGGTGGCGGCAGCGGTGCGGGCGCGGCGGATGCAGCGGCCTTCGGCTGCCGGCGCTTGCCGGGCTTAGCAATGCCGAGTTCCGCCATTTCGTCGGCCTTCCAGCCGGCCTCGAGGCATCGCGTGTAGCTCTTGTCGATGTTGTGGACGAGGTCTTCGAGTTCGCGTTCCTTGGTGGCCTTCTCCTCGAGGAGCTTGCCGAGTGCAGTGACGGGCTCCATCCGGGCGGCCAGCAGTGCCTTGGCCTTCTTAGCGAGATCACTTTCGTCTGCCATTGTGGGTCCTTTCGGTTCAGGGTCGTCGTTGCCATTATCGGTGCTGTGGGGTGACAAAACCGGGGCCGGCCGGTGTGTTTCCGTCTCGGCGGGTCGACCGTTCTCGGGCTGCTCATACGGCCAGGTGCGTTTCGGTGAGATCGCGGACATCCATGACGGCATCTGCCGGGACTTCGGTTTCCTCGCGATGTCCGGTGTAGACGTCGCGCAGCATCAATACGAGGCTGTCGGGGGCCGAACCCGTCTCGGGTTCCTCATCGAGGATCCACCATTCGCCGGTGTCGGGGTGACACAGATAGTCGCCGACCTCCAACTCCCCCACCGCCACCGCTCGAACATCGCTGTCATCCCCGGTGTAGCTGTCGATGAGGTCAGCGACGCTGCGCTGCGACTGGGGTGCGCTGCCGAAAATGGAGTCCACCCCGTGGTCGACCCACTGCATCCAGGCCGGCGGCTGATAGTCCGGGGAGCTGGGGTCGTAGTTCGGATAATCGGCAGCTTTGAGCAGCGGCAGGCCCTGATAGATGTTGAAATCCAGGGGCTCCAGGGTGGGATCGGTGGGCGGAGGCATGACGATGCCCCGCTCGTAGAGCGACACCGGCGGGCGGAGCTCGCCGAGGATGGTGCGCTCGTTGTCGTCGGCCGGGTCGTCGGGGTCGGGAACGTAGAATGCCTGCACCTCAGTGGGCCAACCGGCCCGATTCAGGGCGGTGCCGCGGCCGCGGATCCCCAACGGCACGGTGCGCCCGGCATGGGCGTCGTTGTGGATCATGATCGCCGCCTGGGTGGACAACTTTCCCAGCGACAGCCGTTGAGTGAAGTTGTCCTTGGCCTCGCCCTCCAGGAACTTCTGATCAGCGCGCTGCAGTGCGGCCACGCAGTGCAGTCGGCAGGTTCGCCCTAGCCGGAGCAGCGACGAGAACTGGGTCAGGGTCGGGCATTCCCGTGGCGCGCCTTTGCCTTTGGTGGCGGTGTAGAACGTGCGGATACTTTCCTGAAATTCGGTGTACTCGTCGAAGATGATCAGGAACGGCTCCTTGCCGGCCAGGGCCCTGCGGTCCCTCTTGTAGAGGTTGTAGCGGGCCTGCATCTCCTTGTAGATGGTGGCGACGAGGGCGATGGCCTCATGCGGTTCGGTCAGGACCGACACCACGTTCGGGTAGTCACGGAACGCGGTGAATTCACCACCTTTGAAGTCGATGATGAACACTCGTGCGCCGAGTCGGGCCCCGCCGACGAGGGCGTTGTGGATGGTGGCGGTTTTGCCGGTGCCGGTGGGCCCCATGAGCAGCATGTGTGGATTGATCTTGAGATGCCATTCGATGACGTTGCCCTTTTCGTCCACCGCCAGGGGGATGGTGGCGCGGTCGTAGCGATCGCAGGCTTCCTCGATGGTGGTGACCGCCGGGTTGACCGGTGGGTAGACCAGGCTGGGCAGTTCGGGTCTGATTTCGAATGTCGCTGTTCCTGCGAGGTTATCGTTGCTGCTGGCACGCCAGCGGCCGGGCAGCCCGAGGTCGCCGATCTTGCGGGCGATGCGGAACAGCCGATCGGTGCCGGCCAGTTTGGCGCCGATCTGGTGGTGGACGGTGAAGCCGACGAGGTCGCCGCCTTCGTTGAACTTGAGGTCGGTGAGGGTCGCCCCGGAGCCGAACATGTCGGTGCTGTCGATCTGTTCGCGCAGGCCTCGCACGACTGCGGGCTCACTGTTGACACTGGCCAGTGAGGCGGTGATGAGTTGGTCGGTGGTGGCGTAGGACAGCGTGTAGTGCGATCCGACGACGTCGTCGAGGCGTTGTCCGAGTTGGGGTTTGAGTTCCTCGCGGCGGCCGCGGTAGGCCAGTGTGAGGGTTTTGGGCTTGCCGGGTTCCCCGTTGGGGCCTTCGTCGTCCCATTCGGTGATCGCGACGAGGCGCCGGCGTGGCAGTTCGTCGAAACCGAGGTAGGGGTAGAGCACCCATTCGATTTCGTTGAGGTCGCGGGCGCGTTCGCGGCGGATGTGGAGGTGCCCGTGAAGCCAGTCGCCGATTCCGTAGCCGGCTATCAGTCCGAGCACGCCGGCCAGGGCGTCGGGCAGCAGCGGGATCAGGACCAGGATGCTCAGGCTGGCGGTCAGGGCGGCCGCGGCGGTGACCGGGGCGCCGAGCAAGGGAAGAGGGCGGCGGTCGTCGGGGTCGTGTTGAACGGGGGCTGCCAGGCGTACCCCGGTGATCGCCGCGGCGATCACGCCGACCAGGGCGGCGGCCAGGGCCACGGCGGTGAGCACGGTGGGTCCGGCGCCGGTTGGATTGGCATTGGGCAGCGCGATCGCGGGATGGCTGGTGGTGAAGTAGTCGTGGCGTATCGCCCAGCTGGCTAGGCCGCCGCCGCCGCTGAACCAGAGCAGTCCGCCGCCAGCGGCGACCGCAGCCCCGGCTGCGCCGCCCAGGTTGGCCGAATCCTGGCTTTTCGTGGAGGTTTTCATCGTCAGTAGCCCTTCGGCGCGGCGTAAGGGTTGGCCTGCTGCACCCGGGCCATCAGGTTGGAGCCGTCGGGAGACACCCCGTAGCGGCTCATGACATAGTGGATGGCGGCCGCGGCATTGGCGACGGGATCGAAGATGTTGCGGGAGGTCCCGGGGCGCCAGTGGGCGTTGAAGGTGGGCTCAATGGTTTGCATCCACCCCTTGGAGGGGATGCCGTTGCGGGCGTTTGAGTTTCCGGTCAAGAAGATGTCATCCCCGCTGCGGCATGTCCACGATCCAAGGCCTGTTGTAACGCACCACACCGATCCGGTGCCGACTTCTTCCCGCTGTCGCATTCCCCCCACATAGATATGGGGGATATTCAGTCGAACCGACGCCTCCGGAGCCCAATTCGAGTTCCTCCGGTTCGCCCAGGCGACCTTGGGGCGAGTCCCTGTTAAGTAGCCGGCCAACACAATTGCCTCAAGAACCTCGCCGGGGCCCTGGTAGATTATGGCTTTCCCAGTGCGGTCGAAAGTTCCTTCCGCATCAATCATTCCTCGGAGCCACGCTTCGCGTTGGCTTAGCGACATCGCAAGAACGATCTTCGCCGCCTCAGTTTTCGGGTTTCCGACTCGTCGCATCAGATCGTCAGCCCATTCGTACTTCAGCCGAAACTGATAGCGCGGGCCGCACGGTTTGCGTCCTAGCCTTGTCAACCGGTCGTCCACGTAAACCGAGTGAGGGATTCCTTCGAGCAGGTGTCGAAGTCGTTCAACCATCGCCGGTTTGCTTTGGGCGATCCTGATCGTGGGCCTGTGTTTACAGGACTCGATATGCCCATCGCCCGCGACCCAACCTAAGATCTCGGCCTCTACATTGCTAATCGGCAGACCGGTGCCGGTCTCCGCAGGCGCTGACAGAACAATGCAGTCCCGCGAATTCAGGTCAACTGTTGCCAGCAAGCGAGCCGGCGACTTTGTGTCGACTCCCTTCAGTCTTAGACCATGCGCCTTCATTAAATGAATTGATAAGCCCATGGTTCCGGTCTCTGCGAAGTCGCGTCCACATTCTTGGCACACCGGCACGAGGGACTGACTGGGGCAGAAGTTGGTTCGCCTCTGTGCGATCCACTTATGGTTCGGCGTACTCAGTGCTTCCCATCGACTGTTCTTGAGCCGCACCAATGGGGCGTCGTTGTAGTGAACGACTCTGCTGATCTGGGTCCACTCGCTAAGGCCAGTCGACAGGTTGTACCCGATCGTGTAGTCCCCTACCTTGACTTCGTCATGCTTCAGCCAGCCCCGCTTGGTGAGGATTTGGTAGTCGATCGGCACACAGTCCCAATTGTTCACTGCCCGTGGGTTATTGGCGGATTCGCGCTTGCCCATGGTGAGCAGTCCGGGGAGCCAGTTGCGGATCGCGCGAGGGTCGGTAATTCCGTTGGCGGCCAACGCCTTAATCGCCCACGCGGTGGGGCCGCCGCTGGTGGCGCTGGCCAGCACGGTGCGGCTGTCGCCGGGTGTGGGGGTGGCACTGGCCGGGGTTTGGAGGTCTTTGATGTAGTCGCGGGCCATGTTTTGGATGCTGGCGGAGTTCAACGTGTCCTTGCCGAGTGCTCCGGTGAGCACCGCGCCAGCGGCGGTGAGGCCGCTGGTGATGACACCGACTACGGCGGTCTGGCCGGCGGGGGTGCTGATGATGGGGTTGAGGTCTTCGAGGGCGGCCTTGACCTGTTCGATGATCTGGGTGATCTTTTCGCGGCCCAGGGTGGCGTTGGCTGCGGAGCTCTCCAGGGTTCGGCGCAGGTTCTGGTCGAGGTTGTTCATCGCTTCGGCTTGGTTGGACAACGTGTCCCGTTGGTCCTGAAAGGCTTGGCCGGGCTCGCCGGTGACCGCGGCGGACGGGTCGCCGCCGGCCAGCCGTGAGGCGAGGTTTGGAGGAAGTCCGCTGGAGGCCGGCATCGCCGGGGTGCCCTGCCCGAATTGGCTGAGGATCTGCGCGAACGGGGCGAGAAGTCCGGAGCCGAGGCCGGCCAGGGTTGCCGGCAGTCCCATTGCAGACTGCAGGGCCGGGGATAGCGCACCGGTGGCGATATTGAGGGCGTCGGCGGCGCTGATCGGGGGCTTGTCGGGCGCGGCCGGGTCGGCATCATCGCGGTCGGCATCGTCACGGCCGGCGGCGTCGCGGGCGGCGCCGTCGTCGTTGGCTGGAGCGTCTTTGCCGGGTGCGGTGTCGGTCTTGTCCCCTGATGCCCCGTCGGCGGCCGCCGCCGGGGCTATCCCGGCTGGAGTGGGCGGGGATTGTCCGGGCTGTTCTGGGGTGGGCTTCGCGGCGGGGGCAGGGGCTGCGGGTCCGGGTGGAGGGGGCTGTGCGGCCGGGGTGGCGCCGGAGGGGGGTGTCGTCGAAGCAGGCTGGGCCGGGCCGGGGAGCCGCGGGATGATGGGCAGCATCGGTGGCCGCCGGTTGTTGTTGGTGTCGCTAGACGGCGGCGGGGAATCGGCGCCCAGTCCGGCCGGAAGCGGTGGCGGCGCCGTGGGGTCGAGGACGTCTTCGCTCACCGGGCCTCCAGTCGCGGGCGTTTGACGATGACGTTGCCGGAGGGAATCGGCGCCACCGCGATCGGGCGGTTGTGCTGGGAAGTGTCGATGCCGGCGGTCGGGCTGACGGCGATCATGACGGCGGTGGGGCCGCTGTCGGGGGTGAAGGCGTAGTAGACGAGATCGCCGGGGCTGATCGCGGATGGGTCGATGCGTTGACCGACGCCGATCTGGGCGGCGAGGGTGTCCGGCATGATCACCTCTCCCCTACTGGCCTGGTAGTAGACGTACTTCACCAAGTTAGCTGGGGAAAACGCCTGATTCGTGGGCCCGGCAGTGCTTCCGTCTCTGGGGGTTGCCAGCAGCCCGACCTGGCGCATCGCCAGCTCGGCGGCGGCGCGGCCGGATTCATCGCCGGGGCTGCGCAGCGGTGGGGCGACGAACTCCCCGGTCTTCATGGCGTCAACACAGGCCGCGGTGCGGGCGTCGGCGTCCGGCGCAGCGGTCAGCGCTGCGTACGGGTTGCGCGGCGGGGCCGCCGCCGCGGTGGTCGCGGGTGTGGATGTCGAGGTTGGGGCGGTGGAGGGGCCAATGCTGGATTCGGGCTGCAGAAACCGCAGCTCGTAGCTCGTTGTCGGGGTCGCGCCGCTGGTCTCGGGCGCTGCGACGCGGGTGATGACCTGTACCGAAGCGGTGGTGCCGACCGCCGCCCCGAGCCTGGAGTGGCACTGGTAGATGAAGGTCGCCTGGTCGGCGTTCATCCGGCTGATCGACATGATCACACTGGCCAGCAGGATCAAAGCCGCTGTGACCGCGACGAAGGCGATGCCGGCGATCACGGGCCAGCCCGCCGCGGTCACCACCGCTGCCCCTGCGGCGCGCAACCCGTGCGCGGCCGCGGCGGTGGCGGCGGTCCCGGTCAAGGATCGCCGAGTGGTCTCGGTATCAGTCATCAGCGCGTTCCTCCGTGGTGGGTGGGGGCATCGGGGTGGCTCCGGAGGTGCTCGGGCGAGGTGGGGTGGCGGGCTGTTCGAACGGGGACGGCGGCGGAGACAGCGGCAACAAGCCTGGGGACGTGTCATCGGGCCTGCTCACGGGGCTTGCCGGATGCGGGGCCGGGGCCGGCGGGGCGGACTGGGGGGATCCATGGTCAGGGAGGGGCGCCGCCGCGGCGGTGGCCGGCGGCCGTGAGGCCGGGGACGTGTCATCGCCGCTGGTCGGGGTGTGTGCGGCCGGCACTGGCGGCGCGGGTGGGGCGATGCCGGAGTTGACGAGGCTCCGGGTGGGGGACGTGTCATCGACGCTGGTCGGGGCGGGTGCGGCGGCGTTTGTCGCGGTTCGGGGAGGAGGCGGCGGGCCGGCGGACTGGGGGCCGGACTGGACGGCCGTGGCGGCGGCCGGGGAGAGGGTGGGCCCGGACGCCGGCGGCGGGGCCGCCGCCGCGGTTGTCGGGGCGGGCTGCGCGGCGGCGGAGCTCCCCGCCGCGGCCGGACTGGATCCGGGTCCGGCCGCCGAGGTCGTCGCCGGTGCGGCAGGGGTGGCGGGGGCGGCGGCGTTCGCCGCCGCTTTGGCGGCCTTCGCGGCGGCCTTCTGGTGTTGGGCGGCGCCCTTGCTGGCATGGCGCAGTTTGCGGCGATGTGGCAGGTAGGTACCGGCCAGCTGCAGGCCGGGCGCCAGGGCGGGGATGTGGCTGACGGCTTTGGCGCCGACCGCACCGGCGGCGACGCCGGTTCCGATCTGCCCGACGTCGCGCAGGAAAGAGTTCGACTTCTCCTTGAGGATGTTGGTCTTCTCCGGCACCGGCGGAGCCCCGAGGCCGCTGAGGATGCTGGCGGTGGTGGCCGCACTGCCCTGTTTCAATCCCTGCGAGACCCTTCTGGTTGCGACAAGGGCGAGCACCATCACGATCAGGGCACCAAGCATGCCGACGATGCCGTTGCCGGCGAACCGGAAGGTCTCCGTCACAACCTGGCCGACGAACACCGCGAAGGTGACGTAGGCGAACATCGCCACCATCGAAAACATCATGGCCACAAAGGTGTTGACCAAATTTGATTGCGCGACGCCGGGGATGACGCCCACCGCGGCGTCCCAGAGGAGTCGGAAGGCGTTGGCGACCGCGCGGAAGAACTCTCCGATGATGTGCAGCCCCAGAACAATGCAGAACACTGCGAACACCGCCACGAAACACAACAGCATCAGGCCGGTGCCGATCTGGCCGGCCGTCGGATTGTCGGCCGCGTCCTTCATCTGCGCGGAGTTCGGGGCGCCGCAGGCGGCGATGCCGTCCTTGATCCGATCCTGGTCGCCGGACTGCACCCCGGCCGACCAGGCCGCAGCGCAGGCCGGGGTGTCGTCGGCGACCGCCGAGAGGTTCCACATCTGCAGCGGCTGCCGCACGAACTCGGTGGCCAGCACTCCCTGGAGTTGGCGGGGCAACGCCGCCGCTTGTTGCGAGCTGGCAACGGTGTTGGCCCCCAACCCAATTGCGACGTTACGGCCCGCCATCAAGGGGCCGTTCTCGGAGATCACCCAGCTGATCGGTGAATGAAGCAGGCCCGCGCCGACGAGTGCGACACACACTGCCACGGCTGCTTGCGAGGCTGCGCGGACCGCGTTGCCGCGCATGATGTTGAACGCGACGAACAGGCCGGCCACCATGGCCGCGATCAGCGCGATCCCGGGAATGATCCGTCCGGCGTAGCTTTGGGCGAGGTTGGCCACCGGAGTGACCAGGGTGGTGAGGAATTCGAAACTGATCGCATAGGTCAGCAGCCAGAGGGCGAAGCCGCCGAGGGCGACGAAGAAGCCGGCTTCGATCTGCAGCAGGGTGGCCAGCGTGGCGCGAGTGCCGAAGTCCATCACCGATCCGTAATCGGTGGTGAAGGTGTACTTCCACAGCGGAACCCCATAGGAGTCAACAACACCTAACGCCATCAGCGTGGCTTGCGCGGTCCCGGCCGTTGCGGCCGCGGCGGGAGGGAACAGCAGTGCGACGGCGTAGACCACCGCATGCAGGTACAGCGGGGCGGCCCAAACGCGGCGGCGCCGGGTGGCGATGGACCAGGTCCATCCGCGAACGAGGGCCTGCGCCAGCCAGGGCAGTGACGGGTCGTGGGTGAAGGCGATAGGCGGGGTCATCCCAGGACCGCCTTGTCCGGGGTCGTCGAGACCGCGAGGGCGCGGTCGGCGCGGGCCGGGCCGAGGATCTTGCCGCGGCCGATGCGGCCGCGGCCGTCGGCGATGAAGCACTCCCCTCGCCGGTTGGTGGCCACCGTCTCGCGCGGACCTTTCGGGGGTGACGTGTTGGTGCGCAGTTGGTCGATCAGGTAGCCGTCGCGTTCGATATCGACCCCGAGCCACTCCAACGTCCCCGCCGCCAGAGATTTGTCACGGTGACGGAATGCGAACCGGTTGGGGATCAGGTTGTGGGCGGCGCCGGCATAGTCCGCCCGGGGGTCGTGACTCGACAAGATAAGGCCCGCGGAATGTTTCCGCCCATCTCGACAAAAGGCCTCCACCACCTGGCGGCCGACGCTGGTGGACACCAGGTGGTAGGCCTCGTCGACGACCAGGGCCCCGAAGCGGCCCGGACGCAGGAACTGTTCGCTGGCCAGCAGACCGACGAGTTCGTAGAGGGTGTGGCCGAGTCGCTTGCGCCAGGGCAGGTTGGCGTAGGCGTGCCCGAGGGTCAATTCCTCGACGGTAGGCAGCGCCAGAGTGTGGGTTCGTACGACCGTCGCGGTGGCACCCATCGGCATCGGAGTCAGTCCGCGGCCGAACAGGGTCGGGGCCTCAACCGCGTCCATGGCGCGGACCAAGGTGTGCAGATCCTCGGCGTCGCGGCCGGTCTCGGTGTGGGCGCGCCGGGCGAGGTAGTCACGGACGTCGGCCAGGGACCGCAGGTTGTGGCGACCCCGGTGGTCGGGGCGCAGCACTTCAGACAGCAGCGTCCCAGGTCCGGAGACGACCGGGATGTTGATCAGCGGCAGAATCGTGTCCAACGCGATCCGCCGGCCGGCCTGCGGGTCGGCGAACAGCTGCAGGGGGTCAAGGGTGAACGCGGGGTCATCGAGGCTGACCATGACCGAGCCGGGGATCGACTCCAGGAGCGGAACGTACTCTCCGGCGGGGCTGCGGTCGATGACGAGGAACTGACCGAGCAGGTCGGCGATGATGCCCAGCAATGTCTTGACGAAGTAGGACTTGCCCGATCCCAGTTCCCCGGCGATCGCGATCGCCGGAGAGGTATCCGACAGCACCTTGCCGGCGAAGTTGAAATGGAGCGGTTCAAACAGCCCGGAAAGCAGATTCACGCCGATGATCGGACCGGTGTCGTCCAGGAGGCGAGCGGTGGTGAACGGAACCATCCCGGCCCAGTCCGGGCTGGACACGATGTGGCTGTAGTCGCGGTAGGCCTCCGCGCTGGGCGCCCCAGGGTTGAACAGCATCCACAAGGAACGCTGTACCCCGAGCGGGGCGTCGATGCGGATACCGAGACGCCGGAACTTCGCTTTGAGGGTTTCCACCGTGCGGGCCAGCTCGTTGGTGGTGGATGCGCCGACGGCCAGCACCGTGGTGAACTCGACCTCCTCGGCGCTCTCGTTGACGGTCAGAGCGTCGTTATGGGAGGCCAGGGTCTGGATCTTGCGGGTGATCTCCTGGGTGTGGAAGCCGACGCTTTGGTCCCGCTCCCCCATCTGGATGGCCAGCTTGCCGAGCATCTTCTCGTTGAGTGCCATGGCGGCTTCGCGGCCGCGGCGGCGGATCCGCATCGCCCAGTCCACTCCGATGCCGGACATCCCGTCGAGGATGGAGAGGAACTCCGAATTGCCAGGGAACGCCATGACCGGCGGGAAGGCCCGCGGCACCAACATCGCCTGGTAGCTGTCGATGACCTGGCCGTCGTCCAGACGCACCATCGCCTTGAGAACGGGGTCGAAACTGTCGCGCCACCGCTTCTCGGTGCGGGCCCCCTCGTCGAGAATTCCAGGTCGGAAGAAGGTGGTGACCGGGGTGGCGCTCGGTGAGGCCTGGGCCGGATTCTGCGGGGCCATCTCCAGGGCGGCGCCGCGCATCAGGTTGTGGTTCCAGACGAACGGGAGCAGACCCTCCGGGACCGGCGTGAGGTTGAAGTTCGACTCGGCGTCTAACACGGTGAGCAGCTCCGCGGCCGCCGCGCGTCGGGCGGCAACCTCGGCATGGTCGGGTTGGCCGGTAACGCGGTGCTTGCCGATCGGCAGAGTCAGGGTGTGGATGCGGGTCAGTGGGGCGATCTCGGCGATGCGCCGGTAGCCGGCCACCACTTCCTTGATGTAGTCCGGGGTGCGCTGCAAGTTGACCTGCTCCAGCGCTCGGTTCATCACATCCACGAGGTCCAGTGGGGCCAGGATGCTCAGCAGAACCGTGTTGTCCGGGCAGGCCAGGATGAGCGATTCATGCGCGTCGGCGATGGCCTCTTTGTCGTCCGGTGGGCGTAGCCCGTAGTCGAGCGGCTCCACGAAATAGGTAGCGGTCACCGCTCCGTGGTGGGTCCACTGCAGGTGTCCGTGACGGGCGGCGGTGGGCTGACGCAGTTTCATGACCGCGGCCCCGCCGGCGCTGCTTCGAGCAGCCCTGATTCGTCGACGACGATGAACGCGGCCGGGTTGGCCGAGACCTGGCGGGCAATCTCCTCGGTCGCCACAACGGTGGGCTTGCGGTCGATCAGCAGCCCGGCCACCCGAAGCGCTTTGGTGGTTACCGGGATGCCGTCGTACTTGATCAGACCCATCAGCATGGTCACGCCGATAACGGCCAAGGCGCCCATTGCGAACATCGCCGGGGCGGGATACGGCAGTGCCATCGCCGCCGCCATCGTGGCGATCACAATGATGATGACCGCGACGATCTGCTCGATCGGGCGCGGCCCGCCGGGAAGCCGGCGGCCCTGCATGGTGCCGACGTAGGTGCGGAACCGGCGCCCGGACGTCGCCACCCGGACTTCCCTCATAGTGCGGCGTGCACGGTCAGGCCCGACACCGCGATGGCGTCGACTCCGGCCGGGGCGGGCATCGAGTATCCGCCGCCGCCGAGTTGGCTGCCGGTGTCCTTGCCGATCTCCACCAGCTTCGGCAGCAGCTGGAACATCGCGCCGGCGGCCACGATCATGAGCACGGAAACGACGATCCTGGCGGGGTTGCGGCCGCCTTCACCGAACAGCGATTTGAAGAAAATGTAGAGCCCCCAGATGCCCAGCAGGCCGCCGCCGGCGCGCATTCCGAGGGTGTAGACGTTGTTGAGCATCATCTCGATCTGGGTCATGGGTGTTCCTTTCTAACCCTCAACCCCGTTCCGCCGGCGGCGGAGCGGTCGTCGTCTGCGTCGTCGATGGGGTGTCTTCGTTGACCGCCTGAGGGTGGGACTGCAGCAGCGGAGTCGCGTTGATCGACACCACCTGCCAGCGGCCCTCCACGGTGCGCATCGAGAGTGGATACGCCAACGACGTCAGGGTGTAGTTCTTGGTACGGGCGGCCACTTTGACGTACACCTCGGCCTGCGTCGCGTTGTTGCCGTCGGAGCCGACATTGGCGCCCACCGAGATCACTTCCACTCGCATGTAGGGGGCGGGAATGATCGGCGTCTCGCGGGAGTCGGCGGTGACGAACCGGGAAAAATCCTCGCCGCCGGTGAGGTAGGCGGTGACAAATCCAGCCGCTGTCTGCGCCAGCGGCGACTTCAGCGACACGGCGTTGCGGTAGCCCAAGCGAAGGTCCACACCCACCGCCGGGGGCGCAACTTGCATCGGCAGCCCTGCCGCCCGCGGCGCACCGTTGTACACCGCAACGGGCACCCGATAGAAGGTTCGCTGCGCGTCGGCAGCGGTGTTGCCGTTGACCAGACCTGACACCGTCACCGTCCACACTGCGACACCATCGTCGGTCACTGACACCTGCTTGGCGAACGCCACATCGGTGTCGGTGAACGCCGCGCCAACCGGAGGAAGTTGAAGATCCTTGACCGTCACATAGCGCGCTAACTGTTCCTCGTCGCCGACTTTCGCTGACAGATAGGTGCTCACATAGTCACGCGCGAAGCCGGTCACCAAGGTGGCCGCGGGAACACTGGCATTGCCTGGAGTCGGGTCG
>Ga0114919_10003251_pt1 | contig 13120 bp, 8 predicted proteins | sample BlataG_FD_88682 | JGI IMG/M metagenome (GOLD analysis project Ga0114919, IMG submission 88682) | Deep subsurface microbial communities from Black Sea to uncover new lineages of life (NeLLi) - Black_00105 metaG | ecosystem: Environmental > Aquatic > Marine > Oceanic > Sediment | place: Atlantic... | reverse complement strand
TGGCAGTTCGGCACGAAGCCAGAGGTTCGTGCCGAACTGTGGTCCTCGCCTCCTGCTCGGTGTCGTCGGTTGGTGACTCGGCGTTCCGTTGGAAGCCGCCGGCGGGAGCCGGCAGGGACCGGGGTTGCGGAGGGCTTCGGCGTTCGGTGGTTCCGCTGATCCAGTCGCTTCCGCTCCTGGCTTCCTGCTTGAGGAAGTTGAGTCGCTGGCGTGAAGGATTGGCAACTCCGCCAGTCCTCGCCTCCCGTTCGGCGTTGTCGCGTTGCGATCTCTCGCGATCCCGGGAAGCCCCCGGCGCGAGCCGGGGGATGGCCTGAGCGCAAAACTGCCCTCCTGGTGAGTTTTGGTACCATGCGAGGATGAGCACGCCGGCTGAGACAAGCAGAGTTGAGCCGTCCCCGAAACCGGAAAACACCTTCCGCGATGTGATCTCCCTGTTGGCGATCGTGGTCACCCTCACAATCGGACTGCTCGCCTACATCCAGCGTGAGCCGGCCTTCACGTTCAAGGTTGAAGTCGGCTTCCTGCTGCTGGTGTCCGGCCCGCTCAGCGGCCTCTGGCGGATCAGCCGAGCGGTCAACCGGACCTCCGCTGGTGATGTCTATCTCTACACCCCCGCGGTGCGGCACTACGCGCTGCAGATGTTTCTGGTAGGACTGCTGCTGGTAGGTGGGGCGTCAGTCTTCTACTGGGCCCACCTGCTGCCTGGTCAAGAGCCTGAAGCGACTGCGACGGCTGAACCGAATGCCTCAGCAGGTGGCCGTCAATCCCGTTAGGGAAAGACGCGGCAGCCGACGACAGTGTTGAGCCGGAACATTGATCGTCGGTGGCGAACAAGCGCATCGAGGTACTGCTGGGAGATTTCGGCGTAGCTTCGCTGGGCTTCAATTCGGGAAATTGCCACTGGCTCATCCGGGTCGGGGCTGGCCAGGCTCAACTTCAGGTTCTCTTCTGCTGCCGGCAGGATCTCGTCCTGAATGCGGCTGATCGTCGCCCGAGTGACCTGAAAGGCTGCCTCAGCCCGCTCCACCTCCAGCCGAACCTGCCGCTGGAGATTCTCCAATTGCGTGCGGGTCTGCACCACGGTGTGCTCGGCCCGGGCGATGTTGCCCTGGTTGCGGTTGAAAATCGGGAGTGGCAGAGTGATGCCCATCGCCCAGGAATACGAGGCCCGGTCGCCCGGTTCGAGCCCTTCCTGGGCCGTGAAAGGCTGGTAGAGCAGAAAGGCGTCATCGATGCGGTTGGCATGGGCCAGCCGCACCTCGGATCGGGCCCGGTCGATCCCCAGGCGGAAGGCGGCGAGGTCGGGCCGGTGGTGCAGTGCCTCGGCGATGAGCTGGTCAACCGGCGGCGGCTGCAGGTGCAGCCACCGCAGCCGGCCGCGGACTGGAAAGGTCTCAGCTTCTGCGACAGGGATCGACAGCAGGGCGGCCAGGGTTCGCTTGGCGTCATCAAGGGTCTCCCGGGCCTCCAGCAGCCGCAGGTCGGTGCTGTCGATCTGGATCTCGACATTGTTGAATTCGGTACGGCTCAGTTCACCGCGAGCCACCAATGGGGCAGTGACTCGCCGCTGGGCCTCCAAGCTTTCGAGACCAGCTTCGAGAAATCGGATCGTCGCCTTGGCAGCCAGCACGTCGGTCCAGGCCGTGTAGAGATTGTCGATCTGAACCCGGATTGCATCCTGATAGAGCGCTTCGGTGATCCGCTGGGCCCGCATCGCGACAGCCAGCCGTTTTTTGCGTTTGCCGTTGAAGTCGATGGGCAGGGTGACATTGGCGTCGAACTGGGTGGGGCCGCCGCCAGAGCCGTCGAAGTTGCCGTAGGGAATCATCGACGAGTCAGTGTAGATCAGCGGATTGCCCCGCAGCCCCGCGGTCAGCACGTCGGCCCGCGACTTTGAAATTTCCATCTCCTGGGCCCGCAGTTCCAAGTTCAGCCGCAGCACTCGGTCGATTGCCTCGCCAATCGTCATGCCGTTTGGCGGCTCGGGCAAAAGTTCCGCGGGAATGCCGACTTTGACCGCAGCGGCTCTGTCCTCATCTGGTTCCGGCAGCAGGGTCACCGGTTCAATGGCGAGGCTCGATTCCAGCCCGAAGGGTTCTGGGGGCTGGGTGATACCCCGAGGCACCCGGGGATAGCTTGGCCCCGGCCCCACCGGAATCACCGCCTCGATCTCACCACCACCATCGATCTCGACCGCCCCGCTCATGCCGGGGGCAGGTGGAAGCAGCGAGAAAGTCGGGTCGCCCGGGTCACCAGTGGCCGAGACCGGCAGCAGGGTCAGGACCCCCCAAAAGGTCAGCCAGCCAAATTGACTCCTTATTTTGCTGACGCGCATGATCGTGCTGCTGGTTGGCCGCGGCAACTTCGCTGTGCGAAACCGACAGGGGTGACTGGCCCTCGAGCCTCAGGTTGTGCGGAAATCCACCACTTAAATCGGTCGTAGCAGTTGGGTCGATGGAACGCGTTTTTCCAGTCGGTAAACCGCCCGGAAACAGCGTAGCTCTCGAGGTTTGCCCGCTTTGCCAGCACTCCCTGCGACCGTGGGGTGTAAGCTTGCTGTCCGCGGGCCGATTAGTATTAATAGAGCGGTCAATTTGGCTGCACCCGCCGGGCTCCTTCTGTTTCGCCGTGGTTGTTATGTCGTTCCATGTCACCGCGTTTCGTGCCACAGGCTGGTCCCGACTTTTTTGCGGGATGTGCAGCGGGCTGCTTGCCGCCAGCCTGTTGACGACCGGTGTGTCTGCCGAAGCGATCACTCGCGAGTCTGAGCAGTTCTTTGAAACAAAAGTCCGGCCGCTGCTAGTGGCAAGGTGTCAGGAGTGCCACGGCCCCGAGATCTCGGAGGCAGGGCTCAGGCTCGACAGCCGGGGTGCAATGCTGCGGGGGAGTGATACTGGCCCGGTTGTCGTACCCGGGGATGCCGCCAAGAGCAGACTCGTGCACGTGATCCAGCATGCCGACGAGATGGGCATGCCGCCTGACGAAAAACTTTCTGGCGATGAGATTGCGGTGCTTGAGCAGTGGGTTTCCATCGGCGTGCCTTGGACCGGCCCCGGCGGAGAAACCGCGTCTCCGCCTACCCGAGCCGAGGCGATGGCCGAGCGCATTATCACCGCCCGCGAATCGCACTGGTCCCTGCAACCGGCTGAGGCTCACCAGCCGCCGCCGATCCCAGCCGGATTTCCGGCCAGCCTCCGCAGCAGTTGGTCAGCCAGCCGGATCGATCGATTCGTGGCAGACCGGATGGCAGCCGCAGGAGTCATGCCGGCCGACATGGCAGATGCCCGCAGTCTGATCAGGCGACTCTCATATGACCTCACCGGGCTGCCCCCAACTGCGGCTGCCGCCGATGCCTTCGCTGCCGATCCGAGTGAGGCGGCTTATCAAAAGCTGGTTGATCAATTCCTCGCTTCGACCGAGCATGCCGAGCACTGGGCCCGTCACTGGCTCGACCTGGCTCGCTATGCCGACACGATCGGCTATGCCTTTGGTGGACAGTCAGCGAAGTACCCCTACGCCTGGACCTATCGCGACTGGGTGGTGCGGGCCCTGCATGAAGATCTGCCCTACGACCAGTTCGTCACGTTGCAGCTCGCCGCCGACCGGCTTGAGCCACCAGTCCCTCTGGAAGATCTTGCTGCCCTCGGCTTCCTGACCGTGGGGCGGACCTTTCGCGGCAATACCCATGACATCATCGATGACCGCATCGATCTGGTGACGCGGGGACTGTTGGGGCTTACGGTTGCCTGTGCTCGCTGCCATGACCATAAGTACGAACCGATCGGCACCGATGACTACTATGCCTTGCACGGCATCTTTGCCAGCAGTCAGAGCCCGAAGGAACTGCCGGTGATTGGTGCAGCGCCACCCGGGCCAGAGGCCGAGGCGTTCACGAAAAAGCTTGCCGAACTCGAACAGAAACTCACCGATCACGAGGCTGCGGTTTACGAACGGGCCGTACGGGAGTCGGTGGCCCATGCAGCCGACTATTTCCTGGAGGTGGTCAGGCCGGCTGCCCGCCCGGATGGCCGGCCGCCGAAGCTGGCGGATGGCTATGAACTCGAGCAGTTGGTGATCGACCGACTGAAGCGGCTTTTGCAGGGCGCCAAACCGACGGACAAGGTGCTCGGCCCCTGGGCTGCTTTGGCTTCGCAATCAGATGCCGAGATTGCCACTGCCGCCAAGGGCTGGCTGGCCGACCGGGCCGCTGGTCTCAATCGACTCGTGCTCGAGGAGCTGCAATCAGCAAATCCTCAATCGTTGCGGGAACTTGCCGAGGCATACGGGCGATTGATCGTGCGAGTGGCGCCGGAGTCTGCTGGTGGTCCAGTGGCGGCAGTTGATGAGTCTCAAGAAATGGCCGAGCTGCGGCGGCTCTTCGGCGAACCGGGAACTCCGTTGATCCCGTTGCGAACTGAAGCGATGCGGGTCGCAAAGCGGTCAGAAGGGGACAAGCGGCGAGCACTGGAGCGGTCGGTAATCAATCATCGGGCCGAAGCTCCGGGTGGCCCCCCGCGGGCGATGGTGCTTGAAGACGCTTCAAAACCGATCGACAGCCCGGTATTTCTGCGCGGGAACCCGGGCCGCCGGGGCGACGTCCAGAAACGTCGGCTGCCCGTGGTGCTTGGTGGTGCGGAGGTTGACCGAGGCAGCAGCGGCCGACTCGATCTGGCCCGAGCCATCGTTGCGGCTGACAACCCGCTGACACCGCGGGTACTGGTCAACTGGGTTTGGACGCATCACTTTGGCCGGGGCCTGGTTGAAACACCGGGTGACTTCGGTTTGCGGGGAGAGTCGCCCAGCCATCCAGCCTTGCTTGACGATCTCGCCCACCGCTTTGTCACGGAGGGCAACTGGAGCCTGCGGTGGCTGCATCGCGAGGTCGTCCTCAGCCAGACCTGGCGGCAGGCTTCTTTCGCCCGACCCGAAACGCTTGCCCGCGATCCGGATAACCAGCTATTCAGTCGGGCCCAGCGCCGGCGGCTATCATGGGAAGCCTGGCGGGACAGCCTGCTTGTGGCAGCAGGCACGCTGACGCCAGCTACCCGTGGCGGCCCCGGCGGTGATCCGCTTGACGCCAAGCAGCTCACCCGGCGGACGCTTTATACCTGGCTTGATCGGCAGGATGTGCCGGGAATCCTCCGGACGTTTGATATTGCCAGCCCCGATACGGCGGTGCATGTGCGTCCCCAGACAACGGTGCCGCAGCAGGGGCTCGTCGCGCTGAATGCTCCGTTGGTGGTTGCGGTCGCCAAACAGGTCGCCGCCCGCTCGGCCCGCGAAGCGGGTGAGGACAGCAGCACGTCCACGCGGCTCACCGCCCTCTGGCGGGCGGTCCTCGACCGTAGTCCATCCGATCGCGAGCAGGTGATGGCCCGGGCTTGGCTGAACACGCACGGTGATTCGACCCTGCCCGATTTCGGCCCCTGGCCACAGCTTGCCCAGGCCCTCCTGGCTACGGCTGAGTTTCAGTATGTCGATTAGCTCAGAACGCCTGATGGCAACCATGCAATCAAAGATACCCACGCTCTCCCGTCGTGACGTGCTTGCCCGGTCTGGCCTTGGCCTTGGCTGGCTGGCCGCCTCGGGGATGTTGCAGGACGAATTGGCAGCCGCGACAGCCGGCAGTGCCCGACAGCCGGCCACGACCCTCGCGCCGCGTCCGCCGCACTTTCCGGCCCGGGCCAAGGCGGTGATTCATATCTTTGCCAACGGTGGCCCCAGCCATGTCGACACCTTTGATCCGAAGCCCAAGCTGCAGGAGTATGCCGGCCGGGAAATTCCAGGTGCGCTCAAGACTGAGCGGCGGACGGGAGCGGCCTTTCCTTCGCCGTTCCAGTTCAGCCGCCATGGCGAGTCTGGCCTGGAAGTCAGTGAACTTTTTCCATCGGTGGCCCGGCATGCTGACCGGCTGCTGGTGGTCCGGTCGATGCGGGCTGACGTGCCCAACCATGAGCCGTCGCTCCTCTTAATGAACTGTGGAGACGCCCGGCTGGTCCGGCCGGCCGCGGGTGCCTGGGTGACCTATGGCCTCGGCACCGAAAACCAGAACCTGCCCGGCTTCGTTGCCATGTGCCCGGGCGGTTATCCCATCAGTGGTACAGCCAACTGGCGGAGCGCTTTCCTGCCCGGGGTGTTTCAGGGCACCTACGTCGATACCAAGAAGAAAAAGGCCGATGAGCTGGTCGAATGTATCCGGCATCCATTGCTTGCCGCTGAAGCCCAGCGGCGACAGTTTGAGTTGACGTCGGCCCTTGACCGCGAGCATCTGGCCGGTCGTCAGCATGATCCGCAGCTCGAGGCCCGGCTAGCCTCGATGGAACTGGCCTGGCGGATGCAGTTTGAGGCTGGCGAAGCCTTCGATGTCACGCGCGAACCCAAACACGTGCTTGACCGCTACGGGGACACGCCACACGGCCGCCAGCTGTTGATTGCCCGGCGGCTGGTTGAGCGGGGAGTGCGATATGTGCAGGTCTGGCACGGGGCCGGCCAGCCCTGGGATAGCCACAGCAACATCGAGAAGAGCCATCGCCAACTGGCTGGTGAGGCCGACCAACCGATCGGGGCTCTGCTCGATGATCTGGTCGGCCTCGGCCTGCTGGAAGACACGCTGGTGCTCTGGGGGGGCGAGTTTGGCCGCACGCCGACCGTGGAGTTGCCGAACGATGCCGGGGTGAAGTCACCCACAGGCCGCGACCATAATCATCATGGTTTCACCGTCTGGATGGCTGGCGGTGGCGTGAAAGGGGGAACAGTCCACGGAGCGACCGATGAGTTTGGCTTCAAGGCAGTCGAGAAGCCGGTGCATGTCCACGACCTGCAGGCGACGATGCTGCATCTGCTGGGCCTCGACCACAAGCGGCTCACCTATCGCCACAGCGGCCGCGACTTCCGGCTGACCGACGTGCATGGAAACGTCGTCACCGACTGGTTGGCGTAACGGGCAACGCCCCTCGAGGAGACTGCCAACTCTCTTGGAGTCGCTTCTTCAGAGATCGTCGCCAAACCGCCGGGGCGTTGCCCATGCCATCTCGCCGGACGTTCGTTCCGGTCATCCTGACCTCCACTCACTCGACGGAAACTTTGCTTCGCCATCCCGGCTGCGCTCAGTTTCCAACGCCGCTCGATTGGCATGGGCAACGCCCCTCGCCCGTTTCATTTTGAGGAGAACGACCCTCGGGCGAGGTGACAGTTCAGTTTCACCGCCCATCAATCACAGATGGCCAGCCGTTCGCGGGCGACGTCGGCCCAGGGGCTTTCTGGGGCGAGATCGAGAAAGGTGATCAGGTGCCGGCGGGCTTCGGACTCTTGCCGTAGCTCGGCCAGAACGCCGGCCATATGCCAGTGGGCATCAGCGTAGTCGGGCTGCTGCCGCAGGACGCCCTCAAGTGCTGCCGCCGCGAGTTCAAAGTCACCCTGTTCAGCCAGCACACAGCCAAGGCTGGTGCGGGCCTCAAGGTGATCAGCATCAAGTTCCACCGCCGCATAGTACCGCTCGCGGGCGGCTGCCACATCGCCGGCCCGATAAAGTGTCTCAGCCAGCATGAAGGCAACAGGGGCCGAGGGGCCGTCAGCCTGCAGCACCGCCCGTAATGCTTCTGCAGCCTCCAAGAAGTTTCCCGCCGCTTCCAACTCAGCTGCCAGGTCAAGCAGTTCAGTCGTCGTGCTGATGGCCTCGGAGCCATGGGCGGAATTATTCTCGAGACAACTCCAGGCGGTGGCCAAGGCGATGATGCCGGGTTCAGTGTCGGTATCGGCTGCCGGCTGCGCTGCAGCGGCGGTTACGTCATCGCAATAAAAGCCAAACTGCAACTGGCCGCCAGCAGCAAGCAGTGTTTTATCCTGCCGCAAGCTCAGTCGCCGCCCATCGACCACGACCCGGCCGGCCAATTGGGCGGCCTGCAGTGGATCGCCTCCGGCAAAACGGCGAAGCTTGCTGTCGAGTTCCCGCAAGGACAGGCCGGTCCGCAGCAGCCGGGCAAGATCGCGGGCCACCACCAGCATCGCGTAGTCGTACCAGTTGATTGCCCCGGAGGACTTTGCCGGCGTAAGAAACCCCCGCCTCGTCCAGTGGCGGATGGTGGCCCGGCTGACCCCGAGCAGTTCGGCCATCAGCGCCACGGTGTAGAGGCGGCTGACACCGGGATGGTCAGTGGGAAAGAGTGACCGGGGCATATTCGTGATTGGGGTGGCAGCGGGGGCCGATCACATCGGCAACGTGGACTGGGTTCTACTTCACTGGCACTGCGGCAATCCACCCCTCAAGCGGATCGAGGTTTCGCGGCAGGCCGAATCGCGGCTGGATCGCCGCGTGGCCGGCCTGCAGGCTACAGAGGACTGCATCGAGCAGATCGCCACGGCCGTCAGCCAGCATTCGACGTCGCCACGTCGGGCTGGCCTCCAGCCGGATGGCAAGTCCGGCGGTGCCAGCGGTCACGGCTGTGAGAATGTGCCGCCGTCGCTGCCGTCGGTCGGGCGTCTGGCTGGCTGGCGTGTCACTCTTGTACGAACCGCGAACAATCTGCCGGGCAGTAAAGCCGGGGTAGGCCTCCAGGGCGATCCGCCGCTGCCGACTGCCGCGCAGCGGATGTCGGTGGGCGGGAAAGGCCAGCCCGGCAGCCAGCATCCGACCGATCCCGGCATGCATCATCCAGGCGACCGGCGGGTTGGTCCACCGCATCGCCGGGCTTGAGCCGGCCGGCTTGTCGGTCTTCCGCCAGGCGAATTTGCTGCCGACCGGCCGGGCGTTGCACCACTGCCGAAACGTCTCGCGGAGGGTTTCCCGGGGCTGGCCACAGAAGAACTGTACAAAGGCGGGCCAGTCGGTCGGCCAGCCCTCATGCTCAATCAGGGACCGAGGCTGGCCGAACGGTAGGTCAAAGCCGCCAGTCCACTCACCCGGTTCAGTCAGCAGTTGCTCAAAGGTTTTCAGGGTTGGCAGTTCCCGAATCGTCTCCAACCGATAGACCGGTTGTTGCGTTTCGATCAACTGACCGACGGCGACCGTGATCGGCTTGCGGTTTGTTGGCGCTGATGAAAAATCAACACCGATCAACTGCCGGCAGGGGTACTTCACGGCCGGGCGAACGCCCGGCTGCTGGTGGCATCGGCAGAGGGAAAGTCGGCCGGCACTTTTGTTGTCACCTTACCTGTGGCTGCCCACTCAGAGCCCCGGATAAGACTGGTGATAAACCCGACGCATTCCTGCGACTCATTGGCATGGCCCATCGGCGTATGAAAGACCCGCCCCTGGCCGTAGGTGATTGTCATCAGCATCGGCTCGTGCCGCTTGGTGCGATCACAATAGGCGGTGGCCAGTACCGTCAGGTTCTCAGCCGGCCCCCGCAGGCTGTCGTAGAGTTCGTCCTTGGCATGCATCCAACTGCTCGGCATGCCAGCGGTGATCGGGTGGCTGCCGTCACGAACGATGATGGCGAAGGGGGTCTGTGGGCCGTGGGCACCACCCTTTCCGGCTGCCGTGTCACGGACCAACTTGCCCTCGTCGGTGTAGTAGACATAGGGACCACTCTTCTCTGAGCGGCCGCCCCACCCCCCCAGTCCGATCATCTCGTTGTAGGCCGGCCAGTCAGGAAAGGAGTTGTCGGCGGCATGGATGACCACAAGGCCGCCGCCGGCCTTCAGGTATGCCTCCAGAGCTGCCCGAGTCTCGGCCGGCCACGCAGCCGCCCCGTGGCCAAAGTTGCTCACCACCACGTCATACTCAGCGAATGCAGGCTTGAAGGTCGGGTCTTCACCTTTCGGGGCGTGGGTGACCACATCGACAGAGAAGAGCTTTGAATCTTCAAGATACCGCTTCATCATCTGTGTCGTCTCGGGCCAGTTCTTGTGGTTGTTCTGGCCATCAACAATCAGGGCCTTCAGCGGGGCAGCGGTGACGGTGCCGGAGGCCGTGACCAGCACTGTGATCAGCAAAGTAATAGTCAGTATGCGAAGCAGGGCAGCAAACATGGGCGACGTTTCCGTAAGCGGCGGTGACGATAGGATATGGTTCGAGAAGTGTCTGATGGGTTTGGGTTGCAAACCAACAAGTGTTAAGAGCTTACGGTTCTTGGGAGGACATTGCATGGCCGGGCAATTTTTTGGGCAGGTTTTGCCGCTGGTGGTTCTGGCGGGCACCGTAACTGGCTGGCTATCGTCGCAACCGGCACTGTCCGCCACACCCAATATCGTTGTCATTTATGCCGACGACCTCGGCTACGGTGATGTCCAGTGCTACAACCCAGAGCGGGGCAAGATTCCGACGCCGCAGCTAGATCGATTGGCTGTTCAGAGCATGCGGTTCACTGACGCCCACTCGTCCTCCGGCGTCTGCTCACCATCCCGGTACACCCTGCTGACGGGCCGTTACCACTGGCGAACCAGGCTGCAGGCGGGCATTGTCGGGCTCTGGGAGAAGCCGCTGATTCCTGCCGATCGGCTGACGATCGGTGGGCTGGCCCAGCAGCACGGCTATCGGACTGCCTGCATCGGCAAGTGGCACCTCGGCTGGGACTGGCCGGTCTCGGCTGAGGAACGGCAAGAGCTTGTCAGGCTCGCAGCAGGCCCTCCGGCCCGTGGAAAGAGTAAGCAGCGGCTTGGGCCGGACTCAGTCACCAATAAGCAACGGGAACTGTGGCGGACGATTTTTTCGCGCCCCATCGGTGGTGGGCCGACCACTGTCGGTTTTGATTCCTACTTCGGGACCGATGTGCCGAACTGGCCACCGTACTGTTTTATTCATGACAACCAAACCGTTGGCATCCCGACCACGTTGTTGCCAACCAGTGACTTTCAAAACAATCGGGCAAGTCGTCAGGGGCCGGCTCTGGAAGGCTGGAGCCTCGAGGCGGTACTGCCGCGGCTGCGGGATGAGGCAGTCGCCTTTATCGAGCAGTCGGCCAAGGCCCCGGAGCCCTTTCTGCTCTACCTGCCGCTGACGTCACCCCACACCCCACTGGCCGTCAATGAGCCCTGGCGGGGTAAGAGTGGTCTGGAGAATGCCTGTGCCGATTTGATCATGGAGACCGACGCAGTGGTCGGCGATGTGCTCGCCGCCCTCGACCGGGCTGGCATTACCGACGAAACCCTCGTGGTGTTCACCAGTGACAACGGTTTTGCACCCTACGTCGGTGCGAAGGAGTTGGAAAAACGGGGACACTACCCCAGCGGTCCCCTGCGGGGTTACAAGAGTGATGCCTGGGAGGGGGGGCACCGGGTGGCCTTTATGGTGCGGTATCCGGGCGTGGTCGCCCCCGCCAGCCAGTGTGATCAGCTGGTTCATCAGGCCGACCTGCTGGCAACATTTGCCGAACTGCTTGCTGCAGATTTGCCGGCCGACGCTGGCGAAGACAGTTTCAGCCTGATGCCACTGCTGCGGGGCGGTGAGCAGCCGGTCCGGCACCATGCGGTCAGCTGCGGGATGCGCGGACTGCCGGCCGTCCGAGAGGGCCAGTGGAAGCTTGTACTCGGTGCCGGTTCCGGTGGCTGGAGCAAGGGTGGTGATGCCGCCAATCTCCAGCTCTATGACTTGGAAGTAGACCTAGGCGAGCGACACAATGTGGCGGCGGATGAGCCAGAGCGAGTGGCAGAGATGCTCGCCGCCTACCAGGCGATCGTCCGCAATGGTCGCAGCACGCCCGGCCCCCGTCAGCAGAACGACGTGACCGTCCGGGGCTTCCCGCAGCCTTAGCAGACTGTGGAAATTGTCTGCCGCCGCAGGATGCGGCGACCGGCACACCCGAAAACCCTCGGCGTTTTCGGGTGTTGCCCAAGTGGGCTGTTGTTCGCCCGCATACGCGGGCAAGGGCTACGGAGGGCAGTCCTGTTCGGCACGGCGGATGCTTCAGGAGCCGATTTGGTCTCAGCTGGCTCTTAACGATTGCCGCGGCCGTCGCCCGACCGATCCGGAAGCCCCCAGCGCAAGCTGGGGGATCTCGGGAGGATCCCCGGGCTCGCGCCCGGGGCTTCCTGGGGACTTGGGCAGGTCAGCAGCAGCAGAAATGTGCTGTGCCGAAAACCATTACCACAGAATGCCTTTTCCGCGGAAAGTTAAGTTGTCTGACTAGTGGCCGGAGCGGGAATCGGCTGCAGCTTCAGTGAAGTGCCGGTGGCAGGCGTCGGCTCAAGCGGTGACTGCGGCCGGTTGGCCTTTGAATTGGTTGGGCCGGTGGTGTCTTCGGTGGAAGCGGATTCTGGGTCGACATGCTTCAGATCCGAATCCTTCCAGCCTTCATTGCTGGCGGTGGCCTGATCAGTGGGCCGATCGCTGTAGGTTTTGATCGGACCATCGACAGGCGCCTGCGGGGCTGGCTGCTGCGAGTTATCCGTCGTCGCTGCAGGGGCCATTGGACGTGAGGCAGCGGCCGGAGCTGGCAACATGGGAGGAGCAGCCGCAGCCGCTGGGGCGGCTGGCACGGCGATCGGATTGCCACAGGCATCGAGTGGCACCCGTGTGACCACGGTCCTCGGTCTCCGAACGGTGTAGGTGTAGGGTACCTGTTTGGCGACCACCCGGGGCACCTGGGTCGTCCGCTGCTCGGTCACATACTTGCAGACCTGCACCTGCTGCGGTTCGACCCGCTCTTCAACCACATACTTGAGCACCTGCACCGGAATCTGCCGCACCTGCTCTTCGGCGACATACTTGCAGACCTGTACCGGCACATTGTTCTCAACCCGCTCGACAACCTTGCGGACGGTCTGCACCGGCACCTGCCGCACCTGCACTTCAGGCACCATCTTCATGGTCTGCACCGGTATCTGCTGCACCACCTGCTCATCGACATAACGAACGGTCTGCACCGGCACCTTGCGAGTGACGACCCGATTGACATAGCTGGTCTGCGGCACCTGCACCGGCGTAACCGTCGGCTGATAGACGCGGTTGACCTGATTCACCACGACCCCCGGTGTCACGTTCCAGGCGAAGCCGCCCCGCCGCCAGGAAGAGACCCCGGTGTAGGGATTCACCGTCCAGCCGCCTGGTTGCCAGCCGAGCGAGGTGGTGCCCGGTGTGGCGACCGGGGTGACCACATCGACGGGTGTGCTGCCGACTGAGTAGGTCGTCTGCATGGTGGTGACCGGCTCGGCAACGGTGTAGGCCTCTTCTCGCTCACTC
>Ga0114919_10003250_pt1 | contig 13120 bp, 18 predicted proteins | sample BlataG_FD_88682 | JGI IMG/M metagenome (GOLD analysis project Ga0114919, IMG submission 88682) | Deep subsurface microbial communities from Black Sea to uncover new lineages of life (NeLLi) - Black_00105 metaG | ecosystem: Environmental > Aquatic > Marine > Oceanic > Sediment | place: Atlantic... | reverse complement strand
CAGAAGAGTGAAAGAGTGAGAGAGCGAATGTGGTAACATTTAGTATCAAGTATGTGAGAGAGAGAGAGAGAGGAGAAATAAGTTGGGGTACGATTATACTACCATTAAATACTCATTCATTCATTCACACAAAATTACAATTAAAATTACAACCGACTTCTTGTACTGAGCAACTGCTTCAAAACAGGCTGCCAAGCTGGTCCTTCCTCCGTCTCATTCAGTGGACTCCCTTGGGCCATGCTAAATAAAGAATTGTAAACATCACCGGCTTTTCTTCCCAATGCAGAATGCAACAAATAATCTTCATACCCAAACGCATCCACCAAAGCAACAGCATCGGGACGGATCTCCCTCACCACCGCTCTCTGCTCTATTCTCAAAGCTGCTACTTGTTGAGGAGACACATGACCAGATTCCAACAAATCTGCTGCTGCTTCATTGCAGCAGACAATGCCGTGTAGCGCAGTTACTCTGTGCATTACTGCTAGACAGGATGGAGATAATGTGGTGGTGGTGGTGTGTTGCATGGCTGCCACACGGGCGACCATTGCTTGATGCATAGCATACACACAGTGAGCTTTGGCCAGCTTGATGAGATCCACTGTGGAGTTGTTCCAAGGAGCCCCTTCAAACACTAGGTGACTACCATGGGGGTGGTGACGTTTGAGAGTTTCTGCTGCTTGGAAAGCGAGCTCTATTGCTACTGCTTTCAATGCATCTAATTGGACTTGTGGCCTTCTCCAGCCTTCAGGTGAAGTGACTGTACACTTGCTGTTGCTGGTCATATTTTTTTGTTGTTGGGGCAGTAGTGATCTATTTTCTGTTATAGCTTCTTCTAGATATGACGCAGACCCTTGAATCGGCTTTCTACCAGCAGCAGACTGATTCACAGCCAGGAAGGCTTTAAGCAGATATCTTGCCGTCTGAAGGAACATCACATTATTATCACCCTCCCAAGTAACATTCTGCACATAGGAGTTGAATAATGTGGGTAATCCCGACAACATAGAGTACCCATGACCTCCACATGTCCTTCTACTTGCCTCAATGCCCCCCGCTGCAATATCAGTGCACAGGCTCTTCAACCCAGAGCTCAAAGCATGAAGCTCAGGCAGAGCATTAAAGTTACCCGCATCTCTATCCTTGTTGAAATTGTCATACATGTCCATCATTGCATTCCCCATGAACTTTAAGGCATATGTCTTGGCTATCAAAGGCAGTAGGGTTTGTTGAACCCCATCATAATCCAGCACCTGAAGTTCCCGCTCATTGGGGCCAGGAGCCGTCTGTCTTCTGACTGCCGTGTATCTAGTGGCAATAGTAACAGCTCTCCCCAGGTACTCTCCTGCATCTCTGACTATAGTTGCTCTCACGTAGACCATTGTGGCGTAGGAGGCTTTGGCGTTGTCTTTAGGGGGGGGGATGTAGGCGCCCTCGTCGGTGATGGAGGAGAAGCGGGAGAGCATGGCGTCCTTGGGGATTCTGACGTGGTTGAATCTTAGGTAACCATTGTCCACTCCATTGTAGCCCATTTTAGGGCCGATATCGCCTACTGTGATGCCTGGAAGAGGAAGATGGGTGCCCATGTCTCTAATTTGGACTACAAATCCATGAGGGCCATAGTCCTTTTGTCTGCTTCCATGACTACTACTACTATTACTGTCGGGTAGGATGAGCCTGGCCATGAGAATAACATGAGTAGCAGTCTTACCCAGACCACCAGGCCACCATTTAGTGGATGTAAGATTGGGTGAGTGTACAATAAACTGTCGGGTGTCCTTGTCATATACAGCAAGAGTCTCCAAGCCACGAACAAAGGTGCCGTGGCCGAGTTCAGTTTGAGCATAGGTGCCGATGACTTTAAGGCTATTGCATAGAGGAAGCCACTTGGCTTGCTGCTCTGGAGAGCCCTGAGATAGGATTGAAGGGATGAACATGCCAATGTGGAGCTCCAAGCCGCCTGGGAAGAAGAGGAGGTTGCGGCATTCAATGGCATCGTCTAGCGAGAGATTGTGTTGCCTCATCAGGCGCCAAAGACCGACTGAAGCTTGGAGACCTCCGACATATTCTTCATTTCTGGTGAGGAAATACCGGCAGGTTTTGTCTGCCCAAGCTTGGGAGGTGAGGAGGGTGAGGAGCTCTGAGCGGCGTTTGAGTTTGTGGATCCCACCGGCCATGAAGGCGGTGAGTTCGTCGACATTGAAGGATGAGCGTTGGCGTTCAGCTCTGGCATCTTCTCTTGGATCGGTTGCAGTGGATTGGATGATGGAGCTGGATTGTTGGACTAGGGTGCGGGTTCTATGGTCGGGATTATGAGCCATATTTTCTTATGTGGAGTTTTGGAGATGAGTAATAATCTAATAACCAGGAATAATTTCCTAAGCTTGGGTTACCATGTGTCGCAGTTAATTCTATCGTGGTCTGTTTGTTTGGCACTCTTTGGTGGTAATATGAAGAGAATGGAATGAGTGTTTGAGACGGGTTGTGGCCGGTATTATTCTTATTGTGGTAATCAAGCTTCCGTCGAGTGCACACATGTCAACTGGCAAAGTCCCATGGACGTTTGAATCTAGTTGCTACATACATACCTAGTCTATTCACCTAATACAATCACTGCTCTTTCTGCACAATATTCCCATAGGATGCTTTAATAGATGATATGAGATTGTTGGACACACTACGATTCATAGTTTGGGAGTGGAGGCCCTCTCTAATTCTAAGGCTGGCATCCAACAGACTCGAGAGAGAGACACCCCGCTGAGCACTTGGTTTGAAAATAGGCTTTTTATTGGGAACGGAAGAGAGCACGCACAACCATTTCTATTCATCTACTGACATAACTGATCAGCGTAGACTGGTCAGATCGGTTATTTGTGGAGTCAACTACCAACCAAACAACTTAAAACAATTCAATCGAGGTTACAGATCTGTAGAAGACAAGAATGACAGAAGAAATTGATAAACACGTGTTGAAAAAGTATGAGATCCAGCAAAAGCTGGGTAAAGGGGTGAGTTTACCATCAATAGACGCTCTAACTGGAAATGATCAAACAGTTTGGTGGTTTAAAACAGACTGACCTCCGATGTTCCTCCTTTCCCTTCGCTGCCCAGGCTTATGGTATCGTCTGGAGAGCTGTTGATAAGAAGACTAGGGCTACCGTTGCCCTCAAGAAAATCTTCGATGCTTTTCAAAATGCCACCGACGCACAGGTGAGTTCCCGACCCTCTCACACACACACACACCTACCCCATCCGCTCCTCTTCTTCCTCTAACCATTCCCCCACCTCCAACCACCACAGCGTACCTTCCGTGAAATTATGTTTTTACAAGAAATGAACAACCACGAAAACATCATCAAGCTTCTCAACGTTCTCAAAGCAGAAAACGACCGTGACATCTACCTCATCTTTGAATACATGGAAACAGACCTCCACGCTGTCATCAGGGCAGACATCCTCAAAGAAATCCACAAACAATACATCATGTATCAAATCTTTCGGAGCCTTAAATACATCCATTCCGCTGCTCTTCTCCACAGAGACATCAAACCATCCAATGTCCTGCTCAACTCAGAATGTCACGTCAAGATGGCAGACTTTGGCCTTGCTCGCTCTATTGCCCAGCTCTCTTCAGAAGAAGGCAACCCAGTACTGACCGACTATGTAGCCACACGTTGGTACAGAGCTCCTGAGATCCTCCTATCCTCCAACCGCTACACTACTGGCGTAGACATGTGGGCATGTGGCTGCATCTTGGGTGAGCTGATCAATGGAAAACCCATCTTCCCTGGTACTTCCACCATGAACCAATTGGACCGTATGTTGGACGTCACTGGGAGACCCTCCCCCACTGACATTGAGTCCATGCAGTCGCCCTTTGCATCAACCATGCTGGACAATATGAGAGCACCAGCTTCCCCCCGTCTTGAAGCCATGTTCCCCACCGCGTCCCCCGACGCTCTGGATCTTCTCAGCAAGCTGCTCGTCTTCAACCCTGAGAACAGAATCTCAGCTGAAGAAGCACTACGTCATCCATACTGCGCTCAGTTCCACAACGCTGAAGACGAGCCAGTGGCTCCATCTCCAATTACCATTCCAATTGATGACAATACCAAACTTAGTATTTCAGAATACAGGGATAGACTGTATCTGGAGATTGTGAAAAAGAAGAAGGAAATTAGGAAGAAAATGAAGGAGAGGGAAGCTGCGAGAGCTGCTCAACAGAGGCAGAGCAGTAAGGCTAGCAAGTATGCAGCTGCAGCAGAGAATCAACAACAACAACAGAAGCAGGCGTATCATGCACATGCTTATGCTACAGGGCAACCAACTGGCCAAGTATACAGAGTATAATAATAAATATAATAAAAAAGAGTGGAAGGGAGGAAGGCACTCCTCCTCCTACTCCTCCTTTGTAGTGGAGTGAGATGGTATCGTTGAAGCCTATCGTTGAAGCCGTTTTTTTTCTCTTTCGTCCCCACCCTCTCGAGTTGCTGTTGTGTGAGAGTTGAGTTTTTCTTTTGTAAAAAAAAAAGCTTCATTTGTCCTTGGTTTGTTCATCGTAAGTAGTATTGCTGTTGTGGACAGATTTTAAACATCCATTCTTTCAATTACTCACACACACATATATATATATTAGTAGTACATGCGATAAGGATTACGGATCACTCTGGGTAGAAGGAAGACAACATATTTTTAGAATAATGCCAGTCATTAAAATATCGCCTTGGTTTCTTCCAGTTCCTGAGTGGCTGCTGTCAACTCATCTGACGGAGAAGTGCTGCACTCCTCTACTAGATGTTGAAGCTCATTAAATGCAGACTCCAGCCTTTGTTGGGTGTCTGGTACCATGGCTGCTGATTCTGACAGAATGTTTTCCTGTGTGTGTGTGTGTGTGTGAGAGAGAGAGAGAGTTGTAAAAAGGGATGAGAGGTGAGAGAGAGGAGAAGGGTTGGGTTGGACTGGAAGTCGGGTGGGATCGAGGGTGATTTTGACTGGGAGATGGTGGAGCGTGAACCCAACGTACAGCATACTTGATATCATGTGGATCTGCTCCTTCGTCTTTGAGTGCTTGCACTTTGACCTCGTAATCCTTCTGTTCTTGTTGGTAGAGCGCTAATTCCTTTCTCAACCTTTTGACGATTCCAGTCTTGATCTTGAGTTGTCTAGCAATTTCTGCGTCTGACATAGCGATTATATGTATTCTTTACGTGTTCAATATTTGAGATATAGTTCAAACTGAGCGATTTGGTCAAGCAAATCGTTTTTATGAGGTGTCTTCTTTTTCTCTCGCCATCGTCCAAACCTTGGAAAGCTGGCCACACAAACCACCATTGATTAGATTTAAATTGTTATCCTTTAAAGTACATGTGTTTGTAGAGCTTGAATCCATCGATAATCACGCATTCATAATGACGACACCTTTCACAACCATCTCAGATCACTTTAAGATGCAGGTAAGACACAGCTCTACTACTCCATCAACTGCTCCACTCCATTCATCCCAACACACTCATCAAACCACCATCTTCCCTTCCGTCACAGTCGCGACCTACCCACCACCAACGCCCACCAACACCAATTACCCCCCTATTCCGACAAATAGTAACCACCCTCGCAGCCACTACCCTCCTCTCTCTCGCCCTCTCCTCATCACCACAGCCAGCCCTTGCAGTAGCGCCTAGAGACCCTCCAGCAATCTTCGCCACCACTTGCGCCGGCTGCCATGCAGCAGGTGGCAACGTAGTCCGGTCAAACGCCACTCTACAATTAGCAGACCTAGAAAAATACGGCATTGCAGACACTGCAGCATTGTACGACATTATTTATTCAGGCAAAAACTCCATGCCTGGCTATGGTATCAACTGCACCCCCAAGGGAGCATGTACTTTTGGAGCTAGGTTTACTGATGAGGAGGTAGAGAGTGTGGCAAAGTACGTTTTGGAACAAGCTAAAAATGGATGGAAAGTTGGAGAGTAGTTGTGTTTTATTACTTTTGAACAAAAAATGTAAAAGGCAAGACTACTAGTAGTAATTGTACGTAAAGTAATGTGTGCAGTGCTAATTGTATAATTCAATTTATAGCATTAATAATCACTTCTCTCTCTTCTCCTTCAGTTTTCTTTTTTAACTGCATCACCATCAACATGCCTGCCTCCTCCATTGCCACTGCAGCAATGGTGATGAATGCGAGCGACAAAGGGAGCATCAGGACAGGGTAGATCGGGATACTTGGGAATCATTTGGTTTTTTGGTGTTTCTGAATCATTAGTGTCTGATGAGTGCATGATGTCCTGCATGTGTGGGGGTTGCTTGCCTCCATCATCATCATTATCGTTATCGGATGTGATGGGAGGGGCTGCCTTGGGAAAGACAGTATCATCGGTCCTGGTGTGACAAGGGTCCAATAATGGGAATTGTAAGATGACGAATGCATAGATCGGTATGATTGTAGCCTTGTTTGCAACACAAACCTTTGAACAATGTATGAAGAGGAGTCGTTGGGTCGCATTTGAGTGTTTATGGATAAACGAGGTAACTTTGAGTCATCCCATTCTGGAAAGTCTTTGGCTGGCGCGATTATCCCGGTCATTGTCTCGACTAAAATGACAATGATGGGTACATTCGAGTTTTTATTTATCTTTTCAATTCAATTGTGCGGCCATTCGATGAGCTCCGGTGATTTATGACCCAAAGTGTGAGAGAAGTGGAGCGTCCCCCCCAGACATGTTCCTTGGACAATGCTTTACCCCCCTCATCTTTGCATTATCTATCTATAAAAATTACATGGTTGGCACATCACCACTCAAATAATTATAAATATATCAATTCCAAGTATCAGAATATTTCTTAGCCTTCTTCTCCTTCTTCTTTCCACCACCACCCACACCACCTCTTAAAGCAACAGGCATCACCGCTCTCTTCCCAACCACCACCGACTCCAATATCACACAAGACCACGGCAACATTGGAAACTGATTCTGCAACGTCCACATCCCCATACTAGCCTTGGCAGCCTCCACATCCTCCTCAGTCAACACTTCATCAACAGTCAAGCAATCAAAAGGCGCACTCTTCCCCGTGTCTACAAACGGCTGCCACGTCCTTCCCTCCCATCCCAGTACGGGTAGTTCTAGCACCAATGATTGGTGACTAGAATTGAAAGCTACGTAGATACCACCCCCTTTGGTACCAGTTTTCATGGTAAATGCAACTAGGCGGGAAGTTTCTGTCCAATCTGGCTCTGATGGTACTACGCCATGCCATTCAATTTCCCCTTCTCTGACGTGGTCGGATCTTCTCAGTTCCTTTTTTGACATTCTGAAAGCAATCATGCCCTTGACAAACCTCAACAGACCCTCATCATCTTGCCTGACAGCATCCCAATTTAACCAATTCAATTCAGAATCATGGCAATAAGTATTGTTGTTACCGCCTTTACTGTGGCAGACTTCATCCCCCATGAGCAGCATTGGCACACCATGGGCCAAGAATAACGCACATAGCATATTTCTCATCTGCCTTGATCTCAAAGCCATCACACCAGGCTCTTCTGTTGCCCCCTCCTCTCCACAATTCCAACTCAAATTATGGCTCTCTCCATCTCTATTCTCCTCCCCATTTCCCTCATTATGTTTTTCGTTGTAAGACACCAGGTCTTGCAGCGTAAACCCATCATGCGCAGTGACAAAATTAATAGTAGCAGTAGGACCACGCCCTCCTTTCCACCTCTTACCGCCGTTGTATCCCCACCAATCTTCTTCACTTGCATCATGCAGGTATATATGAGGACTGGCACACAATACTGCAGCAAAGTTGCCCACCCAAGGACCGTCGGTACCTTTGATAAACTGCCGTACCGTATCTCTAAAGTGACCATTCCACTCACTCCATCTCCCTCCATAGTGAGGGAAGGCTCCGACTTGGTTCAATCCATCGCAGTCCCAGGCTTCTGCTATTAATTTGACATTTGCAAGGAGTGGGTCTTCTGAGATGGCCGCTACTAGGGGTGGGTCAGGGAGGGGGGTTCCCGTAGGGACTCCTGATCCGTCGGTCATGTGACCGTGTTCATTCACATATGCCCCTGATGATGGTGGATAGTTTAAATATCCTCCTTCTCCTTCTCCTCCTATTATTAATTCTCCGTTAATATTATTATTACGCTCATCTTCAACATCTGTCCATTCATCATCCGTATCCAACGTCGTAGTTGCAGGATGCCAATTTGAATGAGCTCTCGTCAGTATAGACCCCAAATCAAACCTAAACCCATCCACATGCATCTCTTCGACCCAATACCTCAGGCAGTCTAATATAAACTGCCTAACATTAGGATGATTGCAATTCATTGTATTCCCACATCCAGAGTAGTTATAATACTGTCCTTCAGGCGCCAACATGTAGTACACTCTATTGTCTAGGCCCCTGAAACTCAGGCAAGGACCGTTTTCATTCCCTTCAGCAGTATGATTAAACACGACATCCAGAATTACTTCTATCCCTCTCTTGTGAGCTTCTCTCACTAGAGTTTTGAATTCGTTAATTATAGATGGACCACCTTTCCCCGCATTCCCAGCGGCGCTATACCTTGCCATGGGCGCAAAGAAACCTACAGTAGAATAGCCCCAATAGTTGTACCTTGGATACTAGGATGTAACATCATAGTATTCTAGCTCATTGAACTCTTGAACGGGCATGAGTTCCAGTGCATTGATGCCCAGGCTCTTCAGGTAATCTAGGCGTTCAGTCAGTCCAGCATATGTGCCTGGAGCGTTCACTCCAGAGGAGGGGTCAGCGGTGAACCCTCTGACGTGAGCTTCATATATGACTAGATCTTCCATTGGAATGTTCAGTGGTCTGTCACCTTGCCAATCAAACACGTTATCATCACTATCATTAGCAGTAGATTTTCCTCCTACTACTCCTGCAGGAAGAGCACATGCTGCTTGTGGCCATGTTGCAGCCAAACCCAAGACATCTGCTTCTTTATAAGGCAAATCTGGCCCCATCTCCCCAAACTGTAGCCTTCCGTTGATTATTGCCTTGGCATATGGGTCTAGCAACACCTTTGTTGGGTCCATACGTTGACCTGCCATGGCTTTAGGATCCTTGTCTTGGGTTGGACCAAACACCCGGTAGCCATAAAGGAGGGAAGGATCTTGGAGGGCAGGGAGCGCAATGTGCCAAACATCTCCTGTTTTGTTGTAAATGGGATGGAGAGGTATTTCTTCTGTGACTCTGCCGGACTTGAGATCAGAGAGAGAGAAGAGACAGAGAGAGATGCCCCAGGCGTTGGAGGATGCAACGGCAAAGTTCACAGTTGTTGTTGTGGTGGTGGTGGTGGTGGGGTGGATGGAGGAACCAAGAGGGAAGGGGGTGCCACAGAGAGGGGTTTGGAAGTTGTGGCCTGCTGGTTGGCCTGATGGGTCAGTACTTGCTATTTGCTCGAGGATTGTGGGTTCTAAAGGAGGTGTTGCTGTCGAGGAGGAGTGTGCAGCAATGGCAGAGGTGGAGTGGCGGTGGAGATTGGTAGAGGAGTAGTTGGGGATTTTGCGGTGTTTGTTTGGGGTAGATCGGGGATTGCTTCCATTTCTGTAACGGTGGAGAAGGTGATGTGAGGATACTGGATAGGAAACAAGTTGGGAATCGAGGGGGAAAGTGCCATCAGTTTCGATCATCCTACCTTTTTTGTAACTGTGTCTTTGCGGGGTTGGGAGATAGATGTCTAGAAAACCCACATTGTCGGTGTAGAAATGAATCGAGACACTGTGCACTCATTTTACTGTCTTATTCCTCGACCAGGTCAATTCTCGAGACAAAATCACTCCGAATGTGGTGTCGTTCGAGATAGTGACAGTATACTTGAGGAATAAACGTTTTTAGAATGCGAAATTTAGGGCATCTGCAGTCAGTTGGTCTGCAATTTGTTCATTTCGGGTGAGAGAGAGTCAGCATCTGCATCATTGTGAAGAGTGCAGAGCTCTTGAGGGACAACTTTCAGAGCTTTATGATCTAAAAATGCTCGATTCTCCATCAACTGGATCGTTTCATCATTACATCTCAAGCTACGTGTCTAATTAATCAGATCACATGACCATGGATTGCTCCTTTCTACAGACGAGCAACAATCACAGGATTCAGATCAGTTTTTCCAAAACACCAAAACGTCAATTACCGTCTCACAGACGGATTACCATGGCTAGGTAAGTCCAGTCACGATCTTCAAACTGTACATCTGACGATCAAACCCACCACCCCTAACTAACCTCTCCCTCTCTCCACACGTTACCCCCCCCCAAACCAGCGCCGCCACCGACCCTCTTGCCAACTGGATCCAAACCTCAATACCCAACATTGGCACCATCACATCCACCAAATTCATGGGAGGCAGCAGCTGGAGCAGTGCATACATCTATCAAACCTCTTCAGGCACCTCCCTCTTTGTCAAGATCAGTAGAGGCAGGGACCAAGCTATGTTTAAAGGTGAGGCCCTGGGCTTACAAGCCATGTACGACACCAAGGCACTAAAGGTTCCTCAAGTATACGGCTACGGCTCAATTCCCCCCGGTGGCAGTGATACTCGTAATAATAATAATAATAATAATAATAATAAAGGAAGTTTCATAGTAATGGAGTATTTAGAATTAGGAGGAGGTGGTAGTAGTAAACTTGATGCTTACGATTTTGGTAGAAGAATGGCAGAAATGCACCTGGCAGAGCCAACAGATCCCACCGCTAGGGCTGGTAAGTTTGGCTTCCCGGTGGATAATACCATAGGAGGAACCCTCCAGCCTAATGGATGGATGGACAGCTGGGTGGATTTTTATAGGGAGAGGAGGTTACGTCATCAGTTGGATTTGACTGGGGATGCTGCCTTGCAGAGAGCCGGGGAGCGCTTGCTGGAAAAGATGGGCAAGGTGTTTTTTGATGGAGTAATGACGGAGGAGATTAGGCCTAGTGTGCTGCATGGGGATCTCTGGAGTGGTAATGTAGGTGCAATACTATCAGATGATAATACTATAGTGCCTTCTATATTTGATCCAGCTACGTATTACGGCCACATGGAGGCGGAATGGGGTATGAGTTGGTGTGCTGGATTCAGTGGACAGTTCTGGCAGGGGTACCATGATGTTATACCACAACAACCTGGTTTTGAGGATAGAAAGCAGCTGTATGAGTTGTATCATTATTTGAATCATTATAATTTGTTTGGAGGGAGTTATTATGGGAGTGCTCAGCGTATTATTGACAGGTTGTTGAAGAAGGTGTAAATTTGGATTGAAAATTGCCTGATGGGCTTTGAACGTTGTTGCCAATCGAGATCTGGTGCGTTTGCTGCAGAGTCAGGAGATAGAGAAACCTTAGACTATATTTGATGGGTATGGATTGTTGTTTTAGGCCATAAAGGGTGTGAAAGTAGCGTTGGTGAGTAGTAGTAGGGTGGGAAGTTGGATTTTATGTTCATTTTGGACTAGTGAGGGTATGAGCGGTGGTATCTTGTTCAAATATTAAATATCATGGTTACGTATTACTGTACGTCTCCATTGCCGCCCTAACATCTTTAAGTCGTTCATCCAGCATCCTCAATTTTCCATTGAATAGGAGGCGAATCTGGCCCGCTCTCGAATTTTGAGATTTTAAAGAAGGCAGAACCGAAATAGCAAGACCCAAGTGTTGCCAAAATATGTCGTTTATAGACTGAATCTGTTACCAGTACCACTAAATATTGTGGTTTAATGACTATCAAGGGCTGATTCCACTCAAACTCGCAGCATTTTCGATTACAAAATGAGCTATAAAACTTTATTCAAGAGCATTCGTCCCAAGAAGCTCTTCAAGAGCTTAAAGTGAGTTCATAAAGTGCATGATCGCCTTAAATTAACAAAGTTAGACCATGAGCATGTTAAATTATTCGCAGATTACATGGAAATCGCACTCTTTCGCTGTTGGTCCCTCCCCTTCTCATTATTCACGCCAAGACCCACTTGCATAACCATTCCAGGGCCTCGATTACCCCCATTATCGATATTGTGACGATGAAGGTAAGTCCCAAAATTCTCCTTGCAAAGAGACAATAGTCTCTCTCCCTGTCTCCTCCTCTCCCTGCCTCGTCTCTCCCGACCAAAATATTCACAAGTCCAGTCCCCCTTTCTCCACACACACACCACCACCACCACACACCTACACCTTACAGACCAACTTTGATGAAAGGCCTTTATTCTTTATACGTCCCAAGATATCCCTCATTTCGTACAACTATACTTGCTTGGAAGACCCCGAGATCGAAAGACAAAGGAGACTTGACTACCTCAAAAAGCAAAAGGAGCACTATGAAGCCACAAGATTACGAAATTGGAGGGACTATCTCCAAATTTATGAAGAGTTGGACCAAAAATATGAGTCTGAAAGACATGCTATGGCCCGTGAACAGTTGAAGTTGAGCATCTTGGCTTTAAAATGGACTGCAGCAGCCAGGCTTGCAGCAGCAGCTGTTGATGAGGATTTTGTTGTGTATGAGGATGGTACCGCCACTGAGGCTCGTCAGCCTGAGGAGGTTGTTGATGAGGAGACTCTTGGGGTCAGGAAACGCGAGGAGAGGATGGCCATGTTTAAACGCTATGGAGGGTTTTATAGATAGAGACGAGATAGAGAAGAAGAAGAAGAAGAGAAGTTGGTAAACCAGTAGAATATGTAATAATATGTAATGACTTGTTTATTGTTTTTTATTGATATTATTCTATAGGGGGAGGCTCTACTTCTATAGTTGCCTCATCTATCTCATCCTCCATAGCACACATAGCTAGGAGCAATTCATGGTCGATGTAATGGGAGGAGTTGCTCTCTGGTCGACACATCTCTGCCCAAATGGCTTCAAGGACGTGTGGACGAAGGTCGTCTATAGTTTTGTTGCTACGGATTTCATCATTGATTCTGCCTGGATTGCCGGATTTAGCAGCATCGGTGTTGCATATGAAATCATCTACTATTTGAATGAGAGCTTCCTGTGGGGGGGGGGGGGGGGGGGGGGTGGGGGGGGGGGGGGGGGGGGCGTTGGGGGGGGGAAGAAAAAAACAATTTGTTTTGTTTTTTTTCGAGTTTTTGTCTTTGTTTTTTTACAATATTT
>Ga0114919_10003249_pt1 | contig 13123 bp, 21 predicted proteins | sample BlataG_FD_88682 | JGI IMG/M metagenome (GOLD analysis project Ga0114919, IMG submission 88682) | Deep subsurface microbial communities from Black Sea to uncover new lineages of life (NeLLi) - Black_00105 metaG | ecosystem: Environmental > Aquatic > Marine > Oceanic > Sediment | place: Atlantic... | reverse complement strand
ATCTTGATATTTAACGTTTTTTCTATGTCTGGCTGCTTTGCATCCAGCATCATGCCGCACAGCGGGCAGGCAAGCGCAATACAGTCCGCACCGGCATTCTTCGCCGCTTCCAATATCTTTCTCCCCATCTCAAATGCTATGTCCGCTCTTGTCATCATCAAAGGACCACCACAGCACTTCGTCTTCATGTGACCGAACTGAACACATTCCCCTCCCATCACCTCTATCAACTGGTCCATCAAAACCGGGTCGTCAGGGTCATCAAAAGCAGTCGTCGGTGGTCTTCCTATATAACAGCCATAATACGGTGCCACCTTCATGTTCACTTTCTTCACGATCTTGCTCTTCAGTTCGTCCATGCCTATTTCATTCACGAAGACATCCAGTACATGTCTCGCTTTTATCCCTCCTTTGTAGTCCAGCGAGCTATCTATCTCCTTCATCTTCGCACGTAAACTTTCATCTTCCTTAAGTGCTATGTTACTCCTCTCTAAATTGTAATAACATATGCTGCACGGCGTTACGATGTCCAGCCCCTCTTTTTCAGCAATAGCCAGATTCCTCGCATTTAACGCATACACCAATATCGGGTCCTCTGCTTCCGCCGCTCCACAGCAGTTCCAATCCTCCACCTCTGTCAGTTCAATCCCCAGTTTCTCAAATACAGCCTCCGTTGACATATGCTGTTCCAGCGCTGTTGCCTCTGATGGACAGCCGGGATAGTATGCAAGTTTCTTCTCGCTCATTTTTCCTCCACCTTCTCAAAAATCTTCTTCATCACGTCCTTCTGCTTTATTTTCGATGGAAGCATTCCTTTTAACAGACCGTGACCACCGAGTGGCCCCATTTTCCCCTTCTTAAACATTCGCATGCCAAAATCCTTGTAATCATTCTTCATTGCCATCATCCCCTTAATAAATGAGCCTTCCTTTTTCGGGTAATATTCCTTCGCCAGTCCCATATCATAGAGCCGACCATACTTTTCCAACTGATGCAGAAAAGCCTTATCAAACAGTGGTCTGGGGCTCTCTATCTTCAACTTGCCCGCTTCCTCTTCTTTCTCCGCTATCCGTCTTATCGCACCCAGCACATCAGCAATCCTAACGTCTTGCGGACACCGCGCAGTGCACGTATGACAGATAAGACACACCCATAAATCAGGATTTGATAAGACTTCCTCTCGCATCCCTAATAAACTCATCTGGATTATCTTCCGCGGATTGAAACTTGGCACCATCTCCGGATGTTCTGATGCTATTTCCGCAATTGGACAACCCAGCGTGCAGGTGCTGCACTGGAAACACGATGCAAGATGTTCCCCTCCCGGCTCGCTCATTATCTCATTCTTGAAGTTCGGGTCCAGTTCCCATGTTTTTATTGTCATTTTACCTTAATTTGTCTTCTAACTCTTCCTCTTCGTAAGTAACGAACGGTAGCGGCTCCTCAACATCCTTCCCTGGCTCGTACTCGAAAATTTCCTGTACCTTCTCCGCAATCACAGGATAGAATCTCGTCAATGGTATGTCCTTCGGGCAGGCATCTTCACAGGCACCACATCCAACACATGTCGTGCTTACGTGATAAACGCGCGTGAGATGATACATCAGTTGATTTGCTGGCACTCCTATTGCACCTCTTAACTCAGCCAAGTTCAATAAGTCTCCGCCAACCGGGTTTCCCAGGGGCAGGTCGAAGAAGCACTCCTTGCAGTAACATACCGGACACATATCCCGGCAGTTCTTGCACACTATGCAATCCCGCAAGAACTCCTCTAACTCTTCCACGCTGCTTATCTTCGGCAGTTCGTCCTCCTTCTTCTTCGCATCCGCTGCAATTTTCTCTTTTTCCTCTTTCCTTTCCGTCTCCTTCTCTTCCAGTGAAATGCCTTCAACAGCCGATAATGCATCTACGCCCATGTCCGTTATTCCCGCAACCAGCACTTTTTCACCGTCCACCCTCACAATACCAATGTCTCCAACGTCAGCAAGCCGATGTTCACATATCTCACAAGCTTCTCTTATCGCAATCCCTTTTCCTTTCAGTTCCTCTATCTTCGCACTGTCCACCCAGTCGCCTATCTCTTCAGAGTGGTCTGCATAATCCTGATTCTTGAAAGCACCCGAACAATCCACGCTTATCAAAAGCACACTCTCTTTGTCCATTTGTTTCAACTTTATCAATTCTATCGCTGCCCTTATCTCACATGGCTTTGCCACAATTCCTATTTTCTCTTTTATCGTCCATCCCTTCACGATATTTGCAGCATTCACACCGAATGAAGGAGCAAATATAGCTGGCACGGGCGGTTCTATCTTATCCTTGTCCGTTACCATCATGTGTGCCACATTATTTCCTACTCTATGCGGTAGTATCAGACAATCCACTGCTTTCTTGTCGAGCAATCCCTTAAATAATCCTTCTAAATCCTCATAATTCAACTCTGCGCCTTTCATAGTATCTTACCTCTCATTGGATTGGGTCCCAGTTTTTTTATGTCTTCCGCCATTTCCTTCATAATCCTCGCAAACTTATCCCCCTCTGATGCACTGCACCACTCTGATCTAACCCGGTTATCCAGCCCGAACTCCTTCAGGATGGTCCTTATTGCCGCTATCCTGCGCCTGGCATAGAAGTTCCCTTTTATATAATGACACTCCCCAGGATGACAGCCTCCAATGAACACTGCGTCTGCACCATTTAATAACACTTTGAGCACAAACATCGGATCTAACCTCCCTGAGCACATAAGCCTTATTAGCCGAACGTTCGGCGGGTATTTCTTACGAGACGTCCCTGCAAGGTCCGCACCGGCATAAGTACACCAATTACAGGTAAATCCGATTATTTTTGGCTCAAATTCCTCTTTCGCTTCTTCTCCCATTTTTCCATTTCCACTCCTTTTCTTTGAATTACTTTCAGCCCTTAGTGTATTATCCCTATTCGCTCTTTCCATATATAAAGCTTTCGATATTTTCGTGATGTTTCGCAATCCGACAAAAAAAGCTGAATCTTTTCATCGTTCTGGTAAAAAAGCAGCCAAAGCATGATTTTCTATTCTATCCGCGGCAAAATCAGCAATGAATTTGAGTTTCTCCTTTGCTTCAGAATCTTCGAGTCCCTCAATACAACTTTTTGCATCCCTTACGAGTTCATTAGAAAGCCAGATTGCATAGTTAATCGAACTGGAATTTATGAAAATCCCCCTGACTCTATCAATATCAGAACTACCGGCATCTCCTTTCTTTGACAGAACCTTTAATAGATATTCCCTCTCTGAAGGATTTGAATGCTTTAATGCATGAATGACAAGAATAGTTCTCTCAGCATTTTTAATGTCCAAGCCCACTGGCTTTCCTGTTTTCGCTGAGTCACCACAGATATCCAAAACATCATCCTGAATCTGGAATGCAATGCCCAAATTTTTGCCATAGTTGCGCAGATTCTCGATTTCTGCTTCGCTTCCACCACCAAGTATAGCTCCTGCTTCTGTGCTCGCCATAAATGTGGAAGCGGTTTTCAGCGCCGCTACTTCGAGGTAAGATTGCTCTGTTACCTCTTGTAAATCCCTTAACCTCAACATGAACTCCAGGTACTGCCCCATAGCGATATCCGAAATAGCACTCGAAACCAAACCCACTACTTCCGGGACTCCGCATCTGGCAAGCATCTCACAGGCAAACCCAAACAAAAGATCCCCCATGACTATTGCCTTTTTTTCACCATACCTCGCAGGGTTAGAAGGGTTTTTCCTGCGTATGGAACTTTCATCTATAATATCATCATGAACCAGAGAAGCATTGTGGAGGAGTTCGATACCTACGGCAGCGAATAAAGCTTTATCCCGTGAGCCACCAACCGCCTCCGCCGATAGAAGGCAGATAATAGGGCGGAGTCTCTTTCCCCCTGTGTCTCGTATATAACTCAGCGCATCATATAGAATTTTATTTGAGTATCCTTGCATCTTTTGCTCGATAATCTCGGATAACTTGCGGTTGAAATATTGCACTTCCTCTTGAAACTTCCTCTCTTTCATTTCAATTCCATATTATGGGATTCTCTTATAAAAAGACTATTCATATTTGGAGGGGCATTTAACCAGTAATTGTGTTGCGTTCACATGATATGGGGAAGTAAGCTTGCCTATGGCAACTACTTTTTGCCCCTCTTTGAAGCCTTGAGGTTGGATTCCTGAATATGCCACTGCGATTGTAGCGTGTCCGTCAGTGATGTCGAAGAGTAGAGAACCGTCTTCTTTTAGATCGAGAGACCCATTGGCAACGGTGGCTAAAATCTGCACTTCTTTACCAATATATTTGTCATTCCCCGCTACCTCCGAGACTGTTAAATACGGAATGATAGATGTAAAGGCACTGTATGCGAGAACAGAACCTGCAACTACCAAAACGGCAACAATAACATAAACAGGCTTAATTTTCATCTTTTTTGCTTTTCCCCTCCGCTTCCAAATACGCTATCCTCTCTTTAAGCACAGACAGCCGTCTGTTGAGCCATACAAAGAGTATTAAAAGTGCCGTCCAGTAAATGACAGAAACGAGAAACACTTCATACATATACATATCTCTTTTTAAACACCTCCTTCTCCTTTTTCGTATATTAATGAATTTACGCTATCTTCCAAAAACCAGACAGTGAACACAGTTACCAAAAGGTAAATGAAGAAGAATAAAGCTGCTATAAGGTTTAAAGACAGTGTTAGCTTTATCGGCAAAGCCATAGTAACTTTTGAAGCTTGCGGATGAAGTGACCCCATTAATGTTACCGAAAAAAAAGTCAGCGGTACCATGCTAAAAGCCAATATATTGTACACCGCCCCCACTAATGCTCTTTTCTCAATTCCGCCGATGGAAAGTTTTAGAGAGACATAGCCCATGTATGCAATCCAGAGTATAAGCATGGTTGTTTGTTTTGGGTCCCAGTTCCAATACGCACCCCATGTTGCATTTGCCCAAATCGAACCCGAAATTAAGGCTACTGCGCCGTAAACCAATCCCAAAATCGCTGATACTTCCGCTGTTCTATCGTATCCCTTCCTCCTCTTCCACAAGTACATTATACTTGCGATGAGTGAGATGAAAAAGGCGAGAAAACAAATTAGGGCGGCGGGCACATGCGTATATGAAAAGTAAAGGTCTTTCCTTACCGGTTGGACCGCAACATAAGCCATATAAGAAGCGACCACGCTCACTGCTACGGCGAGGCAAAGAAGAATATCTCGTTTCATTTCTATTAAAAAGGATTTATGTCTTACCTTATATAAAAGTATTGAATATTTGAAGTGACAAATGTCTAACAACGCCATAGCAGTGGAAATCACAGAGTTGTCGAAGAGATACGGCTACTTGCAGGCTTTAAAATCCGTGTCATTGGAAATAAGAGAATCCGAATTTTTGGCTTTTTCTGGACCCAACGGAGCGGGGAAGACGACATTGCTGAAAATAATCGCTACGCATATCTCGCCATCCTCGGGAACGGTAAAAATATTTGGTGAGGATGCCTTCAAAAATAGTGGCGAAACGAGAAGAAGAATTGGCTTAGTAACGCATGATAGTTTCCTTTACGACGAGCTTAGCGTCAGGGAGAATTTGCTATTCTATGCGAAACTATTCTCAGTAGAAGAAGAGGACTTCCTCGATACGATTGAATTTTTGGGTATGAAACGCTGGTATAACGTTCCTGTGAAGCAACTGTCACACGGATTAAGAAAAAGGGCGGACATCGTGAGGGCGTTAATCCATAATCCTGATTTAATACTGCTCGACGAACCTTTCGCAGGATTGGACACGAAAACCTGTGACGTGCTTGTAGATTACTTCAAAAGCCATGAAGGAAAAAGGAAGACGCTATTAATATCGTCTCATTCTCTGGAATGGTCGAAGAAAATTTGTGATAAGGGAATTTCGCTCGACAAAGGTAAGATAGTTGGAGAAATGTCATTTTAGAGAGAGAGGCAAGTTTCAATGAAAAAAAGTGGAATGGGGGAATTTCAAAGAGCAGCGTTGAGAATAGCAGAGAAAGACCTGAGGACGGAATTCCGGCGGTCTTATGAGATTCTATCAATTCTTATTTTTTCGCTGGGTTCCGTTCTGATTTGCAGCCTTGCATGGGGCGGTGGCGGTACGACAGAACCTAAAGTGGCAGGTGCGGCACTATGGGTTATTCTTTTCTTCTCAAGTATCCTTGTATTTACCACTTCTTTCACGCGTGAAGCAGACCGGGGAACGCTTGGCGGTTTGAAAACTCTGCCTTGCTCACCACTGGCAATCCTGTTCGGGAAAATCATTTATGGAACGGCACTGCTCTTTTTCGTGGAATGCGTGTTAATTCCGTTTTCCATCGTGTTTTTAAACCTCCATTTGGGCACAAGATTTCCAGCTCTCTTGCTTGTATGCCTCTTGGGTGCGATTGGCCTTTCGTTTGCAGGTTCTTTTGTTTCAGGGCTCGTGATGTTCTCGGAAGGTAAAACCTTACTTCTTTCTTTTCTCCTTATTCCCGTTTGTATGCCTGTGCTTATACCATCGGTGTCGGCAACGAAGAAAATTATCGGAGGTTTTGGTATAGCCGAAGTAATGCCGGAACTGAGCCTGCTAATCGCTTTTCTTCTCCTGATAACAGCGATAATGATTCTTACCTTTGAGTTCGTGCTTGAAGAATAAATGGATGTATAGCCGATAAATCCAACGGCTTTTTTATCTTTCCTATATTCTTGTTACTCTCACAAGTATATTAGGGATTTCTGTTGGCTTGTTCAAAAATAGCTTTTAATTTACCTTGACATTGTTAGATTAACCGCAAAGTTCACAGAGAACGCAGAGAAGTGAGGGGTTTATTCAAATCCCACATATTTCCTCTGCGAACTCAGCGTTCTCTGCGGTAAATTTGAAATGTGACAAAAAATGAACGAGAACGAATACATAAGACATTTCACCGACCTCGTGGAACTGGAACGAGAGGAACAGATGAGACTGCATGAAGAGGAGATGAGAAGATTGAGTGGTAGAGAGAGGGAGGAGAAGGGTAGAGCTTTTCTGCGGATGAAAGGAAAATCTCAAGGCTTGGGATTAGGTGGGAAGCACTTAGTGAGGTTTAGAAAACAGAACGCTGGTTTCGTACTACCGGAGAGCGAAATAGAAGTCGGTGACCTCGTTTTGGTGAGTAAAACGAATCCATGGGATGAGGATAACCCTACGGGGACGGTTGCGGAGAAGACCTCGTATTCAATCACGGTTGCTTTTGATGAAGCGCCGCCGGGATTTGCGTTTCGTAAAGACCTTAGAATTGACCTTTTTGTAAATGACATCACCTTTCAACGGATGATTGAAGCATTAAAGAAATTTAAAAGACTGCCAAGGAGGAGAAAGGATAAATTGCTTGGTAATGCGGCACCGGATTTTGAGAAAATAGGAGAAATAGAATTCTATAATCAGGAATTGAACACAAGCCAGCGAGAAGCGGTTTTGAGGAGTTTAGCGGCACGAGATTTCTTCCTTATTCACGGACCGCCGGGAACCGGGAAGACGATAACATGCATAGAGATTATTGCACAACTTGTAGAGCATGGGCGTGAGCATGAGAGAAGCTATAAGATTTTGGCTGCTGCAGACTCTAACGTGGCTGTGGATAATTTGGTTGAGCGATTGGATAAGATAGGCGTGAACGTGGTGCGAATAGGACATCCTGCACGTGTAATCCCTTCTTTAAGGAAAAGAAGCCTTGATTATCTGGTTCAAGAGGAGCCGGAATATATAAAGGCGCAGGAGCTTAGAGAGAAAGCTTATGAGATAAAAGAACGTATGAAAAGGTTTATCGTGCCGGAAATGCGATGGAGAAGGGGATTAAGTGACGAGGAGATAATGAAGCTTGCAAGAGAAGGTAAAACAATACGAGGTATACCAAAGCATAAAATAGAAGGGATGCGGAAATGGCTTGATTTGAAGCACGGAATAGATAAGTTATTCGGCGATGCGCGAGAACTGGAAGAGAGAGCAGTAAGAAGGATTATCCACGAAGCAGAGGTGATTTGCGCAACGAACAGCACGGTGGGTTCCGAGATACTCAAAGGTGAGCGGTTCGATTTTGCCGTTATTGACGAAGCAACGCAGTCTACTGAACCTTCTTCTTTAATATCTGTGCTCAAGACGAAGAGGTTTATTATGGCTGGTGACCACAAACAACTTCCACCTACGATTTTGAATGGGGACGCGGCAAGGGGAAACCTGAGCAGGAGCTTGTTTGAACGGCTTTTAGAGATGCACGGTGATAAAATAAGAGTTATGCTCGACGTTCAGTATAGAATGAACGAAGAGATAGCAGAATTCCCCGGTAAGGAGTTTTATGACGGTAAGCTGAGAGCGGATGAAAGCGTGAAAAAACATAATCTTTTGGATATACTCCCGAAATCGAAATTTGTGAATGAAGATGTCAAACCATTTTTGTTTATTGATACCGGTGGCAGCGAGATGTTCAAGGAGAGGACAAGAAGAGGGTCTACATCTAAGGAGAATGCAGGAGAAGCGAAATTGGTCGAGGAAATCGCGGAAAGGTTGTTAAGCTTGGGCGTAAAACCAGAGGATATCGCAGTTATATCACCTTATGATGACCAGGTTGCGCTTATTAGAAAAGAGCTCCGTGTGGAAGGGCTGGAGATAAAGACGGTGGATGGGTTTCAGGGTCGCGAGAAAGAAGTTGTTATTGTGTCGTTTGTAAGGAGTAATAAATCGAGAGAGATTGGGTTTCTAAAAGATTTGAGGCGGCTTAACGTGTCTATAACGAGAGCGAAGAGGAAGTTGGTTTTAATCGGGGATTCTCATACGCTTGAAAGTGAAGGATGTTATAAAAGGCTTGTTGAGCTGGCGAAGGAAAGAGGGGGGTATAAAATGGTGGCACAATGAAAAATGCAAAGTGCAAAGTGCAAAATTCGACATACGACGATAATGAATGGTTTAAAGTCAATTACGAATGGACGGTTATGAATTACTGGCTTAGATTAACTCTTCTCTTCAAACGACTGCCGTATCAATGATTTAGCTTCTTGCAGTCTCTCGAAGCTATCTATCGCAAGCTCAACATTACCAACTCCCCAATGTCCCACGGTTGAAATGTCACGAACATAATCAGGCGGATTTTCCAAACGTGCATAATCAAGTTTTAACCAAACACGAAGACCGCTTTTCTGGAGATGTACAGAGCAGAAAATGGACTTTACATACGCATAGGCCACATATTTGGCACGATACCTTTTCTGTACATTATTTGGGTCTAATTCTCTGCAAAACTTATCAAGTGTTCTGAACAGTTCTGTGACTTCTCGCGGTTTCCCTTTTGTGTGATATTCCTCGCTATACTCTTTACCTCTTCTAAGTTTTGCATCGTCTATCTTTGTCTTTGTAGAGGCGGTATCACCAGCCGAAATTGGGTGGACTTCCACCTCTGACGTTTGAGTCCATAATCTCTTGAGGACTGCTTATACTTGCACAGGTTTAATAGAATCATCTCCAATAGCTGAACGTATGGTTCTAATTAGGGTGGTCGGAGGATCCATAAAGAGCTTATCCAGTGCTTTCCTTACCTTACCCGTAGTGAAAATTTGTTCACCTATCTCATCAAGCACGCCCTTTGCCATTGCATCCCGTGAGAACCGAGCAAGCTGTTCAGCAATTTGCTGAAGAGCCATGCCTTCAGTTTCCTTTGGATCAAACGAAACTTCAAAAAGCAATTTATCTGGTGCAGATGCCTTTTCGGCACTACGATAAACTTTGTAATTAACACCATTTGTAAGGATGCACCATTCAACACCTGCATTTGCAGCATAGCCAACTACTTGCGTAATAGCTTTTACATCGGTAAGTGGGTCATTTAGCGTTTTAGCTTCTATGAACAGAACAGGCTTGCGGTTTATTTTTGGTGCATAGTCAACAGACTTTCCGTCAATAGTTGGGTATTCGAGTTGGACTTCGTCAGGGTCTCTTACATCGCAACCAAGGGCTTGTAATAACGGGTCTATGAATAGGGTGCGTGTCTGATACTCCTTTAAACCATCCTTTCGGTGTCTATCCAGTTTCAACCGAAGTTCTTCAATGCACGAAATTATAGCTTTCATTTTTTCACTCCTTTATATTTTGCTTAAATATATATACTCATACCTTATAAGTTTATCCCCCGAAATTTGTTTTTGTTGATGCAACATAAAAACATTTCGTTTCGAAGCGAGGTGGAGTGTTTTTCGCAAACCCTTTTGCGTATCCACGAGGTAACAAAGGCAAACTCATTTTGGCGGTAAACTTCCAAATCTTCACAAATTTTCCGTGCAAGCGCATCTACAATCTCACTGTGTCTCGGTACGGTAGATGTCTTCCGGTTCAACGGATTATAGTAAACGGTATGCTTTCTACCTTCCCGAAGAAACTTACAGCCTTGCTCTTCTAATCCTCTTTCTCTTCCTTATCCTGAGCCTTTTCTAAGATAACGCTTCTTACCCGTGAAGGTTTATCTAATATATCCATCTCCACTGGCTCCCTTTTAGCCCCGACTTTGCTTTCCTTTTCTTCAGTCTTTTTAACCATTGTAAACAATGCCCAAATAATATATTGTCTTAGTAATTAAAATAAGTGAAAAACCGATTCCTAAGATAATATAGCTTTTCTTCATCAATTTACCTCTTAATTCTAACATCGCCTGATTCTTAAGATTGTTAAGATAGATTTCATGGAATAACGCCAATTTAAAGTTATAACTTGCTTTTTCTGAGTATTTCTTAAAAAAAATCTTTGACTTCGGGACCAACGTGGAAATCACGCTGCCTATATGCTAAAAAAGATAGGAAACCACTGATTACAACTAACAATAAACCCAAACAAAAGAAACCAACTACCACATCATTTTTGAAGGTAACTATCTGGAAAAAGTCCTTTTGCGTCACCATATAGGTCATAATTATCCCGATAAAGCCCATCATAACTTCTAATGTTCTATTATGCCTATTAAATACCCCCTCCTGCACATTGAATTGTCTTTTAAGCTCTTCATAGATAGTATTGATATTATCCACAATGTCCTCAAATTTATCCTCTGCGTCCTTATCAGCATTCATTATTTCTTATTTATGTTACTATCTTTGTAAATATCTCTATTTATTGTAGTGAGTTTACGAAGCACAAAAGGCGGCTCATCTCGGCATTGAAACTTTCGAACCTGGAATTCTTTTTCAGCTAACTCCCTGTTGGATAGCAAAATCAACTCGATAGCTTCGTGAAGATTCTCACGGACTTCTTCAAGCGTTTTGCCTTGCGTGTTCGCACCTGGTAATTCTTCGACATAGATAAAACAATCATCAACCTTCTCAAAAATTGCGGTAAATATACTCTCCATTTCGTTTATCCCTCCAAGATATATTTTTGTTAATACAACATAAAAACATTTATTTTTTCTCTTCTATCTCCACAATTTTCCGCCTGCTTTTGGCTCCCGAAACGATTCTCACGTTGGCGTTGAAGTATTTTGACAATAACTTAATCACCGCTTTATTTGCCTTGCCTTTTGTTGGTGGCTCTTTTACTCTTATTATCAATGGTTCAGCCGCAATTATCTCCTCCACATCTGAATTGGGAACGACTTTTATCTCGATTTTTTTCGTCATTTTTTCCTTTAATTACTCTCCCCCACTTTCCCCAGAGATTTGATAATTACCTGAAGAGTTGAAAAACAATTCGACAAACCTTATATAAGATGATCTAACATCATTCCTTGACACAGTATGCGCAAGTTATTTATATACCCTCATCTATTTAAAAGTCAGGAGGTAAACAAAATGAAAAAGCTCAAAATATATGATAGCTATCCTCTATGGATTTCTCTATTTTTTAAAGGAAGGGTGTATTCATTGTTGTTATTACGGCAAATTATGTGCCTTTGGTAAAGGAACTATAGCCGCAATATTTTTCAAGGAAGGAGATCCTAAAAGATTCTGTGAAAGAGAGCTTAGTTTTAAAGATTTTATTCCACAAGTTCTTGTAGTTCTAATTCCGTTAATTGTGGGAACAGCCATTCTTATTTCAAGAGCTTTTAATCTCCTAATCTTAATTGCTATGATTTATCCGGTCTTTTCATGGTTTGCTGTAAACCCGATTCTGTATGGAAAACTCGCGTGCATACATTGCAAGCAGGGCAGTATCTGCTGTCCGGCTCTTAACTTTTTTATAAAAAAGGAAAAGATGAAATGAACGAAGAATTAATAGCACCCTGTGGAATGAATTGTTCTATTTGTGGTGGTTACCTTGCTTTCAAAAATGATGTGAAAAGCAAAGGGGTCAAAATGCCTTACTGTATAGGTTGCAGACCAAGAGATAAGAAAGGTGCTTTCCTCAAGAAAAAGTGTGAAAAACTTCTGAATGATAAGGTAAAATACTGTTATGAATGTGAAGATTTTCCGTGTGAAAGCTTAAAACGCCTTGATAAACGTTATAGAACTTTCTTCCGTATGAGTATGATTGAGAACCTCGAATTTATAGAAAAGAAGGATTTAGCGGAATTCTTGAAAAAGCAAAAAGAAAAATGGAAATGTAAAAAATGTGGTGGAGTAATCTGCTGCCATAATGGTATTTGTTTTGATTGTAGTTTGAATAAACTGAAAAACAAAAAGAGACTATACAGGTGGGGAGGTGATGGAAATGACTAAGGGTGTGGAATCCCCAAATAAATCAGACGAAAATCAAGCATTAAGAATCCCTAAAACGGGGAAGATTGGAAATTTAGCCAAGAACACTGAAAATGAAACTAATCGATCTGTCGTGCTGAAAGTTATGGAAAATGTAAACAAATTTAAATCGGCATCCGATCGCACTGAAAAAGCAGAATGGATTAAAGAGGCTATCAAGAAATTAGAACGACAGGTTGGAAAAGCGAAGAGCGTCAAGATTATGGAAAATTGTGGTCGAGATTGTTGTCGAGACTGTCGTAGAGAACATGCAAAGTTTAAGACATTAATGATTCCAAAAACCGATGTAGTTTCCAAAGGAATGTAGCGAGTCAACAACCACCTTTTTATCATAAAAATTAACAAAATACGCATACATATTACCTCATAGAGTTCATATCCAAACTGCAATTT
>Ga0114919_10003248_pt1 | contig 13125 bp, 8 predicted proteins | sample BlataG_FD_88682 | JGI IMG/M metagenome (GOLD analysis project Ga0114919, IMG submission 88682) | Deep subsurface microbial communities from Black Sea to uncover new lineages of life (NeLLi) - Black_00105 metaG | ecosystem: Environmental > Aquatic > Marine > Oceanic > Sediment | place: Atlantic... | reverse complement strand
TTGTTCAGGGCCGCCACGTAATCCGGTTTCAGGCGCACCGCCTCCTCGAAGGCCTTAAGGGCTTCCTGGTGCTGGCCCATCTTCCCCAGGGCCACCCCCAGGTTATAAGAAGCCTCCGGGTCTTCGGGCTGGTATTGCAGGGCGTTTTTAAAGGCCTGGGCGGCCTGGGGCCAGCGTTTCAGTTTCAGATAGGCCACCCCCAGATCTTTATGGGCCCGGGCCCACTTCGGTTCAGACTGCACGGCCGCCTGAAAGGAGGTGGCGGCTTCCTGATATTTTTGTAAGCGGGCCAGCGCCAGCCCGAGGCCATAGTGGGCCTGGGCCAGGTCGGGCTGGATTTTCAGGGCCTGGCGATAGGACTGGGCGGCTTCCTGAAAATGTCCCTGCCGCCAGGCGATTTCGGCCCGCTGGAGGAATGGCTGAGCCTCGGTCTGGGCCTCCTTGTTAGTGGAACCCGTCGGCTCCTGGGCCAACCCCGGGGCCAGAGTTAAAAAGACCACCAGAACGGCAGCACCTGTATATGTAAGGATATTCATGCAGAGCAGTCCTCAAGCCAGATATGATTGGTGAAGCGGTTTCCCAAAGGTATCATGAATGGCCCGTATTGGCGAGTCCACCCTCGGCCCGGCCTCAGGTCCTCGTTTTAAAGGGGCTGCGGGAGCGTCCCGGCGCCAAAAGGCGGATAAACACCCAGCCGGCCGCGAAGCCTCCGACATGGGCCCAAAAGGCCACCCCTACATTCGTCTGCCCCAGGATGGAAAAGGCCCCGGAGAAAAATTGCAGAAGAAACCACAGCCCTAAAAAGACGTAGGCGGGGATTTCGATAATCACGAAAAATAACACCGGTACCAGGGTGAGAACGCGAGCCGCAGGGAAAAGGGAGAAGTAGGCCCCCATCACCCCGGCGATGGCCCCGCTGGCCCCCACCATGGGCATGACGGAGCTGGGAGCGGAGAGCAGCTGGGCCAAAGCAGCCACCGTGCCGCTGGCCAGAAACAGAACAATAAACTTGCCGTGGCCCAGGGTATCTTCCACGTTGTCCCCGAAAATATACAGGGTCCACATGTTGGCGATCAGGTGGAGCCAGCCGCCGTGGAGAAACATGGAGGTGAAAATGGGAATGAAGCTGGCGCTCAGGTCGCCGCGATTCAGATAGAGGAGAAAATTTCGGGGCACAAAGCCGAAGATCTGGACGAACTCCTGCAGTTGCGCGCCCATGGCAATTTCCATCAAAAAGAACAAAGTATTCAGAATGATGATGGCATAGCCGACCGCGGGGCGGCGGAAGGAGGGAATGCTGTCTCGAAGAGGAATCATGCCAGGGTCCGGAAAATCAAGTTAAAGATTCTATAAATTTATGTACTTTGGGCTGCCGGAGCAAGTTGGGGGCAAAAAAAGACGAACTCGCGGACAACCGCCTCAAGGCCGATTCAGCCACAAGTGCTTGCCGGGCAGCTCCAGGACCACCCGGCCCTGGCGCAGGAAAGGCTCGGGCTCGATGACGTCATCGATGAGCAGAAAGACCCGGTGGGGCCCCTCCCAGCGTCGCCGCAGTTCCCCCGGGGTGATGAGGTAGTTTTCCCCGGGCGGCACCGGATAAGGATACCGGGGCAGGCCCCCGCGCTGAACCATAAGGATTTGGTGGCCGCTGTAAAAAGCCAGGCAGGCGCCGTACTCAAACTCCTCGATGGCTTCCATCACTACTTGGTCTTGTGGAGCAGCGTTTTGGCGGATGTACTCCCCCGACAGCCTGTCGCTCAGGAGGGGAGAGAGGACCATGAGGGTCTTCCAGGTGAAAAATAGGAAGGCCAGGGCCAGCAGGCCATAAGACACCACGGCCCAGACAGGGCGGCGCCAGCCCGCCACTATACCCGCCAGGGCCAGGCCCGCGATCCACAAGGTCGCCTGTCGGGCCACGGGTTGGATGAGGGGGAACATGCCGAAAAATTCCCGGCGGTTGGCCGCGCAAATCTGCTCCAGATAGGGCAGTAGCACCATCAGGGCCAGGCCCAGGAGCCCCAAAAAAAAGAGGGCTGCGAGTAGGCCGACATCCCGGGACCATTCCAGGGAGCGGTCCAGGCGCCAACCTAGGACCAGGGCCAAAGCCGGCAAGGCGGGGAGGGAATAGTACTCGATGCGGGTGGAGGACAGGGAGAAAAAGACCATGATGAGCGCGGCCCAGAGCAAAAGCAGGCGGCCGCGGCGGGCCTGGTCCGAAGCAGCGGTGGCCGGCCAGAAGCGGGACAAGGCCTCGGGCAGCAGCAGGCCCCAGGGAAGGAGCCAGATAAACAGAAAAAGCCAGAACCCCGGCAGGGGGAAAGGGGTGATATCTGGGGGCTGGCGCTGGCCGAAAAAACGGAGAATCTGTTCGTTGAGGATGTGGTGTTGCAAAAAACCCGGGTGGGCCTGTTCCATGGCCCAGAACCAGGGGACGGTGAGCACCAGGAACACCAGCCAGCCCCAGGGGTTGAGGGCCAGATACAGCAGGCGGGGCTGGTGCCGAAGCCAGGCATAGCCCGCCAGAATCAGCAGCGGGAAAGCCAGACCGATAAAGCCTTTGCTCATGAAACCCACGGCCAGGGCGACCTGGAACAGTACGGCCCGGGGCCAGGAAGGACGGTCGTCTTCGGCGCAGAGGAGCACCCACATGGCCACCGCCAGGCCCAGGGTGACCAGGTGATCGGTGAGGAGCTGGAGGTGAAGGGTGAAAAAACCGACGCTGGTGAGGAGGGTCAGGCCGCCCAGCCAGGCGGCCCGGGTCCCCAGAAGACGACGACCGATAAGATAGGTGAACCACACCTCCCCCAGGCCAATCAGGAGAGTGGGGATGCGGGCCGCCTGATCCGACACCCCGAAAAGATAGTAGGCCGCGAGATTGAGCCAATAGAACAGGGGCGGTTTGTCCAGATAGCGGGCGCCGTTCAGGTGGGGGGTGAGCCAGTTGCCCGACTGGTACATTTCCTGGGGGATGAGGGCGTACATGGCTTCGGAGCGGACCAGGGGCCAATTCCAGATGGCGGGGAGGTAAAGGGCCAGACCGAGAAGCAGCAGGGAAACCCCGGGGAGCCATTCCGGAAGGCGGGGGCTCACGGGGGCCACGGCGGTACCAGGGCGGGCGGGCAGGAAAGCGAGACCCTCAGGTTATATTCCAGCGCAGCATGGTCCACACGTCGGCAAGATTCCCACCTAACTGGCGCACCACGCTGGGCTCGAAGCCGGAATGCATCATACACTGGGCGCAGCGGGGGTCACGGCCCGGGCCGTAGCGCTCCCAGGGCGTCTGTTCCATGAGTTCCCGGAAAGTGGGATAGTGGCGATCCAGGATCTGATAACAAGGGGCGCGCCAACCCAGGGGAGTACGGGTGGGGTTGGCCCAGGGCGTACAGTCATAGTGGCGCTCGCCCCGGAGAAAACTCAGATAGAGGGGAGTGCTGAAGTAGCGGAAGTTCCGGGAATTTTGATGCAAGCGGGTGAATTTCTCCTTGATTTCTTCCCGGCTCAAAAATAATTCCGGGGCCACCCCCTCGAAACTGTACGCCGGGGACACCAGAATACCGTCTACTCTCAAATTAGTCAGTTGAGCGAAAAGTTCCTGAATTTCCAGGACATCGGTTTCATTGTAAATGGTGGTGTTGGTACACACCCGGAAGCCTTGTGCCTTGGCGGCTTTTATGGCGCTGATGGCGACATCGAACAGGCCGGTGCGGCCCAAAAGGCGGTCGTGGGTTTCGGCCAGCCCGTCGATATGAAGGCTCAAGGTGAGACGGGGGGAGCGGGGCAGGCGGGGGAGGGCCTTTTCCAGGAGGATGGCGTTGGTGCAAAGGTAAATGTGTTTGCGCCGGTGCACCAATTCCTGCACCAATTCAAAGACCTGGGGATAAAGCAGGGGCTCCCCGCCGGTGACGGTGACCACCGGGGCGCCGCAGTCGTCCACCGACTCCAGGCACTCCTCCAGGGTCAGGGACTCTCCCAGGGAATCCCGGTACTCTTGAATACGGCCGCAGCCCAAGCAGGCCAGGTTGCACTGGTGGGTGGGCTCGAGCATCAACACCAGGGGAAATTTTTCCACCCCGCGCAGCCGTTGCTTCATCAGGTAGCGGGCCAGATCGAAGCTGAGACTTAAAGGAAAACGCATAGCTCTTTTTGAAGGTCAAAAGATGGGGTGAATTTTTAGCGTTAATCCCCCTGATTATAATACATCTGAGAGAAATGCCACAAATACCGTTCACACATACCCTTGTTCGGCAAACCAGTCGACCGCGTCTTTAAGGGCCTGGCGCACCGGGGTCTGGGGCAGGCCCAATTCCCGGATGGCTTTGCTGCTGTCAAAATACATGAATTTTTTGGCCATTTTTATAGCGGCCACGGGCATCCGGGGGGGCTTGCCGCTCACGTGGGTGGCCCAGAATTCATTTAGATAGGATAGGGCTAAAATGGGCCGGTAGGGAAGCCGTACCTTGGGAGCGGGCCTTCCGGTGATCTCGGCCAACAGCTGAAAGATCTCCGACAGGCTCAGGTTCCGGTGGCCCAAAATATATTTTTCCCCCAGCCCGCCTTTTTCCTCGGCCAGGAGGTGTCCCCGGGCCACGTCCCGGACATGCACCAGGTTGAGGCCGGTCTCCAGATAGGCGGGCATGCGCCCCTGGAGAAAATCCACGATCATCCGGCCGGTGGGGGTGGGCCGGGAATCCCAGGGTCCCACCGGGGTGCTGGGGTGCACCAGCACCACCGAGAACCCCTGGCGGGCGGCTTCCAGGACGGCCTGTTCGGCCAGAAATTTACTCCGTTTGTAATGCCCCACCATGTCGTCCAGGGTCACAGGGGTTGCTTCGTTTCCCGGCGTTCCGTCCCCCGGATTACCCAAAGTGCCCACCGTGCTGGTGTACACCATGCGAGTTACCCCGGCCGCGGCCGCGGCGGCCAGGAGGTCCTTGGTGCCCTGGACATTGACGGCATACATAATCTTTGGGTCGGGGACCCACAGACGATAATCCGCAGCCACATGAAAGACCCGGTCGCAGCCGCTGACCGCCGCGGCCAGCGAAGCAGGTTCCAGGAGATCCCCCCGAGCCACTTCGACTTCAAGGCCCGCCAGGGCCGGGTGGTCCGGCCGTCGAGCCAGCACCCGTACTTCCCGGCCTGCGGCCAGCAGTTCGACAACTACGGCCCGGCCCACAAAACCGGTACCGCCGGTTACCAGGGTCTTGGTCATTGGTTTCGAAAATTGGGTGAGAGGGCAGGGGCATGATACCCTTGACCCTCAACTTTTTTCCCAACTTCCCCAGGCTGGAAGCATGTGCTCCCGTTTATGGGATGAGGGAAGAAGGTTTGGGAAAAGGGTTAAGGCTGCTCTCCTTAGCCCCCTCCCCCGACTTCCTGCAAAAACAGCCCCAAAGCCATGAGAGGGAACAGGTCCCGGTACAGGTGATAGCGAATCATGAAATGGGACGGGAAGCCGGTGCCGGTGAATTGCCGTTCTTCCCAGCGGCCGTCTTTCTTTTGGGTCTGGATCAGGTACTGGATACCCGCTTTGACTTCCGGAGCGAGAGTTTCTCCGGCGGCCATAAGCCCCATCAGAGCCCAGGCCGTCTGGGAGGCGGTGGTGCAGCCTTCCCCTCTCAGGTCGAGGTCATGGTAACATTCGCAACATTCCCCCCAGCCGCCATCCGGGTTTTGCCGCTCCTTGAGCCAGGCCACGGCCTTTTGCACTACGGCAGAGCGCAAATCTACGCCGATGGCCCTGAGTCCCATGAGCACCGACCAGGTGCCGTAGACATAATTCACTCCCCAGCGTCCCCACCAGGAACCATCCTGGTGCTGCTTGGCCTGCACAAAGGCCAGGGCCCGAGCCGCGGCCGGATGGTCGGCGCTAAAGCCGAAAACCCCCATCATCTCCAGGACCCGGCCCGTGACGTCCTCGGTGGGGGGGTCGGACAAGGCCTTGAGGTCGGCAAAGGGAATGGCGTTCAGCCATTCCTTGGTATTGTCGGCGTCAAACGCGGCAAAGCCCCCGTTTTTGGACTGCATCCCCAGGCACCAGGCGATGCCTATGGCCAAGGCCGTCTCGTGCTGGCTCGGATCGGTCAAGCCTTCTTTAAGAGCCATGAGCACCACCGCGGAGTCGTCGATATCGGGGTACCAGTTGTTGACAAATTCGAAGGCCCACCCGCCGGGGGGCAAATCCGGGCGTTTGATGCACCAGTCTCCCGGCAGGAAAATCTGGTTGTCCAGCAGCCAGTGCGTGGCCTTGACCAAGGCGGGGTGGGAAGGCGGGACCCCGGCGGCCACCAGGGCCCGCACTACCAAGCCGGTGTCCCACACCGGGGAGATGCAGGACTGCAGGCGCAGACGATCATCCAACTGCAGGGTGAAATCCTCCAGGGCCTGCAGGCCTCGCTGCACGACCGGATGGTCCACGGAATAACCCCGGCAGGCCAGGGCCAGCAGGGAATTCACCATGGCCGGTTGGATGCCGCCCCAATCTCCGGTTTCTTCCTGGTGGTCCAGGATCCATTGTTCCGCCTGCTGAAGGGCGAGGCGGCGCGCCAGTGGCCAGAATTTTCGGGTATAGAGTTTCAGGACTCGGTCCACTACTACAAAAATATTTTCCAGAGGAGAACTTCTTTTCTTCCAGGTAACCCGGTGGCGCCTAAAAGGCTCGTGGGGATGGAGGAAAAGCTCGGCCACCCCCAGTTCCGGCGGCAGCGGACAGACCGGCTGGTAGGCCATGATGATGGACAAAGGGATCATGGTGGCCCGGCTCCAACTGGAAAACTCATAGAAACTGAGGCCTGACCGCGGCGGCAGCAGCATGAATTCTATCGGCAAAAGAGGAATGCCATCCCAGCTTACCTGGCCGAAGAGGGCCAGGTAAATCCGGGTGAAGACCCGGGAGGCCAGCGCGCCGCCGCGTTTGAGGATAAATTGCCGGGCTTTGGTGAGCCGGGGATCATCCGCGGGCAGCCCCGCCATTTTCAGGGCCTGATAGGCCTCCACGGAGGTGCTGAGTTCGCCGCCGTCCCCGTACCACAAGGACCAGCCGCCGTTGTCCAACTGCTGGGAGAGGATTTCTTTCACCAGGCCGGGAAATTTATCCCGCGGCAGGCCCAAGAAGCAGTGCAACATGAGATATTCAGCGGTGATGGTGACATTGGACTCGAGTTCAGCCCACCAGTAGCCCTCCCGAGTTTGAAGAGCTAACAAGGCGTCAACGGCCTGTTTCCGGGCTTTGTCAACTTTTTCCCGGAAGGCCTTGGTGGGGGCCCTACTTTTGGTCCGACGAGGAGAAGTAACAGCTGTCACGGTTGGGCACGCCTCAGCAAGTTTTCTGAATCGTTAAATATAGCATAAACCTAGTCATTAACAAGTATATCCCCGGGATATATCCGGGGTCGGTCCCCACTCCACAAGGTGTTGCCAAGCTGGCCCAAGTGTATTAACTTATGAAAAACAGTAAAGAACCGGATAGGTTGGGCCGATTGACTCACCAGACTTTTTCTGCTAATGGTGGTGGCAAGGACGCCATGCAACATATCCTGTCCATAGTTAGGGCTCCCTATCATGGTTTTCAGCGGATTTGCAAGGAGATTGCATGAGTACGATTAAAGAAGACGAATCCCAAGAAATTATCATTCCTTCCGCTTTGCCCTTGTTGGCGGTGCGGGACGTGGTGGTTTTTCCCAATATGGTCCTGCCCCTGTTTGTGGGGCGGGAGACCTCGGTCCTGGCCATCGAAGCCGCTTTGGCCCAGGATCGTCTTTTGTTCCTGGCCACCCAGCGGGACCAGAGTATCGAAAATCCAGAACCTGAGGATATTTATCAATTGGGCACGGTGAGCCTGATCCTCAGAATGTTAAAACTCCCGGACGGCCGCTTGAAGGTCCTGGTGCAGGGAAGAGCCAAAGCCCAGATAACCGAATACCAGCAGACCCGGCCCTATTTCCAGGTGGGCCTGGAAGTGGTCTCGGAACAGGCGCTGCGGGAAGTCTCTCCTGAAACCGAGGCCCTGATGCGCAATGCCCGGGAGATGTCGGAGAAAATTTTGACTCTAAAAGGGGTCATGTCGCCGGATCTCCTGTCCATTCTGGACTCCATCGAGGATCCGGGCCACCTGGCGGATCTGGTAGCGGCCAATCTGCGCCTCAAAATCGACGAGGCTCAGACAGTCTTGGAGGAACTGGACCCCATCAAGCGGCTGATCATTGTCAATGATTTTCTGCGCAAGGAACTGGAGGTGTCCTCCATCCAGGCCAAAATCCAGTCCCAGGCCCGGGAAGAGATGGATCGCACCCAGCGGGAGTATTTCCTGCGGGAGCAGCTCCGGGCCATCAAAAAGGAACTGGGGGATGTGGATGACCAGTCCAAGGAGATGGAGGAATACCGGGTCAAGATCGTCCGGGCCAAAATGCCCAAGGAAGCGGAAGAAGAAGCCCTCAAGCAGCTTTCCCGCCTGGAGCAGATGCACCCGGACGCGGCCGAAGCCTCCATGGTGCGGACCTACCTGGACTGGCTGGTGGAGGTCCCCTGGAGCAAAAGCACTCGGGACAAGTTGGATCTGAAGGAAGCCAAGGTCATTCTGGACGAGGACCACTATAACCTGGAAAAGGTCAAGGAGCGCATCCTCGAATACCTGAGCGTCCGGAAGCTAAATAAAAAGATGAAGGGTCCCATCCTGTGTTTTGTGGGGCCGCCGGGTGTGGGCAAAACCTCCCTGGGCCAATCCATCGCCCGGGCCATGGGCCGCAAATTCACCCGTATTTCCCTGGGGGGCATGCGGGATGAAGCCGAGATCAGGGGCCATCGGCGCACCTACATCGGTGCGCTGCCCGGCCGTATCATCCAGGGCCTCAAGAATGTGAGCACCAATAATCCGGTTTTCATCCTGGACGAAGTGGACAAGATCGGTATGGACTTCCGGGGCGACCCCGCGGCCGCGCTCTTGGAAGTACTGGACCCCGAGCAGAATAACTCTTTCAGCGACCATTATCTCAATGTGGCCTTTGACTTGAGCAAGGTGATGTTCATCACCACCGCCAACCTGGTGGACCCCATCCCTTCGGCCCTGAAAGACCGCATGGAGATCATCCGTCTGTCCGGCTATACCGAGGACGAGAAACTGAAGATCGCCCAGGGGTATCTCATTCCCCGGCAAGTTCAGGAAAATGGTTTGAAAATCAGTGACATAGCCATCTCTCCGGAGGTGCTCAAAGAGATTATCATCCACTACACCCAGGAGGCCGGTCTCAGGAATCTGGAGCGGGAAATCGGCAGTCTGTGCCGCAAGGTGGCCCGTCGCATCGCGGAAGAGGAAAAAGGCCCCTTTGCCATCAGCCGGGCCAATTTACACAAATATCTGGGCCCGCCCCGGTATTTGCCGGAAGAGGAAAGGGAGAAGGACGAAGTCGGAGTGGCCACCGGGCTGGCCTGGACCCAGGTAGGCGGTGAGATTCTGGCGGTGGAAGCCTCTCTGATGCGGGGCAAAGGCCACCTTATTCTCACCGGTCAGTTGGGTGATGTGATGCGGGAATCGGCCCAGGCGGCCCTGTCCTATGCCCGGGCCCGCGCCGACCGGCTGGGACTGGAAGCCAATTTCTATGAAACCATTGACGCCCACATTCACGTGCCCACAGGGGCGACTCCCAAAGACGGACCCTCAGCCGGGATCACCATGGCTACCGCGCTGATTTCCGCCCTCACCCAGGTCCCGGTGCGCAAAGACGTGGCCATGACCGGTGAAATTACCCTGAGGGGCAAGGTCCTGCCCGTGGGCGGCTTGAAAGAGAAGGCCATCGCAGCCCTGAGGGGGCGCATGCACAAGGTCATCATCCCCCAGGCCAATAAAAAAGACCTGGTGGAAATTCCCAAGTATGTGAAGCGGAAGCTCAAGTTTGTGCCGGTCAGCAGCGTGGATGAAGTGCTGAAGGAAGCTTTGGTGCACGATCCCTTCACAGCGGGACACCGGCAGAAGACCCCTAAAGGTCGCCTGCCCGCTCGGGCCACCCGGCCCGTGGTCTAACCAGTGGGTGAGCCTCGGCATCTTGAGGCTTGCCCGCCATATCATCCCGCAAACTTTGCTTTGGTAGGGGGTTCGGACTTCACAGCCGGCCGACGACCGAGGTCCGAAACCCCCTGACCTATACCTCATCAGTGTAAGGATTACAGAGGCCTTGCCTGTAGATATCCTCATCAGATGGCTTGCTCTGGGCGGCCTCTTGGTGTTGTACATCTTTTTCGCTCTCTCCGAGACCTCCCTTTTTGCCTTAAAGCCCCTGGACCGCCTGCGCTTAAAACAGCAAACCCCCCGACGCGGCCGGATGGTCGAGGACCTTCTCGGCCAATCCCACCGGCTCCTGATCACCCTGATATTCGGGGTCGAGTTCGTCACTATCCTGGCTTCCATTGTGGCCACGTCTCTGGCCCTCAGGCTCTGGGGCGATCAGGGAAAATGGCTGGCCCTGCTGGTCATGTCCCCCACCTTGTTGCTGCTGGGCGAAATCATCCCCAAGTCCCTGGCGCTGGCCTATCCCCAGCGGCTGGCCCCCATGGTGGCCCCGGTGGTCCGCTGGGCTATCTTTTTGTTTGCGCCCATTCGTGTCATTTTGTTGCAGATCAGCCGGGGTATCCTGGTCACCCTGGGGTTTCGCCCCGAACTGCAAGTCCCGGCCGTCCACCAGGATGACTTTGTGCGCATGGTGGAAGAGAGTCACCGGGGGGGCATGATCGCGGCGTTGGAGCGGGAGTTTATCCAGAATTTCCTCAGCCTGGGAGAGGTCAGGGTAGCCCAGATCATGGTGCCGCGGCCGGATATTTTTTCTCTGCCCCTGGATCTGCCGGTGAATCAAGTGGTCAAGGCGGTGAAGCATTCCCGTTATTCCCGGGTGCCCATCTACCAGGATGATCCGGGCAATGTGCTGGGGGTCCTCCATGCCAAGGAGCTCCTCTATCTGTGTTCCCAAAACACCTGTGATGAAGCCATGATCCAAAATATCCTGCGACCGGTCCATTACGTGCCGGAAAACAAGAAAGCCTTTGATCTGCTCACCGAACTTCAGACCAAACGCTTGCGTCTTGCCCTGGTGGTGGATGAATACGGCACTCTGGTAGGTTTGATCTCCGTGGAGGACCTCCTGGAAGAATTGTGCGGGGAGATTCCCCAGGAATTTACCGTTGAAGTGAAGCCCCTGATTGAACTGGGCCCGGGCCGCTGGCGGGTCAAGGCTTCCCTGCCTTTGGATGACCTGGAGGAAGTTCTGGGCCAAACATTTCCTCCGGGTGAATATGACACGGTGGGTGGTTTCATCCTCCATCTTTTCGGAGAACTGCCTCGGGAAGGTGATGTTGTGGCTTATGATCTCTGGGAATTCAAGGTGCTGAAGATGAAAGGCACCCGCATCATGGAACTGGAGATTCAGCAGATTCAATCATGATTGTCGCGGTTTTAATAGTTTTTCTGCCCCTGTTGATGCTGGAAGGCTTCTTCGCCGCGTCGGAAATCTCTCTTATTTCCGCCAATTATCGCCGCCTGAAACATCGGGCCGAGGAGGGGCACCGGGGGGCCCGCTGGGCCTTGTGGCTCTTGGAGCGCCCCGAACGTATGGTGGCCACCTGTCTGGTGGGAGCCAATCTGGCCGAGATTTCCAATACTATCTTGGTGAGCGCCCTGTTAATCCAGTGGTTCGGGGCCTGGGGTGAGATCGGCGCCATGCTGCTCATGCCCCCGTTGATTTTAATCCTGGCCGAAATAACCCCCAAATCCATCGGCCGCCAGTATCCCACCCGCATGGCCCAGAGCTTGGCCCCCGTCCTCTGGGTGGTAAGCTGGTTGATCTATCCCATCACCCTGATTTTCGCCACTCTGAGCCGGGCCGCCCTGTGGCTGACCGGGGCCCGCAAGACCAGTCAGATGCCCTTTATCACCCGGGAAGACCTGTCTTTGGTGGTGAAAAAGAGCGGACCCGAAGTTGACCTGGAGAGCACCGAGCGCCAGATCATCAACCGCATTCTTTACTTCAGCTTGCGCACGGTCAAGGAGGTTATGGTGCCCCTGGTCAGGGTGGCAGCCGTTTCCGACACCTCCACCGTGGCCCAGGCCCTGGCGGAGTTCCGGGCCACCCGCTTTTCCCGCCTGCCGGTCTATCATCTCCGCATCGACAATCTGGTAGGCGTCTTGCATGATTTTGATCTGCTGGGGGAGGGGACTTCCCACCGGAGCATCAAGCCTTTTGTACGGCCGGTCCATTTTGTCCCGGAACTCAAAAAGGTCGACCAACTGTTGCCGGAGATGCAGCGGCTAGGGATACATATGTCGGTGGTGGTGGACGAATACGGCGGCACGGTGGGGATTGTCACCATCGAAGACTTGCTGGAAGAAATAGTCGGGGAAATTGCCGACGAGTTCGATCAGGCCGTCACCCCCTACCGGAAGCTGGGGGAAGATCATTATCTCATCAACGCCCGCATGAAGGTGGAGTCCCTGAACGAGGCCCTGAACCTGGAGTTGCCCCCCGGGGACTACGAGACCCTGGCGGGTTTTATTATTTCCCAGATGGGCGACCTGCCGCGGGCCGGGGAACAACTCCGCTGGCGTAATGTCCGTTTCGTGGTGCGCAGCGCCGAAGCCCGTTCCATAAAGGAGGTGGAACTTTTTGTCGAACCATCCTCAGTCTGAACAATGGGCCTTCTTTGATTGCTTTGCCGGTATCAGCGGCGATATGACCCTAGGGGCCATGCTTGATGCGGGGTTGGATCATTCAGCCCTGGAGGAGGCCCTTCACAGTCTCGACCTGCCCGGCTTTCAGCTCCAGACCCGCCGGGTGTCCAAAGGACATCTTATGGGGGTCAAGGTGGATTTTCTCCTGGCGGAGGACCAGCCTCCCCGGAGTTATGCGGACATCGTGGGCCTCATCTCCAACGCCGGTTTATCCCGGGGGGTAAAGGACCTGAGTTTGCGTATGTTCCGGATGCTCGCCGAAGTGGAGGCCCGCATTCATGGTCAAACCGTGGAAGAAGTGCATTTCCACGAACTGGGCGCGGCCGACACCATCCTGGACGTGGTCGGGGTAGCCTTCGGCGTGGAGAGCCTGGGCATCACCCGCGCCTTTGTCAGCCCCATTCCCCAGGGCTGGG
>Ga0114919_10003247_pt1 | contig 13125 bp, 5 predicted proteins | sample BlataG_FD_88682 | JGI IMG/M metagenome (GOLD analysis project Ga0114919, IMG submission 88682) | Deep subsurface microbial communities from Black Sea to uncover new lineages of life (NeLLi) - Black_00105 metaG | ecosystem: Environmental > Aquatic > Marine > Oceanic > Sediment | place: Atlantic... | reverse complement strand
GGGCCCTGTCGCTGTAGCTGGCGTTATGGGTGGTCTGGATACAGAGGTCGGCGATGCAACTGCAACAATTCTTTTGGAGGATGCGTACTTCGACCCCGTCAGTATCCGCACAACTTCTCGTAAACTTGCTCTGCCTTCGGAAGCAGCCTATCGATTCGAACGAATCGTGGATGTTGAGATGATAGACTGGGCCTCGAAGCGTACTGCACAATTGATAACGCAGACAGCAGGCGGCAAAGTAGCCAGAGGTGTGGTTGATACTTATCCTAAAAAACCAAAACAAAAGGAAGTAACACTGCGACCATCACGTTTGAGCAAGCTGCTCGGCGTTGAAATACCCCCTAAAGAAGTCACAAGAATTCTGTCGGTGTTAAGTTTCCAGCCGCAAAGCAAGGACGACATTATAGTCTGCTCGGTGCCTTCGTGGCGAAGTGACATTCATCGTGAGGTCGACTTAATTGAAGAAGTCGCACGCGTGTATGGTTACGATAAGATACCGACAGAGCAGAAAATCAGCATCGAAGTAATACCGGTCGATACTCGCCAGAAGTTGGTAAATTCGGTTGGTACCTATCTCAACGGCTGTGGCTTTTATGAAACGATTAATGTCGGTTTCGTTGACTGCTCTGCTGCCAGGCTTTTTACAGGGGCCGATGTTAAGGGGCATTTAGGAGTAAAAGACATATCCAGGAAAAGTGCGAATCTGCTGCGCCAAACCCTTATTGGTTCTCTGCTGGCCGTCCTCAAGACAAACGCCAACGCCGGGAACTTGCCCTGCAGGATATTTGAAATTGCCGACACTTTTGTACCTGCCGCCAAAGAGGGCGCCCTCCCTATTGAAAAGACTAAAGTGGCACTTGTATGCGATAGTGACCTCAGAAACCTGCGAGGCGCGATTGAAGGACTGATAAAAAGTGTTGATAAAGATGCCAAAACAGTTTTCGCTCCTGTAAACCTGGTCTGGGCAGAAACAGGTGCCCACATTTTGATAAACGACAAGGTCTCCGGCATAGCAGGAATTGTGAGCAGGGCGGTTAAAGAAAAATATGATTTCACAGAACTCTCACCTTGCGCTGCCGAGCTCGACTTTGAGTTGCTTTTAATTTTGCAGCGAGGTGAAATAACGGTCGAGCCGCTCCCGAGATTTCCCGCGATACAGCGTGACCTTTCGATTATTGTGAACGAGAAAATTCTCTGGGCTGACATCATTGACGCAGTCAAAAAGAAAGCCTCGGCTGAACTCGAAAATATTCAATTTGTTGGAATATACCGCGGCCAGGGCATCCCGTCCGGTAAAAAGAGTGTTACGCTTTCGCTGCGGTTTAGAGATGAGGATGGCACATTGACCCATGAGACCGTAGACCGCTTTCAGACCGATATTGTTAAGAATCTGAATAAGTCCGTCGCTGCCCAGCTTCGAACTGTGTAATTCATACTGCCTGATGCGGTACTGGCAGTGGAGTCCAACGGGCATTCCAACCAATATTTCCACCAAATCCTATTGACTTTCGGCCCAAAATAGTGTATAATTATGAGACATTGACCGGTTTTGCCGGGGCTTGGAAGTGGTGAAAATCGCATTTTCATTATCCCAGCTTGGTTATGTTTTCAAAGGAAATAATAGCGAGCGCAGGGTGCACCACAAAATACTGAAATCTTTCAAAAGGAGATAAAAAATGAAACGGAACGCAATGTTGGCAATTGTCGTTTTGTATTTGGGCCTGATGCTCTACCCAGCCGGGCTTGTCTACGCTGCTACATTGGGAACGGCGTTTACATACCAGGGGCGGCTCATAGACGCCAATGGCGTAGCAAATGGCCCGTATGACTTTGAGTTTAGGCTTTTCGACGACCCCTGCACTGGCATACAGCAGGAAAGTACGATTGATATAAACGACCTGGATGTAATCGAAGGCTATTTCACAGTGGAATTGGATTTCGGCGGCAGCGTCTTTGCCGGCGATGCCCGCTGGCTGGAAATTGCTGTAAGGCCTGGTGACAGTACCGGAAGCTTTGACGTCCTAAGTCCACGCCAGGAGATGACCCCAGCTCCCTATGCGATTTATGCCGAGAACGCCGGAACGGATAACGACTGGATGGTCTCCGGAAATCATATATATTCGATTCCGTCCGGCAATGTCGGCATCGGAGCGACGAGTCCATCTTCCAAACTTCATGTAGAGGACAATACAATTGGTGATTTAATAGTCAAAATACATAATCAAAATGACGCTGGTACTGAGCGTCTATATTTTGGCACAAGCACTTCAACTGATGCCGGAATAATGGTATATGGTTCGTCCAATCCCACTTATCCGGGTAAATGGCGTTTTTTCAATAACAAGACTTCTGCTCACTATGATTGGCTCACAAATCTTGGTGTAAAGATGACGCTTGCTAATGACGGCAAAGTCGGCATCGGCACAACGACTCCATCTTCCATACTTCATGTAGAGGATAGCACAACTAATGATGTAACAGCAATAATACACAATCTAAATAACGCCGGTTCTGAGCGCCTTTATTTTGGCACAAGCACTGGAAGTGATGCAGGAATATTGGTATATGGTTCGACAAACGCCTCTTATCCGGGTAAATGGGAATTTTTCAATAACAAAACTTCCGGGCACTATGATTGGATAACAGGTGGTTCGGTAAAAATGACGCTTACAAATCAAGGTATGCTCGGAATCGGGTATGCATCTCCCTATGCGAAATTGTTTGTTCAGGAGTCAGGCCTTGCTGATCCGTTTCAGGTCCGTGTAGCAGGCAGCACGAAGTTAATTGTTAAAAATGACGGCAATGTCGGCATCGGGACGTTGAGTCCGGATGAAAAGTTGACTGTCGTAGGCAATGTAAAAATCGATGGGAATCTAAATATCTATGATGGCGTCACCAAGATAATGGAACTTGGTGCCGGCCTTGACTATGCTGAAGGCTTTGATGTATCCGCACAGGGCAAAATCGAACCCGGTTCGGTTCTCGTTATTGACCCTGATAACGCCGGTAAGTTAGCTCTAAGCAATAAGTCCTATGATACAAAGGTAGCAGGTATTGTCGCAGGAGCCAAAGGTCTGGGCTCTGGTGTACGTCTCGGAGCAGGCCAGTTTGACTACGATGTCGCTCTGGCAGGCAGAGTCTATTGCAACGTCGATGCAACCGAGGAAGCTGTGCAGCCGGGTGATTTGCTCACTACGTCTGCGATTCCGGGCCACGCTATGAAGGCTACAGATTATGCACATGCGCGAGGCGCTATCTTGGGAAAGGCTATGGAGAGTCTGGAAAAAGGCCAAAAAGGACAAATATTAGTGCTTGTAACCCTGCAGTAGCATAAGGATGTAACGAATATGAAAAAATTAAGAAATACTATCCTGGTTGCCTTGCTGCTGGTTATAGGTTTGACAATACCGCTCCGGGCCGAGAAAGCTACTGTGAACGATGCCCTGACGGTGGCGAACAACTGGATTAGTCTAATCCTGGAGAAAAAGGGAGCCTGGGCCGATGCCAATACAGCCTATGTGGAAGATATACAAGAATTCAAGCGCGGCCGGCGAACACTCGGTTATTTCTGCCGTGTATGGCCGAAAGGCTACATTGTGCTCTCTCTGCACAAGCAGCTGGCGCCGGTAAAGGCGTACTCAGCAACCTGCGACCTGGACCCGGAGTCTCAGGAAGGTATGACCGACCTCATAAAGAACCGTATGGAGCGAATACTTGGTCGTATTGACGAACGCGTCAAGAAGCTGAAGCAAACGCCTGACCAGGTGATGGCAACAATCCTTGATATCAACTACCGTGACGCATGGAATGAGCTTCAAGTCGATACGATGTCTTTCCAGCAGATGCTCGATTCTGATATTGAGCCGTTGAACTACCAGGAAAGCCAGGTCTTGCTCAGCTCATCCTGGCACCAGCACGACCCCTACAACCAGGACTGCCCGCCGCCGCCGCCGGAAGATGACTGCACTGAAGCACGCTGTGTGGTGGGCTGCGTAGCCACAGCCGGTGCCCAGATTATGCGTTATTGGAACTGGCCGCCTTATGGCGTCGGCTATCCTTATGACGACTATTACGATTGGCCTAATATGCCCGACAGGGCCACGGGGACCTCATCGACCGAAGAGATCAACGCAGTCGCTGAGCTGTCCCATGAGGTGGGAATAGCAGTCGACATGATTTATTGTAGCGGAGATGGATGTGCATCAGGTGCCTACACCTACGACATGGTGGGTGTATTCGAAGACCATTACCGCTACTCGATGGACTGTGTGAAACTGGATAGGGGTGACTACAGTGCAGTCGACTGGTTTAATCTGATGAAAGCCGAGTTCAATGCAAACCGGCCCGTACAATACAAAATCCCCGGACATTCCATTGTGGGTGATGGATGGCAGGAAATCGGCGCCGGCCCCACCCGACAATACCATATGAATTACGGATGGGACGACGGTCACACGGCGTGGTATACGCTGGATTCCATAACAGCAGACCCCGAGAACGATGAGTATATCGTGGAGAATATCTATCCGGAACAGTCCCTGAACAGCTCGCTATCCGTCACACCATATATGCGCGTTGCGTCGTTCCCTTATCGCTATTTTAATGTGGATGCTGCGGGCACAAGCGCCACCTTTGAGGCGGGCCAATACCTGCAGTTTCTACCGGACATTACCGTAACCTGTACCGGCACCACCGGGGGCTCCGTTAGGTTCGACGGTTCGAGCACCTACAACACTATACTTTTCAGCAACGGCGATAGAACTAAAGGGGCCCGTATTTATAATGGCACAATCAAGATGAATCGTTATGGCTGTATCAGATTCAATTAATGAGGAGTCCGTAATGAAGAAGAGAAAAACGATAACCGGCATGTTTCCTTCAATCGTTTGGACACTTCTGTTGGTGATACTAACCGCCTCGGCTGCAAGCGCCCAATATAAGTTAAGCTGGTACACGATTGACGGCGGCGGCGGAAAAAGCAGCGGCGGAGATTTTACTCTGACCGGCACAATAGGGCAGCCGGATGCAGCCTGGAGCAGGGGCGGAGGCTATGAGCTGCTCGGCGGCTTCTGGACGGGTGGGCCTTTCTGCGTAGTCGATTTCAACCACTTTGCAAGATTCGCTGAACACTGGCGGGAAACAGGAAACGGACTGCCCTCTGACCTGTACGAGGATAACGATAATATCGTCAACTGGCTTGATTTGGGAGTCTTTGTTGACCTCTGGCTCTGCTATTGCCCAACCGGTTGGCCGTTAAAATGAGGGAAAAAGTGACAAGTACATAAAGGCTGAAGAGCTCAATTAATTGTCTGGATTGGACGTAATTTTATTGACTTTTACCATCGGATATGGTATAAATAAGTATTGCAGGTTATTCCCTGCGGTGTTGGTATAGAAAGTATTATTTGAAAAAACCGATACACCCAACTCAGGGAAACCAGGTCTTGATGGCTCGGAAATGCCTACTTCGATAGGACTTTCGGACACAAGCAACGGTTGCCCACGTGGAAATAATGGGTTTTTCTTCAAAGGCTTTCTTACCAAAACGGTGGAGGAAAGCCGGCAATTTATAAAAGGCCTGTATACACAGGCCTTTTTTCTTTTTCGCCCATGTTAGCCCACTACTATCCAGGATATTTCACGGGATTTTGACCATTTTCTACGAGGGCTTTACTTTACGTTATTTCTTCTGTGTTTTCCATTGCGTATTTAATGCTGAAGGTGCAGCATAAGGGGATGTGAAAAACTCTTTTTTGCTTGAAATTTGGTGAAAATTTGATATATTATTCCTTCTGTGTTTTCGGCTATCCGGGAGGAGGATAGCTAAAATTCGCTTCTTTTAGCACTCCCCTGAATCGCCATGATGTTAGCGCAGGCCTTGTGATGCGCAACAAGATGCAGCAACTGGGACTTTTTTACGAGGACACAACATGGGCGGAGCTACAAATCTAAAAGTATCCCTTTTGATGTCAGTATTTCTGCTGGGAAGAAAACCTCCTTGGGACAAATCATCCGTGTCGATACGGACAGCGGTTCAGCAGAGTAATTTATTAGAATACAGTTGGCTTTCTTAAAGGTGATGAGAGATGAGATTACGGATTCGAGTTATTATAGCTTTTCTTTGCTTATTTGGCGTAAATGCTTCCGAAAGCGCAGCATCTGGCCTTGAGCTGTTGGTCGCAAGCTCCGGAACTGATAGCGTCAAACGGTATAGCATACCCACCGGCCTGTATATTGATAGTTTTGTAACAGCCGGCAGTGGGGACCTGTCTGCTCCCAAAGGGATGGTATATGGGCCTGATGGGAACTTATATGTCAGTAGTTATAACAACGACATAGTCGTACGTTACAATGGGACTACCGGCGCCTACATGGACGTATTTGTCACAAGCGGCTTCATGTTGAGACAACCTACGGGATTGACCTTCGGTCCCGATGGAAACCTTTATATCAGTAGCTTTAATGGCCACAGAGTATTGCGTTACAACGGGGTCACAGGTACATATATCGACACATTTTGGAACGTTTACTCTTGGTCCGCTCCCACGGCCTACAGGATTGGTTTTCGGTCCTGACGGGAACTTGTACGTAAGTAGCCACAATGCAAGTGACATCCGACGTTTCGATGGGACGACGGGTGCGTACATGGGAGTCTTCAATTCAGGAGGCCCCAGCCCTGGCGGGCCTACAGGATTAATATTAGGCCCGGATGGAAACAGCGACGGCAACGACGACCTCTATGTCAGCTGTCAAAACAATGACATGGTCATATGTTACAGCGGGACGACAGGTGCCTATATTACTCAATTTGTTACTTCCGGAAGCGGGGGGCTTGATGCACCGTGGGGCCTTGTTTTGAAAACTGTAGATCTTCTATACAACGATGACTGTAATCAGCCAATGGTAATCTCTGCGACCCCGGGGCAACCATTTCACTTGAACGGCCTGGACGTATCTGGTGCCACCACCTCTGTCGATGATCCATGCCTGTCGTGCGGAGATTCTGAGTTCCCACAGCAATCGCACAGTGTCTGGTTTACATACACGCCTCCCACCAATGAGTGGATCTACACGTTGTCTACAAGCGGAAGTAATTATGACACTGTCCTTGCCGTCTTTACGGGCGATTGCAACGGCGATCTTACGGAGGTGGCCTGTGATGATAATGGCGCTGGTTTGCAATCGTCTATTCACGATCTCTTTGTTGAGGGCGGGGTTCCGCTGCTAATCGAGGTGACTTCATACGGCCAGGAGGATGCAAATAGTCTAAGCCTCACATTGCAGCATCCATTCGTTCCCGTTCACAACATTACAAATAATACGTACCACAATACGATTCAATCCGCCATCAATGTGGCCGGCTTTTACGACGAAATTGTCGCTTTGCAAAGGAAGACCTATCATGAGCATCTCGTCATTCCAGGAAGCAAAAACATTATTTTGAGAAGCAGCAATCCAAATGATCCCTCCGTGGTAGCTGGCACAATCATTGATGGTGACCTGGATAGTAATTCTACGACGCCGGAAGGCCCGGTGATAGTCTTAGCGGGATTCCTTGAAGATTGTGTAATCGCCGGCTTTACAATCACCGGCGGAGGAACAGATGAATATGGCGGCGGAATTCTTGGCTCAGGGTCCTTTGCCACCATCAGAGACTGCATAATTACCGACAACTGGGCCGGTGAGGGAGGCGGAATTGCTGCATGTAATGGTACAATCGAAAGATGTGTTATAAGCAATAACACAAGTTACATAGGGGGTGGAATTGCTTACTGTGATGGCAGAATAGAAAGATGTATTATCAGCAGGAATACGAGTCGCATTGGAGGCGGAGGTCTGGTTGACTGTGATGGGTATATCACAAATTGTACGATAGCAAACAATTCAGCCGAGTATTTCAGTTTTGGGCGGGGCGGAGGTCTTTGGATGTGCGACGGTGTGCTCAACGGATGCACTATTATTGGCAACACGGCTTTTCAATTTGGGGGAATCGCACAATCTAATTGTTCCCTTACAAACTGTACTGTCGCCTGGAACTCATCAGCGGTGCCATATCCGAGTATCATCCTGGGGTCCGGTGATATTAGAAATTCTATTATTTGGGGAAATAATCCTATTAATTTAGTTGCGTCAACTGCCAGTTACAGCTTAATTCAAGGTGGCTGGCCGGGTGAAGGAAATATTGATTTGGACCCACTTCTGACCCCGGATGGTCACCTGCGCTCCGGCTCGCCTTGCATCAATCTCGGAGACCCCGCCTTTGCCATCGATCCGAATTATCCCAACGATATTGACGCCGAAAATCGTGTAATGTTTGGACGTATAGATATTGGTTCCGACGAGTTTCTTGATACTGACGGGGACGGCCAGCCGGACTGGTGGGAAAGGAAATATTTCGGTGACCCGAACGCCGCAAATCCCAATGAAGACCGAGATGGTGATCAACTTAAGAACCTGGATGAATTTGAACTCTACAGTAGCAATCCATATGGACAACTGTACTTTGTATCAGACACCTTCGGGAACAACTCTTACAATGGCCATGCCCCATCGCCTCAGGGTGGGGATGTTGGTCCAAAGAAGACCATTCAGGGTGGGCTCGATGAGGCTGGCGATGGCGACACGGTACTCGTTTTGCCCGGAGGGACATACAGCGGAGCGGGTAACTACGAGTTGGATTATGGAGGTAAGTCTTTAATTGTCCGCAGAGAAGGCAATCCGGCTTCTTTGGTCACAATTGATTGCGGTTCCGCAGGCCGAGCTATCAACCATGAATCCATAACGGGTATCTTTGCAGCTTTAGAAGGTTTTATGATAGACCACAGCAGCGCCTATATCGGCGGAGGAATTCGGACAGAAAACTCACGATTTATGTTCAAGGATTGCGTGGTTACCGGAAGCACAGCCACATACAAAGCAGGTGGGATTTACAGCAATCTCAGTAGTCCGACATTCAGTAACCTCGTCATCCAGGATAGTGCCGCCCCCAATGAGCCTAACGTGGGCCTGATTAAATATAGTAATATTAATCTACAGGGTGACCTGTCCCTTGAGGCTGGCAAACTGGATGTTATCGCAAGCAGGTTTTATGGCCCAGGACGCATCAACCTCAAAGAAGGAACATTGCTCACGGTAACCGGCTCTATGGTCATCAGCACGGACGTCAATGGTCCCGGTGATATCTACGTCGATGCAGGTGCGGAACTCATTATCGAGGGTGATGCTATTGTTAACCTCGCCCATGAAACTGATCCGAACTTAAATGGTACAATCCTGTGCGACGGCTTATTACTTGTTAGAGATTCTGTTCATCTGAGTAACGCGAATATCCAGGTTACCCGTGCCAGTTTCGAAGGGGATGTGGATATCTCAAACAGCATAATCACCGCTGAAGCGGGCTCCCCTTACGGTCAGTTCTTTATCGAGGACACCGTCAGCATCGTCGGCAATGACATTCACGCCGACGGTGACCGCTATATGGACCTGGACCCATCGGTGTTCGCCGGGGTAATCGCAAGCAACCGCATTTATGTCACGATTACGGAAGGTGTGGGCAATACTCGTGGCGGCCTTTTAGAGCTGCGGGGAGAAGACGGCCTGGCAGTCCCTCCGTGCGGACCCAATGAATTCTTCTGCCAGGTTAATGATGTGCCGATCTTCGATACAAATAGCTGGATGATTGAACAACTGGAGGTCGTGGAGGGAGCGAAGGTCAACCTGACCAACCGTTTTGACTTCGGTAATGGTGGGCTTTACGAAGTGATGTATGTCAAAAACCTTATTCTGGGGCCCAACTCGTTACTTAATACGGCCTTCAACCAGCTTTACTACGAAAATCTTGTCGGCGATTTAAACTCAGTTAGAAATCAACCACTTTTAGGATTTTCACTGAGTAACATAGCTCTTGATAACCACAATGAATTTTTAACACGCGTAATGCACAATAATTATACTCATCCTGAAAATCCTGCCTATGACAGGACCCACGTAAAACGCATTGATGGGAACGAACCCGACCCCAACGGCATGATGAGAATGTGTAATCTTCAAGAGCTTGATCCATGCTCGCCCAATTACGGCCAGGTAATTAATGCAAGAGCCAAGGGGCTTTTTGCCAAGGCCAGCGAAGATGAGATTCTGATTCTGTTTGAGTATTTATTCGGCACTTCCGACCCTAACGTTGAACTGGTGATTTACTTGTCTGATGTACCTGAGCTTCTGGATCATAATGATCCGTGCCGTGCAGAGCATTACATTGAAGTGGCCCGCTTGTATCCGCCTCCGGCGGGCCAGTACGGCTCAGTAGGTTCCGACCGCTTCGGCGTCTTTGAAAAGATTGTCTCCACCGGTGACCTGAATTTCATTCGAGGGGTCCGGATGGAGCTGGAGCTGGCCGGACCTGACGGGACGTGTATACTGATAAACAATTGGGACCCGTATATTTCGTGCGTATACTGTGGCGATGTGACGGGAGATTTTGGCGTAACACCAAGGGATTACTTGACGGTGCTTGGTGAAAGTGGGGAATTGAGTTCCGGCCTTAGCGGGCTGGGACTCTCGCTATACTGCCTCGATTTCGGATTCAGCCTTGACGGTTTTCTGGATACGACCGACCTATTGGGATGGGACTGGGGGGATTGGCTGGTTTCAGAAGGCCATGTAGGCCATTTGTGTTTAGACCTTTTCCTTACACCGTTTGATTCCAGCGAAAGTTCGGATAGTTCAGCCTTCATCTTTGAGACAGCTTCTGGCGCTCCCCCCGGTGCTGGTGGAGCTGCCGATTTCACAGGCTCACTTCTTATTGCTGGTAAAAGGTTTGACGCCGGCCAACAGGATTTCCTGAGCGACCGGCTTTACGATTTCAATGAAAGCTACAATCTCGTCGGTGGGCCTTACGCCTTGTCCAATGATCGAATGAACGGCAAACTTGTTCGAGACCATAACGACCTGCTCTATCAGATAAACGTGGAAGAGGGATTGGTCCGATTTTCCGACCTTAATTCAGTCATACCGCGAGGACAGGGTTGTTCCATTGGTAGTGAGCCGCGATACAGTCAGCCTGCTGCTGTTTATGTCGGTTTTCAGGACCAGGGCGAGAACACCTGGGGACGGCCTTTCTTTGACGCCGCCTTTGACTCTCAGGGGTATGTATATGTTACACCGGTAGTAGTTGTCCCTGACGTTTGTGACCCATATGTGGCTGCTGCAAAGCTTGCGTTGGCACCGGGCCAGACACCACCTTATAGTATTGTCGAAATCTACGATGTTCCTCCACTGCCAAATAGCAACCAGGACCGTGATAACTTGTGTGAAATCGAAGTGGACGACAATGGCAGCGTCTATGTCGTCAATAATGGCTACACAAATGGCAGTGATATCTTATGGGTTTACGACAGCAACGGAGCCGTTAGGAAATGTGGACTTCAAACCTTTGGCATATATGGGCCGGTTGGACTTTGCTGCTCAAGTTATGATAATTCCCGGCTCTATTTGGCGTCCTCAATGGTTGAGCCGGATGCCACGTCTGCTTCATTGTACGTTTTATCTACAGCCGACCTTACCCTTGTGCAAACCATTACTATCAATAATATGGGCCACATAACCGACATTGCTGAGGACCCTATCACCGGCACTCTCTGGGTCGCTGGTTTCACAATGCCGCAGTATATGACCTACTTGCCGGCAGACCTGTCTCAAATGCCTCAGTTCTATCATCCGTATCTCGCTGCGGTTCCTTACGGCGGCAGTGGCCCGGTCCAAGCTGAACACTTGTCAGACGCCGCTGATTTGGCCCTGCCATTGTCTATTGCGTGGGTCGGTCCCACACCGGACAAATGTGGCGGTGCAGACCTGGACGGATTGGGCGACGTAAGCTTTGGCGACCTTAAAATCCTAACTTCACAATGGCTGCAACCTCCGGGCACTCCATCTGCTGATATTGCTCCGGTTCCAGGAGATGGCATAGTTAACTTCCTGGACTTGGCGGTTCTCGCCGCCCACTGGCTGATAACCTGTGGGCCGTAACGCCATTCCCGGATTTTTCACGGGATTTTGACCATTTTCTACGAGGGCTTTACCTTACGCTTTTTCTTCTGCGTTTTCCATTCCGTATTCAATGCCGAAGGTGCAGCATAAGGGGGGCAAAAAAAACATTTTTTTCTTGAAATTTGGCTAAAATCTGCTATCCTGTTTTTATGTGTTTTCGGCTATCCGGGAGGAGGATAGCTAAAATGCGTTTCTTTTAGCACTCTCCCCTGAAATGCCATAAGTCCAGCGAGGCTTTACAATGTGCAAAAGCGGAAAAATAGGCACTTTTTATAGGAGGCTAAAAATGGGTAGTACAACAAATCTGAGAACATCCCTGATAATGTCAGTATTTTTGGATGGCTATGGCGTGTACGGCTGCGGGAGACGTCATCTATGTCGATGATGATGCCTCTCTCGGCGGTAACGGACAGAACTGGGCCACCGCTTACAAGTATCTGCAGGATGCCCTGGCTGTTGCCTGGAGTGGCGATGAAATCCGCGTGGCACAGGGCATTTACAAACCTGACCAGGGTGTTGGCATCACAGCGGGAGACCGAACGGCCACGTTCCAGCTTATTAGCAGCGTGTCTGTTAAGGGCGGCTATGCGGGGTTTGGTGAACCGAACGCAGATGCTCGGGATATCAAGGTTTACGAGACCATCCTGAGCGGAGACCTGCTTGGCGATGATGGGCCGGATTTTGTCAACAACGGCGAGAACAGCTTCCACGTTGTAACCGGCAGCGGGACCGATGCAACGGCCGTATTAGACGGCTTCACCATCACGGCCGGCGATGCTGATGGTTCTTTTCCGAGCAACAGCGGAAGCGGCATGTGGAATGATAGCGGCAGCCCCACGCTGGCCAACTGCATGTTTAGGTGGAACTCAGCCATAGGAGACTGGGGCTGTGGTGGTGCGATGTTCAACGACCACAGCAGTGCCCCGACGCTGACAAACTGCATTTTCAGGGAGAACTCAGCCAGCGGAGGGGGCGGGGGGATGTGCAACAGCGCTCATTCCAGCCCAACGCTGACAAACTGCACGTTCACAAGAAACTCGGCTGTCGGGTGGTGCTATGTTTACGCCGCACGTGGTGGGG
>Ga0114919_10003245_pt1 | contig 13128 bp, 11 predicted proteins | sample BlataG_FD_88682 | JGI IMG/M metagenome (GOLD analysis project Ga0114919, IMG submission 88682) | Deep subsurface microbial communities from Black Sea to uncover new lineages of life (NeLLi) - Black_00105 metaG | ecosystem: Environmental > Aquatic > Marine > Oceanic > Sediment | place: Atlantic... | reverse complement strand
TTCGGCGCGATCGGGGCGATGGAATGCGCCATCCGGATCGCCGACGGTGTGACCGAGGATCTGTCCGAGCAGTGGCTGGTGAGCAGTTGCACGGCCGCGGGCAGTTGTGGCGGCGGCTGGCACACGACCTCGTTCAAGTACCTGCGTTGCGGTGGGCTTGAGGATCCGTGTGGCGACAGCGGGGCCGTGGTGGAGGCGGACTTTCCGTACACGGCCTCGGACGGTCCCTGCGGTTGTCCCTACCCGCACCCATATTGCCTGGATTCCTGGGCAACGGTGGGCTACGGGTGGGGCATACCGAGCGTGGGCCAGATCAAGCAAGCCATCCTGGATCACGGCCCGGTCGCGGTGTGCGTCTATGTCAACAGCGCGTTCGGGGCCTATACCGGCGGGGTGTTCAACGCCTGCGAGGATCAGTCTATCAACCACGTCGTGGTGCTGGTCGGGTGGGATGACAACCAGGGCAGCGAGGGTGTCTGGTTCCTGCGCAACTCGTGGGGCTCCTGGTGGGGCGAGGGCGGCTACATGCGGATCGAGTACAACTGCTCGCGGGTGGGCTACGCGACCGCCTACGTGCACTACGCCGGCAGGTTGATCGCCTTCGAGTACCCGGACGGCCTGCCCGAAGTCCTGCTGGTCACCCAGTTGACCACGGTACGCGTCAACGTCGTGCCCGGCTACAACGGTGAGCCGGTGCCCGGCACCGGCGTCTTCTATTACCGCATCGACGGCGGCGACTGGCGCGTCACCATCATGCAAGAGCTGGCACCCAACGAATACGAGGCCACGATGCCCTGCGTGCCGTGCGGCTCCCTGGTGGAATATTACTTCTCCGCCATGGCCGCCGGTTACGTCCGCACCGACCCGCCAGACGCCTCCGACGTGACGTTCTCCGTCCTCGCTGCGAACGCGATGGTCGAGATCCTGGACGACGCCTTCGAGACGGACCAGGGCTGGACGGTCGGGGCTCCGGACGACGACGCCACGGCCGGGATATGGGAGCGGGCCGACCCGGTGGGGAACGCCGCCCAGCCCGAGGACGACCACACCCCGGATCCCGGGACGATCTGCTACGTGACCGATGGCACCGGGGGCGGGGTGAATGCCTACGACGTTGACGGCGGCAAGACAACGCTTCTCTCGCCGGTGCTTGATCTCACAAATGCGGCCGACGCCACAATCAGCTACTGGCGCTGGTATTCGAATCACATCAGCCTCCCCGCCAGCCAGGACGTCTTCGTCGTGGACATCTCCAACGACGGTGGTGCCGCGTGGACGAATGTCGAGACGCTCGGGCCGTACGGCGAGGAAACGGAGGGTGGCTGGTTCTACCACGAATTCCGGGTCGCGGGTTTTGTGACGCCGACCGCCACGGTAGTGCTCCGCTTCATCGCTTCTGACGAAGGCCGTGACAACGCCATCGAGGCCGCGATTGATGACGTCACCATTACCGCCTACGACTGCTCGCCGCCGTGCGTCGGCGACCTCGACGGCGACGGGGACACCGATCACGCTGACTTGGGAATCCTGCTCGGCGACTGGGAATGCACCGGTGGGGGTTGCGTCGGTGACCTGGACGGCGACGGCGACACGGACCACGGCGATTTGGGAATTCTGTTGGCCGATTGGGCGTGCGGCAGCGGCCCCTGATGCCGATCGCCGGCCCGGCTCGTCGCCGGCGCGATCGGCTTGCATTGTCCGCGGGGCACGCTTAATCTCCTGCTGTGCCACGGACCGGTGAGCATGAGTTCCGGGTCGCGCACCATCCTTTGAAAACGCTCGCAGGAGTTCCCGCATGATTGTCGGCGTACCCAAGGAGATTAAGCCCGACGAGTATCGGGTTGCCGTGGTTCCCGCCGGTGTCGAGCAGCTCAAACGTGCCGGGCACACGACCCTGGTGGAGCGGGGCGCGGGGTTGGGATCGGGCATCAAGGACGAGGATTATCAGGCCTTGGGAGCCGTCATCATCGATTCACCCAAGGAGATCTTCGGCGAGGCGGAACTCATCTGCAAAGTGAAGGAGCCACAACCCAACGAGATCGCAATCCTCAACGAGGGGCATACGGTCTTCACCTACTTCCACTTCGCGGCCAGTCGCGAACTGACGGAGGGGATCATCAATTGCGGTTGCACCGCGGTGGCATACGAGACGATCGAAGATCGCGACGGGCGCTTGCCGCTGCTGGCTCCGATGAGTGAAGTCGCCGGCAAGATGAGCATCCAGGAGGGCGCCAAGTATCTCGAAAAGCCGATGGAAGGACGCGGCATCCTGCTGGGCGGCATCCCGGGCGTCGAACCGGCCAACGTGTTGATCCTGGGCGGCGGGATCGTCGGGAGCTGCGCCGCGAAGCTGGCCGCCGGCCTCGGCGCCACCGTCGTCGTCCTGGATATCGACCTCTATCGGCTGCGCTATCTCGACGATGTGATGCCGGCCAACGTCACAACGGTGTACAGCACCCCCGAGGCGATTCGGCGCCATCTGGCCGAAGCGGACCTGGTGATCGGCGCCGTCCTGATTCCGGGGGCGCGCTGCCCAATGCTGGTGCCGCGCGACTATCTGGCGCGCATGAAGCCTGGAGCCGTCATCGTCGACGTCGGCGTCGACCAGGGCGGTTGCTGCGAGACGACCAGACCAACCACACACGCCGACCCGACCTACGTCGTGGACGGAATCGTGCACTACGGCGTCGCGAACATGCCCGGCGCAGTTGGACGCACCAGCACGTTCGGGCTGACCAACGCGACCATTTCCTACCTGCTACGCCTGGCCAATGAGGGTTGCGCCAAGGCGTGCCAAGCCGATGCGGGGCTGGCGCTCGGCGTGAACACTGCGCACGGCACGGTCACCAACAAACCTGTCGCGGAGGCGTTCGATCTGCCGTATGAGCCGTACACCCTGTAGGAACCGTCTTTCCCGGGCGTGGCGCGCGGATGTGTGAGTTTGTGTAAGGGGCCGTGCGCCGGGTGGCGGGCCGGAACGATAGCGCCGCTCCGCGGGTCTATTGGTGTCATGCCCGGAGTTGTGCGGCAGGCGAACAAACAAGGAGCTGTGAATGAAAGCGACGCGATGGACAGTAGCGGCTTTGGTGGCACTCGCAGTGGCGTTGCCGCTGCAGGCCGGCGAGCTGGGCGACAAGGCCAAGCCGTTGGTCTTCAAGGAGTGGGTCAAAGGCATGCCGGTGGACGTGACCGGCGCGGACGGGAAAAACGTCTACGTGGTCGAGTTCTGGGCCACCTGGTGCGCGCCCTGCCTGACGAGCATCCCGCACTTGAGCGAATTGCAGAAGAAATACAAGGACAAGCACGTCACGTTCGTCGGCATCAGCATGGACAGTGCGCGCACCGTGGGCGACGTCAAGCCGTTCGTCAAGAGGATGGGCGACAAGATGAACTACACCGTCGCAATCGACAAGGACGGTGCGACCGCGAAAGCGTATATGCAAGCCTTCGGCGTCCGCGGCATCCCGCACGCCTTCATCGTCGATCAGAAGGGCCGGATCATCTGGCACGATCACCCGATGAACGAGGACTTCGAGAACGTCATCGAGCAGGTCCACGCGGGCAAGTTCGACCTGGCCGCCGCCAAGAAACTCATGGCCAAGAAGGAACAGGAACGCCGCGAGCTTGAACGCCTGGGCGAGCAGGCCGACGAGTACTTCCGGCTCGTGCAGTCCGCCGGGAACGAGAAGCAGGCCGCCGAGTTAGGCAAGGAGATCCTCGAGCGCGGCAGGAAGCACGTCGGCCTGATGAACGGCTTTGCCTGGAACATCCTGACCGGCGAGGGCATCCTCACGCGCGACCTGAAGTTGGCGCTGGAGGCGGCCGAGGCGGCCTACAAGGCCAGCAAGGGTGAAGACCCCAACATCCTCGACACGTTCGCCCTGGCGCTGTTCGAGAACGGCAAGAAAGCCGACGCGGTCAAGTACGAGAAGCAGGCCCTCGAGCTGGCCGAAAAGGCGGGCGCCCCCGCGCAAGTGCTGGCGGAATTCAAGCAGCGCCTGGAACGCTTCGAGAAAGGCGGCGAATAGGCGACAGCCAACGCTTGTGCGCAGACTAATGGCAGGTCTCGAAGACTCGACCTGCCCTACAGGCTGACGGGCGGCGGGCGAGATTCTTCGCTGGGCTCAGAATGACGGGCGGCGGGACGCGGGCTGCTACGTTTGGGCCACTTTCTGACCGGTGCGGTTCGGATCAGGCGAGAGGACGGGGGCTCAGATTTCCATGATGTCCTTGGTTTTCTCGGCCAGCAGGTCGTCGATCTTCTGGCAGTAGTCGTCGGTGAGCTCCTGGACCTGCTTCTGGCCGCGCTCGACGTCGTCCTCGGTCAGCGTTTTGGCCTTTTTCTCGGCGTCGAGAGCCCGGTTGGCGTCGCGGCGGGTGCTGCGGACGGAAATCCGCTGCTGCTCGGCAAGCTGCTTGATCCGCGTCACAAGCTGATCGCGACGCTCGGTGGACAGCGGCGGGACCGGCAGGCGGATGAGCTTGCCGTCGTTCTGCGGGTTGATGCCCAAGCCGCTCTTCTCGACGGCCCGCTCGATGTCCTTGAGCGTTGAGGGGTCGAAGGGCTTGATGATAATCACGTTGCCCTCGGCGACCGCCAGGTTGGCCAGCTCCTTAAGCGTCAGGCTCGTGCCATAGGACTCGACCTCCACCTTGAGCGAGTCCACCAGCCCCACCGACGCCCGGCCCGTGCGAACCGTGCGGAACTCCTGCTTGAGGAACTCGACAGCCTTGTCCATCTGGTCGTCGGCTTCGAGCAAGATGTCATCCATCGACATGAGCAACACTCCCTGTTAGGGCCGACAAGACGGCGAGAGAACAGGATAGCGAGGGGTCCGGGCCGGCTCAAGCAGCAGCGGTGGACGCCTGACGATCGGCGGAGGGATCCCGTGTATGGCGAGTTATCGGAAGTCGAGTGGGCGAGGCGGGCCGGGCCGAACGCGGCCCCAGTCCACCCGGGGCCGCCGCCGGAGCCGGGCCGCCGGGGAGCGCCACGGGGCAGAACCGCCCGGGTGGGTTAGCGGCAGGCGTCTTCCCGGGGCAAGTACCGGGTCCGGAAAACGTGCCGAACCGGCCAACTCGACGCCCCCTTACCAAACTGCACCCCACGGAATGCCGATACGTAATCGTGGCGGAAACGAGACCGCTTCCATAGGGGCGGTCATTGTCATCGCACGTGGACGTGCGTGCCAGTCCTCGAAGGAGGATGACTGTGAAAACCATTTTGGTCACCGGAGCGGAGGGCTTCCTGGGGACGCACCTGACCCAACACCTGCGCGAACGGGGCTATAAAGTCGTCGCCGGCGTGCGGAATCGGGCCCGCAAGCTCGCCCACGAACGCCACTTCGGCAAGGCCCTGGTCTGCGACGTGGCCGACGCGATCAACGTGGCCCGCGTGATCGCCGGCGTACGCCCGGACGGGATCGTACATCTAGCCGGCACGTCGCACGCCCACGAGGCTTCCGCCGAGCCGCTGACGGCGTACCAGTCAATCGTCACGGCTTGGGCGAACGTGCTGGACGGGGTGCGGCGGGCACGCTTCCGGACACGCCTGGTGATGGCCAGCACATGCGAGGTGTACGGCAACGCGGGCGGCGAGGGACACCCCCTGCACGAGGATACCCCGCTCGAACCGCTCAGCACGCTCGCCTCGCTCAAGGTAGCAGCCGAGTCGATCGCTCACACGTTCTACCGCGATTATCACCTGGACGTGACCATCGCGCGGCCGTTCCACTACATCGGCCCGGGACAATCGGAGCGGTTCTTCTTCGGGGCGGTGGCCAAGGAGCTGGCCGAGTGGGACGCGGGCACCCACGGCAACGAGCTGCAACTCCCGGATCTGTCCTGCCGGCGAGACGTACTGCACGTTCGGGACGTGGCGGAGGCGTACGAGCGGCTGCTGCAGGAGGGTATCCCGAACCAGGCGTACAACATCTGCGGCGGGCAGGCCTACTCCGTCCGCGAAATCGTGCAAATGATGGTGCAGGCCAGCGGTCGACCGGTCACGATTACCGACCTGCCGGTCGACAGCGACCAGCAGATCCCGATCCTGTGCGGAGACAACTCCAAGCTGCACGGCCAGCTCGGCTGGCGGCCGTTACGCAGCGTGGATCAGGCGGTCCGCGAGCTGCTCAGCAGCTACGAGAAGCAGCCGAGCACCTCGAACCATTAGGGCGGCAGGCCGCACGACCCTCCAGATTACTGGCTGGCAGACACGGGCCCGGAAATGTTCCGGGCCCCTTTTTCATGCCCAGGTGATATCCGGGGAACCCTGCCGGGGGCCGACGAGACGGGTGCCCGCAGCGGAGCACGGGACGCGGTTTTCAGCTTTTCGGCGGCGGGGGATTTTTCGACTTGGCAGCGGTGGCAGGCTGCCATATACTGAGGGGCTGGACATCAGGCTCAGAGCAGCGTGGGTATGGCACCGGCGTTGCCCCCGCTAGGGGGTGATGATTTGTGTGACGTCCTGCGCGGAGAGTAAAATGGCGGTAAAGTTGCGACTAAAACGGTTTGGGCGAACCCATCGCTCGTTCTTTCGCCTGAACGCCATCGACGCACGCAGTCCGCGCGACGGGCGTGTGCTGGAGGAGCTCGGCTACTACGATCCGAACAACAAGGACCCGCAACGGCAGGTCAAACTCAACGCGGACCGCATCAAGCACTGGCTCAGCCACGGTGCCGTACCCAGCGAGACGGTCCGCGACCTGCTCAAGAAAAGCGGCATCGCAGTCAAGTGACGCTTAGACAGCGGCTTATGCCTGGACGCAACGATGCGTATCGACGTGCTAACACTGTTTCCAGAGGTCATGCAGCCGTATTTGACGGCCAGCATCCTGGGCCGCGCACAGCAGGCCGGCATCGTTGAGATCCATACCCACCAGCTTCGCGACTACACCAGGGAATCGCATCAGAAAGTAGACGACCGACCGTTCGGCGGCGGCCCCGGCATGGTGCTGATGTGCCAGCCGGTATGCGACGCCGTCGCCGCGATCGAAGCGCTGGACGAGCGAACGGCCCTGCGGATTCTTCTGACCCCGCAGGGCCGTCCGTTTAACCAGCCGACCGCCCAGTGCCTGGCGAAGACCGAGCGGCTGTTGCTCATCTGCGGCCACTACGAGGGCTTCGACGAGCGAATCGCGCAACTCTTGCAGCCGCAAGAGATTAGCATCGGGGACTTCGTCATGACCGGCGGCGAGATCGGCGCGCTGGCCATCGTGGACAGCGTGGTGCGCCTGCTGCCGGGGGCCCTGGGGAACGATGAAACGCTCGCCAGCGAGTCGTTCCAGGCCGGCCGGCTCGAATACGCCCAGTACACCCGGCCCCGGGAGTACCGCGGCCTGGCGGTCCCCGAGGTATTGCTCTCCGGCAACCATGCCGATATCGAAGCTTGGCGCCGCGCGCAAGCGGAGCAGCGCACGCGTCAGCGGCGGCCGGACTTGCTCAAACCGGACGGTGGACAGAGGCAGTGCCAGTCGGACAAGGAAAACCGTGATTGCCGGGCTGCGGCGGCCGTCCCGCGCGCCGCGGCACAGCAGCTTGCCTAACGGCTAGAAGGAAAGGCGCTCCCATGAGAAACCGGTTGTTCGATGTCGTGGATAAGAAATACCGGCGCGCCAAGGAGCTGGATTTCGAGATCGGCGACACGGTCGTGGTGACCATCCGGATCGTCGAAGGCGACAAGGAGCGTCTACAGGACTTCGAGGGCACGCTGATCGCCCGCAGGGGCGGCGGGCTGGACGAGATGTTCACCGTCCGCAAGATCGTCGGCAACGAAGGCGTCGAGCGGACGTTCCCGTACCATTCGCCCAAGGTGGTCGGCGTGCGGGTGACCCGGCATGGGCGCGTGCGGCGCTGCAAGCTCTACTATCTGCGTGACCGGGTGGGCAAGGCTCGCAAGGTGCGTGAGCGGCGGATTTCCGCCGAGGCCCGTCGAGCGGCCGCCGAGGCCCGCGCCGCCAAGGCGCGCGCCGTGGCCGAGGCGCAAGCCACCATCGAGGCGGCCCGGGCAGACGAGGACTCCGAGACCTCCGATGCCGAAGTAGCCGCCGGCGCAACCTAGCCCGCATATTTCTTGCACCACAAAGGCACAAAGACACAAACGTATGCGGTGGAAGGGGTTAGCGCTACGCGAGTCTCCCGCCAGAGAGGACAGACTGCCCCGGACGTTCGTCTTCGGCAAGCGCGGGATCGGCGGGAAAATACGGGTTCTCTTCGTGCCTTCGTGTCTTGGTGGTGAAAGATGCAGGCTAGGCGCCGCCTGTGAGCGATCCCCGGGCCGAGCTTGGAGCCAAGGGCGAGCGCCTCGCCGAGCAGTTCCTCAAGAAGCGCGGGTTGAAGACGCTGGCCCGGCGTTTCCGCACGCCCGTGGGGGAGATCGACCTGGTCATGCGTGAAGGGGAGACCATCGTCTTCGTGGAAGTGAAGACGCAGCGCGACCGCGCATTCACCGACCCGGAAGCACGCGTCACCCTCCCCAAGCAACGCAAGCTCCTCAAAGCCGTCAAGTGGTTCCTGACGCAGAAGCGCTGGACCGACAAGCCCTGCCGCTTCGACGTGATCGGCATCATCATCCCCCCCACCGGCGACCCGCAAATCGACCACTTCCCCGACGCATTCGTGCCGGAGCGGTGGTAGGGCCCTCACGCCACTTAGCATACTCACGTCGCCTGAGACACCGTGGCGGTTCTGGTCATGGTGCCCGCCACTGCGTCGGATGAAGCAGTATCCGTTACCTGCGGAGTGTCGGCAGTATTACTGGCCGACCGTCAGGGCTGATCAACCGTCACGGTGACGAAGGCGACGTCCTCCTTGCGGGCTTTAGAGTACGAGAGGTATTCGATCACCGTGATTCGCCAGCCACTCCCAGTTGTCGCCACTCCTTCATTTCGATGAAGCCCGGTGTCCCGGATCTCTTGAGACGTTCTGAGAGCACGCGAGATTGCCTCAGTAGCATCTGGGACAAACGCTTTCAGTGACGACGAAATGATCGCCAGCATTGTCAGTTTGTCCATCTTGGTGTCCGCTGGACCCCGTGCTGAGAACGCATAGCTCCACACCAGTCCGCCCGGCTTCGCGAAATCCTCTATGAATTCGCCGGCACACTCAACCTCGCCGATTCCTCTTTCATACGATAAGAATCTAAGACCGCCTATAGTTTTGTCAGAGGCGAATCGCCAACCATCTATCTCCAGCATTCTGCAGACTTGAGAAACAGTAATGGGGCCGTTCGGCTGGAGGGCAATAGATATCACCCAAGAGACGCCGATGGCCAACATAGCAAAGGCGACCGTGCCGATAGCCCACCAGCGCCTACGACTGATCGTTGTTCTGTGGACCGGGTATGTTAGAGAGTGTCCGCAGTGTGGGCAAGCTTCAGAATCTACACTGCATTCGTTCTCGCACCGTGCGCAGTAGATCCTCGGAGCTGCTCCGGTGGTTCCGTTCATTGTGGCGTCGTCCTGAACGAGAAACAGCCCGCCCGGTGCCGCGCCCAAGCGACAGCCTGGGCATGCTCAACGTGGCGCAGCGTACCACGCCCACGTCTGACCGGCCACTACAAGCCGATAGCTGATGATACTTTGGCCTCAGAAGGGTTGCGCCAGATTCTTCGCTACGCTTAGAACGACGGGGACCACGCGGTCAGAAGGACGGCCGGGACGGAGCCCGGCCGCTACGACTTACGTCCCCCACCCTTGAAAGGATGGGGCACCCTCCGCGGCTCTGATCGGGCGCCGGCCGCTACGTCGGGACGGGCGGCGTGGTTATCGGCACCGGACCGGCGGGCCGATATGCCGTCTAAGCATGCCCGCTCCGGCGGCCTGACGGCCGTGGCTTGGGCGTGGCACCGGGCGCTGTGAAGCACTGGCGGGCAAGCCGCCAGTGGCACCCGGCCAGTGGCACGCGGCGACGCGGGCGGGACGCCCGCACTCCCCATGTGATGTGCCGCTGGCCAGAATCCTGACGCTCACCCGGCGTTATCGCAACTCGTCGTTGCTAATGGAGACCCGGGCGGGACGCCCGCACTCCCGAGGTGATGTGCCGCCGGCCACAATTCTGACGCTCACCCGGCGTTATCGCAACTCATCGTTGCTAATGGAGGCCCGGACCGCAATAATAGCCTGAAGGGTGTGCGCGCGGTCGGGCTCGACCCGCGGCACGCCGGACCAGGGCCGAATAATGGAGGTGGACTCCGCGCGGGCGGCGTCCGGGAAGGTGCTCGCCCCGGCAGCGGATACGATCGAAGCAGCGGGCACGGGTCCAAGCCCAGAGGAGGCGATTCGTCATGCTATACCGGCTGAACTTGTTGCGCAGCTTTCCGTGGAGAGCACTACTTGCCACTGTCGCCGTTCTGACGGCGACCACCGTGGCTGCCAACGCCGACACGCCGTCAGGCGCGGACGGCGGGCAGCTTGTGGCTCAACGGGCACCCAGCGTGCAGCACCTGGTGGATCGATCGGCCCCGTCGCTGCCCAAGCCACGAGCGGAGGTGCCCAGCCGGCGCTTCGGCCTGGACGTGTGGGAGCAGGTACCGGCGTTGTACCTCGATGCGGTGGATGAGGCGGCGTTGCGGGCCGAGGATGCAATCCAGGCGGAACTCGAGGGGCTGTTGCCACTCCGCAACGGCGTGGCCCGCCTCCTGGGTGATACGGTTCCGAGTCAATCGCCGGATTGGTTCGAGCTTCCGGGGATCGGGCAATTGTGGGCCGCGGCGTTCGTCTCGCCGGAGGCCCGCGGGTTGCGCTTGCACTTCACGGAGGTCGATCTGCCCACGGGTGCCGAGCTGTGGGTCTACTCGCCGCAGTACGTCCAGCAGGCCCAGGGGCCGTTCCGCAAATCCGGTCCGTTCGGGCACGGGGGGTTTTGGTCCACGGTGTTCCCGGGTGAGATGATTTGTGTTGAGTATTTCGTTCCGGCGGGTGCGGCAGACGAGGGGCGGTTGGTCATTGAAGAACTCATGCACATCTACCGCGACCTGCTGAACCCGTTCACCGACGGCGACGGAGGATCGCGCGAGGGTGACTGCCACCCGGACGTGATGTGCTTCCCCGAGTGGCACCCGCTGCACAACGCCACGGCCCGCATCGACACGATCGAGGACAGCAATTCCAGCGTGTGCACGGGGACGCTGCTGAACAACCTGCTGGAAGACATGTCGCCGTACTTCCTGACGGCGCGGCACTGCTGCAGCAACCAGGCGTCAGCGGAAACGGCGGTAGTGTATTGGTTCTACCAGGCCGACGAGTGCGACGGGACGCCGCCGCCGCTGGGCGACGTGCCGACGTCCGAGTACGCGTATCTGCTGGCGACCGCTGGTACCACGGACTTCACGCTGCTGCTGATTCTCAGCGATCTGCCGCCAGGGTTGACCTGGGCGGGCTGGGATGCCGGCGCGGTGGAGATCGGGACGCCGGTCGCCGGGATCCACCACCCCACCGGCGCATACAAGCGCATCATGTTCGGCGACACGATCAACCACCCGTTCGGGCAGCCCCAGAACTATTGGGGCATCACGTGGACGGAGGGAACCGTGGAGTACAGTTCGTCCGGCTCGGGGCTGTACCGGGAGGACACGCAGTTGTACATCGGCCAGGCGTCCCACAGCGAACCCCCGCCGAACTGCTCGAACCCGGACGGCCCGTCGGGCTACGGGCGCTTTGATCGCACATACACCTACATTAAGGACTACATGGTCAACGGGTTCGACGACGTGTTCGAGCCGGACGACACCTGTGACACGGCCCGCTGGATCTATCCCGCGACATACGCCGACCGGGTGGTCAAGAGCACCTCGGAAGACTGGTATTGCATCAGTGCCGGCCCGTGTGACCGGATCGACATCGACGTCACGTTCCTGCACGCCTTCGGCGACATCGACATCGAGCTTTGGGATGAGTGCGGCGGCGAGGTCGTAGCCTCCTCCACCAGCGGGGACGACGACGAATCGATCAGCTACGAGAACCCGCTGGGCGCGGCACATGACTACTATCTGCACGTGTACCTCGTCTCGGGGCAGTTGAACATCTACACGCTCACGCTCGAGCTGACTCCCGACGTCCCGGGGCCGGTCATTCTCGAACAGCCGCAAGACGTGACCGAATGTCAGGGCGGGACGGCGATCTTCAGCGTGACGGCTTCGGGCGGCGGGTTGATGTATCAGTGGCGACGGGGAAACACCAGCCTGTTCGATGACGACCGTATCAGCGGCGCCCAGACCGATACGCTCACCATCTCGGATCTCCAGTACGAAGATGCCGGCGATGACTACAACTGCGTCGTCGTCAACCTGTGCGGGATTGCCTTCTCGGATTATGCCACGCTTACGGTGGAGGACTGCTCGGAGTGCCCCGGTGACGTGGACGGCGACGGCGATACCGACCATGCCGATCTGGGGGCCCTGCTGGCCGACTGGGGTTGCACCGGCGAGAATTGCCCGGGCGACCTCAATGGCGACGGTAACACCGGACACGCCGACCTGGGCATCCTGCTGGCGGACTGGGGGTGTGACGTCAACCCGTAGGCCACGGCCTGACGTCCGGCGCCGCGCGTCTGCGCTTTAGCTGGGCAGGCGTATCGGCTAGATTGATCCCGGTATGCCCATCCTGACAAAGAGTGAGAGCCAACGCCCGCACGTGCAATGCGTGCGCGAAATGCGCGTAGGCGTGCCGCGCGAACGGCTGCCGGAGATCGTGTACTTCTACACCCGCCTGGTCGGGCTGCGTCCCTGGCCCCAGGCGTGGCAGATTCCCGGGGGTTGGGGCGCCGGCGACCCGCCGTGCGGCGTCTATTTCCAGTTCCGCCACGGCCCGCTCGTCGATCCCATGCGCCGCCGCCTGACGCTCGTGGTCGCTTCGCTGGACGAGCTCGAGAAGCGGTTGCGCGACGAGGAGTGGCCCTACCGACGCCATCACAGCCTGGTCTGGAGCGACCAGTGCATCATGCTGAACGACCCGGTTGGCCATCGGGTCGAAATCCGGCAGCTCCAGTTGCTATAGGGCCCGGGGTGAGCGTGGCGTCCGTGGGTAGTGCGGGCGTCCCCGCCCGCCGGTACGGCTTGAGCCGCTAGCGTGGGCGTGCCCGCCGGGCGGTACCGCGTCAGCAACGCGGGCGAGACGCCCGCACTCCCCACTC
>Ga0114919_10003244_pt1 | contig 13131 bp, 14 predicted proteins | sample BlataG_FD_88682 | JGI IMG/M metagenome (GOLD analysis project Ga0114919, IMG submission 88682) | Deep subsurface microbial communities from Black Sea to uncover new lineages of life (NeLLi) - Black_00105 metaG | ecosystem: Environmental > Aquatic > Marine > Oceanic > Sediment | place: Atlantic... | reverse complement strand
GCTAGCTACTACACGGACTTCACGATCACGGATGGGCGGTTTGTTTCGCGTAACGGCCTCTTCGCGGCATCTACCAATGTCTGGTCGATCCGAGATACGTACGTCTGGGGTGGCCAGTACGGAGCGCAGTTTCTGGGTCGCGCCGATATGGTCGGTTGCGTGTTCGGTCAGGACCCCGGCGGGAATGCCTCGGCCAACACGACATCCGACCTGCGGCTGAACAGCGGGCTAGTGAACTTGGACGACTGCCTTCTGACGGCGACCACCGAGGTAGCCTTTAGCCAAGGTGGTGGCGGTCAGGTGTTGAGCCTGAACCACGACAACACCTCGGGGTACGTGAAGGAGTGGCAACGCTACGGCGTCGCCGAGTCCAACGCGGCAGAGAAACGCAGCGGGACGTACTGCCTAGAGGTTGACCCCTCCTCCACCTCCTATCCGTTCCGCCTCTACATCGGCTTCCCGTGCGAGACCGGGATGACGCCGACCGTGACCTTCTGGGCGAAGGACGGCGGGACGCTTGGCACTTTGAGCATCGGCCTGGGCGAGCATCGCTGCGGGTTGATCGGGATCGCGTCGGGGACACCGTTCACCACGACAGGGACGTACGCGCAGAAGACGATCACGTTCACCGGGACGAGCGACCGCAAGGGCTGGGTCGAGTTCTATATCGACGTACTCGACAGCGCGGCGGGGTTGCTCTATATTGATGACGCCGAGGTGAGCGGAAACGGGAGCGGGATGGATTATGGGACGTTCGAGTATGCGGCACCTGGTCGGCCGCTGATAGACATTCTCGTGCCGAGACCTTTCGCGCAGGAGCCGGCACCAGCATGGAGAGGGATCTGATCGCAAACACGCCTAGCGCAGGATAGAGGTGGGGAGTAATGGCGATTCTCATACAGGCCAACGAAGCTGTTGCCGCTCGTCGGCGCATCTACTTCCACTGTGTCGATGAAACCGACGCGAAAACGCCGGAAGTTGGTGAGGCTGGCGGGCAGCCGCAGTTCAGTAGCAACGGTGCGGCATGGACAGCGGTTAACCTCGGTGTACTCGTGGCAATCGGCAATGGCAGGTACTATGCGCAGTTGGCCCAGGCCGCTGTCGTCTCCGAGGGGACGATCATCGAATCGCGCTACAAGAGCGGCAACACCACCGAGACGATCGGTAGCATCGCCCAAGTGGTCGGCTTCGATCCGGCTGCCCCGGTGGCCGCTGGTGGCGGTGAGGGCGGCATTGAGCTTGGCGCGACAATCGAGCAGATCGAGACGACGCACCTACTCACAACCGGCGGGATCTCTGACGCCGACGCTCTTCCGACTGCGGTTGTCTACGAGCAAGGCACCGCGCTGGGCTACGCTCCGACTCTCACAGATGTGGGCGTTGGCCGCTATGAGATCGCGATGACCTGCTCGGCCGCGAACGGGTTCGAGATCGGGAAAAACTACGATCTGTACATGAACTACACGATGGGCGCCATCGACCGGGAGCGGCCGGTGATGAAGTTCGTCATGCTCGCGTCCGGCACGAGCGGTCCCTATACGTTTACGGTGACCTGCCAGGAGGCGGATGCTGACAAGATCCAGGGCTGTGTTGTCAAGGTCACGGCGCAGGGGGCAGCGACGGGCGTGACGGCAGAGACGAACGCTCTCGGCATAGCCCTCTTCTACTTGCAGGGCGAGCTCGCCAGTCCGATCACGTACGACATCGTGGTGACGCCGCCGACCGGGTACGTGGTGCCGGCAGCAGAAACGCAGGCCATCGGCGGAGCGGATGCGGCCAAGACGATCACCGTTGCCGAGAGTGGTACGCTCACCGGCACGAGCGTTGAGGCCGGCAAGGAAGTTACGTTCGAGAAGATGAGCTACAGCCCCGACGATTGGTACCAGTACAACCGCAAGCCCGACGTGCACTTCCAGTTCAAGCAGGACGGGGCGGCACTCAACTGCACGGGGTACACGGCCGCGGTTCGCTGCTATCGGCAGCAAGTGCCAGGCACGTTGGTTGAGGATGGCACCGCGCTTGTCGCTCATACCATCGCGCTGGGCATCTTCGCCTTCTCGCTGGATGCCGACTGGGATACGCTCACCCCGGGCACATACATCTTCCGCGGTGAGCTTACCAAGGTGGCAACACCGACCGATCGGTACTATCCGGCTGACGAGGTGCCGTTCGAGGTCAAGCTGCATCGGGGCGCGGCGCCCTAGCGCTCCGCCGACGCACCGCTCGTCGCTGAGGAGCGACTAGTATCATGGAGTGGTACCAGCATGGGCAAGGCACCGACGGAGAATGGGCTGGCGCGACAGGAGTTGGCGGGCCTGCGCGCGGCGTTCGAGGCCTGCAAGGCAAACCGCGATGATGATATACCGGACATCACCAAGCGACTGACCAACGTTGAAAAGGTGCTCGGCACAATGCGCGAGGAACAGGCGTTCCGGCGCGGTCGCACTGCACTCTGGTCGATGATCGGCGCGTTTCTCGGGACGCTGCCGGCGGCGGTTACACTGCTAACGAAGGCCCTCGGTATGTGGTAGTTCTTCCCGCATCCTGCGCTCGTCCAGTTTCGGTCGGGCGCGGCTTTGCTGTCTCTACTCATTGCCCACAGGAGCCGATAGCTATGGACCTCGCAGAGACGTGGAATGCGTTGGGGCTGGATACGCAGCAGGTCTTGATCGGTGCCGGTATAGCCGCGCTCTTCCAGGTGCTCAAGAAGTACGGGGTGGGTGTGGGCGGACCACGACTGCTGAAGTACGTGACGGTGGCTGTAGTGCTGCTCGTGAGCGCCGTGGGCGATAGTCAGATCAGCGGCAAGCCATGGCTCTCCCTCTGGATCAGCGGCATGGCGGCGAACGCCGTGCTCTATACCGCCTTACGGACAGTGGTCAGCGGCAAGCCAGCCCCGGAGCCAGAGCCACTGCCACAGGTGGACGCGCTCGACCAGCCGGGGACGAGCGATGATGAGTAATGATCCTCCGGTTACAACAAATTGATCGGCCCGTTACACCAGCGTTACATCCACCGGGTAGGATGGAGCCAACAGGAGGCGAGGAAGATGATGGAGGACAGGTCATATCGTGTCATCGTTTGGATGCTGATCGCGCTTTGCGTGGGGGCGATTGTTGCTGGCATTGGTGTCGTGGCGGCACAGGCGGCTGACCTGTACCAGCCGGAGACCATCACGTTACGCGACGCCGCACCCGTGATGGTCGCTCGGCTGGGCGACGGGATGCCGCGTGAGGTCGATGACCGGAGCTGGGCCGCAGGCGCCGACGCGACCGCGCCCGTAGTGGTGAGAAGCAGTGTGGCGGAGGATCGATCGGAGCCTCACCTCGTGGCGACAGCAGAGGCCACGTACTTCTGCTGGGGCGGCGTCGATACCGCGCTGACGGCGAGCGCGGCGTTTGGCTACGAGATGCGTGGGCTGCGCTTGGAGATCGTGGTTGTGGCGGGCAACGGTGACATGGATAGTGGACCGCGCATCAGCACCGACATCGCGGCGGCGGGGGACTTGATCGCCAACCTCTGCGGTCGGGAGGAGTGGCCGCTGCCGGAGGACGTGCGCTTCGTCCTGGCACATATCACCTTCGGTGGCGCGTACCTGATGGGCACTCACCGGGGCGGCGGATACATCGGGTTTGTCCCGGTCGAAGTGGCCTGGTGAGGCGATGATTACCGAGCGCGTCAAGTTGGCGCGAGAAACGGAGGCCAAGCCCAGGAACAGGCTGCATCGCCCTATAGTCCTCGAGGACCATAGCGGTGACGGGGTCGAATGGGGCCTGAGTTTTCAGGGTCCCAACCCGGAGTCGGCCGATTACGTGGCCGTCAGGACCAGAGAGGAGGCATTCCGAGCGATCAATCTGGTGGGAACGAGGCTGCGCATAGCCAAGCTCGCCAAGGCACTCGTCCTTCTCAATTCCCCGTTGGCATTCTTCGCGTTGGTGGCGCTATGCTTCGTAGCCACAATGTGGAAGCATGCTTCCAACCCCACGATGTTTGCGGCCGCGGTTATTGGGCTCGCCTGCGTGGTCGTCTGTGCAAGTCTGCTGGCGGTGTTCAGGCGAGAGCGTTTGCTCGCCGGCTCGGCCGAAACGGTATTGCCCCTTAATAGGGCGATCTACGGCGTGCTTGTCATGAAGACTGATGGGGAATGTTCCTGTCGCATCAGCTTCAGTGGCCCGAATCCGAAAGAAGATGAGTGGATAGCCGTCAATAGCAGGAAGGACGCCGCCAAGCTGGTCGAGCTGGCCCACGAAGTACTCGAAGCCCGAGTATTCGCCTGACCGAACAAGGAGCGAATGGCGATGAGAGCTTTACCTGATATGAATACACCCATCTCCATGCCGATAGTGGTTGAGCTTATCGGTGACACCAACGAATGGTATGTCAGCTTCAACGGACCCAACCCTGAAGAGGCGGATGCGGTGGATGTGAAGGACGCCCCATCGGCCTTCAAGCTCTGCCGCCTTGTGGAGAGGTTGGTCAACAAGCCCCAGCCGACAGCGTCCTGAGCCTTGGCCGGGGGCCGACCATGTCTAAGGGATCGCCTTCCCCCAATTGGCAGGTCCCCGTAGCCATCGGCCCCTGGCCGATCCCCGAGGTGATAGCGATGCAACTACCGACCCATGCGATATCGGTCAAGCAACCCTGGGCCGAGTTACTGTTTCGCGCGGAGAATGGGGAGCCGGTCAAAGGGGCTGAGTTCCGCTCCTGGCGGTTGCCTGAGCGGTACGTTGGTCAGCCGCTCGCCCTTCACGCCACGCGGGGCAAAACTGAGTTGCTCCTCCAGTGTCAGCGCACCTACGGGATTCCCTACTACGGCTATGGCGTCATCGGTATCGTGACGTTCGGCAAGCCCGTGCGTTTCACGGAGTTCTGTGGGGAAATCCTCGCGGACGGCCACGCTGAATTAGACTGGTTCTGGTTGGTGGACGTGCCCGGCTGTCCTGAGGGCGAACCCGGCCCTGGTCGTTGGTGGTACGCGTGGCCGGTGAAGAAGGTAGTGCGCTTGACCCCGATCCCATGCAAGGGCAAGCTAAACGTTTGGGAGTTGGCCGACGAGACGAGCGATGCGATGCGCTACCAGTTCGCGCAACGGAGCGATCTGCCCCGCCTGTCATCGTCGGTCCATCAGCCCGATCTATTCGCGGAGACGGTGGGATGAGATCACTCCTTCGCGCCGTCGAGTTCTTTCGTCGTCAGTGGCGCGGCATCGGTTTCGGCGTCTCTATCACGCTCTTCCTGGGCGCACTGTTGGTGGCGATCACTGAACTGCTGAAAGGGTGTGGCTGATGGCCCAGAACAGTGACGTAGCGCGTGTAGCGCGTGAAGTCTGCGCGGCGGCGAAGCAGGGCGGGACCTCACACACAATCGGTCGCGTGGTGTTCGACCTGCGACGCACCGGGCGCTGTATGCAGTTCGTCCGGGAGTGCCATGAGGCCGCGCTGGGACTCGAGGAGTACACCTGGCGATGGCGCGCTCCCTCGGCGGCCTGCGCGGAGCACAACTACCATGAGGCCGGTCAGCGTGTCGGCAAGCATGACGCGCAGCCGGGCGATGTGCTGGGACTCAGCACCAATGTACCCCTGCTCCGCTGGGACAATCTGGCTTGGCAGAAGCGCACCGGGCGGTACGGGCACATCGGAATCTGGCTCGGCGACGGTGAGTTCGCCGAGAACACCTCGTCGCAACAGCGTGGTCCCGGCACCGTGATCTCACGTCTTGGCGATCCCGGTGTCCCGGTTGACAGGCCAACCGGGTTCTACCGTCTCGTTGAGTCGGCCAAGGATTCGCTCATCGTCACCCTTGTCGGGCCGGACGGTGAGGCCATCCCGTGCGAGCTACGTGGCGACGAGTTGTGGTCGGAGACGCGAGCCACTGCTATCGCCGTAGGTGGCGACGTGCTCGCCGGGCCGGAGCATTGGCCGCATTGCCTGATCGCTCGGCCTTGATCGCTCTTACCCGGTCCCCTCCGAGGGCCGCACCCCGCACGAGCGCGCCCGCCATCTCCCCGGGCGCGTTCTGCGTTTGTTAGCACAAGTTTGCATTTTGTCTACATGGCTGTTACATGCGGGTGCTATAGTGGGGCGGTGGGGGTAACGCTCGTCCGCCAATGGAGGAATTACTATGTCGGACCCGCAGTTGTCGATAGGGGATAGCCCGCTCAGGGTCGTGCAACTGACCGCAGAGAACTTCATGCGGCTGAGCGGTGTGGACATCAGCCCGGACCCCGACGAACCAGTTGTTCGTATCACCGGCGCGAACGGCGCTGGCAAGAGCAGCGTCATCAATGCGATCTGGGCCGCCCTCGGCGGCAAGGACGTTGCCCCGGACAAGGCAGTGCGGCTTGGCGAGACCGAAGCCGAGATTATGCTGGATTTGGGGCGGCTAGTCGTGCGACGCAAGTTCACGGCAAAGGGCTCGTACCTGACCGTCTGCCCCAAGGATGCAAATGGCGCGGTTGGGTCCAAGCTATCGTCACCGCAGGCGGTGCTCGACCAGTTGCTGGGGCAATTCACACTGGACCCGGTTGAGTTCTCGCGATTGCCAGCGAAGGAGCAGCGCGACGTGCTGCTCGCACTCTGTGGGCTGGGCGCAGACCTTGATGCTTTGGAGGTCGAGCAGCAGGCAGCTTATCAAGCGCGTGCCGATGCCAATCGGGAAACGAAGCGCCTTGAAGGCAGTTTGACCGCCTACGGCGATCTGCCGGAGAAGACGCCCGAACCAGTTGATGTATCGGCGCTGACGGAGCAACGGCGCCAGTTTGAGGAACAGCGGGAGGAGCACCGCGCTGCACGCGATGGATATGAGGATGCGCAGCGGGATCTCACGATGGTGAGTGAGTTTGCCGAGCGCGCAGAGGAGATCGGCAAGGCAGAGCGCGTATCGAGCAACGCCCGAATAGCGGAGACAGAGCAAGAAGTTGCTCGACTGCAGGCGTGGCTTGAGGAACTCCAGCAGGCAGGCGTCAAGGTCGATGAGACGGCGGCCGACCTTGCGGGACGTTGGGCACAGAAACTCGAAGCAAGCGAGCAATCCATGGCAGAGGCCAAGGCCACCTACGAGGCCATGGATTGCCCCTCGACGGACGCCCTGGATGAGCAACTCACCTCGGCCGCGGAGCGGAACACCGACATTGCAGTGCTTCGCGAGCAAATCTTCGGTCGCGATCGCGTGGCTGCGGAACTCACCCAAGCCCGATCCGAGGCGAAGCGCTTCGACCGCGAACTCAAGGACATAGAGGCCCGCAAGACGGCGTTGGTGCGCGGCGCCAAGCTGCCGGTTGCGGGACTGGGCTTCGAGCCGGATGGCGTCACCTTTGACGATGGTTCCGGGGCATTGCCGTTGGGACAGATCAACGACGCCGAGCGTCTGCGGATCAGCATGGCGGTAGCGATGGCCGGCCGGCCAGCCGTGCAGGTGCTGCGGGTGGACGACGGGGAGAAGTTGGACGATGCTAGTTTTGCGCTCATGCGGAAAGAGGCGGCAAACCACGGCTTCCAGGTGTGGATCACGCAGGTGGATACCTCGGGCGAACTCGGGATCGTCATTGAGGATGGTGCAGTGGTTGCCGTGAATCCCGAAGCGCCATCGGAGGATTAACATGGGGATTTCGCCGCCGCCGAGCGCCAGGCAGAGAGTCCCACGGGAACTCAGGCGCTTGTCCAGTGCCGAACTGAAGCCGGACGGCTCAGCCCTCGGTCCCGGCAGCGAGTTTCATGCCCGGTGGCGGGATCCGCAGAAGGCCGCTCGGGGGCAGCGGTTCGGCTCGGGCAAGAAAGGCGCCTGGGATGCTGACCAGGAGATGAGCGAGTTACTGCGCGAGGACGCTCGTTGGCTGGACAGGCTCCAAGGTCGCGAGCGGCAACTCAAACCCGACGAAAAGGGTGTCATGCCGCTCTACCCCGTCACTCGCGTCGCGATTTTCCTGCCCTCCGATCACATGGAGGGGGAACAACCACCGGAATGGCAACAGGATGCTCCGCTCCCCCCCTGCTTCTCCTCCCGCTTCGAGGCTCGCACGGGCTGGGGCGTGTACTGTCGGAACGTTCGCCCCTATCATCTGACTGACCTACTGGGCGACTTCGAGGCGGATGTGCGCGGTCAGGCGGATGCGCGCTTTGCTGGCCTACGCGATCGGCCGGCCTGGTTTCATGCCAGTCGCGCTTGTCCGTACCATAGCGATCTCTATGAGCGCCGCTACGCGGGCACGTCCCCCCCGGTGCATGAATGGCGGCCGGGCTGCACTTGCCTGCCGCTCAGCCTAAGGGTACCAAGCCCATTCCAGGGCGCCGGGCTGGTGGATGATCTGCGCGATGTGCGCGATTATCAAGGCCATCTTGTCTACCACGACGGTGCGCTGGAAAGCATCCAACCGCTGCGTGGCGAGGTGGGCATCCCGGTCAACGGGCGCTTGGCGTATTGGGGTGTGGCGATGCGCCGCGGCTTCGATGAGGCAAGCAAGCGCTGGGGCCGGTTCCAGTCGTGGCCGTGCAACCCATGGGAGTGTCAGGACTACTGGGCAGCAGCGGGTAAGAAGGGGGCGCCCTGTGGCTGGAAAGGGATCCTCCGTTTCATCCCGAAGATTGTCTACAAGAAGTCACCCGATTTCTGGTGCCTTCCGACCAGCGGTTTTGCCTCATGTAACAATCTTGCCACGGCCATTCCCCGGTTACGCGCAGAGGTGGCCCAGGCCGATAACGTGGGTGTTCTGATCGGTGTACCGCTCGTGCTGTCGATGACACGGGAAACGGGCGCGGCCGGCCGTCGGGTTGGCGGCACCGATACTTACGACATCACCGAGTACGACCTGGGGCCGCTCTGGCCGGTGGAGAAGTCGCAGGCCTTGGCACTGGCCGCGCGCGAGCGGCGCGAGGCACTGACCGAGGGCGGTCGGGTATCGGATGATCGGCTGCTGGAATCTGCCAATGCCTGGAAGGAGTACGAGGAGGCCACCGATCGTGAGATTGACGATGCCGAGGAATTTGGGGCAACCGGGTTTCGACCGCCGAGCGAACCGGGCGAGGTGGCTGTTGCTGTCCAGGTCGAGCCTGTGCCAGAAGCCGAGTCGGAACCCGAAGCAGTCGCTCCGCCGGAGCCGGAAGTGCTTGAGGGAGAGGTCGTGGAACATGTGGGCGAAGAAGAGGGAGTACGTGATCCTGCCACGGATACGGCAGAGGAACCTCCGGCGGAAGACGTACCACCGCCTGAGCCCGACGCTAACGAGCAGGCGTTGATCAAGATCGAGGAATTGGGTTCCAGTCGGGATTGGGAAGTGAAACGCACTGGTGCCGTCAAGGCCGCGGCGCTCGAGGACGAGCGTGGACCTGTCGCATTCCTGGAAGCGTTCCTGGCTGTCGAGGCTGTGGTGGATGAGATCGGCATCACGGGGCCAGAGGCTAATGGGCTGAGGAAGACACTGGGATTGCATGGGATGGTCGAGCGATTGAGAGAGGCAAAGGCGGCGGGGGCACTGCAGGCGATCGAGGGGCCGAGCCTGGGTAACGAACTGAGACAGCGCGGGATGGACATGGATGAACTGATGAAATTCCTGAAGTCACTGGGCACGGACGAGGGCGGACAAACGAAGTTGATGTGAAAGGGGCGCGACGGTGCAAGCTCTACAAGGTCACAGCGCAGATCGAGGAAGTGAAGGGAGAGAAGGCCTGATGTCGCTCGTCCTTGACGGGTCCAAGCCGAAACCTGTGAGTGTCAAGACCTACGGCGTCAGTTTCGGCGGGGAGGATGCTACAGCCGTCCATCTTGGTGAGTACGAAATCCCGCTCGAGGCATTCCTCGCTGCCGCGGCCTACGTGCTGACCAATACCAACCTCAGTTCGCGGTTCGATCCTCGGCTGGACTTCTGTGAGGCCGTGAAGGCCGCGCAGATCGTGCGGGGGTATGGTAACAAAGGGCACTGCTTGGAGATGCGGTGGCCGAGGAAGCCAGAGCCTGAGGCCCCGCCCGAGTCCAAGGTGCAGGAGCGATCTGGCTTCCAGACCGAGGATACAGTTTCGGGGGACATTAGGGAAGGATCACCGAACTGATGCTTGATCTGAAGCTGTGGCGCAGGAGCGGGGTCGAGATGGCAGAATCCTGTCCCCTTGCCTTCTATTGGAAGTACGTCCTCGGTCTGCCCGAAGCCGATCGGGAGAACTTCTTCCTCGGACGCGTGGCACATGATGGGCTCGCTCAATACATCCGCTCCTGCCATCAGCGCGATGTGGAACACTGGCCAGAGAAGCGACGGGAGATCGCCGGGGCTTTCTCGGGCTATCCGTGGGCACATCGCTGCATCATGGCGGTGTCCCAGTGCTATCCGCGCGGGAACCATACCTCGCTCGAGGGCGTGACAAATTGCCATGTCGAGCAGGTGATGCCGTTCCCGGCGCTCGGCCCGCCGCCGCCCGGTGCGGACCCTGAGCATCCCGGGGTGCTGCGGGCGAACTTGCCGGACGGCTTGGGGACATTCTATGGCCGACCGGATGTCATCTATGAGTACGAACGGCAGGGGCTGGTGATTATCCCGGACTGGAAGACGCGGCACGGTACGCCACCCGCGTACGATCCCAGGTCACCGACGCCGCAATCCATCGCGTACGCGTGGCTGGCGTTTCAGCAGTTCCCGTGGTGCAAGATGGTGCTCTTCCGTGAGATCACACTGCCCTGGCCGGAGCGGATCTTCGTGGCGGATATCGCGGATGCTTGGTCCGGTGACTGGGGCGAAGACGAGGAGGAGCCGGAGCAGAGCGAGTTCCGGGAGTGGCGATTCGAGCGCAAGGATGTAGACGACGAGATGATCTTTGGTCGCGTCCGAGCGATCGCGAAGCTCAAGCCGCCCGACCCCCAGGTTGAGGAGGACAAGTACGGCGACTTCCGGCCGCGCACGAGCGCATTCTGCACCGAGATGTGTGGATATGCGCTCCGCTGCCCGCTCATCAATGAGCTTGGTCCCGACGCCCCAATCACCAGCCAGGAGCAGGCCGAGCATGACCTACTAGGGGCGATCCAGGCTCGGGCCGCAGCGAACGCCATGAGCAAACGCTTGCAGGCATGGGTCAAGGGCAATGGTCACGTGATCGTCACGGGGGAGCGGGGTGATGCGGCAGCTTTCTACCCGCGTGTTGTCGAATGGCGGATCCTCGACGGGGAGAAGTGGCTGATTGTGAACGGTCTCGCTCTTCCCGACCCGCTGGAAGTTGACCCAGATTTGGGCAAGCGGGTGAAGTACAGTGCGAGCGAGCTGGGAAAGCTGATGGAGCGTGACGAGGTATTCGCGACGCGGCTAATGGTCGCATGTCTGGAGAAGGGTATCCCGGAGGACGAGGTGATCGAGCGAGCGGCACGAACGGGGAAGTGGTCGATGAAAGGTCTTCGGGCGGGGCAAGGCGAGGAGATTGAGAAGGACTTGGAGAAGACGGACGATGTTCTGCGGGAGGAGCGGAAGGCGAACGTGGCGGAGGGTGAATTATTCGATGAGAGCGGCGAGTTCAAATTGCCGATGCCGATGATGTGACACGCTTTGCCCGCCGACCGGGGCGTCCGAAAACGCCCCCGAGGGCTCCGTAGGACGTGTCGTCGCGCGCAATGGCGGAACGCCCAAAGGTCTGTACTCAGCACAGGAGCTTCAGGCCCTCACGAGGCAGCCGCGCGCAGCCCGATCGGCGGGCGTCAAAGGAGCCTGCAGATGTCCCGGAAAGATAGTCCACCAATACCACGCTGCGGAGGCTGGTTGCCCGATGGTACGCGCTGCCGCGCATCTCGTTGGAGCCGCAATGCTCGTAGATGGATCATCGGCACAAGTAGGATGGTGCTGCGGTTCTGCCCAAAGTGCGGAGTGCGCTTGTATCCACCTTTTGAGCACTATGAGTGCGTAAAGTGTGGGCAGGGTCACGAGGGATCGAGCTTCAGAGGCAGCACCTGCTACAACTCCGGTTGTGGCGGGCAACTCATACTTTCCCGCTATTCAGCGGTGTGAAAGGCCGCGTGGCCCGGTCGGCGGGCGAGTGAGGGGAGAGCATCATGGATGGCGTAGCTAAGTGGGCCGTGGCGAAGAGGTAACGCATCGGGCTTTGGACTCGACACTCGCAGGTTCGAATCCTGCTGGCCCATCCAGGGCAAATCGTGGGGAGATAGCCAAGTGGCAAGGCGCCTGACAATGTGTGACGACCGGGACCCGGCTGCAGAGGCCCCGGTATCGCCCGAGGGTAACCGTGGGTTCGAGTCCCGCTCTCCCCAATGAGGCGCTCGTGCGTGACGAACGGACGACAATGGCCTACGACAACATCCTGGTCGACCCGCCCTGGCAGTTCGATGTGTGGTCTGACAAGAGCCAGAAGGGCGCACATGAGCACTATCCGACGCTGGATATGGATACGCTCGGTGCACTGCCGATTGGTGACATCCTGGCCGATGATGGAGCGGTGCTGCTGTGGGTATGCGACTCGATGCTGCGGCAAGCGTGGGATACAGTGGACGCCTGGGGGCTCGTGTTCAAGACCGTGGCATTCACCTGGGCGAAGACGACGAAAGATGGGGGCTGGCATATCGGCCTCGGATACTACACGCGCGGAAACCCAGAGAACTGCTGGCTGCTGACGCGGCCTGACGAGGTGCCGAAACGTGTGTCCAGTAGTGTTCGTCAGCTCGTTACCGCCCGGGCCGCCAAGCATTCCGCCAAGCCGCCCGAGGTGCGTGACCGCATCGTTCGGCTCTTCGGCGACCGCCCGCGCATCGAGCTCTTCGCCCGGAACTGCGCTCCGGGCTGGCACGCGACCGGGCTGGACTACGATGGACTCGATGTGCGGGATGCGTTACAGCAGATCAAGGACGGGACATTCACGTCATTGCCGCCGAGCGAGGGCGGGCTGGTGCGGGTAGTGGATAGCCAGGCATCTTTGTTTCAGGGGGTCGGCTGATGATCGCGTTTCAGACCCAGACCGGACGGCGTTGGCACATCACGGAGGGATACGGGCTTTGACGCTCTGGCGGCCTGTGCGCGCAAGTGGGCGGAGGGTGTGGCGAAGAAGCAACGCAAGCGGGGAGGGAGCTGAGCGATGGACTGCCCAAATAATTTCACCACAGAGTTCGCCAAGGAACTCGTCGCCCACCTTGGCGGCGACCCCGACGAGATCGGCG
>Ga0114919_10003243_pt1 | contig 13131 bp, 11 predicted proteins | sample BlataG_FD_88682 | JGI IMG/M metagenome (GOLD analysis project Ga0114919, IMG submission 88682) | Deep subsurface microbial communities from Black Sea to uncover new lineages of life (NeLLi) - Black_00105 metaG | ecosystem: Environmental > Aquatic > Marine > Oceanic > Sediment | place: Atlantic... | reverse complement strand
TGAGAGGGTTACGGCTATGGTGGCGGTGACTGATTTTACCCCGGGCACCTTTCTACTTATGGCTACTTGCCGTGGCAAGATAAAAAAGACGGCGGTGAATAATTTTGCTTCAGTGCGAAGTAGTGGACTTATCGCTATAGATTTGGGGGTGGGGGATGAGCTGGTGGCAACGTGTATGGCTACTGACCAGGATGATGTTATCTTATTAACCTCCAAGGGGCAGTCAATCAGGTTTGCTGTGTCTACACTAAGAGCCACCTCCAGAACCAGTGGCGGGGTACGTGGTATTCGCCTGGCCCCTGGTGGCCAGGTAGTTGATATGGATTGTGCTTATCCAGATGCCTTTGTCCTGGTGGTTACCACCGGGGGCTTCGGTAAGCTTACTCCAGTTAGTCGCTATCCGCGGCAGCACCGTGCTGGTAGTGGGGTCAGGACTTTTAAGATAACCCAAAAAACAGGTGAAGTGGCTGATGCTAAAGTGGTTTCCTCGTCTCAACAGCTAATGATTATATCTGCCGATGGCATTGTCATCCGCACGCCGGTGAGGGAGAAAGACCCGAAACAGGGCATTACTATTCAGGGCAGGAGCACCGAGGGTGTGAAGCTGATGAGGCTTGGTCAAGGTGATAAAGTAGTTGCCATTGCTTGCTTTGACTAGTCTTTGGAGATGTCTTGGTTAAACGGGAGGTTGAAAGATGAGTATATCCGGGTTTTCTTTGGAAGGTAAGGTGTCTATTGTTACTGGAGGCAAGCGCGGGATAGGGAAAGCTATTGCTTTGGCTTTTGCTGAGGCTGGGGCTAATGTGGTTGTTTGTGGTCGGCGGGTTGAGGATGATGGCTTGCTAGCTGTGGCTGACCAAATTCAGAGGCTTGGTCGGCGTTCCTTGGCTATCCAGGCCGACATCAGCAAGAAAACTGATATTGATAACCTAGTTCAAAAGGTAATGGGCGAATTTGGTGGTATTGATATCTTGGTGAATAATGCGGCTGTGATACTAAGGAAACCGCTGCTTGAACATAGTGAAGCTGACTGGGATATGGTTATCAATACTGACCTCAAGGGTTACTACCTTTGCTCCCAGGTAGTGAGTAAGGGAATGGTTGAGCAAAGGCGGGGCAGCATTATCAATATAGCTTCATGGGTGGCAATGAAGGCGAAGAAAAACTTAGGTGTCTATTGCATTGCTAAGGCAGGCGTGGAGATGCTTACCCGGGTGCTAGCTTTGGAATTAGCCAGCTACAATATACGGGTTAATGGGGTCGCTCCTGGAGCAGTCAAAACTGATATGAACCGTTCGATATGGGGTGACACCGAGCAGCTTAAGGAGTACGAGCGGATGATACCGCTGGGACGATGGGCTGAGCCGGGTGATATGGTCGGTTCGGCTCTATTTTTGGCTTCCGATGCCTCCAGCTATATCACCGGGCATACTATTATTGTTGATGGCGGCCTGCTGGCCTAACCTTTAATGATGTTGGAGAAACCGGAAGAGGTTAATCAAGCCAGAGAAGATTTTTCAGGAGTCTTAGCTGAGTTTCTGGTGTTTTTGCTGACACTCCGCTTGCCAGCGTTCCAGGCCACAGGCATTACAGGCTTTGTTACGGCAGTCAGGGGTCTCTCTACCTTCTAGGACACGCTGATACTCTTGCTTCAGGAAAGCCGTAGTTACGCCCACATCAATGTGAGCCCAGGGCAGCAGCTCATCTAGGGGGCGCTCCCGCTGGGCGTAGAAACTAGGTTCAAGCCCGGCTTCATCAAAGGCACGAAGCCAGTTTTCATAGTTAAAGTGTTCATCCCAGGCATCAAAGGTCGAGCCCAATTGCCAGGCACGATAGATAACTTTACCTAATCGTCTATCCCCCCGTGATAGAACTGCCTCCAGTTGGCTGACTTTAGGGTCTGTCCAGGACAGGCGTCTCCCGGTTCGGCGTAGTCCCATCTTGAGTAGTTCGTGTTTAGCTTCTAACTCCGTTTGGCTCGCTTGAGCTACCCACTGAAATGGGGTATGTGGCTTGGGCACAAAGGTGGATACACTGACTCTTATCTGAGGTCTCTTCCCTTTAGCCTTCCTGCCCAATGAGCCGATTTTATCCACTAGCTGACCAATTTCCCTGACATCATCCATGGTTTCGGTGGGCAAGCCGAGCATAAAATATAGCTTAAGACTACTCCAGCCTTTATTAAAGGCGGCTGCTGCCGTCTGTAGGATTTCATCCTCCGGGACATATTTATTGATGGTTCGCCGTAGTCTTTCGCTGCCGGCCTCAGGAGCAAAGGTAAGCCCTGTCTTACGGCGGGAGGGAAGGGATTCTACCAATCTGACTGAGGAGCTGTCAGTGCGGAGGCTAGGTAATGACAGGGTGAGGTCTTTATAGTGGTGGATTAAATTAGCTACCAGCTTATCAATATTGGGGTAGTCGTTGGTGCATAGTGAGACCAGAGATACCTCGTTATAACCACAGTTGGTGATAATCTCCTCTACCGCCTGTAATATCTCTTCTGGGGGGCGTTCCCGCACCGGGCGGTATATCATCCCTGCCTGGCAAAAGCGGCAACCACGGCTACAGCCCCGCTGGATTTCTACTGCCCCTCGGTCATGAACCACCTCAATATAGGGAACTATCGGTTTCGTCACTGGTAGTGGCAGCTTGCTGACTATTCGTCGCTTGATAGAGGGTTTAGCCGATGGCAATATTGGGGTAATGCTTTTAAATAAGCCATCAGCGTGGTAGTCTACTCGGTAGAGACTAGGTACATAGATGCCAGGGATAGCAGCCACTTGCTTTAATAGCTGCTTTTTTGGAGCTGCCTTGCCCTTCCAATCTCGGAAGCAATCAAGTAGTTCAAGCGATACCTCTTCACCATCCCCAATGATAAAAAAGTCAATAAAGTCAACCATCGGCTCTGGGTTGAGCGCACAAGTACCGCCAGCTATTACTATTGGATAAGCATCATCTCTCTCCATAGCTAGGACGGGAATTTGAGCCAGGTGAAGCATATTGAGTACATTGGTATAGGTTAGCTCGTAGCCCAAGGAGAAACCAATAATATCAAAATCTTTTAGGGAGTGGTTGGATTCTAGGCTGACCAGGGGTATCCCTCTAGCCCGCAATACTGCCTCCATGTCTACCCAAGGGGTGAAAACTCTCTCGGCAAGGACATCTGGCTGGCTATTAAAGAGTTCATAGAGAATGGGCAAAGCCATATTGGACATACCTAACTCATACAAATCAGGGTAGCTGAGGACAATCTTGATGTCGGTTTTCTCCCAATCCTTGACTATGCTGTTCCACTCGCCACCAGTATAGCGGGCGGGCTTGGTAACCTGATACAGTATATTATCGGGGTAGGTCAATTCGCTTCCTCCAGACTACCCATTATAGACTCTGACCCCTTCAGGTGCAACTTGCCCTAGAAAGGTTGTTTATCAACCTCACTCCCTTTAATTTACTAAAGAATCTTCTTAGAGTGTGGGAAAAACAAGTATGGGGCATACTAAAATATGGTAAATATTGTATAATAGCGTAGTACAACTAGCGGCATGCTATGCTTAAGCTAAAGGAGTTTGATGACTACTAGATTAGACCGTATAGCTCAAAAGCGACGCGAAAAGCTTGACCGAATTAGAGCTCGGGGTATTGAGCCCTATCCTCATCGCTATCAACGTAGCCACACTATACAGCAAGCCATCGCTCTACTTTTGCAGAAAGAAGAAGGCTTGGCCAAGGACGAGAAAGTCAGCGTTGCCGGACGTATTATGGCAATAAGACGAATGGGCAAGAGTGCCTTTGCAGACATCCGCGATGATTCGGGGAAGATTCAGCTGTTATTCCAGGATATACAACGGTTTGATGAGGAACTCCGTGAGCTTTTTAAGGATTTAGATATTGGTGATATTATCGGAGTCAAAGGACCCTTGTTACGGACAAAAAGTGGTGAACCTACCGTTTGGGTAGAAGATTTTACTCTTTTGGCTAAGTCACTTCAGCCCCTGCCGGAGAAGTGGCACGGGCTTAGTGATATTGACAAGCGATACCGCCAGCGCTACCTTGACCTTATCGCCAACACCGAGGTTAAGGAGACTTTTCGAGTACGCAGCCAGATTATTACTGCTATACGGCAATTCCTCAATCAGCGAGGCTTTTTAGAGGTAGAAACGCCAGTGCTGCAGTCCTCAGCCGGGGGTGCTTCAGCTCGTCCCTTTATCACCCACCACCACGCCCTTGACCAGGACTTATACCTACGCATTGCCCTCGAACTGCACCTTAAGCGACTGATTATAGGTGGTTTTGACAAGGTTTATGAGCTGGGCCGCATTTTCCGCAATGAAGGTATCTCCACCAAGCATAATCCCGAGTTCACCATGCTGGAAAGCTATGAAGCCTATGCCGATTATAACGATGTAATGAAGATGCTAGAGGAGATGGTGTTTGAAGTTTGTCAACAGGTATTGGGTACAAGCGAGATTAAGTTTGGCGATAATATTATTAGCTTTAAACCGCCCTGGCAGCGGCTTAGTCTACGCGATGCGATTAAGGGATATAGTGGCATTGATTTGAGGCAATATGGTGGTACCGACTTACTAAGGACTAGGATGCAGGAGATGGGGTTGGAGATTGACCTCCAAAAGAACTGGGCTCGGCTGGTAGATGAGCTTATTTCAACCTTTGTTGAGCCTAATATTATACAACCTGCCTTCCTCTTAGACTATCCAGTTGAACTATCACCACTAGCCAAGACCAAGCCTGATGACAGCCGTCTGGTGGAGCGTTTTGAAGCCTTTGCCGGTGGTATGGAGATTGCCAACGCCTTTACCGAACTTAATGACCCTATTGACCAAAGGCAGCGCTTTATCCAACAGCAAAAGGAGCAACAGGCAGTCGGTGAGGAAGCTGGGGAAATTGATGAGGATTTCTTGCTGGCACTGGAGTATGGTATGCCCCCCACCGGTGGGTTGGGGGTTGGCATTGACCGGCTGGTGATGCTGCTGACTAACCAACAGTCAATCCGTGAGGTAATCCTGTTTCCTCAGCTTAGGGAAAAAGGAGGGAAAGCATGAATCCTAAGTGGTATAAAGAGTATTTTGAAGAAATGGGGATTGAATACGAAGACTATCCATTCACAAAAAACACTGAAAATGAAGTCAAGTGGATGGTTAAAGAGTATTTAACAAATCCTGAAATGAAAATTCTTGATGTTGGATGTGGGACTGGACGTCATGCTATTAACTTAGCAACTAAAGGTTATAAGAACATTACCGCTATAGATTTATCACCGGGCTTAATTAGAGCTGCAAAAGAAGCTGCAAAAGGGAAAAATGTTCAAGTTGATTTTCGACTTTGTGATGCAAGAGACTTGCCTTTTGAAAATGAATTTGATGTGGCCATATGCCTCTGTGAAGGAGCTTTTGGATTACTTGAGAATGATACTGAGAACTATAAGGTATTAAGAGCAGTTCACAAATCTTTAAAGCAACACGGGATATTTATTCTCACTACTTTGAATCTTTTCCGAGATGGCAAATTCGATACTATGACATGTCGCGTGGAAATGGAAGTAGAAATAACTCAAAAAAATGGGCAAAAAAAGACAATCAAATGCAGTGACCGCAGTTATTCATTTCCAGAACTGAAATGGGTATTGGAACAACTTGGTTTTGAGGTGCTATCAGGAGCCAATCCTTTCAGTAAAGAGCCAATAGAGTATGGGGCTATGGAGTTTATGATCGTGGGTAAAAAATCATGTCGCTTATACCAGCTTTTGAAATAGGTATTTGGAATGCTTGGATTTTCATGAGTAGCTTTCTGCTGCAATGGCTGGCTATTATCCTTGCCAGGAAAAACGTAGCCGAAAGAAGCGGGCATCCCGCCAATATGAAAAAAAGCAAGACCGAGAAGAGGGTGAGCATAATAGGGAACGCCATCTGGCTGCTGGCTACGTTGTACTCCATTTTTCTACCTTTTCAACTCGGGACGGCCTGGTTCTACATCGGCCTGCCCGTTTTTCTGGTTGGACTATTGATACTGGCGGTAGCCACAGTAAACTTCGCCACCACGCCGGCGGAGAAACCGGTCACGCAGGGGATTTATTATTTCTCACGGCACCCGCTTTACCTATCCATGTTTATAATCTATATCGGTACCGGTATCGCCACCGCTTCCTGGGTGTTTTTCCTCTTGGGCATAGCCAATATTTTCTGGATACGAACGGAGGTGCTCGTAGAGGAACGCTACTGCCTCGAGAAATACAGCGATTTCTATCGTGAATATATGGATAGGACTCCGAGGTGGATAGGAATACCAAAGTAGAGGAGAATCTTATGCTTGACCTGAAATTTATCCGTGAAAATACAGAACTGGTGCGGGAGGCTGTAGCTAATCGGCAGGATACTGCCCCGCTGGATGAAATCCTGGAGCTTGACGCAGCACGTCGCCAGAAGATACTTGAGCTAGAGAACCTGAGGCATGCCCGCAAAGAGGCTGCCCGGGAGAAGAGAGGGGTTTCTAGCGATGAGGGACGTAGTCTGCGTGGCCAGATAAGAGCCCTGGAGGAAGAGGTCCGGAAGCTGGATGAGCAACTGGAGGGATTACTACTACAGGTGCCTAATATCCCCCACCCCACGGTACCGGTAGGTAAGGATGAAAGCGATGATATTGTGGTGCGCTCCTGGGGAGAGCCAAGAAGCTTTGACTTTGAGCCAGCCCCCCACTGGAAGCTGGGGGAATCTCTGGGTATTATCGACTTTGAACGTGGCGTAAAGCTATCAGGCAGCCGCTTTTATGTGCTTAAAGGGCTAGGTGCCCGACTGCAAAGAGCCCTTATCTCCTTTATGCTCGACCTCCATACTGCTGAGCATGGCTTCAGCGAAATTTACCCACCGTTTATGGTCAAGCGGGAGTGTATGGAAGCCTCAGGTAACCTGCCTAAATTTGCCGATAATCTGTATCATGATGAAGAGGACGATTTATGGTTTGTGCCTACGGCTGAGGTGCCCCTCACCAACCTCCACCGTGACGAGATTATACCGCCGGGGATGTTACCTTTCTATTACGTTGCCTATACAGCCTGTTTCCGCCGTGAGAAAATGTCGGCGGGGAAGGACACCCGGGGTATAAAGCGAGGTCACCAGTTTGATAAGGTGGAGATGTATAAATTCACCGAGCCAGACACCTCTGATGAGGAGCTGGAGAAAATGGTTAGCAATGCTGAGGATGTCTGCCAAAGGCTGGGGCTTACCTACCGGGTGAAGTTGCTGTGCACGGCTGACTTAGGATTTGCCTCTGAGAAGTCCTACGATGTCGAAATGTGGGCTCCGGGGGTTGAAGAATGGCTAGAGGTCAGCTCCTGCTCTAATTGCGGCGATTTTCAAGCTAGGAGGGCTAACATACGCTATCGCCCCGCCCCCGACGCTAGACCCCAGTTTGTCCATACCCTAAATGGTTCGGGACTAGCCCTGCCCCGGGTGGTTATCGCCATCATGGAAAACTACCAGCAAGCCGACGGCAGTATAGTTATCCCTGAGGTGTTACAATCTTATGTGGGGGCTAAGGTGATTAGATGAGCATCGGTTTGCTAGCCCCTTGGTGGTAACTAGTAGTTGTGTTGTTAGCTTCAATTGATTTGTTTAGAAAAGTGGCTCACTTCTCATAGAAGACCACTTAACTCTTTGACCAAGCTCAGGAATGAATTTATTAACTACCTCTTTCACGACTGTGGAGTACCAATCGGGAGCGTCAGGGTGGACCACTATTTCTCGGATTGTGTTTATAACATCCAACTCGATGGGGATACTCATGTCTCTTTCTGCCCTAAGCTGGGCTTTTTGTTGCTGTTCCTTTTCAAGCTGCTGACGCTGTGCATCAGTCGGCGGGTCTGAAAAACTAACAGGCATTGACCCATCATCATATTGGTCGGTTGCTACGTGCACAATCCGCACTTCACTCTCATGAGCAAATGCGTCTCGCTTGTGGAAAAAGGGGTAATAATAATTATCCCAAGGAAATCTGTCATTTTGATAGTTTAAATATTGAACGGGTGCCATCCGGAAACTCGAATCAGGTAAGGCAGCTTCAATGTCTCGGTAGGTTGCAGTTATTGCCACGCCGTGTTTTTCACCGCAGTACAACTTCCACATGGCTTCCGATTCGGATGGTAGCATACACCAACAACTGATGAAAGTGTTTTCTTTCAAATGCTTTAACCAGTTAGACAAAGTCACGGGGTTGAAAGACTTTCCCTTAAACTGCTCCTTCCGAGCCCTTATCATGGGGTTGGTTACGGAACCTTAATGCTTATCCTTGACCGCATCAGTGCGTGTGAGGTAGAGTTTCCTCTCACTTATGAGTGCAATGAGTTTAGCAAGGTCAAGGTATCTCCACAAGACAACTCCTTTATCACTTGGACCAGGAACAATATCTTCGAATCTGGAACGGATGCCTTCTTTTGTTTCGGGCACGAGAAATTGCTCATCTAATTCAGAATAGGGCATGAATTACTCCGATTGAAGCTAGCTAATTACTATGCGGAATTTAAGTATCCCTATTATCGCATGTCAAGACCTAATTCACAATCGCGGAATGCAGCTTCAAGCTATTCTCAAATCTCAATGGCTTTAGATAGAAATTTGCCCTGCTTATCTGTATAATACTCTATAGTTGCTTTAAGTCTGGAGGGGTGTAAGAAAGTATAAGCGGAAGGAGGCAGTAATATGGCGGAAAAGTACGACGTGGTCGCCAGGGTAATATCTCAAAAGGGCACCTGCGCTTATGAGCACAAGGTCGGTGATGAATGGGTCATTGGGGGGACAACACCAGCTGGTATCTGTCTCTCAGCCTTTGATGTCATGCATCCCTGCATTCGAGTGCTGATGTTTGGCGGGTCATTCCCTTGGGAAACTGACCCTGATGTTGCCACCGTGGCCTGCCCAGACGCAGAAAACCCGGTAGTCTTTGAATTGAGGCGATTGCGGAAGTAGGCACGGTCTTTGTCATGGAGGGGTGTCCGAGTGGTCTATGGTGCCGCTCTTGAAAAGCGGTGTCTCGCAAGGGACCGTGGGTTCGAATCCCACCCCCTCCGCCACTATAATTAGTTAACCCATCCCCTTAGACCCCTGTTGCTGAATAGCCTTATTGCCAATTGTGTATACTTCTAGAAGAGGGAACTTGAGAGCGCTATTACCCTATTAAGTTCCCCAATTATTACTCTAGAGCAAGGGAGGGGGACAAAGGGGGAGGGTTACCAATTAACTTAAAGCGGTGAGGTCAACAAGCAATCTCTCTTAATGGGGTTCAATAGAGACCGTATTTAGCATAGGGATACCTAAGGGACTCAGGTCATACCCCTTGACATAGGGCTTGACAAGGGTATAGTTTTGTCCAAACCATAAGGGCAGGCAGGCAGCATCCTCAACCAGTTTTTGCTCTGCCTGCTGATATAGTGCTAGACTCAACTCCTTATCTTGTTCTACACCTGCCTTCTCCAGCAGGGCATCTACCTCTGGGTTACTATACTCGCCATAGTTATTATCGGCACCGCTGTGAAATAAGATTTCCAGAAAATCCTGTGGATGTGGATAGTCAGCCACCCAACCCATGTCAAACATTTCGTCTGTCTCCTGCTTGAGGTGATAAAGAAACCTCTCCGGTTCTAGCTGTCTGACCTTTACCTCCACCCCCAGGTTCTGTTGCCACTCATAGATGATAGCTTCCAGCCCGGATGATATCAATCCTCCCCAGCCTATAGTAGTAATGGTGATGGGTGGTAAGTTGGAGACGTCACCATACTTGGAGGTAGCAATTAACTCCTTGGCTTTATCTATGTCAAAATCCAGCCTGGTCAAACCCTCATTGTAGCCGGGTATGCCGGGCGGTAGGATACCATCGGCTGGCTGCACCATGTCCTTAAATACCAGGGAAACCAACTTGTCCTTATCAATAGCCTGAGAGAAGGCACGGCGAATATTAGCATCGTCAAATGGGGGCTTGGTAGTGTTAAAGCCAATGTAAAAAAAGCTTAGCTCAGGGGTTACCTTTAGCTCCCGGTAAAAGGGGCCGGCTTTATCGGTAACCTTATCAATGTAAGCCAGGCTGGCGCTGGTAACATCAATTTCACCCATCTCATACATGTTCATCGGTACGCCAGCCCACAGATGAAAGTTAACAAAATCAACCTTAGCCATTTCCCCGTAGTAAAGCTCGTTCATCTCCAGAACAAGTAAGCTCCTTTCTTTCCACTCTTTAAGCTTGAACGGACCGGTGCCATTGGGATGGTGCCACCACTCATTACCTCTCTGCACATTGGCTCTGTCCACCACAAAGGCGGTGGGATAGGTCAGCTTGGATAGGAAATAGGACTTAGGCGCATCTATAGTTACCTGAAGGGTGTAATCATCAATCACCCTGATACCACCGATTTCCTTAACCTTACCCGCCAGCACTTCCTTCACCCCAACAATATCACCAAGATAGGGGGCGGCTGTTTGAGACCTGGTCTCAGGGGCGCAGGCTCGCTCCCAGGAATACTTAACATCCTCAGCCTTAACCTCCCGCCCATCATGAAACCTGACATCATGTCGCAGATAAAAAGTGTAGGTCTTACCATCATCACTAACCTGCCACCTCTCGGCGATATCCGGAGCTGGCTCAAGGTTGTCATCAAGGCGGACTAATCCGCTAAATAGTTGCATTACATAGTTATGGGAGGTCATCTCACTGGAAATAGCCGGGTCGAGCGTATATGGGTCAATGTTATACAGATTGAGGACATTTTCTCCGGTGGCTGGGGTTGGCAGTGGTTGTGCTGGCTGGCAGCCAACAATGAGCAAATTGCATACCAGTACTATTAAAAGAAATATAGAGACGATTCTTTTCATTAACCTCTCACCTACACACTCATTGTAGCCTAAACAGTTGTGATACGTAAAGGCATGTATAAAATAGCCGAAATACCCAACGGAGCGCTATTGTTACTGACTAGGCCGATTAGTGGTATCAGATCCCTTGACAACAACCCTACTTTGACTATACACTTGTCAATAGCTATGTCAAGGCAGGGTTTAACCATAGCGCAGGCAGCAAGGTCACTGGGGGTATCCACCAGAACAGTCAGACGGTTTATTAAATCAGGTAAGATTAACGCCGAATTGGCTCCCGGTCCTTTTGGTGAGGAATACCGAATCTTGGAATTGCCTCTAGAACTTCGTAAACCAAAACCCATAGACATTACCCATGGTCAGACCTCTAGCCAAACCCCTATCCAGGTTATGGACATTATCCGGGAACTTCAGGAGAAGAACTTAGCTCTAGCGGCTCAGCTTGGTGTCGCCACAGAACGTATCAGAAACCTGGAGAGTGAGGTGAAGCTTTTGACCGTGGCTAAGCATAAGCAACCGTGGTGGAAACGACTATTCATTAGGAAGGGCTAGATTACTTAAGCTGGAGATGATATTTGTGTGGTGGCGTTTAGCTGTGAAGCTTAGGGGATAGGTCTGCAATAGCTCTGAGAACGCACAGAATCGTTTTTAGCCCCTTCTATGGGTTATATGGGTGGTTGGATATATGTGGGGCACAAGTATTCTCAAAATAAGCCTTCTCTTTTCAGGCTGAGATAATTTTTGTCGCCGATAATGATGTGGTCAAGGACATCTATACCCACAATCTCTCCCGCCTCAGCTAATCTTTTGGTTAGCTTTATATCATCTTCTGAAGCTGTGGGGTCACCGGAGGGGTGGTTGTGGACAAAAATAGCTGAGGCGGCACTGGCTGATATTGCCTCTTTGAATACCTCTCTGGGGTGAACGATGCTGGTATCCAGGCTACCAATCGAAATCTCAGCTACCTTGATTAGCTGGTTTCTGGTATTAAGTAGCAGCGCCAGAAAGTACTCCTTCTTCTTGCCCTTTAGTCGGCTCCTCACCAAATTCACCACCTCTTCAGGGGTCTTAACCAGTGGCTTGTCTCCAGTTTCAGGACCCTCCAGCCGGTTAGCCAACTCAAAAGCCGCCTTAATCTGAGAGGCTTTGGCTAGACCAATTCCCTTCACCTGGGATAGCTCCTCCACCGAGGCACTGCCAATTCCCTTAAGATTGCCAAACTGGCTTAACAGCCTCTGGGCAGTCACCATCACTGACTCGCCGGCGATACCACGACCTAGAATTAGAGCTAGAATCTCCTGGGCAGATAGGGCATCTGCCCCCAACTTCTGCAGCCTTTCCCGGGGGCGCTCCGAGGTAGGTAAATCATGAATGGTAAATGACTTCTTCACTAGTAGTTACCATCTCCTTTAGTGCTGGATAAATCACTTTCTGGGCGACGGTTGGCTGGTATTGCTGGGTAACATAATCCCGCCACCGGGTATTAAGTCCATCCATATCGAAGCCGTATACTTTTTCTAAAGCTCCATCATAGCTACTGCCCTGCCTGAAGGTATTAAGTAGCTCAAGCATCTTCTTGCTACCGTAGTTATTGATAAGAAATTCAACCAGACTGTAGCTCTGGGTATATGCAAGGAGGGCCTCCTCTCCATAGGCGGACAAAGGGCTGGATAGACTACGCACTGAGATAAGAGTTCCTTCAGCTATTGCCTTGCTGAGAAAAGCAGCCTGTTGTGGACTCAGTGCTCCCTCGTTATACATGGCTAGACCCTCGTCAAGCCAGGTAGGCAGGTCGTTATACGGATTAAATATCATCTGATGGATGACCAGGTGGGTCAACTCGTGGGTCATTGCCCTCTTTCCCCAGTCAAGGTTGTTCGGGGCGATACCAATGGCGATAATACCATGTCTGGTGAAGGCTACCCCTCCCGTCCATTCTTGAGGGTAAATCAGAGACCCCTGTAAATCCCGGGCATCAGCGTAGATATATGCCTTAATTGGTTTCTCTAAATAGGCGCCAGTATCCTCAGTCAACCGAATCAGTGCTTCTTGTGCCGTTGCCATTAGCTCCTGGGCAAAGGACTCATCTCCCTGGTACCAGTAAATGGTTACCTCACCCTCGGTTATGCTGCGCCAGGGATAACGAGAATCATCAAATTGAACCCGAACTGGAGCAGTCTCCGCCCTATCCCGCTTGGCATCTTCTACCGTCCACCAATACTCCAGACTGGAGCCGGGAGGTAGTCCTCCGGTTCTTCTC
>Ga0114919_10003242_pt1 | contig 13136 bp, 6 predicted proteins | sample BlataG_FD_88682 | JGI IMG/M metagenome (GOLD analysis project Ga0114919, IMG submission 88682) | Deep subsurface microbial communities from Black Sea to uncover new lineages of life (NeLLi) - Black_00105 metaG | ecosystem: Environmental > Aquatic > Marine > Oceanic > Sediment | place: Atlantic... | reverse complement strand
GGCCTCACTACCACCACTTGTCACCAGGTTCTTGGCAATATCGATGAGTGTACGACTATCTTTTGGGTGCTTTTGGTACCACTCAGCAACCTTCCGGCTTAGCTGGTCCCATAATTGGTCATCTTTGAGTAACCGTACTTGCGCTAATAGCAGGCTGAGGTCATTTGGTTCAGACCGAAACAGAGAGTCAAATTCCTTTTGAGCATCCGCCTTGTCGCCATTTTTGTGTAATGCCATCGCAAGGGCAATTTTTATCCTTCTCTCCTCAGCAGTGCCGATGCGAGAGACTAATTGTGATTTGAGAAGATTTACAGCTTTCTCAGGCTCGCCTACTTCAATATATACGTTGGCCAGATACAATGTGGCATCAGTATTGTTCGGATTCACTTCACGAAGCACCTTGAGAGTTGGAATTGCCAGGATTGGCGACCTGACTGCCTCAGCACGGGCTTTCAGCAGGAGTAACGTCCTATCGTTGGGTTTATGTGCAAGGCCTCGCAAGGCGGCATCCATAGCTCTTCCGGCCTGTCCCTGCCCGAGCAAGATTTCTCCCAGAAGCACCCAGGGCCTGCTGATTTCGGGTTGGTTTTCGGTCATCTTTCGAAGAATCTGTTCAGCATTTTTGATTGCCGGAGCTGTTCCTTCGTTCAGCAGTGAACCTACTTTGAACAGTTGAAAATCGATATCATCAGGATTTGATTGAAGAGCTTCATCAAGGATGGTCTTTCCCTGAAGAACTTTGTCAGGAACACCTGATGCTAAAAACAATGAGATGGCCTGTTTTTGGATTCTGATATTGCTCGGGTCCAAAGATAGCGCCTGTTGAATATCAGCGAACGCCTTATCCGGCCGGCCTATGGAATTGTAAAACGCGCTCCGGGCTATCCAAACCTCAATGTTGTTGGGTTCGATGGCAGCAGCGTGCTCAAAGTATTCTATTGCCTTATCAGTTTGCTTGAGGGATGCGTGTGTTCGAGCGCTAAAGATATAAGCCAATGCGTTGTTGAGGTTATTTACTATTTCATCACAAAGTCTCAACGCCTCTGTCGTTTTGTTCTGACGAATATTGAGCTGGACTTGCGCAGCAGCTATCGTCAGTGAATTAGGGTCTTGGATTTTTAGTTTAGCTAATAATTCTTCAGCCTCGTCAAATTTTTCCTGCTGCATATTGAGTAATGCAAGAGACAAACAGGCAGTTTGGTTATTGGGGTCATTACTGAGGAGGTCCTGTAGAATGTCTGAGGCCAAACTTAACTGGCCGTGCCTGAGGTGGCTTTGCAATTGAAATTGCTGAAGTTGCGGGTGATAGAGTTTTGCCGCCGAAGCGCGGTTCAGAAGCTGCTCGGCTTCGTCATATTCCCTTGCTTTGTAGAGTGTAGCGACAACAGGAATTATTATGTTAAGGTCATCCGGCGAGCGGCTCAGGCCTTCACGATAAGTCGAAATTGCCAGTTGTAACTCACCGGCGCGTTCATAGGATGCCGCCAGGAGCATTCGGCTGGCCTGGTCACTCGGACTTGCCAGCAGATTTTCCTGCAGATGCGTAACAATTTGGGGATAACGAGCTTCGAAATCGTCTGCTGCGAACCAGACTCTTGCTTGTTCATATTGCCATTGCCAGCCGTCCTCGCCCTCAAGCGACTTGATGTCATCGACGATCTGCTGGGCTTTCTCGGGGTCCTTGATGACCTGCTCACACAGTAAAAGTCGGCGTTTTACAGGAATGTCATCAGGCAGTTTTTGTGAAAGTGCGTCAAGCAATGTGTAAGCATTGTCTTTCTGATTCCACTGAGTGTAAAATCGGGCAAGCAGCAGGCCTAATTGGCGATGGGCGATGGGTTGCTCAATACGTATCAATGCATCTTTAATAGTTGCTTCGCATTTTTCTTCATTGCCTTGTTGAGCCAATAAAATCGCAAGGTATCTTACCAGCTCAACAGCATCGGGAAATTCTTCTACCATCTCATCTAACAACAATATTGCTTCATCTATTTTACGCTGAGCTGTAAGCAGCTCAACTTCAGCCATAACAATCCTAACTTGGGGAGGATGGTCTTTCTTCAGTTTAGTCACCAACGCCTCAGCGTCAGTAAAATTGCCCTGTTGCCGTGCGAGCTGGAGCTGCATAAGTTTGACCTCGACAGCACCGTTAGTGGCCTCTTCCAAAGCGGACAATCGTTTTTCTATGTCCTGCCACATTTGTTCATTCCTCTGAGCTTGTCGAATGGGTTCGCCTGCTGAGCTTACTGCCAATAGTTGCATTCGAGCTTGTAAATACAGTAAGACAGGCCTAAGATTTTCCGGTGAAAGTCGCATCGCAGTTGCTGCGTGCTCTGCCGCCTCGGTCCAGTTTCCGGTCTGGGCCAACATTTCGGCCAGGGCCAGACGTCCAGTGAAAAGTTCCGGCCTTTCGGAAACGAGCGTGCGTAAATGTCCCAGCGCCGTTTGTGTGTTCCCTAAGAGAGACAGAGCCGACGCCAATACTAAACGAACTTGTGAAGATGTATTACCCAATCCGATTGACTGCTGCCAATATTTAACGGCCTCAAATAAATTTCCCCTCTCAGCAGCTAAAAGACCTTCCAGGAATGCAACCGCCACAGGCGAGACATCCTTTAGGTTCATTTCGGAGATACAATCGGCAGCGCGGTCGAGCCGGCCCCCACGGATAAATAGCTCTGTAGCTAAGGGCATAAAATCCCAGGGCTGAGAAGAAAGCTCTTCTAAGCCGGTCTCGGCAATCTCTAACATCTTTTCCTGCGACTTTGATTTCAGTGCGAGCAGAGCCCATATTCGCCAGAGACCTTGGCTCGTGCTTCGTAGCGAGCTACTTCGCAGAGTAGCATCTGTTGGCGTGGCCGTTTGCACAGCCGCCAGATGTTCTTCTGCCTTATCCAGGATGCCTGCGTTGATAAATTCCTCGGCAAGGCGCAACAGCACCTCAGGGTCAGATAAATCCTGTTGTTCAGCCTGCTCTAAATCTGTTAACGTCTTGGCGATGTCTTTGCTTCTTCGGTGGAAACCGGCACGGACTATATATGCCAGGGCCGAGGACGGATTATTGTTTACCGCTCCATCAAACCAGCTTGCGGGGGAATCCGGGAAATCTTCCGGACGCAGCTCTATAAGCTGACCCAATGTTTCGTAAGCCAATATCTGGTCCGGATGTTCTTGTATGACGGCCTTCAATTGCGCTGCTGCTTCATCGAACTTTCGTTGTCTGGCCATTGCCACAGCCAACATCCTGCGAAGTTTAGGGTCATCATTTGTTTCGAGCTGTCTGTTGGCAATTAACTCGGCCTCGCCGGCCATACCCATCATTAAATATATCTCGGTAAGCTGCATAGCGGCTTCGTAATTGTTTTTGTCCACCCTCAAAACGGCTCGATAAGCTCCTATGGCTTGTTGAACATTGCTGCGTTTAGAAGGCCTGATTTTAAGCAGTGCATCAGCGTATTTGAGCAATGCGGGAACATCATCCCGCTCAACCCGGAGATACCTGCCTAAATCATTTGCCGCGTCTTCCCACCTTTGTTCATCATATGCTTTATTGCCGAGAACGAGTCCCTGTTCGGCCCTGTTCGCTTTCTGCCATTGGCGCAGTCCAAAGGCGATTGAGCCCAAAATAACAAAGCCGATTACCAGAACAATTGCCAGTTTCCAGTTAAAATATCTTTGAGGCATTTACTTACCCTTTCTGAATGTTTAGAATTCGTCTAAAATTGGTTGATGAAGTTATCAACCAGTTTTTTGGTTGTTTGACAACATATCCATAGGTCCATGCTTAGCGACATATTTCTGACATATTTGGTGTCATAATATATCCATTCCTGGAAGTCTTTCATTAGTTGACGGGTTCTGTAAACCTGCCAGAGCCCTGTGATTCCAGGCCGAACCGATAGCCGGGCGTCACGCCAAAACGGACACAACATATTCTCCGATTCAGGAGAAGGCCTTGGACCGACAACACTCATCTGTCCAAGCAGAACATTTATGAATTGAGGTATCTCATCGAGATATGTCTCTCGCAGGAATCTTCCGACGGCGCTGATTCGTGGGTCATCAGCCATCTTGAATTGTGGGCCATCGACTTGACTAACGAATCGCAATTTATCTTGTATCTTATCTGCACCGAGGTGCATTGTTCTGAATTTTAGACAGTTGAACGTTTTTCCATAGAGTCCCTGTCGTTTATCCTTAAAAAATATCGGGCCTGGGGAAGTTAATTTTATTGCCAGGACGATGAAGGGCATTATGGGAGCGAATAGAACAAGCACTATCACCGCGGCGAAACAGTCAGCAATTCGCTTAAAGCTTCCTGCGTAAGAGAGCCTCGGCCAACTGCGGTAGCTGTCTTCGATGCGTTGTTTGCGGTTCAGGTCGAATAGTGGCGGGCGGCAAATCTGCTTTGAACTAAGGCTTACTGGAGGTGTAGAACCTTGTTTGACGTTGTCGAAGCTGGTATCTCCACAGAATACCTTACGGCAGGAACTGGAGGCTGAACGACCGAGCTTCGAGTTTCCATGGCGAGCATCAATACGAGCATCGACAACCTTAAACGAAAAATGTCCCTTAACAATGCGGTTCTGCACAAATTGATTCTGCGGCACTATGACTTCCGGGCCAATGATTGATGAGCTTATTACCGCTCCTTGTTCAATTTTAACGTTATCACCAATGACGGTTGGGCCTACCACGATTGCTTTCGGGCCAATATAAACGTTTTTTCCTAACAGCACTTTTCCGACTAATCTTGAATCCCGTGATATGGTATTTGCCCCGTCCCTGCTTGCTGCCGGCAGGGGTCGAATTTTCGTAATGCCGGCCCTGCAAAAGTTCAGCAAACCATCTTGTGTTTCTAAATCCAACACGGCTCCGCCTACCTTAATTGCTCGCAGCCTCACTGCATTCGAGAAGGCCCTTTCTAAAAGTGTGGAAAAGGATTGAGGCAAAGCACAATCGGCAAGAACTTTTTCGAGAACATTGGTTCTAACAAAAAGATGATGAGGCCAATCGGTAGAAACGGGGGCGACTTCGGCCGAATCACAGTACAATCGACGGAATCCTGCTACTTTGCCCTGCGCTGTTAATCGCATTTTTTCCCGTTTGCCCAACAGCACAGGTGCGACATTAACCGCCACCACGTCTGCCTGGATTTTAGCCAGCAGTTTGTTGAGAAGCCGGCTATCAATTCTCGTAGCAAACCGTCCGTTGGAAACGACAAACCATGAGCTTCGTTTGGCTTTCCGCAGGAACTGTTGGGTGATTGGAACATTTTCCGTATAAGGTATTTTCTTTAACTTCGGTTTTCGAGACTCAATGCTCCATCCTTCCGGGATAGCGTAAACAATCTTTCTGCTGTGGCGCCAACCCCTGTTGTTGCAGGGGCAGGCCTGCCCCCGCGAAAGCGGAGGTAAGCATCTGCTCAAGCCATCGAGAATGATGCCGGCAATAGGCTCGCTGGCCAGTGCAAAACGAAGTAGATTATCACCGCCGCCGTTTGTGTCCGCGACCGGCGAACCGTCTTTGTGTATGATAATCAGATTCATTGGTGGATTAAGAATTTGAGTCCCGCAAATAATCTTCAGACGATAAATTTTCCCGGGAAACACCGGAATCGTCGGCATTGACTTCTATGTCTTGGACAAGGTCCAGCAGTTTTCTCCTGGCTCGCTTAACATTTTTCCTTGATTGGGCATTTTGTGCGTAATAACCGTATCCACGATGGGAGTAACTCTCTTCAACTTGGACATTACTTAGTACTGTGCCCAGCACCCTGGCATCTATTTGCGTCAGTCGTTCTTGTGCTTTTCTAAGCTCTGGTGTAGTCGTTTTGCCCGCAAAGCTGGTCAAAATAACCGCATCTCCAAACTTAGCCCATATAAGCGCATCGGCACAGACCAGTACCGGAGGAGTATCAATTATCACGTGGTCGTATTTTTCGCTTAGTTCGTTTATTCGCCGGCGTGCTATCGGCGAAGCTATTAGTTCGTAAGCGTCCATACCGCCGTGAGAATCCGACGCCAGCACATCCAGGCCGGTTGAAGGTATAGAATAAACAACCTGGTTAAATTCTTTCCCTAAAAGTACATCCTGTAATCCCTTTGAGACTTTTGGGAGATTCAGCAAACGAGCAATATCCGGTTTTCTCAAGTCGCCGTCTATAAGCAAAACCTTTTTCCCAGACCTTGACAAACTTGTCGCCAGATTAATGGCAAAGGTAGTTTTACCCTCCTGCATCCCTGGGCTTGTAACAACCAGTTTATTTGGTATTCCTTCACCATCCAGTAACCCTAAATTAGTGCGAATGGTCTGGAAGTCTTCGGCTATCTGTTCCGGAAGAAGAGCCGGTTTGACAGTGTGTGAGCTCGTGGTGGTCCCGATTATTCGAATACCGATGCACTTAGTTACATCATTGAGTGTGTGCAAGCGCAGGTCTGCTTTGTCTTTTAGAAAAGCTAACAGCATTCCACAAGCCATTCCACCAAACATAAGGGCTATTGTGTACTTGACTCGCTTGCCCGGCACAGGAACAACTGTGGTTTCATAAGGAACAGATATCCGAGCCGGCCGTTTTCTTTCCATCTCCATCTGTTGAATACGCCGCCGGATAGTAATTAACACCTCCTTGGTAAGAGCCAGCTGCTCTTGTTGCTCTACAATGGCTAATTGTTTACGACCGAGCTCTATTGTATTGATGTCTTCCTTGTCTATTTTAGCCTGTAATATATCTCTCTGGGCAATTAATCCCTGCAGCTCAAGTTTTGCATCGGCAAGTTCAGCCTCTCTATTTTCGCTTATTTCCTCAGCAACACTTTCATTGAAAGTTTTTTCAACTTTTTCACGATGTTCTTCTATTTTAGCCTCGAAAGCGTCCAAAAGCTCTGCTCTTTGTTTAAGTTTAGGATTGTCGTCTGACAGAATTTGGCCGGCGGAAATAAGCTCCTCCTCCAATTCAGCTATCCGCTCGGTCAACATTCGAATCAAAATGTCGTTCTGAACAAATGTGTGCCGCCTTTCCAGCAAGGCTTTCTGTAGAGTAGTCCCGTCCTTAGTTTTTTCTAAGAGCTCTATCTTTATCTCTAAAAGGACCTTGTCTGTGTCTAATTTTGTTGCGAGCTCTTGTAGAACTGCAACTCGTTGGATCATAATATCCTGGCGTTGAGTTAACTCTACGCTGCCATACTCTTCCGCCAATTGTCGGAGGCTTTCACTTTGAATCTGTAATCTTTCTGCATATACTCGGCGTTGGTTTTCTAAAAGCTGCAGCTTTTGATCTTCCCCCTGCGATGATCTGGAACCCTCTATAGCCATATAAGCCATGCGAAAAGAGGTTGCTATTTGTTCCGCTTCTTTGGGGTCGCTGCTCTCTATATTAATGTTTATCAGCTCACTGCGCCCGACCGGAATAGCAGTAATAATTTTCTTAGTTATCGCCTGCCGGAGAACCTCAATTGGGTCGGCCGGTTTTTCTGGAAATACAGTGGCAATAATTTTCTCACCTACTACTTGACGGAGAGCTTTCACTAAACCGACTGCTTTTTCAGACAAAGGACCTCTCTTCTCAAAGAACTTAAGCCCTTTGCCTGACAGGTCGTCTGCCGCCCGTTGAAGCACTCTTTGATCTGCTGTGATAAGCCTTGCCTGGTCGGTCTTGAAGTTCTCGTACATTGGCATTACACGTTCAGAGTCCTTGTCGCTGAAAAGGACGTTAGGAATGATTGGTGCCACCCGAATTGATGCAGTGGCACGGTATTGAGGTTCTATCAGAAACCATACTGCTGGAATCCCAATAGCGCAAATCACCACAAACGTCACAAGTACCAGAGGCCAGTGGTGAAGTATGCCGGCAATTAAATTGGATACGCTCTGGCCCTCAGGTTCAGGTGGAGTTTCAAAACTAACAAACTCTTGTCCAATCACCTGTTCATGATATTTCTCTAAATTGTTCATTTCTATTACTCCTCAACTATTTTGTCGTTTAATTATTATTGCTTCTTCTTTGCCTGGAAGCGTCGTAAGTTTTGTCAAAAGCCAAAGCTCCCCAATTACCGCCGCAAGGGCCAATGGCATCATCGCATATCCACCAAAGTCGTGGAAAATTGTTTCCCAGTAATCGCCTTCAAGTACTGTGAAAAAAACCGCTGTGATTGCTAATCGCATGGTGTTACACAGTAAAGCAATGGGCAGACTCGAAACGAGGACTATCAGTTTCTCCCACCATGCTCGTCTAATCAGCAGAACAACCAATCCGCCAATCACAAAAAAGGCGGTTATCATTCTCAAACCATTGCACGCCTCAGCAACCGCAACACTTGCACTGCCGATATTGATAACATTACCTTCTCGTATGACCTCGTAGCCCACCATCTCCAGACAAAATACGGCTGACGAGGTAGCCCAATGTTGTAGAGGCAGCGTCACAGCCGCCTGGAGACGGTTAGGCCAGGGGAGCATTAAACATAGGAACAATAATACCGTAGATACTCCTCGGAGAAGCTGCCAGCCAAACAGAAGCAGTACCAGTGCAGCAACACTTAGAACAATAGATAATCTTTCTGCCGAGCTGTACATAAAGAACAGCCCAAACAGCCTGATGCCCTGCGCCGCGACGAAGGCAAACAAACCCCACATAGAAGGTCTTATTCTGCACTGAGCGATTGTCTCACGTCTTGACCACAGAACATAAACTGCCAGGAAAGGAACTAAAAGGCCGGAAGAGTATTCATCACTTCTTCGCCATAAATTCCAAAGGTCGGCGAAGCCGGGCCAGTAAGACCAAAGAAATGCAATCAGAACGAGACTTCCCGCAAGCCAGGGTACAATTTTTGTTTCGCGCGACCGCACACAATTTGGCATTTTTTCATTGATTTTACTAAGTGCTAACTGAAATACATGCTGTAACCCACTCGCGTTATGTCGCACAACTTCTAAAGCCTGGCCGGCCAAACGCTCCGGCATTCCTTTCGGTTTGAACGATATGCTTTTTTCTTCCGCAACAGTATTAGCTCGCAAAGCCGCGTTGTAGTCGAATATACATTGTTGGACTTGGCAATTTGCCCCTACTTGTGCACCATCCCACAGCACGCTGTTTAGCACGATGCTATCGGCGCCGATACTAACATCATTTCCTAATACAATCGGTCCAATAACAACCGCGCCCTTTGAAATGTGAGCGCCGTTCATGACAACAACCGGTCCGTAAATTCGCGCGCCCGGCTCAACTTTGGCATTAGCAGCTATCCACATTGTTTGTGAATCGGCATCCCTGCAGGGTTTTAGGTCCACATCCAGTTTTGGAACGCCTTCAAGGTAATTGGCGATGGCGTATAGGTATTCTTGCCTATCCCGGAAATTGCCGGCGTGATTTGGCAACGTTGCCGCGTGAACAGTCTTGCCGGCACGGAGCATTTCAGGAATTAAGCCTTCCTTGATGTCGAAGTAACCTGCTTTCGGGATATGTTTCAGGATACTGGTTTGGCAAACATAAATCCCTGCTGGTTCGCCCATTGATTTACTACGCCTGTTAGAAACGTGCGTATCCGCATTCCAGCAGTCAGGATTCAACATCACAGTCAAATCGGACCGACCTTCGCAGTGTGCATTTATCAACATATCAATTTTGGGGGGACGTATTATGCTGGCAGGAAACACCAGAAGGGTCTCCGCTTTGCGGGAACCTGAGGCATCTGTTTCATCACAGGTGGCATCGCGAATACAACCTGCAGTGCCGACCGGCAGGGATTCGTCCAGAAAATTCAACTCCAAACGATTATCGGCGTGGATTGATTCTTCCAGCAGTGAACCGGCAAAGTTGGAACAGATTGTTACCTGCTTTACACCTTGATTGGCTAAAGAAGCCAGCAGATGTTCTAAGACGGGTCTTCCCATTACCGGCCACAAGGCAGTGGGCAAACGCGATGCCAATGCACAACGACCAAAGTCATGGCTACCGGCAAGTATAATAGCTTTGATTAGCTGTTTTCTACCCATTCGGCTTACCCGGTGTTAGTCCTGTAAACTGTCCAGAAAACGACGAATCCTATCAGCGATTGCATCAGGGCTGGCTTTTCTTTCCCGGGGGATGAAGTCTTTCAATTTGCGAATACCATTAGGCAAATCCTTGACATCATACACAATCAGTAAGTGGCCAAGCTCTGAGAATCTCTTCGCAATAGCTGCCTGGTGGTTATTAACTACTTCACCATATTTTTTTAACCTAGGCATCACGAGTAGCGGCTTATTGTTACTTAAAGCCATAGTTATTGTACCAATACCAGCATGACTAATCACACTTGACGCCTCCTTAAGGCGCTTGTCAAACAGGTTTTTGTCCAAGGAGGCCACCGACTCAAAGTTGTGGGGCTTATAGGTGGTTTCTCCTATCTGGGCAAATATTTCTTCGTCTATCAAACCCTGGTCAAAGATATTGTCCACAGCCCGAACGAAACGGTCGAATGGAAACTGTGTCCCGACGGTCAGAAAAATCATATTGCTGCGCCTGAGTATTCCACATTACTATATTGCTCGGCAAGTTCGGGCCACTGCACAAGAAATAAGTCGGCTATGTGCCGAACCATTCTACCTGACAGCGATATCCACTCCACATTGGTAATACTGTCAACCCAAACGACTTTCGCGCCTAATAATTTGCCGAGAAAACACATAATGCATCCAACCGCTGCACCAGTGCTTATTATAACATTAGGCCTTTCGTGTATAATTACCCTTACGCACCGGAACAAGACAAGAAAAACCCGCAAAAGATGTTCACGGTTGCATTCGCCCACAACATGGGTCGGACCGTACCGGTTAAGCTTCTTAGCAACCATATTTGCAGTAGAAACGTAAAAGACTTCGTATTGTTGCCAGCTATCTGCAAGTTTTAGCAGCTCTGTCAGATGCCCTCCCGCCGACGCAGCCAGGCAAATTTTCAAATTTTTGTTTTTAGACAGCACCATAGATATTCGGACGGTGTCCTCATTTCTCAAACAATTTATTCAGCACCAATTCTGCTTTGCTGTCCCATGTGGATGTCTCAACTTTTTTCCTCCTGGCTACAACACGCGTTGGACTGTCTTCCACTAATACTTTTCTTATGCCTTCAGCAAAATCTTCCGGGTTTCTTGCTTCGTGTACCACGTCACGAAAGTTCTGCAATTCTGTAAAAGGCGTACTGACCACAGGCTTACCTAATGCCAGATATTCCTTAAGCTTTATTGGATTGCATAGCTCAACCCACCGGTTCTGCCGCCAAGGCATAATTGCAACATCAAAACATTTACCATAGTGTGGAATTTCTTCGTAGGGCTTCTTACCCAGCATCCATACATTTTCCCTCGCAACTAAAGCGGAACAATCTACCGATACTTCACCAACAAACACAAAGGATTTCCCGGGTAAATAATCTATTACTTTCTCAATAAAACCTATATCTACCGTATAGTCGGCAATCTCGCCGAAAAAACCTACTATCGGTTTGGGTATCTCAGCGATGTCTTCGGGTTTGTATGGGTCCTGCGCTGCTGATGCAAACAAGTGGAAATCAACTCCATGGTCCAGATAAATCGCTTTCCTGCATTGGCCTGATTCTTCATCATACAAAGCCCTGCTAACAAATATCGTCAAATCGGCATTAGCCTTTAATCTCTTGTCATGCCCTCTAATTAATTCAATATCAACGTTAGGAAATTCTTCATACACATCGGTTTTCAGGTATATCAATTTTGCCTTCTTCATATTGACAGCTACATCGCATGCTGCCGGACAGACCACCCAAATGATTGGCTCGTGTATTTCCAGCTTCCGCACGATGTTTACCATTTGTTTTCTCAAAAGTGATTCATTCAGAGACCGAGCCCACGAAATATGATGCACCGGCAGTGTAAACGGACTGTACACCCAAAATCCTGCGTCTGACTTCTTAAGGCCGGTGAAGATGCTTTTTGTTTTGCGAATCAATTTATGTGTAAAACTCTTGCCACCCCCGGTGTTCTTTTTCAGGCTGGGCTTTTGCATCACGATTGAATTGACGTAAAGAGTCGTCCCCATCCGGGCAAACCGCCGTATCAACTGTAAATCAATATGGGCCCGATGGTGGTACCACCAATCTTGCCCACCAAAACATATGGTGTCGATTCGTCTCTTATTGTTGGTCATCTCTTTTAACACAGACTTTCGGCCCCTAACAGGGCTTTGCAGGCCCCGGTTAAATATGCTCGCGCGATTAGAATATCATCGCTTTTGTTGTTGCGGGAAAACAAAGCCCTGATAAGCCAATAAGGAACTCTCAGGAAGAAAAATAGCGCTACCAGCAAGCACGCCAAAGCGTATTTCAAGAAACTGTTGTGTTTTTTCATAAAGAGCAATATACTCCCACGCAACTGTAGTATCATCTTCGACCGTTTTTGCCTGCTACTTTGTCCGCCAAGATGTATAATTTCACATACCGGAGTGAACATCACTTTCCAACCGGCCCGCCTGAAGCGATAGCACCAGTCGGTCTCTTCCCCATACATAAAAAACTGTTCATCCATCGAACCAACTTTTTTGATAGCATCCCGTCTGACGAGCATACAACAGCCGGTTACGACATCGACTTCTCTTATGTCGTTCCTGTTCCACCATGTCATTTGTTCGCGCCCAAAAAACTTGCTCTTCGGGAAGAGTTTATATAAGTAAGTGCTTGAGAGCAGCATGTTCAATATAGATGGGAACATAAAACAGGTCGGCTGCAACGTCCGGTCGGGATTGAGAACACGACAACCCACAATCGCAGCTTTCGGATGACTATCGGCAAAGGCAACTGTCTTAGCTATGGCATTATCCAAAACTACAGTATCAGAATTCAATAATAACACATATCGCCCTTTGGATATAGCTATGCCCTGATTGTTAGCTGCTGCGAAACCGCGATTCTGTGAGTTTTCAATGAGTGTTACCTGCGGGAAGTCTTTCTTGACCATTTCGACCGAACCATCGGTTGAGGCGTTGTCTATGACAATCACTTCGAGGTCTATTTCACCACTTTGCTCATGTATCGACCTAAGGCAGTCGCGGAGAATATCCTGTGTATTCCAGTTGACTACAACAACTGATACCTCAGTCATGTTCATGTTTCGTTCTTTTGCCCCCCT
>Ga0114919_10003241_pt1 | contig 13136 bp, 8 predicted proteins | sample BlataG_FD_88682 | JGI IMG/M metagenome (GOLD analysis project Ga0114919, IMG submission 88682) | Deep subsurface microbial communities from Black Sea to uncover new lineages of life (NeLLi) - Black_00105 metaG | ecosystem: Environmental > Aquatic > Marine > Oceanic > Sediment | place: Atlantic... | reverse complement strand
TGCCATTCCCGTTCGTATCGGGATCACCGGCGGGCTGTTGGGAGATCCCAACTATATTCGCATTGGCAAAGATGTAGTTCAACCCCTTCTGTACGTGCTCACGGTAGGGATAGGCCAGGTCAAAAGGGGAGCTAAGCCCATACCCATGAGCATGGTTCGCCAGCGTCAACACCGCAAACCCAGTCTCCGCAATTCGATGCTGACTTCCCCATGAACCATCGGACTTTTGACGCGCCACCAACCAGTCCATGCCCGAATCTATGATACCGCCCAAGTCTTCGTCTGAAATTGTCGTTAGCCCGTGAGCCGTTCGTGCTGAGTCTTCGATGAGTGGGCATCCCAGCAGCAACAACCCCAGTGTCAGTAGTACGGTCAGTAATCCCTTGCCTAGCCTAGTCTCCATCTTCACCTCCTTGTTCTGAACCTGGTAGTTCGCCTATCTGTCGCGCCACAACAAAAACAAAGGGACCTGCTACCGCAGATCCCTTTCCACTTCGGTCAAGATCGGTTTCCCCTTGTTTAGAACGCTGGCGCCTTCCGTCAGTGGCTCTTGAATCATAGGATGAGCATCACTGCAGTCAGTGAACCTCAAGTCAAGCCGAGTTCCCCACGTATCCCAACTCACCAACCGACTCTTGCACATAGTGAGCCCCTTCAGCACCTGAGTCGTGGCCATCGGCCTGTCACCGCCACAGATTAAGCGCCCTATGACCCGGTACGCAACAACTACTACACTCTGGAGGTATTCTAGACAATCTCGATAACGGAGTCAATACCTCACATACCGATGTATGCTATTCACTCAAATGCTAACACGGCCGGGTAGTGAGGTTAGGTTCTTATTCCGTTCGTATTCTAGATGAACTGGCCAGAACAATCGCGCCCATGCTTTACAGAGACGGGAGAGAGTTGTTACCTATGTGCTCGGCTTGAAACATAACCCCATATTCTTGGTTACACGCGCTGATGTGCCTAGCAAGATGCCGATGAACCTTGCTACGACCCTGGTCCAGCAAGGCCAGGCTGCAGCACGAAGCAGAGCGCTCTTACCGTACTGCCAGATCTCAAACAATGAGAAATGTCAGAATTCAGATGCCGAGATGCGGGAGTCGCTGCTTCTTGCCCTCAGAGCTTTGATCTTTCCTTGATACGTCAGTTCTGCGGTGTGCGCGTGGCTACGTGTGGGGCTTGTCCCCGCCCACACCCCAACAGGCTTAATAGGTGTCGTGTCTTCTGAATTCCGGTTGCGTCCCTGTCATTCCAGATTCTATCTGCGATTCACTCTGAAGAAAGAACAGGGTCAAACTCAACTCCTCAACTCTGTGGTCGCTATCTTCTTGTGAAGTTTCTCTCCTTGGCTAGATCTGTCACCTAAGCTTTGCGATCCGTAGGGTCGTACCGTAATGGTTGAGAATTGCCAACTGCATCAAAGGAATACCGGCGACGTCTGGGCGCCAGACCGGCCATTGACATCGTACAGGTGAATGTCCTACCGCCGCCCCGCAAGAAAGAACGGTCCGCAGTGATACTGAGTGAAGTGCGATGCTAAGAGGAAACCGGAAACCCGAAGAGCGTTTTCATGAAGAACGGCCAACCGGCAGTTCAGGCCGTCTGTCCCACCTGTGGCACCAGAGCCTTGCGAATCGGCAAGTAGGGCTGCTGCGACACAGCCTAACAGGACTCAGAGGGGTTGGATTTTCGCCGCGTCCGGATGCCCAGCCCCTCTCTGTTATTCAGTAACACATTCCAGGCAATTGTGTAGCCTCACCTTCGGGCATAGTCTCGCTCTCTACTTCGCCGCTTCAGCACCAGGAGGCTTGCAGAAGCCATAATGGCTGCCAACAAGGCAATCCATGGTGTTAGGACGACCGCCCTATTTATCGGTGAGGTTTCCCAGCCCACAGTCATGGGGTTCCCCGGGCCTCCTGGGTCGGTGATTTGCCCGGGAATATCGTCCCTGTCTCCCATTCCGCCATCGGTGAGCTTGATCACCATGATGCGGTCACCGTCATCACTCAGATTGGGGAGGGATTGCCAGCGCCCGTTATCATACTTCCACCATACGGCGCCAACTGGCACGGGTGATGGCAACTCGATAGGCAGGGTTACTGTCTGTCCGGGGATCAAGCCGCTGATCTGGAAAGCGAACATTCCATGCGGGAAGGTGACGCTGGGTAGGGAGTAGGCAGGAACTGCTGCTAGATCCTCAATGCTGCCGTGGCTAGGGGTGAAGCAGACGGTCCCCGTACCAGTAGAAGTTGCTACACATACAGTGACATTCTCTTCTGGCAGAACACTAGAGTCATCTACTTCAAAACTCAGCCAAATCGTATGTCCTGTATACCCCACGTTCTCAGCTTGTATCGCCACGCGGTAAGTTCCGTTTACGGAGGTATCTGTGAAAGTCCCTTCGTAGCTGCCAGTTCCTATCTCACTCAATGAAACCGTCTCTGTTGATCCATCAGGCTCTTCAATCCTTGCTGTTACATTCGCCGACACTCCTGTCCCATTCTGATCCAGGACCACCGCCGTAATCTGTACAGACTCATACGCTGAATATGTGCCTTTATCAGTTTGGGCCTCATCAACGATTAAAAAGGGGACGTAATCTCTCTGCATCCACCCGGGGCCCGGCAGAGAAATGCTTGCCCCTTCCCCCGCCAGAGTAATTGAATAGCCTGCTTGCCGGTACAATATCCCTCTCATAATCAGATGTGCCCATTCAAGAAGCACGAGACTTCGCACCCTCCAAACTGCTCCTTCCTCAATGACCACTTCCCTCCCGGGCTCAATAATCGGGTCTATCTCGTGGTAATTGCCAGGGCAAACGATGATGATATCCCCAAAGTTGGAGGCATCCATCGCATCCTGAATCGTGCTGAAGTCAGCTTCTGGGCAATCCACCTTATCATCGTCGACATACCAGGTCTTTCCATCCTGAGCTAGGGCTTGGTTCTGATCTCCAGGGACAGCAAGAGCAAGCGTCGCCAACAACCCAGCTAGGATACCCCCGATCAGCGCAAACGCTAGTGTGGCCCCGAGGATCCTTTGGATCAGCTTGCCTCTCTTCATTGCCTGAACTCCTTTCAATCGCCCTCTCTAGGCCGGGCAGGCTGGCCTATTAATCAGGGCCTGCATATGACGTAAGAGGGTAAGGGCCGAGGAGTTCCCTCACCCTGTTTTGCCGACGAGATCACAGTTGCAGTCATTGTGCATTCTCAACTCAGGCGTGCTGTCTCATCTTGCTTCGCCGCCTAAGCACTAGGACGCTCGCACCGCACATAACGACTGCAAACCAGGCAATCCAAGGAGCCAGGACCGCAAGTCTGTGTATGGGCGACGTGTCCCAACCGACAGTCATCGGGTTGCCGGGGCCTCCTGGGTCGGTAATCTGCCCGGGGATATTGTCGAAGTCCCCGATGCCACCATCCGTGAGCTTGATTACCATGACGTTGTCGCCGCTGTCATTCTCATTGGGAAATCCATACCAGTGTCCGTTATCGTATTTCCACCATAAGGTGCCTATTGGCAAAGGTGACGGGAACTCGATAGTCAGGGTTACTGTCTGTCCAGGAGTGAGACCGGTAATCTTGAAACTGAACATTCCATGTGGGAGGAGGACACTGGGTAGGGAGTGGGGTGGAATCGCAGCAAGACCTTCGATGAAACCTTGGCTGGGGGTGAAGTAGGCCAAGCCTGTGCCGGTGGCAGTTTCAACACATTGTGTCTGCACCACTGCTAGTGCCTCGAAGTTGGCGGTGATGGAGTAGTTATCATTCATAGTGATAGTGGTTGTGGCGGAGTTGGCATCGGCGATGGTGCCAACGTCACCGGTCCAGTTTACAAACCGGTAGCCACTGGCTGGGCTCGCCACCAAGTTGACCATTGTTCCCTCATCATAGGAAAACGTCCCCTCACCGGGAGCCGTTACCGCTCCACCTTCGGTGCTGGAGGTGACAAGTTCATAGTGCGGAATTGCTGCGAAGTTGGCGATAATCGAGTAGTCGCCGTTCATGGTGATCGTGGTTGAGGCGGAGGTGACGTTGGCAATCGTGTATACATCACCGGCCCAATTAACAGATCGGTAGCCGGTATCCGGGCTCGCCACGAGGTCAACTACTGTTCCCTCCTCGTAGTAGAATGATCCTTCACCCGGCACAGTCACGGAGCCACCGTTCGTGCTTGACACCGCGAGGTCATAGCAAACCGGTGCGGCCCTCGTGGTAAAGCTCCACGAGTAGTCCATGATCATTGATGGCCAGCCAGTGCTGCTACGAATACTACCGCTCAGTATGGCGGTATAAGTAGTGCTGTACTCCAGATCAGTGCTGGGCATGAGCCTAGCCGTATAGGTGTTGCTGTCATAGGAAACAACACCTGCCACGCCATTCAATGTGAAGGTATTGGTGGTTACATCAGATGAGAGCATAGCTCTGTCAAAGGTCGCACTTACTACGGTGTCAATTGCCGCATCGATTGCGCCGCCTTCGGGCCACGTGCTAACTATAGTAGGGTACGCGAGAACGCTAAGTTCCGAGCGGTGACTATCTCCATCGGTGTTGAATGCGTCGAAGGTTATGTTGTAGTACATGCCGCTCGGGGGATAATACCGGAGCTGCCAGCCTCCCATCCACCAGCCATCTTGCGGAGTTCCCTGGAGCAACTTCAGGTCAACGACGACTTTCTTCTCTTCGCCGAACGGCTTGTATGTGGCTGTCACTGCTTGCACTCCCTTAGGGTCTACGACCCTTATAGCAAGAATCTGGATTTCACCTTCTCTCGCATGATAGAACGGGTCGATGACCAACCATCGGGGGCTGGGATATCCAGGACCGCTGATCGAGTACTGCGTGGCTCTTGGGGAAGGATAACCCTCGAGGTCGAGTTCCCGGTCTGGCTCGAATTCGAATTCCGGGGGCGAACCTTCCCTCGACAGTGTCCCAAGTATGCTGAATTGGGGACCCTCTATGCCGTCATTATCCCAGACACGGAACAGAACTTTGGTGTAGTTGGGATACCATCCAGGGTCGCTCTTGACTATCCAAGAACCCTGCCACCGGCCTTCTTCCTGGGTGCCCTCAACTAGGTGCAACTCGACTGTCTCTTCTGTATCTGGGTAAGTCCGGTCCTTATACGAGACTGTAACAGTGACTGTGTCAATTCCAACAGCATGCCTTGCCCAGATAGAGAAGGATTGTTCTTCGCCGAGGAGCGGCACGCCGGGGTCGAAGATATATTCATTAAAGAAATAGCTATCTTCCGATAAGTGATCCAAAGAACGAACAAGCGACCTGTTCGAAGGGGGAGGGAAGAACCTGAAGTTAGCAACGATGCTGTAGTCGGCCATCATAGTAATGCTGGTTGAGGCGTCCCTGACATCGGTGATGTACCGGACATCACCAGTCCACCCCACAAACGCGTGGCCACTATCAGCCTGAGTCACAAGACTGACTATTGCACCCCCGGCGTAGGTAAACAGGCCTTCGCCGGGCACGGTGACCAAGCCACCAGCAGTGCTTGAGATAGTGAGGTCACAGTGAGCTGGCAGAGCTTCTGTCGCTACACTCACAACGTTGGAAAGCTCCGACGAGTTACTGACCTCGTCGCTTGTCTTCAATGCAAAATAGTACGTTGTGCCGGGCAGTAACCATTCAACAGTGTGTGTCTCCGTTGTCCTGGCGGGCTGAGGCGCTGGCAAACCCGTAGCTTGATCTGCCTCATGCCAGGTCGCCTCGACAATTGGCGACGTGGAGTACCTGAGGTCATATTTCGAGGCGGTCCCCTTGTCCTCATCGTCGCCCGGTGCACTCCAGGTCAACGTTACAGCGTCAACCGTGGTTGCACTGGGAGCTAGGTCGGCTACCGCGGCTGGTGCGATGGTATCGTGATGAATGGCGTAGAGCTTGTAGTCATTTGAGCCGATATAGACTGTGCCGTCGGCTCCTATGGCCGGCGAGGACCAGATTTGAGCTCCGATGGTGTAGCTCCACTTCAGAGTGCCGTCCGGGTTCACGGCGTGCAGCTTGCCGTCATCTGAGGCGACATAGATCGTGCCATCGGCTCCTATCGCCGGTGAGGACTTGACAGGATTCCCAAAAGTGTAGCTCCACTTTAGGGTGCCATCCGGGTTCACGGCATGCAGTTTGCGGCAATTCGAACCGACGTAGATCGTCCCGTCGACTGCTATGGCTGGCGAGCTTTCGATGCCGTGTTGGGTGGAGTAGCTCCACTTCAGCGTGCCATCCGGGTTGATTGCATACAGCTTACCGCCTAGTGAACCGTCATAGAGTATTGAGCCGACATAGACCGTGCCGTCGTCTGCAATCGCCGGCGTGGAGTGTTCACCCCAAGAGGTGGTGTAGCTCCATCGCAGGGTGCCGTCGGGGTTCACAGCGTACAGCTTGTCGCCGTAATTTGAGCCGACGTAGACGGTGCCGTCGGCTCCAATCGCCGGTCCGGACTCGATACTATACTCGGTGGTGTAGCACCATTTCAGAGTGCCGCTGGGGTTCATCGCGTACAGCCCCTGACCATACCACATGTAACTCAGTGAGCCGACGTAGACGGTGCCGTCGGCTCCAATCGCCGGTGAGGATAACACCATGCCCCCCAGGACGTAGCTCCACTTCAGAGTGCCGTTGGGGCCTATCGCATACAGCTTGTGATCACTTGAGCCGACGTAAACGGTGCCGTCGGCTCCTATGGCCGGCGAGGATGGATATCCAATGGTGCAGCTCCATTTCAGCGTGCCGGCAGAGTTGATTGCATAGAGCTTACCGTCACCTGAGCCGACATAGATTGTGCCATCAGCTCCTATCGCCGGTGAGGACTCGACCCGATATCCGGTGGTGTAGCTCCACTTAATCGAGGGCATCTCCGGACCGGAATACGGGCTTTGGCCCGTGCGTCGCGCGTTCTGGCGGAACATGGGCCACGGGCTATCGGCAGCGCTAGAGCTGGCTGTAGCATGAATAGTCGCATACTCACCCGGCACGGGCACAGTCGCTGATGGAGTTCCACAACCTGACGCAGGCAAAATCAGGCCAAAGACGAGCACGAAACAGAGTAGAACCTGTAGGAGCATCCTTCGATTTTTCATTGTTGTACCTCCGATGTGCGCTGTCTCATTCTTGCCCTCACCGTCCGATAAACGCCGGGCATGCGCTCATCGCTCTTAATTCAGAAGAAAAGCGATTGGCGGGCTATGCTCGGCAGTGACTTCAGGCTTTCATGGAGAGGACTGATTCTCCTGTGGCAGCAAAACAGAGCCGAGCTCACATACTTACATGTACTCGGCTGAGCACGATTGAAACTATTACAGTCCTCTGACACGCCCACTTAACCAGCAGCCTTCTTCTTCTCTGCGAGCCAGTACTATTATACTATTGCCCAGCAGAGAGGTGTCAATACCCCTAATTTAACTTCTCTTACCAGTCGGGGCTCTTGTGCCTACTGCAATGGCTGAGTGTCTGATTCTACAGAAGAAGATTATCGGTCCATCCTCAGAACCTCAGCCCTTATATCACATCATATAGGAACCAGCGAAGGCCCTGTCAAGAGGCTGTGGTGTCCAAGACATACCATGTGGACTTGAGGAGTCACAAGCGCTATAATGTTGAGTCACGTTCTAAGCTCTCGTGACACAATCTGATAGTCGAGACTCAGCCTGACAACCTTCTTAACTCGTCCACAATCCAGATCATCCCTTCAGTATCCAGACTACAATACTTGATCAAATCCGCCCGCACCCTGGTAATCTCCTCCTCTGTTGCATTGCCACACATCATTCTCCCGTAGGCGATACTTGCGTGCATCCCCGCACCGATATTCATCTCTTCATAGCCTTTTCCGGTAACCACTGGCAGCACTTTCTTAAGGGAGGCCGTGTCTTTTTGCGAAGCGCTGTAGTAATGGAACTTGCTGAACGGGAACAACAAATCAACCATCCTTGCGAGAATGCCGTCACGCCAATCCGTGTATTCAGGCAATGCCTCAACTAACCCCTCTAGGACGCCCTCCTCAAAGCCGGCATTATACGCAATGATGCTGCCTCCAGAACCAAGCAACCTCTTCAATTCATGAAGAATCTGAGGCCTAGGATCCTCTGTTCCTTCAGCCAGGAACGAGTGATGCAGCGGTTCGGACTCCTCCCTTTCCACAACATGCAATGAGAATTGAAACGGTATGTCTTGATATGGTCTCGTACCGTCATATATTGGTATTGCCGGGCCAAATGCCTCGAAATCCAAATAGTACAGCGGGTATTGCAGCTTGCTCAAGAACTGCCGGATTTCCTTCTTCTCGACATGTACGTCACCTGTCATTACACATTTCTTCTGGATCCGCTGCTGCCTGGATAGAGGAATATCATCCGGAATATCTTTGATCGACAAAATTCCCTGCTCATAGAGTGAAAACTGCTTCGTCTTTCCACCGCGTAGATCAAAGATGCTGTTCTCAGGTAAGAACCGCCAGCACTCTGCCTGAAGCGGACATTCATACGGTGCCAGACAGTGCTTACCGATAGCACCGTCAGGGGCTACCTTATTCGAGAGAACCTCGAGCAGGTCAGCTACCCGTTCCTCTATGCCGTGGCTAGTTTCTTCTACATGGGTGGAGATATCCTCCAGAATGAACAGCTCTTTCGGATCTATTTCGCCGTTCTTCACATACTGGCTATTTATGAAGCCAAGCTTACAGGTCCTTATCTTTAGCCCTGCCTTCTCGCAACAGTATTTTTGGAAAGACACATCATTGATGTACACATCTTTGACAGATGTACCGGACTTGATTTCAACTATGTCCCATTTGTCCTCGTTCGCAGGGTTCAGTATATCTACTCTACAATAGATTCTCCCGGCTAGGATGCCCGCCTCGAACAATGGCTTTCTTTGTGCGAGGAGTTTCTTTGTTTCGGCGATGTTCTCCATGAAATCGTTTTGCGGAATATCGATACCACCGGGAAATAGCTGCTTAGCATATTCACCAACCAGATGGCCCTGAGCAAATATGTATTGAGTAACAATGTCTAGCTCGGGGATACTCTCAGGCTGATTTATCAGGATCCAGAGTAATTTGGGACACTGGAGACCTGATATGTATTTGGACTTCGATAACAATTGCGGCATCCTTGTTTAATCGATATCCCCCAAACAACGATGATACTCATCTTTAGAGATTTGAAAATAATCCTGTAGTTCAAGCATTCTCTGCTTCTATATCATACATTCGCAAGCTGGAGTCTCCATAAGCGGGATAGGCCTTGACGCAGTTCATGCCGCAGCCACCCCCAATATCTCGCGCTCGACGTACGTCTTGAAGCCCTCGACTGAAGTAAAACAGCGGAAACCACCAGCGTTGGCCAGCGACAATATATCGGCACCCTCGCTGAGTAGAACCGCAACCGGCTGAGTGAGCTGAGATTGGATGCCACTGGGCCAAGCCAGATCGAACATCGCTTTCTGCTCTCCGGTGTCTGGATCAGCAAAATCATAGGCCATCTCACTGGCGGGCAGGCCTTGTTCGGTTACCCAAGTGTTAAGTGCCTTCAATTCCTCTTCTTCAGCTTCGTTCGTGATACCGCCGACAAGGACAGCAGTGACCGGGGCTACCACAACCGGACCTTCTAGCCAGTGGGTATCGCCGTGGAGCAATTCCTCCAACCGCCGGTTCATCTCTTCCGCCAGAAGTATTTTACGGGCTTCAAGAAATTCGGCGTAGTTCTCTACTTTCCAGAGCTTTGGGTCCATAGGTATCCATTGGGAAGCCAGCGCATCAGGGTGGCTGCTCTCGATTTCAGGGAAATACTCTTCTGGCAGCCGGTCTCCGATGTTCAGATTTGTATCCTTTGTCAGAAAGCAGAAATTGGCGATGGCGTTGGCCTCCGCACGGCTATACTTGTGCTTGTAGAGCTGTGCCTTCGGGAAGATATGGTGGACTTCCAGGCGATTCATCTTCCCGAGCAATGATGCTTTCAAGGGAACTCCGTTACCCCAATCGCAGGCACTACCCATGCGGGTCAGCATATAGAGTACCGGGTAGAAGCGCGCACCCAAGCTCCATCCGCCGAAATGCTCCGGCTTCACCTTCATCCCGCCGTGCCACAGGCTGAATTCCTCCAACAACCTATCGAGGGGATCATCGCTCTCAATAACTGCCAGATCCTTGTCGAGGTAACTCTCCGTTGAACCCGAAAAACGGCCCCACATACCGGACTGCACGAACCAGAACAGCAGTTTATCGCGCTCTCTTTCATCGAGCGTCCTGTGGCTTTTCGCGAGATATCGCACCATGACGGGAACCGCGAACTTGGCGAAAAACACCCTGTCGTGGTCGATGCCTAGCCTGCCCCCAATTATGTTGAGGCAGGTATCAGTGTGTTTCGAGGCTATCTTCAGGCCTTCTTGAATTTCTTCGGCATTCTTGTTATGCAAATACAAGAACTTCGCCTCGCCGGTAACAATGGCATTCACCGAGCGGAGCAGCCAGTCCAGCGTGAAACGATAATCGGCCTTGATCCATTCGCGGAGTTTCTTCTTCATCACGTCGCGTGCCTCGGGCCATTCCGCGCAAATCTTGGCGAGAGCCAGATCACCCTTTGACAATTTGGTGCCGCCACTATTAACCCGGTTGAAGATTTCCACCATGACGTCCAGGGTTTTATCGGCGCCGGTAACTTCTTCGACATGCAGGTCGATATCTGTGCAGCCGAGTAGCTGTGATAGCCGACCGATGTACTTGGCAGCTTTGGGCGCAAATTCAGAGTTTTGGGATAGTTTGGCAATATATTCTCCCAGGCCGGATGTACCTTTTTCCATCAGGTCGGTAACATCAATCCACGACAAGTCGTCCTGCATCTTGACTGGCTGGTAGAATTCGAATACTTCGTTCTCCAGGTGAAACCGCAACCCGGTGAAGGTTGTGACATCGCCGTCGAAGAATTTCGGCGGGTGGCCACGTATGGCACCATATAGGGATGTGATGCGCTGCTGGCCGTCGACTAACAGCTTCACTACACCGGCGGCGAGTGGGCCGTCACCGCGATAGTAAGCACCATGCGATTCCGTCACCCAGACAAGCAAGCTTCCTACCGGGTGACGGTGGTAGAGCGAATCAAACAGACCTCTCACCTGGTCACGGTTCCAGACGTATCCGCGCTGGAATACTGGTAATACTATGTGACCGCTGTCAACATGGTCGAGGATCGTCGCAATTTTCACGATGCACCCCCTTCTCCAATGATTTCATCAAGCAGTTGTTCAGTCTCTTTCCCCAACACCAGCATGTCGGCCTGGACTTCATAGAAAACACACGAGGGCAGCGCCTTCTTTATTGTCCATATGGTTTACTCCGCGCGCCACTGTGTTAAATCTAGTGTCATATTAAGCATGCATCAGACCGATTGTGCCTCGCCCGTTTATTACGATACAACATAATACCATAATCGGAAAGATCTGTGCCCCGGCGGTCTTCGAAGGCTGAGACTAGGGTGAGGTTTTCATCGCGCCGAAATGAGGCTCGGCGGCCCGACACCACAGGCGGTTACATCTAACCACAATCCCCAACATTCACGGTAAGCAACTAAACTAGCGTTATAACGAGAAAGGAAGCGCCGAGCTTCCTCTCTCTTATTTCAGTCTTGTAGGTATTTTGGGAGCATAATACCTGATTCGTACTAGGCCTAATTGGTATGCCGTCCCTGGAATTGTCGGCGGCATATACTATTGAACAAAACCGAGCAATGTGCAAAAAGGACAGCGTGACCAATCGTACGGCAGTTAGCGTATTACGGGGACATAATGAGTGGCATGTGGCAGGCCGAGATGGTATGTTGCCGAAATCTCTCGCCGCTATAACGACCGCTAGCCCAGAGATAGTCCCTCGGATCACAAGTCACTTGCTTCGCCAGGCTTTTCCACATTCAGGACAGTGCTTTGGCGGCTGATCATCAATCATCGTCATGTAGCTACATCCCGGGTTAGGGCATTTCAAGTCCTTGATTATCTCTGCTCCACGCTGCTGTACCGCCAATATGACAGCGTCCAATGCTCTCATTACCGCGTCTACATCAGGGCCATGTACCCTGAAGGCTGCAAATCCAGCAAACCGAAGCAGTAGATAACCTTTGGATTCGGCCTTACTTATGAATCCGCCCTGCACTATTCCTGCTGCCCTTATCCCTATCTGGACTTCCCTTCTGAAGGCAAAAACGATCGCTAGGAGTCCTGCGATCAACATTATTGCACCGGGCCATCTCGCAAAAGGTAACAGGCTCACTCCAGATACAGCAACTATGATACCCACTATGAGAAGTCTCACCGACGTATAGTGTCCGACTGCAAGGCATGTCCCTTGTACCTTGTCTAAGGGAACTGCGTTGAATTCTACGCGCTTTCCCCCAAGGACTTTCACCTCGCTGCGGCCTATTACTCTCCTATTAGTTATGGCGATTCTCCCTTCCGCACGCGAACTGAGAAGAGGAAAATACTGCCGATCAACTGCGTGATACTCCCTTGCTATTATCTCGTCCTCAAAGAGATCAACCGACTCCTTTATTGTTGCCATGTAGATATCCTCCTTTCGTGTAGGCTCCTGACTCTATGATGCCTGTTATTCCAGACAACTTCGCTACAGATGGCTGCATAAGAGCCTTGACGCGCTATTGTATCACAAGTGAGATGAGCGTGAATAGCGTGCCTTGCCACATCTAGAACGTGCTCTGACGTTAGCGAATTGGTGGACACGGCCCCACTGGGGAGTTGTTGGATGCAGCCCAACAGCAGAGCGTGTGCTTTGAGCCATGGGCCTCGCAACATCACCCGTGTCCTATCAGCAGAGGTGTGGGCAGCCCCTATCTCTTCCTGGTTCGCGTCCTGGCGGTTAGATACAGACTAGTCTGCTCGGTCGAATCCTACGGGTTCAGCAACGGCGGCAGAGCCACCATTTCCCTCCATAGGTTGGTGCAGATAAGCCTCCGTGTGCACCATATTGAAGCATCCCGCTCTTCTCGAGTGGTGCTGGCCACACAAAAGTCAGTTTTGTGCAGCTGGGTGCTGTTCCTCAGCGATAGCGAATCCCTTGTTCTTCGTAGCTGGTTCTTCCACAGTGACACTGGCGATCACTGTACCGCCTAGCAG
>Ga0114919_10003236_pt1 | contig 13155 bp, 9 predicted proteins | sample BlataG_FD_88682 | JGI IMG/M metagenome (GOLD analysis project Ga0114919, IMG submission 88682) | Deep subsurface microbial communities from Black Sea to uncover new lineages of life (NeLLi) - Black_00105 metaG | ecosystem: Environmental > Aquatic > Marine > Oceanic > Sediment | place: Atlantic... | reverse complement strand
TAGCAATATATTTGCCGATCAGTTATATTCTGATGATTGTCGGAAGTCTGTTCGGCCCAAGGATGCCGGAAGAGAAGCTCGATGCGTTTTACGCGCGTGTTCATACGCCGGTGAGCAGGAATCGGAGCGAGGACCAGAAGAACGTTCAGGAGTCATTGGGGCAGCCTCGTAAATTTGAGCAATATAAACTGATTAAGTGGCGTGACCTGGAGCTGCTGAAACCGGGAAAGGTCGATACTGTCGGTTTCCTGGTGGCGTGGGGGTGGGTAGCGGTTATCCTTGGAGTGGCTGTTTTTTTAATTAAGTTCGGTGGATAGCACAACTGGAGTCTTAAGTTGGTGGATTTGAGGCGGTGAGCTATTTATGAAGGTGGTAGTTGCGGAGAAGTGTGGGTTTTGTCCGGGGGTAGAGAACGCCATCAGTATGGCTGAAAAGATACTTGCGGAAGAAAAGGAGGTGTACAGTCTCGGGCCGATTATTCATAATAAAGATGTGATAGAGCGCTTAGCCAAAAAAGGGCTGAAAACTGTTGATAGTGTAGCAGAGATTAAGTCGGGGACAGTTCTTATCCGTTCTCACGGTGCTGGGCCTGAGCAGATAGCAAAGATTAAAGAAAAGGGGCTTAAAATTGCTGACGCGACATGTGTATTGGTTAAGAGGGTACAGCAAATAGCCGAGGAGCTTGAAAGGGACGGCTACGAAATTGTCGTTGTGGGCGACAAAAATCATCCTGAGGTACAGGCGGTTGTTGGGTGCGTCAGGGACGTTGTTGTTGTAGCCGATGAGACAGATTTGGGCAAACTGCCGGAGAACGGCAAGCTGGGTGTTGTTTGCCAAACTACGCAAAGCCCTGAGCATTTTTGCAGGATGCTCGGGGCTGTAGCGAGGAGGGGTTTTAGCGAACTGAAAGTAATCAACACGTTGTGCAAGGAAGCAATAAAGAGACAGGAATCAGCGGTGGAATTGTGTAAACAGGTGGATATAATGTTTGTGCTCGGCGGGTTAGAGAGCGCGAATACTCGGAAGCTTGCGGAGCTTTGCAAGAAATGGAACAGTCAAACGTTTCACTTGCAAAATTGGAAAGAACTTGATATAGATGTGGTTTTGGGTAAGAATGTGGCGGGCGTTACGGCAGGTGCTTCGACGCCTGAGTGGATAATCGCCGAATTTGTGGAAAATTTAGAAGGTTTTGATAACAGGGTCGATACGTAAGGGTGGCTGTGCCGTATTAGTATTGACCGTTTTGTGCCCAAGGGCTTAACGGAAAGTGGACGTAAAGCTTGCATTGGCTGCGTGGGCCAATGCGTTTTTATAAATGGTTAACAGCGAAATTCTGTAATTGTGCATTGTAGAACGAGCATCTGTCGGCGTAAATGTGGGGCGCAGGCAGGTCAGTAAAACAGACTCCACAGGGGAATTTAGATTTATGGTAGATAGAAATATAGTTAGCAAATTAGGTTTGTCACAAGAAGAGCTCGACCGTCAGGTCGGTGAGATGTTCAGTGAGAAAGACAGTGAATTTCTGGAAGAGGTTTTGCGTACCAAGGTCGATTCTCATCTGCCGGGTACTATTCTAAAAGGGACCATCGAATCACAAATAGGCAATGATGTTATCGTGGAAGTTGGTCTGAAAAGCGAAGGGATTGTGGATGCGAGTGAATTTGATAATTCCGAAGAGATATCGCCGGGGAAAGAAATCGAAGTTCTTCTCGAAGAAACGGACTCAGGAGGCGGCCTTATTCTGTTGAGCAAGCGTAAAGCCGACCGCATCAGGGGCTGGGAAACGATTATTAACACAAAGAAAGAAGAGGACGTTGTCAGCGGCAGGGTTATAAGGAGGATTAAAGGGGGCCTGCTGGTAGACATAGGTGTTCCGGTGTTTTTGCCGGCTTCGCAGGTTGATATCAGGAGGCCTGGTGACATCAGCCGGTTCATCGGCAGGGAAATCGAGTGCAAGATTCTCAAGATTGACGTTGAAGGCCGGAACATTGTGGTATCAAGACGGAAGCTCATCGAGGAAGAACGACGCGCCAGCAAAGAAAAGATTATGGCCGAGATTGAAGTCGGGCAATTGCGGAAAGGTGTGGTGAAAAATATTTCCGACTTTGGCGTTTTCGTGGATTTGGGCGGCGTGGATGGTTTGCTGCACATATCCGATTTGAGCTGGGGCAGGATATCGCATCCGTCGGAAGTGGTTAAGCTTGATGAGGAGATTGAGTGCGCTGTTATTGGCGTCGATAAAGAAAATGAGAAGATATCGCTGGGGCTAAAGCAAAAGACGGCCAGTCCCTGGGAAGATGTTGAAGAGCGTTATGCTATCGGGGCGCGGGTGAAAGGAACGGTAGTAAACGTGATGAATTACGGCGCATTTGTTCGCCTCGAAGAGGGAATAGAAGGGCTGGTGCATATCAGCGAGATGAGCTGGACGCGGCGCCTGACACATCCCAGTGAGATGGTCAATCTTGGTGACGAAATTGAGGTGGTTGTCCTGAACGTTAACAAGGAAAAGCGGGAAGTGTCACTGGGATTGAAGCAGACGGAAATCAACCCGTGGACGATTGCTTCGCAGAAGTATCCGGCCGGTACGATTGTTACGACAAAGGTGCGGAGCATGACGAATTTCGGCGTGTTTGTGGAGATAGAGCCGGGCATCGACGGTGGTACACATTTCAGACCTGAGCTGGACAAAGAAATATAATCATCCGAGCGAGATGCTGCAGCGAGGTCAAGAAGTAAAATGTGTTGTTCTGGAAGTCGATGAGGAGAAGCGCCGGGTGTCACTGGGGATAAAGGAGATGACCGAGGACCCGTGGGTTCGTGCGATACCGGAGAAATATATTCCGGGACAAATTATCAAAGGCACTATCACAAAACTGACGAATTTTGGTGCATTTGTGGAACTCGAACCGGATTTAGAGGGTCTATTACACATTTCGGAACTTGCGGACCACAAGATAGATAAACCTCAAGATGTGGTCAATTTGGGCGATGAAGTTGAAGTTAAGATTCTGCGGATAGACCCGGAGTCTCGCAAAATTGGTTTGAGTTTACGAAGGGCTCAGTGGGCTGCGGAAGAGCAGGCTGCCGAGGCCGCACAACAGCGTGGGCAAGGAGGTGCCGAGCCAGTTTTTTTGGATAGTGAGACAGGTGAAGCTGCAAAGTCGGAAGAGAAAGCAGACGAAGCTGCGCAGGATAGCGTCGAACCGTCCCAGCCAAGTGAGCAGGCGGATGAAGCAACTGCGGCTGAAGGCGGTGAGGTTGAACAGCCAAAAGAGACAGATGAATCCGAACAAGCCCAGACTGAAGAAACGGAGGAAAGCGCACAGACAGATGAGCTGAGCAGCGACGAGAGCAGCACAGAGCAAAAGGGTGAATCTGGTACCGATAATGAATAGGGAATACCAATAACAGGCAGGAGAGAGGGAGAACCGGCTACTGTTATTGACCAGTCATAACCGCCCCGCTAAACCAGGGGCCATTTTTGACCGATACCACAATGAAATGTCGTTAGGGCGAGGAGCTAATCGTCCTATAACAGAAGGTAAGGTCAAGACTGAATTTGGCCCTTATGGCCGGAGTCGAAAGATATTCCGGCTGGGCGGGAGCAAACCATAGCTTTCGATGTCACCATAAAAGACTACCTGAAAGAGATAGATGAGGCGCCACTGCTGACGATGCAAGAGGAGCATTTTCTGGGCAAGCTTATTACCGAAGAAAATGATCCGTGCGCAAGAGAGCAGTTAGTGCGGAGCAATCTCAGGTTGGTCGTTAATATCGCCAAGAGATATGGCGGGCGTGGAATGAGCCTCGGTGACTTGATTGAGGAAGGGAATCTGGGCCTGATAAAGGCTGTTGATTACTTTGACCCGGAGCGGGGGACGCGGTTCAGCACTTACGCGGCGTGGTGGATAAAGCAAAGTATCAAGCGTGCGCTGCTGGAAAACGTTCAGCCGGTACATATACCTACCTATATGGTTGCATTGATAAACCAGTGGCGGCATACGGCGGTGGAGCTGGAGAACACGCTTGGGAGGACACCGGATGTCGAAGAAATGGCGGATATAATGAAACTTCCACTGCGAAAGGCAAAAATCATACATCAAATCGTCAAGATTCTTGGGGCGGCGCAGGATGCTCACAGTTATGAGGAGACGAAAGAAGACCAGATGCTTGAGGGGATTTTGGAGGACCAAAGCGCGGGCAGGCCGGAAGACGCTTTGGTTGCCAGCGAGGAGCAGGCAAAGGTTTTGTGTTTGTTGGACGAAATCGAGCCGCGAGAAGCCGATATTCTGAGGCTGCACTACGGTCTGGACGGCCGCAAGCCGATGACACTTAGAGAAATCGGCAAGAAGCTGGGGCTAACACGAGAGCGGATTCGCCAGATTCAGCGGGGTGCGCTCACTAAACTTTATGAGTATATGAACGAAGAGTAACAACGAAATTAAGCCAATCAGAGTTGCATTTCATCAGTTTTCCGCTAATAATGGTCTGCAGCACGGGACAAAGCCGGTATTTGTGTAACTATGTTGAAGGTGTCAGGAAGCCGAACAAATGGAGAGCGAAGCAACTAATCTGGAAAGATACATACGCGGCATACCAGATTGGCCGAAGAAGGGGATTTTATTTCGTGACATCACGCCGTTGCTGGCTGACACGAAAGCGTTTGCGGCGGCAATAGATGCCTTATGCGGTGACTTTACAGATGCTGGCATCGAATGTGTTGCTGCTGTGGAGGCGAGGGGTTTTATATTCGGTGCGGCGGTTGCGAGAAAACTTGGAGTCGGCTTTGTGCCCATAAGAAAGAAGAATAAGCTACCTTTCAAAACTGAAAGTGTCACTTACGATTTGGAATACGGAACCGACACTTTGGAAGTGCACAGTGACGCGGTCGGGAGCGGCGCTAAAGTTTTGATGGTCGATGATTTATTGGCGACCGGCGGGACGATGGCGGCGGCGTGCGAACTTATCGAAAAAATGGGGGGACAAATCGCGGGGATAGCGTTTCTTATCGAGCTTAGCGAACTGGCGGGCCGAGAAAAATTGGCCGGATACAAGATTAGGACGGTCATATCTTACTAACCGCTTTTTTTAGGACAGTGGTCCAACGGCAGAAATATGGCAAGCAAAGCAAGGTGTCGGCTATGAACCGGACAACTTGAGCTTAAAGGCAATCGCATAGATGCGCGCCGGCCCAGTGGCGACCAAGCGCAATGTGCCTTCCTTGCTGATGGTGCCTTTCCAGGTATCGTCGCCAGTAAGCTCGGCCAGTGGCTCAAAGCCGAATGTTGCGTTGGCTTGTTCGAATCGCTTCCGGGCGGCAGCTTTGACAATCGGCATCTGAACTGTTGGAAAGTTCTGTCCGGCCGGACGAAAACCTACATAGAGCCTGGTTGCGTCTTTGGGCTTTTGAACATTCCAGTGCCAGCCATCAGTGAGACGTTTGACATTTGCCTGAAGCTCATTCGGGAGGTGCAGGCGGGAGGCGGGGTCTCCCAAGAGGGTGTACATCAGAATCTGGTCGCGGCGAAGTTTGGCGACATTCATTTTCTCTTCGAGTTTACCCTCAACATTGACGAGCATCCGCTCAATGATAAAATCGCGTGTCTTCATCGCCTTGCGTTGCGAGTTCAACCACATAGTGCCAAGACGTTTATCTTTCTCGCCGCGTTCTCGCAGCAGACAAAGGGCCGAAAAGTAATTTGTAAGCGGGTGTGACTCCGTGGTTGCCCCGATGACGGCCACCGGCCCGGCGGGAGCGAGTATCAGGGATTCGCACAGGCAATTTTTGGGACCTGTGAAGTTGCCGGTACCACAGGCAATAATCACCGTTGGCGGGCCTGGCTTGCCGGTAGCGAGGGCATGCCTAAAATGCGCAGGCACATATCCAACTGCTTTGCCCTGGAAGACCATGGAGAAGAAGTGGTTACTGTCGCCGTGGCCCATGAGGACTGCCATCACACCACCTCGCTTTAGTTGTTCTGTAAACATCTTTTGCTGGTCAAACGGCCAGCCACACAACGAATGCATCTGGTCGGCTGAGATTATCCACGGTCTTAACCATTCCGATGCGTCCATTCGGAGGGCATTAAGCAGCAACTCAGTGGCCATCATACTGAACGCCTCATTGTAACCAGCCGTACCCGCCCAAATAGGCAGGCGAAGGTCGTCGACCGTGGGCTGTTTGTGCTCGAAGGCGATTGTCTTTTTGACAATCACTTTCAATTGTTCGGCCGTGCGAACCGGAATCCGGCCAACGGGGATGTCCGGAATCAGATCACTGTCAAAGTCTGCCCAAAGAGTATCTGAGGCGAATTCTTTTTCTTGAGGCGCTCGCCACCGATAGAGTTTTCTGCGCCGGCTGGGAATGTACCAGGGCTCTTTATCCTCACTGGGCTGATAGTCACCGACCAGAAGTAAGAATGCAGGTCGGCGTTTGAGGCCGGCTATTGCCCCGGGGACAGGCCGGGTTGAGATAACCGTCTCAAAACCATCCTTGCTACGCATCTCGGCGAGCGGCTTGATGGCTTCAAGAAATACAGGTCTGGTCACGACCAGCCATATTGGCTTTTCGCTCGTCGCTTCATTGCCCGCCAGACCAGGCACGCTTAAGAGCATCACCAGCAAAGACAAAAACGAACACAACGGACTACCCAAAAATACCTTTCGCATTTTGAACTCCGCGAAAAACAGATACCGCCGCCGGTATCGGCCCCTATTTATATAGGGGCAAAAACCAACAAAAAGTTACAAGAGCGTTCCTTAACTATTGAAAATATCATAATACTGCTTGTGGGCAACCGAAAAACTGCGAACTGGATAACGCCGCAAGGTCATTGCAGGAATGGGTTGTGGACTTTTTCATAAGCTATTGTGGTTTGTGGGCCGTGGCCGGGGTAACAGACAGTCTCGTCGGGCAGGGTAAACAGTTTCTCCCTTATGGTCTTTTTTAATTGTGTGAAACTTGCGCCTGGGAAATCCGTTCGACCGACCGAGGCTGCGAACAAGGTATCGCCCACGAAAACAAGCTGGTCTTCTTTTGAATACAAACTGATGCCGCCGGGCGTATGTCCGGGGGTATGAAGTACCTCCAATTCTATATTGGCCTGCTCTATTTTGTCAGGCTCGTCGATAAATACATCGGCCGGTTCAGTGCTAAATGTTTGTCCTGCCAGAGCTGACAGGTTGTCCTTTGTGCCTGTGAGCATTTCGGCATCGAGTTTGTGGATATAGACCTTTATTTTGGGGAAGTTTTGGCGCAATAGAGCCACGCCGGTGACGTGGTCTATGTGGCCATGCGTTAGAACAACGGCGACAGGATTGAGCTTATGGTGTTGCAAGAAGTCAAGAAGGGCGCCTGCTTCGAGGCCCGTATCAACAATCAGACAGTCTTTTGCGGCGTCTGTTTTGCGCAAGATATAGCAATTGGTCTCAAATGAGCCCAAAATTAAACGGTCGATTTTCATTTAATTATCCAGTTAAAGAGCAGCTACGGTAACAAAAGCGGCATTTTCAGTCAAGGGTATTTAGACTTGACCGGTAGCTTTGAGTTTGCTATTGTGCTTGGGCTCTATATTAGGCCGAGCAAAAATGGAGAGATTTGTCAATGAAGGCCCTTAGGCGAGTATTTAAGTACGTCTGGCCCCAATGGCCTCGTGTCATTGTTGTCGTTATCTGCGCTATGGTGGTTGCTTTTCTTTTGTCCCTGAGTTTTATGACGATTATACCCTTGCTGAAAGTGATGATGGGCAAAGAGGGTCTTCACGGCTGGGTTGATAGAAAAACCTGCCACTGGAAATATGGTGTCGATTTTTATGTTCCGGATACGGCAGATTTTGGCGGCAGCGACAGCAGAGATATCGCATATTACCTTCTCGTAACTGATGTCAAGAAAGGCAGTTTTGGTGAAGCAGCGGGCCTGAAACCGGCAGATAAGATTATAGGTGTGGGTGATTTCCTATTTCGTGAGGAAGGCGAAAAAACACGATTTCCCACGCTGCTTGAAGAACTGGCAACAACCGACAAAAGCGAAGTTGGACTTCAGGTGAGGCAGGGCGGCAAAGAGGACATTTTAGAGCTTAAAATGAACACACCTGCGGATAAAGCTTACGTTGACAGTCTACAAATGGGGCGTACCGGCCGTATGAAATGGGCGGTCAAAATGGCGGTTGTTAAGCGTGCGCAATGGGCAATCAGTTTTCTTCCAAGAGAACAAAGCGCGGCCAACAAAACAAAGACGGTGGTCTTTATCATACTGGCGATGGGGGTGGTTACGGTAGTTCGATGTCTGGCAAAATTTTATCAGGGCTATACGGGACAAAAAGTGGTGCAGATTGGGATAAATCATCTGCGTGAGGACACGTTCGCGCACGTTATGGATATGCCGATGGCTTTTTTCGGTAACGAACGACCCAGCGATGCGGTCAGCAGGATTGTTCGCGATACGAGCGTGATGGGTAAGGCGATTAAAATAATGCTTGGCAAAGCACTTCGGGAGCCTCTCAATGCTGCTTTTATGTTAGGCTGTGCGATGCTGCTGAATTGGCAACTTACGCTTATATTTCTTTGCGCTGCGCCAGTTGTGGTGGGCCTGCTGGGTATTTTCGGCAGGAAGATGAAAAAGGCAACAGGAAAGTCTTTAGCGGCGAGTTCCCAGATGCTGGGAAAGCTGCAGGAGACAATGGCAGGTCTTAGCGTGGTAAAAGTTTATAATCAGCAGGGTTATGAGCGAAAGACTTTTAGAACGATAAACAGAAGATTGCTGAAGCAGTTGCTTAAAATCTCGAAAGTTGATGCAGCTACAATGCCGGTTCTGGAGGTGCTTGGGATGGTGGCTGGGGGAGCAGCATTGATAGTAGGTGCTCATTGGGTCACTGGTGGTCAGATGGACAGCCCTGAATTTTTTGGACTGCTGATTTTACTTGGCGCTGCCGCGGAGGCGACGCGAAAGACGAGCGATATCTGGAATAAGATACAAGAGGCAAACGCGGCTGCGGAAAGGGTGTTTGGTATTATGGATGAGCCGGTCGAGTCTGAAAAACCCGGCGCGATTGAGCTTGAACCTTTGAAATATAAAATCGAATTTATAGATGTCGTATTTACCTATCCGGGAACATACAGGCCGGTGTTAAAGGGAATCAATCTTTCGGTGCAAGCAGGACACAACGTTGCCATCGTAGGGCCCAATGGCTCAGGTAAAACGACCTTGGCAAATTTGATACCGAGGTTTTACAATCCTGACAGTGGGCGGATTTTGATAGATGGTAAAGATGTTCGGGACGCAACACTGATTAGCCTGCGAAGGCAGATCGGAATGGTTACGCAAAAATTGGTGACATTCAACGACACTATAGCGGCAAATATCGCATACGGCAAGCCTGGCGCCGCCAGAGAAGAAATAATTGCCGCAGCGAAGCGCTCGTATGCGCACGAATTTATTGACCCGCTGCCGAACGGCTATGATACAATAATCGGGGAACACGGTTCGGGTCTGAGCGGCGGGCAGCTGCAGAGAATTGTCATCGCAAGAGCTATTCTGAAAAATCCCGCTATCCTGATTTTTGATGAAGCCACAAGTCAGGTCGATGCCGACAGTGAGGCCAACATCCACAAGGCCATCGGCGAAATTATGAGGGACAGAACCACTTTTGTAATCGCGCACAGATTCAGCACGGTCATTGCGGCAGATGTGATAGTAGTGATGGATGATGGCCGAGTTATCGCGCAGGGTCAGCACGATGAGCTGATGGAAAGCTGCTCACTGTATCAAAGTTTGTACGAAACGCAGTTAGTAAAGGTATAATGAACTGCATAAGTAACCATGAACAAGTGAGACTTTTTTTCACATGCTTGCCACGATGTTGCCATTGGCTCAAGCGGCCGGTAAAACTCGGCCCTGAGTGGAGCAAGTATTTTTACTAACGTGCTTAAAATTCGTACTTTGATATGCAGAAAATCCTCCATCTTGCCGATTAAGATTTAAGTGACGTAACAAAAACCCGAATCAATCTTTCAGCATTTTACGATGTCTGGAGATGTTTTGGGACCGTGATTATGAATGAGCTTTTGCGGCAAAAAAAGGCAAACGAGCTTTTTCGAAGGTACGAGGGTAATCCGATACTGACACCGGAAGATTGGCCTTACCCGACAAATGCAGTTTTTAATCCGGCAGCAGTCAAGTTAAATGCGGAGACACTGCTGCTGGTTCGCGTCGAGGATATGCGAGGATTTTCTCATTTGACGCTTGCTCGCAGCAGCGATGGGTTCACTAACTGGGAAATTGATCCTGAACCAACTCTTGAAGCCGACCATAGTTCCCGAGAGGAAAGATGGGGTGTGGAAGACCCTCGGGTTATTTGGCTCGAGGAGCAAAACCAATTTGCGATCACGTATACTTCGTTTAGTGAAGGCGGTCCCGTGGTTTCATTAGCTATTACCAAGAACTTCAAGACTTTTGCCCGCCTTGGCGCTCTTCTGCCGCCGGAAGATAAAGACGCTTGCCTCTTTCCACGCAGGTTCAGGGGACGATTCGCATTGATTCATCGCCCGATAGTTCGGGGTGAAGCGCATATCTGGCTGAGTTTCTCACCCGATTTAAAACATTGGGGCGACCACAGGACGCTGATTAAGACAAGAACTGCCTATTGGGACTGCCATAGAGTCGGTCTGGCCTGTCAACCTATAGAGACACCGCATGGCTGGCTGGTATTCTATCACGGCGTCCGCCTGACCAGTGCCGGAGCAATATACCGTGTTGGATTGACCCTTTTGGATTTGGAAGAGCCGTGGAAAGTTTTGCGGCGAAGCGATGAATGGATTTTGGGACCTCGCGCACCTTATGAGCGCGTCGGTGACGTCAATGACGTGGTATTTCCAACGGGAGCCATTGTTCACAAAGAAACCAATCAGTTCAACCTCTATTACGGTGCCGCCGACTGCACCGTTGCTGTTGCAACAACTAACTTTAGCGACCTTCTCGATTATACTATGTCCTGTCCGACAGTTCAGGAATAATCTTTTGACTTCACTTCTGTCGTAGTCCGAATATAACCTGTAAATCCTTGACTTAAATCTTTGGGTACGTAAAATTTGGTTACTGTACAGACGGATTCAAAGGTTTACTACCTGTGTTTGTTATGAAAAATCTCGATTAGAACGCCCCAATATGACTAAAAGGAGGAAGTAATGATTAAGGAAAGCAGGCAAAGACCTGCAGCTTTTATGTTTTTATTCTTTGGCATTGTGTTTGTTGGCTGGGCAGATACAACCGGGGCCTATACTATGATGGATGATGTCGGCACTTATGAGAAGGACGGTTATAACATCACCTTCAACTGCCAAAACGGTAAGGTCAGGTTAAGCTTTCTGACTGAGACCATCGTCAGGACTCACATGGCGCCGGCTGGCAAAGAGTTTCCAAAAGATGACCTGCACTTAGATGAGAACGGCCCCTATGCGGTTGTCAGATATGACTGGCCTGGGGTGGAGTGCAAAATCTCGGAAGGCTTTGACTTTGACCTTGAAGGGTTTGTCTATACCATTCGAGCGGGTAAATTGGTGGTGAAGGTTAGAAAGCAGCCGTTCAAGCTGGCCTTTTACGACACGGAGGGAAAGCTGCTGGTGATGGAGAAGGAGGGAGTCGTTGATGCGGGGCTGTGTTATTCGGGCTCGAAGGTTTATGAAACGATGTATTTGCCTGAAGATGAGCATTTTTTTGGTTTTGGAGCGCACAATCATCCTCTTGATATGCGCGGGCAAAAAATAGTTTGTTACGCGAAGGAGCTGGAAACAAAAAAGCCGGCAGGCGGCTTTCCTGTACCTTTCTTTATGAGCAGTCGGGGGTATGGAATCTTTTTCAACAACCTTGACGATGATGTCACCTTTGAGATGGGGACAACAGAAGCTGAGTATTCATTTGAGGGGACCAGCGGCGGGATGGAAGGCTGGGATATGGATTACTATCTGATTTACGGCCCGAAGTTCGAGGATATCCTAAAGAGGTACACTGACATTGTGGGCAAGCCGATACTGCCTGAAAAGTGGTTTTTCGGTCATATCCAGCACCATTGCTGCGATTGGGTCGCTGACACCGTGATGGAGGTTGCGAGAAAGTACCGAGAAGGAGATTGGCCCTGTGACGTACTAATTATGGACCATCAGGCTCTCGGGAAGAATTTCACTTGGGATAAAGGCTACGAAAATTACCGGCAGATGTACGACTATATCACTGAAAAAGGTTTTAAGACTGCTTTTAGCTGCGCTCTGTTCGATAGTGATCTTTATGATTGGAGAACATACGACCCCACAGTGAAAGAAAACCTCGAGAAACATTGGGCCTTACACATTCCGCGGGTTCAAGATGGAATGGACTTTTGGAGACAGGACAATTCCGAAAGGTCTATGAACTACACAGGGCTAAAGACTTTTTCAAACAGTTATGAGACGCACCAGTTGTTCGGCTCGCTGTGGGCCAAGAATGTCGTTGAAGGGATGGAGAAAATGGGGCTATATGGCAGAGCTGTCATCAGCCGAGGCGGACCTATCGGGGGACATCGATATATCATTCCATGGCCGGGAGACACGCCTCACGGACTGCAATTTTTGGATATCGACCTGAACTTTATCCGTGGCGGAGGTTTGGCTGGATACTCATCGATTTCGGTGGACTTAGGTGGCTTCACGGACCGCGGCAAAGGCAAACCTCTTGAGGAGCAGAACCTTGTCCGCAGAGTGATTAACATGATTCTGTTTGTTCCGGTGTCGAAGTTTCAGGGAGCCGGTGACGCCAGTGCTAAGTTGCCTTGGCTGTATACGGCATCTGAGCAGGACTTATTTAGGTACTATCTGAAACTGCGTTATCGTTTGCACCCGTACCGCTATTCCAGCGCGATTGAGGCCCATTTAACAGGCCGACCGATTTTGGCCCCTTTGGCTTTCGACTGCCAAGACGACACGAACACCTATGATAAAGATTATCACTTTATGCTGGGGCGGCAAATCCTCGTCGCACCCGTTATGGAAAAGACAGACAAGTGGAACGTCTATCTGCCGAAGGGTAAATGGGTACACTACTGGACGGGTAAAAAATATGGGGGCGGCCAGACTGTCACGGTGAAGGCCCCCCTTTACGGAAAAGATGGTCTGCCGATGTTCGTCAAG
>Ga0114919_10003234_pt1 | contig 13157 bp, 22 predicted proteins | sample BlataG_FD_88682 | JGI IMG/M metagenome (GOLD analysis project Ga0114919, IMG submission 88682) | Deep subsurface microbial communities from Black Sea to uncover new lineages of life (NeLLi) - Black_00105 metaG | ecosystem: Environmental > Aquatic > Marine > Oceanic > Sediment | place: Atlantic... | reverse complement strand
CGCAGCGGCTCGTCGACGGCGTCGTCGGGCGCCGGGCCAAGGTGGAGCGGGCCGTCAGCGACCTCCACCGCAAGATGACAGCCCACCTCTCGCGCATCGACGCCCTCCCCAACGTCACCGCGGCCGACCGCGAGCGCCGCATGGTCGAGAACCTCCGAGGCCTCCGCGCCTTTAAGGGGGCTTAGCCAGGGCCCGCGACGATTGAGTCGACTATGAGGAATACTGAGGAGGAATAGAAATGCCCTTCTGGCAACGTGAGACCCTGCGTGACGGCGCTTCGATGGCCTTCGGCGAGACGTACGAGCTGGACCTGCCCAAGAACGGCCAGCTCGGCTCGCTCGTGCTCCAAATGTCGAGCACCGCGGTCAGCAACGCCTTGCTCATTCTCCCCAAGTGGCGCCTGATCGACTACATCAGCAAGATCGAGGTCATCGGCGACGGCTCGGAGGTCATCAAGTCCTACGATGGCGTCGAGGCCATCGCCGCCGCCTTCTATGACGACGGCCGTCTGCCCCCCGGTCTGTGGCGGACCTACGCCACGACGCCTCAGCGCCAGTGGGTCCCCATCCACTTTGGCCGCTTCCTCCAGGATGAGCTCTACGGCCTCGACCTCTCCAAGTTCAATCAGGTGACCCTCAAGATCACCAACGACGCCACCTCCAGCTTGTTCACGACCGACATCACCGTGAGCGTGTTCGGCTACTTCCTCCGCGAGGGCGGCGGTTTCGGCGCCGGCTACTTCCGCGAGGAGCTTTGGAAGTCCTGGCTCCCGGTGGCCGACGCGATCGAGTATAACGATCTCCCCGTCTCTTACCCGATCCGCCGCATCCTTCTGGAGGCCCGCCCGGCCCGCGACACGGCCGACGCCAAGAACAACTCCACCATGATCGACCTCATGCTGGAGATCGACTACACCTTCCGCTCCGGCCAGGTCCGCGTCTACCACGACAGCCTCGAGCGCCTCGGGCACCTGTCGGTCCTGGAGGGGATCGGCGAGGTGGTGACGCGGGGGTCGATTGACCGGACGGCGGGCTACGGCTTCGAGTGCGGCGTCGGGTATGGCACCTCGAACATCGGCGTCGGTACGGCTGACGCTGACGGGCGAACGAGCGTTATCGCCAACATGAGGAAGGACATTCAGGACTCCGCCCAGGAGGTGGGCTACCGTGCTGCCGAAGGCCCTCTCGCCTGGGTGGTCCGCGGCAACTCGTTCTGCGACTGCACCCCCTTGCACTACGCTCGCAAGGCCGACCTGTCGGACCTGCTGGACCCGGCCGCCCTGGACGTCGTGAAGGTTGACATCAAGTGCCGGAGCGGAAGGACCCTCACGGGCACCTCCCGCAACGCCCGTAACGGCATCATCCTGAGCCGACTGGTGAGATAGGGGGCGCCTATGCCTCCGCCTCCTAACGTTGGCAGGCGATTTAAGTGGTTTCGCCGCCGTTGTGACGAGATCGCCGTCGGCGACACCTACGACGACGTCGAGTATGTTCCCCTCCTGGAGCGGGAGTTCCTTCAGGTCGCTCGCATCGCCGTCGAGGAGGAGGGCACCGCACCCACGGAGATCCGCCTCTTTATCACCGGCCACGGCTATGATCACCCGGTAGCTGAGGAGACGTCGCCCGCGGCTGACACTCTCTACTGGGTCCGCTGGCCCACCTACCTCGTTGCCGGGGAGAAGCTGGTCGCCCGCTTCTACGGCGCCACCGCTGACGACAAGCTGGTCATGTACCTCGAGGGCTGGATTCGTGACTACCCTGTCCCTCCCCCCGAGGGGGCTCTGGGCGTTGGCGATGCTCTGGGGGAGTAATGCCCAGGTTTGGCGAGGCCCACAAGCTCCTGTCGCCGACTCACCCCGACACGGAGGCCCCCGCCGCCGGCGCTGACCCCGACGACGGCCAGGTCGCCACCTGGAGCGCCGCTCTAAAGGCGTGGATCGCCGCCGATCCCACCGGCGACGGCGTCAGCGACCACGGCCTCCTGACCGGCCTGGGCGACGACGACCACCCCCACTACGCCCTCGCCGACAAGAGCCGTCCCTCTCCCTGGGTGGCGGCCGCCGACCTGTCCGCCCGCTCCCTCCAGGACCTGGGTACTCGCCACCATCACCACCTCGAGGGCCTGGCCGACGACGATCACCCCCACTACGCCCTCGCCGACAAGTCCCGCCCTGACCCCTGGGTGGCGGCCGCTGACCTCGCCGCCCGCTCCATAGCCGACCTGGGCACTCGCACCCACTCTCTTCTTACCGGCAAAGATGCCGACGACCACCCCCAATACGCCGCCATCGCCCAGGACGAGGTCATCTCTGGCAACTGGCGTTTCAACGGCTGGAACGCCATCAACTTCGCGCCCGCCGCTGGCTCGCTGCTGAAGGTGTCCATGAACAAGGCGGGTGTTGCTGCCGGCATCAACGTCAGTGAGACCGCACCGGGCGGCGCTGGGGGCGTGACCGCCATCTACGGCTTCTTCTTCAACAACCAGCCCGCCGGTGTCACCGCTCCGAAGGTCAGCGGCCTCAACTTCGCCGCGATGACCACTGTTGGCTCCGGCACCGTCAGCGAGCTTGCTGCCTGCCGGGTGCAGGCCGGCCAGTTCGCGTCCGCTGCCACCATGACCGACATATACGCCTTCCTAGCTGACACGCTGTACAGCTTCAGCGGCAGCCCCTCTTCCGACCGCTCCCACGGGCTGCGCATTAAGAACCAGGGCCGTAGCTGGGTGGATACTGCCTTCGGCCTTCTAATCGAGCCCCAGAGTGGGGCCGGCGCCAACTACGACATGTGGATAGGCGCTGCCTACGGTGGCACCCCCAACCTCCGCATGGACTCCGGTGCCCCCGCCGCCAATCAAACCATGATGATTCTGAATTTCGGCGGTACTCTCTATCGTCTCACCCGTAACGCCGCCACCGGCGCCGTTGAGACCGCCGCTGTCTAGCCGCGTTCTGTAGGAGGCCATCCATGGGTATCGACGAGAGGAACATCGAGCAAGTCGTGAAACTTGCCCTGGCTGTCCAGCAGCGTTTTGCCGAGGTCCAGAACATGGCGAATACGCTCCAGCATCCCAGTGTCTACCGCTCCCCCCGGGGTGACCTGGAGGTGGGCCAGCTCACCGACGAAGACAAGCGGCTCCTCCTGGGGCATATCATCACTTACCTGGACCAGGCCGAGGTAGCCTCCGCTGCCATCCGCGGCCTTATCGCCGGCGGGCCGGCCCCAGAGTCACCCGCTCATGGTGAGCCTGTCGAACCATCACCCTGAGCCTGTCCCCCGCTCATCCTGAGCCTGTCGAAGGAGGACCATGCTCTTCGAGTACCCCCTGACCGTCCCCGCCGACACCCCCGAGGCCGAGCCCGAGCCCCTCGAGTGCCCGCTCGCCGCCGGCACCGTCACCCGCGTCGACGTCCAGTTCCCCGCCGGCTGCTCCGGCATGGTCCACGTCTCCATCTGGCGGAGCGACCACCAGGTCTGGCCCGTCAACCTCGATGGCGATATTGCCGGCGAGGACGCCATCGTCTCCTGGCCCGAGTCCTACGACCTCGACGACGACCCCTTCGGATTCGAGGTCCGGGGCTGGTCCCCCGGCACCACCTACGACCACGTTATCACCTTCCGATTCGCCCTCCTCTCCCTCGAGGAGGTCCAGTCCGCCCGCGGCCTAGCCGGGCTCATCCGCCGCCTGGCGAACCTGCTCCTGGGGAGGGAGTCCTAGATGGCCGACTTCCCCGACTGGACGCGCCTCTTCCAGCTCGCCGGCACCGAGATCACCATCCCCATCAACATCGAGGCCTCCGACGTCACCCTGCCCGTCTCCATCGACGCTGCCACCGTCACCCTCAACATCAAAGTTGTGGATAGCAGCATACAACTACCCGTCAGCATCCAGTCCAGCAGCGTCACCATGTACGTCAGCATCCGGTCCTCCGTCGTGACCATCGACATGAACTTCACCGACCAGTCCGTCGCCGTGTTCGACGCCGCCAAGTGGTTCGCCCACGAGGCCGCTCAGATTAGCGTATGGGGTTACGGTAACGCTCTTGATAACAGTAGTGTGCAGGTTGCCTCGCGGGCTGTCCCTGCCAACACGACCTATTTCATTACGGGTATCGGTGGGGGCGCTTGGATCAACACGGACTGTGTTGTTCGTGTCTCACTGGTGATTGCCAGTTCGGTTGTGGCCCTACTTATGGGGCGAGCCGGGGCAAACGCTACCTTTGATACCCCCATGCGAGCTACTACTGGGCAGACGGTCTATGTCTTAATTGACCAGCTATCAGGAGCAGAACGCACCTGCTACGGCTGTCAGTGGGGGTATGATGAAGTGGAAGAGGAGTGAGCTATGCCCTTGACACCCGGCCAGCGCCGCCTCTATGGTGGCGGCTACAACTACATGGCCCAGGCTCGACAGCCGGACGGCACGGTCGTTATCATGGTGACGGGCGGCCGCCAGCCCATCGGCCACCTAATGCACGTCCGCGACCTCTGGGGCGAGCACGAGGAGGTCCTCCACGAGGAGGTCCTCCCGCCGGGCCCGCCGCCCTGGATCCAGGACCGCCTCGAGCAGGCCGGAAGGGGGCCCTAGATGAACAGCAACCATCAACCGCCCGCCGACGACCGCCCCCAGCTCTCGCTCACCATCTCCCTCCCGGAGATCTACGACGCCCTCTGCCCCGACTGCCGCGAGGCCTTCCTGGCCCTGCTGGAGGCCAAGGCCCGCGGCGGGATGCTCCGCGACGGCCTCCGCCGCCAGCTCGAGGCCTCCGCCCGGCCCGAGGGCCCGGAGGATCGCCGCCGTGAGCATAGCTGACGCCGCCGCCGCCGCCGTCCTCTACTGGGCCCGCGACGACGCCATTACCATGGTGGCCATCTCCGGCGCCGAGTCCGGCTGGATCAACGACCGCCCCAGTGACACCGACGTCTGGGGGATGCCCGGCGAGCAGTCCTGGTGGCGGCCCTACTCCTGCAACCGGGTCTACTCCTGGGGCCTCTGGCAGATCTTCATGCCCGTACACAGGGCCAAGCTAGGCTCACTCACTAATTCCTCCGACCCCTGCCGCTGGCGGGACTACCTCTGCGATCCCGTCAACAACGCCCGCGTCGCTCATTGGGTCTGGACAGAGCAGGGCTTCAATGCCTGGAGCGCATACCAGCTCGATCGACACGTTCCCTTCCTCGCCGCCGCCCAGGCGGCCGTCGACGAGGCGCTGGGCCCACGGCCCCCGATCTACGTCCCTCTCCCGCCGGCCGTAGCCCCTCCCTCGCGGGCCGTATACCCCCCGCCGACGCCGGTTGCGCCCCCTCCCTCCCTCTGATCCCGCTGTGGTATAATGCGGGGCGATATGGCCCGCTGGGTCCCATTCCACGACCTCGTGGCGGGTGTCGTCACCATCGGTCTCCTGGCGGGTGTCCTGCTGCTCATCGTCCAGGGGATCGCTGTTCCTAGCTTCCTCTCCGCCGCCTTTGGGATCGCTATAGGGTGGGTTTTCCGTGGTGGCGTCCAGCTCCAGAACGAGCTCCGCCACCGGAAAGAGAGCAACGATGGTTCTTGACCCTCGCCAAATGGAGATGGCCCGGCAGATGTACGGCGGCGGCGCCGGCACCCCCCCCGAGGCGGACCCCCGCCTCCGTGCTGCCCGCCTCTCCTCCGCCGCCACCATCGCTGCTGCCAGCGGCAACTGTAAGTGCAAAGCCTGTCGCTACCTCCGCCGCCTCGTCGAGCTCACCCTGGAGGACGCCGAAAAGGAGCTGAAGCCCGATGCCCCGGGTGACAATCCTCCGGCGTGAGCAGACGGTCCTCTTCCCCGAGCCTCGCCAGGCCGTCGAGGCGGTGATGGTGACCTTCGTCTCCGATGCCTACGGCGTTCGCTCCGTCACCCTCCCCCTCGAGTCCTACCGCTCAGCCACCCTCAAGGAGCTGACCGTTGCCCCCCGCTATCGTATGCTCCCCGTCGACGCGGCGGCCGAGGCCGCCGAGAGGAAGGCCATCGAGGAGGCCCTCGAGCGGGAGGCTGCTGGTTCTCCCACTAGCTTTGACGTACCGTGAATGATGAGCTGCCCTTTGAGCCCTTCCCCTTCGACTTCGACTTCATCGACTCCTTCCCCCTAGACGATTTCACCCTCACCAACGACCCCGGCTTCCCCCGCTTCTGGGAGAACATCGACGACATCATCGGGGGCCCCCTGGACCTCCTCGGCAAAATCGGGGAGATGTTCAAGGACCTCTGGGATAGTGCCTGGAGGGGGCTCGGCGGCGCCGTCCGCTGGGTATACGAGAAGCTCGACGACACCCTCGACTGGCTCTGGCGCCAGCTTATCCACGTCCGGGAGAGCATCTTTCAGTGGGGCGACTGGTGGTTTAACTGGATGTGGTCCCGGGCGGACTGGGCTGCTCGTGGCATCTACGGCGGCGTCAGAGGCGCCTTCGACTGGCTCCACGGCAAGGTGGCCTGGTGGGGCGGCGCCGTCCGCGACTGGGTCGAGGACTGGGCGGGGTGGTTGTGGGACACGGCGAGCTGGGGCGCTCGTGGCATCTACGGCGGCGTCAGGGGCGCCTTCGACTGGCTCCACGGCAAGGTGGCCTGGTGGGGCGGCGCCGTCCGCGACTGGGTCGAGGACTGGGCCGAGTGGCTCTGGAGCACGGCGAGCTGGGGCGCTAAAGGCATCTACGGCGGCGTCAGAGGTGCCTTCGACTGGCTCCACGGCAAGGTGGCCTGGTGGGGTGGCGCCCTCCGCGACTGGGTCCAGGACTGGGCCGAGTGGACCTGGAGCACGGCGAGCAGCGCCTACTTTGGCATCACCGGCGGGGTCGTCGGCGGCCTCATCTGGGTCCGTGATCAAGTCCTGCCGGCCGTCGCCGGCGCCGCCGAGAACATCGTCGGCGGCATCACCGGCGGCTTCGAGAAGCTCGGCGACATTCTCATGGGCCCGTTCGAGTTCCTCGCCGACAAGATTCTGGACGCCATCAAATGGCCCTTTGAGACCGCCTTCGCGCCGATGGTCGACACCGTCGCCCACAAGCTCGACATCCCCGGTAAGTTCGCCCGCGGCGAGTACGGCAGCATCCAGGAGTTCACCGACGACGTCATGGATCCCCCGGTTCTTGACAACATCACGAAGGTGATGGGGTTCTTCGTCGGGGGGATCTTCTCGTTGCTATTTGGCCTGTTCCCGGGCATGCGGCCCCTCAGTGATAGGCTCGTCCAGAAGGCCAACATGGACTTCCCAGTACGGCTCCTGCTCGAGGGCACTGTCCTCGACGCCCAGCTCAGGGAGATCCCCGTCAGCCACGGCTACGACGAGCACCTCGAGCGCTGGGGCTACACCGACGTCGATATCGCCGCCCTCCGTGCCCTCCGTCAGCAGATCCCCGGCTCCGGTGACCTTGTCCGGTTCGCCGTCCGTGAGGCCTTCGACCGCACCAAGGCCGAGAACCTGGGCTTCATTACGCCCCTCCCCGGCGACTTCGCTCTCTGGATGGCTCGCCAGGGGTTCGGCGAGGAATGGTCCGAGCGCTACTGGTGGGCCCACTGGGACCTCCCCAGCGTGACGCAGGGCTTTGAGATGCTCCACCGCGGCGTCATCGAGGAGACCGACCTCGAGGGCCTCCTCATCGCCCTGGACATACCGCCCAAGTGGATCCCCCGCCTGCTCGACGTCTCCTACTCCCCGATCACCCGCGTCGACCTCAGGAGGCTCTACCAGAAGGGTTTCATTGACGAGGACAGGCTCGAACGGGGCTACCGTGACATCGGCTATAACGCCGAGAACGCCCGGGCCCTGACCGACTGGACCAAGGAGGCCTATCCCCGTGGTGGTGAAGGGCCGCCGGAGGACCTCCGTGCTCTGACCCTGTCCGTTATCAAGCAAGCCTACGTCCGGCGCATCATCGAGCGGGGAGAGGCCCTGGACAGGTTGTTGGACCTCGAATACTCCGAGGAGGACGCCGAGCTCACCATTTCGATCTGGGACTTCGACCTGGAGTGGAATCCCTCCCTCCGCTTCGAGGTCCCCTTTAAGGACCTCTCCCGGTCGGTGGTCACCGACGCCTATCGCCGCGGCGTCTTTGACTTCAACCGGGCCGCCGTCGAGCTGGTGGAGGCCGGCTATACCCAGGACGACGCCGAGCTCCTCCTCCAGCTCGAGGACCTCAAGCTCCAGCAGGAGCTCACCGATATGGAGATCGACCTCGTCCTCCAGGAGGCCAAGGCTCAGGACATTACCCTGGCGGAGGCTGAGACCCGGTTGCTTGGCCTGGGCCTTGAGCCGGCCCGAGTCACGTTCCTCACCCGGCGGGAGGAGCTCCGCCGGATGACCAAAACCCGCACCCTTACGGTGAGTCAGATATCGAGAGCGTTCGGCGCCGGCATCTTTACACAGGACGTGTTCCTCGAGAAGGTGGTGGCTCTCGGCTATACAGAGGATGACGCCGCGGTCCTGCTGGGGCTGGAGGGGCCGGTGGAGCAGGCGAAGCGTCAGCTCTCCCGGAGCGAGGTCGAGCGGCTCTTGCGCCGGCAGGAGATCACCCCCGACGACGCCCTGGGCCGGCTGACTGCGATGGGCTATCTCCCGGAGGACGCCGAGCTCATCGTCGGCTCCGTCGAGCGCCAGCTCGAGCGTGGCCTCGTCGAGCGCCTCCTGGAGCAGGCGCTCTTGACCCGCGCGGAGGCCCTCGACCGGCTGGTCAAGGTCGGTTTCAGCTCCGCCGACGCCGAGCTCATCGTACGCAGCCGCGAGCAGAAGATGGCCGAGGAGGCCGCCGAGCCGGAGCCGGAGGAGACGCCTTCGCGCGAGCTCTCGCGGACCCTTGTGGAGAAATTCCTGCGGGAGGGGCTCCTCGACCGCGAGCAGGCTCTCGACCGATTGGTCAGGGCGGGCTTTACACGTGGGGACGCTGAGCTTATCATACTGAGTGTGGAGCGAAAGCTAGCGGAGGAGGCGTTGGAGACGTAATGACAGCAGCGGACGAGCGCCGAGCCCTTGACAAGGCCGTGACGTCCTGGCGGCGGGTCGTAGCCGGCCAGCGCCAGAGCATCCGTCGGCCCCAGCAGGCCCTACCGGCCGCCAGACGGGAGGAGGAGACCCCCGGTGAAGCCCCGCCGAGTCCTGAGTGAGCTCAGGGCCTTTCGTAGCGTCATCGACAAATACACCGGCCGCCGCCTTATCATGCAACCCCTGAGGCCCATCTTCCGCCTCGCGCCTAGCCCAGCGTTTGCTCTCTTGCGGGTCCTGGGACTGTGAAGGGGGTATTGAAATGCGGAACTTCTTTATGGGGCTGGCGCTCGGCCTCCTGGGAGCGGTACTGTGGATCGTCGCCAGCGTCGTGGCGGCCTTTGCTACAGTTGGGGATGACGAGCCCGACCTGTTTGCCGATCCAGTATCCGGGTCTCTGGTGGTGATCGGCTTCCTTGTGATGTTCCTCGGGCCTTTCCTGTTTTGGCTGGTGCTACCTGTGGGCGGCTGGTTGCGGAGACGCTTTCGGCCGTCTTAAGCGAGAGGAGGACAAATGACCACTGAGCAGCAAGAGAAAGCCGGGCCCGTCACCGTCCAGATCGGCGTTTGCTCCGTCTGCCATGCCCTGTTCATGCTTTCCGGCGAGCGGTTGACGTCCCCCTGCCACGGCGCGGATCCCCTCGCGGTCCTCGCCACCTTGACGCTTGACGCCGACTCCAAGATTACGGGACATTGGGGCGCCGGCGCCCACGTCATCCTGCCCGAGGCCGAGGAGGAGCCGGAGCCGGCCGCGGCTCCTCTCGAGGAGCCCCCCGCCGAGGAGGCCCCGGGGTCCATTCTGCAGGAGGAGCTGGAGGCCCTCGAGCCCCTGCTCGAGGAGATTTGGCAATACTTGGCTGACTCTGATCTGAGCGGCGATTTCGTCGCCACGCGGCTTCAGAGCATGGGCGCCGAGCCCGAGGCCGCGAGCGTCGCCATCGGCCGCCTCGCGGCCGTGCGTGAGCTGGTCCAGTCGCTCGCGCCCCCGCGAGAGGCCGCACCCGTCGCACCCGCACCACCCGAGGCCGAAGATTCGCCCGAAAATACCTGACCTTCCCCCTTGACAACGGCCGCCGGCGGCGTAAGATCATACACGCCGATTAACTACCGGCGATCCTGGGGCCGGTCTGGGGTGCCCAGGACACCGCCGGACCGGCCCTCGGCATATGATCGCCAGGATTACACCGCGCCAGATGCGCGGCTCTACATAAGAATTACAGTGCGTTGACATAAGGACTATAATCGGGCAGGGGATATGGCTCTTCCGGCTAACGAGATAGCCCCGACCTGGCTACAGGACGTCCGAGAGCTCGCCTACGTCCACCGCTTCATTTCCCCCGCCATGATCCAACGGCGTCTCCGCATCCCCCGCACAGCCGGCGAGGCCCTCCTTGCTTCCCTCGAGCGGGAGGGCCTCGTCGGTCCGCGGACGCCGGGCAGCAGTAGGGAGGTCCTGCGCCATGGCTGACTACTACAAGTTGGTCCTACATTATCCCGATGGCCGGGAGGTCAAAACTGTGCATAAGGGCATGGATCTCCGCCCCGCCATCGCCCACCGATTCAGCGCCCTAGGAATCCGCGCGGAGATAGGCGATCGCCTGGCGGAAGAGGCTCAAAGGTATTGGGAGGCGCTGAACAAGCAGTTGTTCGCGGCAACGGCGCTCGGATGGAACCCCCAAATGCGCGAGGAAGAGGGGGACGATGCCGGAGACGATTGACAAGGCCGTCTGGCTCGAGGATATGAAACGGGTCACGGACGTCGTCGAGCTCCTGGAGCGGACTTACACCACGAACGCCTGGACCGGGGGCATGGTCTTTCAGGACGTGGGCGGCGGCTTCCTCCTGGTCGCCTGCTTTGACGCGGCCATGTACCCGGGCGAGGAGGTAGCGTGGGAGGCCCTGTTCCCGGCGCGGGACTTGCGGGTGCTCACGCTCGAGCAGGCCCTCGCAGACGGGCACCGCGTCCGCCCCTGGCTGGCGGGCGACGTGGCGCTCATGCTGCGGGGGCTCAAGCTCCTGCCCACGTAGGAGGCCATCATGCCCGACGACCCTCTGATAGCGGCGCTCCACCTCCACCAGCTCCTCACCCCGGCCGACCTAAAGGCCGCCATCCGCTACCGTCAGGCTCAGGTCGATGAACTGGTAAGCCAGATTGGCTATTTGGCACTCTTGCTAAAGACATACAACGCCGCCCTGGACATCCGCGCCGAGAGGGATCCCCCCATTGAAACGCCTGAACGTACTTATCACTAACTGGCGGGCCACCGGCGGCGTCCCGTGGGTGGCCGCGGTTGCCAGGACCCTCGATGCCGCCGTCTGGATCAAGGCCTACGACGGCGGCCGCTGGCTCGACCTGGGTGCCCCCTTCGCTCAGATCGCCCACGAGCTCCAGGAGGCCGGCGTCGACGTCGGCGCCTGGGGCTTTCACTACGGGGGCGCCCCGGAAGCCGACCGCCTCCTGGAGTGCTACAGCTACCGACACGGGATCCAGGGCTATGAGGGACCCCGTGCCGGCCTGCTCATCGACGCCGAGATCCACTTTGAGAGCGAGTTCGGCCACCATTGGGCTAAGATCCAGGTCGACCGCATCAACGCTGCGGGCCTGAACGTCCCGGTCTACTACACCTCTTTCGCCTTCCCTGAGCTTCACGGAGCCTTCCCCTACGCCGAGTTCAACCGCCTATCTGGGGGCCACGTCCCCCAGGTCTATTTCAATCACCACGGCTGGCCCGACGCGTTCGGGAGCGTCAATCGCTGCGTGGGCCAGCACGGCGCCCGCGGGCTCAAGCTCGCCGGCGCCATGCTCCCGGTGTACGACGCCGGCAGCGAGCAGGGATGGCGTACCACGCGCGAGGAGCTCGAGCAAGCCCTCCTGTCCGTGCGTATGTGGAACCTGTCGAGCGCGTGGACCTGGAGCTGGGAATATCACTCCTGGGCCGACTGGGCGCTGCTCTGGCGCCACTTACCCCTGCTCAGGAGCCTTACATAGCAATGAGCCGCTCACAGCAAGTTTGTCCGGAGGGAGGAGCCCGTGGGGTTTAGTGAGCAGCGATGCTCGGCCGGGGCCAAGGAATCCCACGGGCTCCCTTTGCACCTCCGATGTAAGGATGACGCGCCGTAGGATGGGGCAAGTGGAGGGAAGGGATCCTGCCTACGGCCGGCGCTGGGCACCATCGCAGGACCGACAGCGAGCCTCTCTAGGAAGGCCCTAGTCTCCTCTCGCACCTGCGCTACACCTCTCAGCGCTGCATAGGGCCTCGCAGGGGGCGCCTGGCGTGGGTGGGGAGCGGGAGAGGCCCGGGAGGTCGTGCGCGTTGCCAGGGGCCACCAGTGGAGCGAAAGTCGCATATTTGCGCGCGCGGCGACGTGAAAAGCGAGCTGACAGGAGTGATCAATGGCCCTGCTAGAAGCACCGATCGAGCTGCTGGACCTGGCGGACGGCGAGAGTGTCGAGCTGTCCGTCCTCCGAGTCCTCAAGGGGGAGGTCCGAATCGAGACGCGCCTCGAGCCGGAGGGAAAGGTGGTCCCGACCTGGAGGGTGTGGGTGCCCCCGGGGGACAAACCGCTGGGCGCCCCCTACTGGGACATAACCTCCCGGACCCTCCAGGCCCGGCTCGAGCCCGTCCTCGAGCAGCTCGTCGCCTCCGGCCGGCGGATCAAGATCACCAAATACGGCGTCGCCCCTACCGCCCGCCATCAAGTCGACTTCCTCTGAGGCGGGGGGCCACCCGGGAGGGCACTAACGTTGCCCGCTAACGTACGCCACTAATGCACGGTGAAGGAGGCCTCCGGTCATGCCCCTAGATCCGCAGTTCGCCGAGAGTGTGAAGCCCCACCGCGGCTGTCCAACGGGGCGCTGGCGGGGGAGGGACGATCGCCTCGTGGGCAAGATGGTCCGGCTCTACCGGGCCGACCCGGGCACGCTGCGATGGGTCCCCGTCGGCTCCATGTGCCTCGACTGTGGCGCGGTCGAGATCTACGATCGGCGGCGCCGTCAGGGCCCCTAGAAGCCCCCTCCGCGGTAGCCCCCTGCCCGATCCCCCGCCCCCACCATCTCGACGCCCCGTCACGGCCGCCCTGGCTGGCCTGGGCTACCCTGCCGCGGCCGTCTGGGGTCCTGCCAGCCACCCGCCGCCCCCCGCCGTCGTTACCCTCTCTCTTGCTTTT
>Ga0114919_10003233_pt1 | contig 13157 bp, 4 predicted proteins | sample BlataG_FD_88682 | JGI IMG/M metagenome (GOLD analysis project Ga0114919, IMG submission 88682) | Deep subsurface microbial communities from Black Sea to uncover new lineages of life (NeLLi) - Black_00105 metaG | ecosystem: Environmental > Aquatic > Marine > Oceanic > Sediment | place: Atlantic... | reverse complement strand
TACATTGCCACTGCACTACTTGGAAGTTGTGCCTAACCTAACCACTCTAGGACCCGAATACGTCATAGGTACACACTTCGACGTTGAAATATGGATCAGGAACTGCAACCAATGGTGGTACCAGATTGGCGCAGAATTCCGCCTAAGCTTCGATCCAGAATGGATCCAACCTGTGGGCGTTGCAGTAGAAGGCCCGTTCTTTGAGACCTTTGTAAACTACACCGCTGGAGAACAAGGAACTTTCTTCATAAGCTTCGAAGAATTTGACAGTATATGGGGACCACACATAATTGCAGGCATGATAATCCTGCCTGACACATATGGTCAATGGCATGAGCCCTTCCCAGATGGAGACGGAGTCATCGCCACAATCACCTTCGAAGTAATGAAGCAGATCTACCCAGAAACCCACTACACTGACTTAGATTTACTCGACGTCAAAACCCTAGACATGTACGGCGCGTATCTACCTATAGGTAATTCAATAAACGGCTCAGTATGCATCACGGGTGAAGGACTACCCGAACGCATCATCGACCTATACACATGCTCATATCCAGACTCATTCAACGGACGAGGCCCAAACAATCCTAGCGACATGTTCTGGCCACAGAAGGAAGTCTGTCTCTGTGCCGAAGTCACTTACAATACCTGGCCGGTGCAGTCAAAACTAGTTGACTTCGTAGTATATGATCCACAAATGAACCTCTGGACTGTACTCCAAGCGGAAACTGGCGAATACGGTGTAGCCTGCACAAGCTTCAGAATACCCTGGCCATGCGAAAACCCTGAAGAACTCATTGGAACATGGACTATAATCGCCGACGTTGACGTTGCTTGCGAAGTAATCACGGACACAATGCAATTCCACTTCGACTACCTAGTAAACATAATAAGCGTGGAAACCGACAAATGGCAATACGCACACTGTGAAGATGTGGAAATAACCGTCACAATCAACAGCCACTCACAGCAAGATCGCCATGTAGTAATATGGGTAACCCTCATGGACGAACTACTTGTCCCATTTGGGCTTGCCCGCATCGACATAGACATTGGAGGCGCCGTATTCTGCACAGCTAAGGAATACAGCGACACGGTTTCCATCCACGTCCTGAAATGGGCCTTTGCAGGAGAAGCAACGATAATTGTCAACTCTCGCTTCTACTGGGGAGGCGAATGGACGGCAGCAGGTCCAGAAGCCACCGCAAACATCTTCATACTGCCAGTTTAGCCTGAAACAATTCAATCCTCTCTCCCCTTTTTTTTCCGAAAAAAAGAAAAAATAGTTGTAGCTTCTAACGGAATCCTTGGCTCCGCGTGGGCAATCTATAGTTTACAAAGCTATACCCATCATCCAAGAACGTATCGTCTATCGAAGATACATTTATTAACAATCGTCTTCCTCATATTTTACTAGATGAGAGAAGGAGAGAAAGGTAGAGTATGAACAAAACCATGAGAAAGATAGCTATTTGTACGCTTTTTTTACTCGTAACTGTTGCTGTTTCACAAATCATACGCAGTGAAACCTTAGCCTTCTCTCCGATACTGAAAATCAACCTCACAACAAGCAAACCTGTCTACGATCTAGGAGAATATGTCTTTATCACTGGGGAACTGATGATAAACCGGTCTGGTAGCTACGAACCGGTTTCCGACGGTTTAGTAGCTATACAAGTGAACGACCCGAACAGCAACCTATTTGCCATACGAACTCGACCAACAGGAAGCAACGACGGTCACTTGTCAATGGAAATCCTCGACGTAACTCCTTGCGGTGCAGGTTTCAATCCTAAATATAGCTTCCAAAGAGGAGAATACGTCGGTTTCAATGTGACGGTTAGAAACAACGATCTTAACGAACACTATGGCATCATAACCGTTTGCAGTTGCTATGAGGATGAAACGCCGTTTGCGACCAAAAAAATGTGGAACGGCACTGTCCAAGGAGGAAAAACACGAAGCATAGCAGTGTACCCTGTTATGCAAATACCTGAGAACGCTCCTCTGGTCGACGCAACAGCCTACGTAAGTCTCCTCACCGAATTTCCAGAAAACGGTGGATTCGCCTACTGCCCTGAAAAGACAGCCCCCTTCACCATAACAAGCAGAGGAGGAAGCGCATCATCCTCTAATACTCCCCCCTCCTATCCCACATCTACTGAAGGAACGTTCGATCTAACCTTCCAAATCTCTGGTTACGGAGGAGTGCTAGGCGACTACACCACGTACGCATGTTCCTTGTATGAAATGTGGCTAGCCATGAACCAAACAACCTTCGAAACCATACTGATAGGCGATTTGAACAATGACAAGGTTGTGGACATCTCAGACATCTCTTTCGTAGCGAGACACTTCGGAACCTTGGCTGGAGACCCAGACTTCGACCCACTCGCAGACATAGCGCCGTATCCATACGGAGACGGTGTCGTGGACATTTCAGACATCGCTTTCGTAGCCAGACGCTTCGGAAAATACGGCACATAAGCAAAAAGATTTCCGATTAAAAATCATCTATGCTCGCGCGTACAAGACTAACTTCTAAACAGCCTAGCATGTGCGATGAGGAAAAACCTATATTGCACCTGTCTTAGGTCATTTAAACAAGAAGTAGGGCGTGTGGCAGGGATGTTTAATGAGACCAGAAGTAGCTAAGAAATCAATGTCAATGTCGCTGGCCGGCATACTTGCAATCTCCTTCTGCACAATTTCAGTATCAACATATTTTGAAGACATCATCGTTGCCGTTTATGGTACATATCCAACCCTAGACGGCTTAATTGACGATGGTGAGTGGCATGACGCTAGCACTGTTATTGTTCCAGTCACTAACGACGTAAATTGCACGGTTTATGCCAAGCAGGATGGTGCCAACCTTTATGTTGGGTTCAACATACCGGACGTTACGTATAACAACAGTGACTCTTGTGTTATTATCTTTGATGTCGACCATGATGGGAGCACATCCTTACAGACAGACGACACGTGGCTTCGTGTTTCTCGAAATGATGTCAAAGAAGAATACAATGTAACTGCAGGCGGGTGGTATCCCACCACGGCCTCCGGATGGATTGCCAAGGCTAGTTCTACATCAAGTGCATGGCAGTCAGAATATAACATCACCTACTCGAAGTTGGATATTACTGCTGACACAAATAAGACGCTTGGAGTTATGTTCGTGATTGTTGACAAGGATGCAGAAATGGGATGGTATGTGTGGCCTTCCGATGCTTCAATTACAAGTCCAGCCACCTGGGGTGATATGACTTCCAACGGATACGACTGGGTTCCAGAGTTCTCCACATGGACATCAATGCTTCTTTTACTTACTGTGCTTACAGTTGTCATAGCCATCTATAAACGAAGACTAATGAAAACGTCACTTCACTATAACTAGACACTCTCTGTCCCCTTATTTTCGAATATTCCTTCTATGCGTTTCATAACAAATTCAAATAGATACATGGAATGAACTACTTCTTTTGATATGTGGACAGTTTTCATAATTTTGAAATACCGCATAACTCACTCTTTAGAGTGAGTGAAATGGAATCAAAGACGATTATAAGAACATGTTTAGCGTTGTTTCTGTTGAGCATATTCACATTGAAGGTTGTTGTTCAATCAGCTGGGGCAGAGTCTAGAACATGGACTGTGGATGATGATGGCCCAGCAGACTTCCACATAATACAAGAGGCTATAAACTCAGCAAACCCAGGAGACACAATATATGTGAAAAACGGAACATACCATGAACACCTTGTTGTAAACAAGCCTCTAACTCTTATCGGAGAACATAAGAAAAGCACCATTGTCGATGGAAGTGGAACAGGAACTGTTATCAAGATAACTGCAAGTAACGTTACCATTGATAGGTTCACTATACAAAACAGTGGATCTCAGCCGGGTACCTCATACGCAGGCATTAAGATTTCAGGACGCATGCATGCAAACCTTACTGGCAACCATGTAACAAGAAATAAGATCGGCATCTTTGTGGCTTCACAAAAAAGCATAATTGCAGAAAATAATGTCACAAACAATGGACAGGGCATAGCGCTATATGATTCCTCCGAAGTAACAGTGAAAGCAAACAATGTCACTGCAAACACGGTGGGTATTTCATTAGCCCTTTCCTTTAACAACATGATTGTGGATAATAGTGTTACGAATAGTTCCTCCGGGGGACATGGCATAACCCTGTCATCAAATTCATTCAACAACACGATTTTCAGTAACGATCTTATAAGCAATTACCATGGTATATGGTTATCAAGTTCGTCTAACAACCTGATTTTGGAAAATACCATAGCAAATAATAAACTACTGGGCGTCGAACTAGCCATTTCTTCAAACAATACCTTTTACCACAACGACTTCGTCAACAATCCAACGCCCGTTCGCATTGATAGTAAATCAATAGGCATTTGGGATGATGGTTATCCTTCTGGCGGAAACTACTGGGACGACTACACCGATGTTGATGAGAAGAGTGGTCCTAATCAAGACCGGCCCGGTAGCGACGGGATATGGGACAATCCGTACGTTATAAATGAGAACAATCGAGACGGATATCCATCCGTGAAACACTATGGCGAGATTCCTGATATAATACCTAATGGAACAAGCCTAACTGCTAATGCCGGCCCAGATCAAACTGTCAAAGTGAGAACACCTGTCTATTTTGATGCAAGCGGATCCGCTGGCAATATTGTTAGCTATGAATGGAATTTTGGAGATGGAACAATGGGAACAGGTCGAATAAGTAGTCATACCTACACTGAACTTGGAACCTATACGGTAGCTTTAACTGTCAAAGATGCAGCTGGAAACTTTGGTGGAGATCTAGTAACCGTAACAGTTGTTCCAGTTGATTCTCTTCCTTCTTGGGTCGATGTAACGTCTGTGGTGTTAGCGATAGCTGTTGTAGCTGCGTTATTTTGGAAACTTAAGGTCTCGAAAAAGACCAAAAAGAAGAGACTAAGAAAGATGCGCCCGAGCAAGCATCATTAGTTCCTAAACAATTTTTCACTAACGTTTAGAGCGTCCATGTTTTTCCGAAGTTTTCGGCAATTAACGCTAGGCTTCTTATGTAGATCTTATTGTCTTTGTTTATGCTTTCCTGATTTGATGCATGCATTCACAAAAATAGATATTTTTTCTATTGCCTATTTTTGATTTTTGTCATTGTCATGTGATATGGTTATTCTCGTGTGCGTCGAGGGATATTTCGTTAGGGGTTATATTTCACATGTAGGAGTATGCGTTTAAAGTCTGCTTCGTTTAGGAATTGATAGGAAAGAGCTGCTGAACAGATAAATAAGGCAATAACGTAATGATATTAATGCTGAAAGAGAAGGGAGAAGAGAAGTTTGCATAAGAGAAGGAAAGGGTTCTTTCTCTTTTTTCTGGTAGGACTACTTTTACTAAGCTTAGCAGCAAGCTCTTTGCCGGCTTATGCTAGTCCCGCAGGCGAGTATGATTATGTTGATAACAATATAAGCGACGTTGACGCAAGCGCTGACAAGGGTACGCATTCAAACTTTACAGCACAACAATACGGTCCAGATAGCACTTTTGACACGTTGACGGAAGAGAATACAGGCGGTGTTGCATCGTGGTGGTTCAACGACTCGGACAGCGAAATAAGTTTTAGCAACACTGCATATGAGCAAAAACATACTCTTTCTTTTACGGCTCCAGTTCAGGGAGATTATCTTATTATTGTTAGTTTTTCTGCAACCTCTTCCTCCACTTCATATAGCATAGGATTTCGTGCTCAATTAGATGATTCCATGACTTTTATGGAAGGTATAGTTGAACCATCCGATTCTAACAAAGACCTAGAATATAGAACTCAAGGCAGTTTTTATTTAGCACAATCACTTTCTAATGGCAGTCATCATGTAGATATTGACGCGTATATAGAATCCAGCAGTTATACAGCGTATATGAGATATACGCACATTACAGTACTTCGACTTGACGATTGGTTACCAACAAGCGGAACGTATGCGTATGCTTCTACAGATACTGTGCTAGATTTACCAGGTCAGGAAGCAGGATGGATTGAGTCTCAATCAATCACATTCACTCCTGACCAAGCGGGAGACTATCTAATTCTAGCAAGTCTAGAAGTATATTCTGGTACGGGCAGGGATTCCTTATCGGCGAGAATAAACTACAATAGTGGAAGTGAATATATCCCTCTGGAAAATACCGAGGAGAATTATGAGAATTGGGTTACTTATGAATCTAAAGATACTACCGATTGGCATGCGTGGCTTTGGGGTGGAATCATCAGTTTATCTGCAAGTGAAACGACGATAAAACTCGAAGCGTGTAGAACTGGAGGAATTGACCCAAATGCTGATGTAAGGAGAAGAAGAATCATCGCTCTTAGGCTTGCCGCGATGGATTCAAACGTACAATCTACTGAAGATACGTCTGTTGCTTCTACAACCTCGCAATGGACTGATAAATCTACGCTTACGTTTACACCTTCGTCTCAGGAAGACTATTTGATATTTGCTGGTATGGTTGTTAAACCTGATTCAACTTCTTATCCTGGACACGCCCAAATAAATCATATTTCAGGAACAAATCCTGAAGTGATGAGCCTAGGAAATGTGGACTCAAAAGACTCATCAAATCCAGCTGATTCTATTCCGTTCTTTACTGTCGAAATAAAACAACTAGGTGCAACCAGCCAGACTTTTAAAACACAGTATGGTTACGCGGGTATCTCTGGAACAACGTATGGGAAAGGAAGTTTTATTATCGCTATTAGAAAACCAATCAGCGCTAACTATGAACTTGATTTAGAAGTGCAGTGGACAAATGCTACATATACACAGACATATGAAGAACTTTGCATATACGGAGGAACGATGGGCTCAGAAGACATTCGGATAGATGTTTGGACTGGTTCCACATGGCAGAACCTTTTCACCGACTTAACAAGTGGGTGGAACAACATTTCGGTCACAGATTATTTAGTTGATTCAATCTTTACAATAAGATTTAAAGGAGGAACAGAAACAGACGACACCTCTCAAGACACTTGGCAAATCGATTGTACACTTCTACATACGTGGGGAGTACCACCAGTAGCTGATTTTTCATTCTCACCTGAGTATCCATATCAAGGCGAAACCGTAATCTTCAATGCTTCAGACAGCTACGACCCCGACGGTTCTATTGTGAGTTACTTTTGGGATTTTGGGGACGGAGCAAACGCCACAGGTGAGATCACAACCCACATCTACGCCGACGACGGAAACTACACCGTAACACTCACTGTGACCGATAACGACGAGTTATCCGATATCACTTCTGCGGATGTCACTGTGCTTAATAACCCTCCAGTTGCCACATTTACCGAGTCTGCAGAAACAGTCTACACCGGTGAGGTCATCACATTTAACGCTAGTGATAGCTATGACCCGGATGGCTCGATAGTGAGTTACTTCTGGGACTTTGGCGACGGAACAAATACCACTGGTGTGATTGTAAACCACTCATATGTTGATGACGGCAACTATGCAGTGACATTGACCGTCACTGACAACGACGGTGCAACTGCATCCACCAGCGCCACTAAGACGGTTTTGAATAGGCCTCCTGTTGCTACATTCACTGAGTCTGCAACAACAGTGTTTACTGGTGAGGTCATTTACTTTGATGCGTCTTCAAGCAATGACTCCGATGGTGCCATTGTTAGTTATTTCTGGGACTTTGGAGACGGAGCAAACGCTACTGGCGTTGTGGTTGATCATGCTTATGCTGACGACGGAACTTATACGGTAACTTTGACGGTTACAGATGATGACGGAGCTACAGATGTTGCCACCGCAACCAAGACCGTGCTGAATAGGCTTCCTGTTGCGTCGTTTACGGAATCTGCGGAGACAGTCTACACTAATGAGGTTATATCGTTTAACGCTAGCACTAGTTACGACTCTGATGGCTCGATTGTTAGTTATTTCTGGGACTTTGGAGACGGAACAAACGCTACTGGCGTGACCACTGACCATTCTTACTCTCTGGAGGGAAATTATACAGTCACCCTCACAGTTACAGACGATGATGGAGCAACCAACTCGACCAGTTCCAGTAAGACAGTTCTTAACAGACCACCCGTTGCCTCCTTTACCGAATCCGCAGAAACAGTCTACACCAATGAAACTATCAACTTCAACGCTACCGGAAGTTACGATCTGGATGGCGCCATCGTCAGTTATTTTTGGGACTTTGGTGACGGAACAAATGCCACCGGAGTTACTGTTGACCACTCATACATAGACGATGGCAATTACACAGTTACCCTTACTGTGACGGATGATGATGGTGCTACTGATAGCGCTACGGCGTCCAAGGCCGTGTTAAATCGTCCACCCGTTGCCGCCTTCATTGAATCAGCTGAGACCGTTTACACAAACGAGACCATCACGTTTAACGCCTCTGATAGTTATGACCCCGATGGAGTTATTGTTAGTTACTTCTGGAACTTTGGCGATGGCACCAACACCACCGGTGTGGTGGTGGATCACGCATATGCTGATAACGGTAACTACACAGTCACTCTAACGGTAACGGACGATGATGAGGCAACCGACACTGCCACAGCGACTAAAACGGTGTTAAACCGGTCACCGCTAGCATCGTTTACCGAATCTGCGGAAACCGTGTATACTGATGAAACCATTTATTTTGACGCTTCTAGTAGCTCAGATCCCGATGGCACAATTGTGAGCTACTTTTGGGATTTTGGTGATGGGACAAACGCCACAGGCGTAGTTGTTGATCACTCATATGTGGATGATGGTAACTACACAGTAACCCTAACCGTGACGGATGATGATGGCGCAACAGACAGCGCCACCGCAACAAAAAACGTGTTAAATCGGCTACCTGTCGCTGCGTTCACCGAATCGGTGGAAATAGTCTACATCAATGAAACTATCTATTTTAACGCCTCAGATAGCTACGATCCCGACGGTTCAATTGTCAGTTATTGGTGGGACTTTGGTGATGGTACCAATGCCACTGGCGTGACAACTGAGCATTCCTACCCTCTGGAGGGAAATTACACAGTCACCCTCACAGTTACTGACAACGATGGGGCAACCAACTCGACCAGTGCCAGTAAGACGGTTCTGAACAGTCCACCCGTGGCCTCATTCACCGAATCAGCAGAAACAGTATACACAGGAGAAAACATATCATTCAACGCAAGTGACAGCTACGACTCAGATGGCTACATTGTGAGTTACTTCTGGGACTTCGGCGACGGAACAAACGCTATAGGCGTCACCACGGATCACGCCTATGCTAATGATGGAAACTACACGGTCACTTTGACGGTTACGGATGACGATGACGCAACCGACACTGCAACCTCTACTAAGACCATCCTGAATAGGCCTCCAGTAGCATCGTTTACCGAGTCCGTGGAAACAGTCTACACCGGCGAAACTATCGCGTTCAACGCTAGCGCCAGTTACGACCCAGATGGCACAATAGTTAGCTACTTCTGGGATTTCGGCGACGGAACAAACACCACAGGCGAGATTGTTGAACACTCATATGTGGATGACGGTGTCTATAACGTAACGCTGATGGTTACGGATGACGATGATGCAACTGACACGGCCACGTCAACCAAAACGGTCCTGAACAGGCCCCCTGTGGCGTCATTTAGCGAGTCTGCAGAAACCGTGCTCACAGGAGAGGTCATCTACTTTAACGCGTCTGCGAGCTACGACCCAGATGGCTCAATAGTTAGTTACTTCTGGGACTTCGGTGATGGAACAAACGCCACAGGTGTCATTATTGACCACTCATATGTAGATGATGGAAACTACACAGTAACACTAACCGTGACGGATGATGACGGAGCAACAACATCAACAAGCGCCGTCAAGACAGTTTTAAACAGACCTCCAGTTGCCATATTCACCGAAACCGCAGAAACAGTTTACACAGGAGAGACAATAACATTCAATGCCAGCGGTAGTTATGACCCGGATGGCTCGATCGTTAGTTACTTCTGGGATTTTGGAGACGCAACTAATGCTACAGGTGCAGTTGTTAGCCACGCTTATGCAGACCATGGAAACTACACAACAACCTTGACCGTAACCGATAATGATGGCGCAATTGGCGCCGTCACATCAACGAAAACCGTTCTGAACAGGCCACCAACAGCATCTTTCACTGAATCTACAGAAACCGTACTAACGGGGGAGACTATTTACTTTAACGCTTCAGCGAGTTATGATCTGGATGGGTCAATAGTTAGTTATTTCTGGGACTTTGGAGATAGTACTAACGCTACTGGAGTTACAGTTGATCATGCCTACACGGACGACGGAAACTATACAGTCACCCTCACAGTAACAGATGATGATGGAGCAACCGATATAGCAACATCAACCAAGACAATTTTGAATAGGTCACCTGTAGCATCATTTAGTGAGACGGCAGAGACGGTCTACACCAACGAGGTTATCACGTTTAACGCGTCCGCAAGCTACGATTCAGACGGCTCCATCGTCAGCTATTTCTGGGACTTCGGTGACGGCACCAACGCTACAGGAATAATTGTAGATCATGCGTATACCGATGATGGAAATTACACGGTTACACTGACCGTGACGGATGACGACGGAGCAACAGACACTGTAACATCAACCAAAACAGTTCTAAACAGACCCCCGGTAGTATCGTTTACGGAGTCAGCTGAAACAGTCTACACCAGTGTGGCTATTACGTTTAAAGCTAGCAACAGCTATGATTCCGACGGCTCCATAGTTAGTTATTTCTGGGATTTTGGAGATGGAACAAACGCTACAGGTATCACCGTGGAACACGCATATGCTGATGACGGTAACTACACGGTGACACTAACTGTCACGGACGATGATGGCGCTACAGCATCTACCAACGCTACAAAGGTTATTTTGAACAGGTCTCCTGTGGCGTCATTCACCGAATCCGCTGAAACTGTCTATACTGATGAGGTTATATCGTTTAACGCCAGTGACAGTTACGACTCAGATGGCTACATTGTTAGTTACTTCTGGGACTTCGGTGATGGAACAAACGCCACAGGCGTCGTTGTTGAACACTCATACGCCGATAACGGAACCTACACGGTCACTCTAACGGTCACTGACGATGACGACACAACAGCGTCAACCAGCTCCACTAAGACCGTTTTGAACAGACCACCGGTAGCGTCATTCACCGAGTCCGCGGAGACCGTGGTAACAAGTGAAATCATCACATTTAACGCGTCAGGAAGCTATGACCCAGACGGCTCGATTGTTAGTTATTTCTGGGATTTTGGTGATGGAACCAACGCCACTGGAGTTTTCGTGGAACACGCTTATGTTGATGATGGCATCTATAATGTCACTCTCACAGTTACTGATAATGGCGGCTCAACTGGCACCGCAACCTCAACCAAGACAGCCTTGAATAGGCCTCCGGTAGCCCTGTTCACCGAGTCCGCAACGATGGTGCTTACAAATGAAGTTATCTACTTCAACGCATCCGAAAGTTACGACTCAGATGGTTACATTGTTAGTTACTTCTGGGATTTCGGTGATGGAACCAATGCTACGGGTGTAACGGTTGAGCACGCTTATGCAGACGATGGAAACTACACTGTGACACTGACAGTGACAGATGACGATAGTGCAGCAACGTCAACAAGCGCAACTAAGACCGTTCTGAATAGGCCTCCTGTTGCGTCGTTCACTGAGTCTGCAGAAACAGTCTACACTGGCGAGACCATATCATTCAATGCAAGTGGCAGTTACGACTCAGATGGCTCAATCGTTAGTTACTTCTGGGACTTTGGTGATGGAACAAACGCCACAGGCATCACTGTAGAGCACTCATACGCTGAAGATGGAAACTACACGGTTACTTCAACGGTTACAGATGACGATGGCGCGACAGCTTCAACAACCACCACAAAAACTGTTCTGAATAGACCTCCCGTTCCAATTTTCACCGAATCAGCAGAAATTGTCTATACCGACGAGATTATCTACTTCAATGCTTCTGAGAGCTATGATCCTGATGGTTCTATTGCTAGTTATTTCTGGCATTTTGGCGATGAGACAAATGCTACAGGCACCACTGCGGAACATGCATATGCAGACGACGGAAATTATACAGTCACCCTTACCATAACTGACAACGACGGGGCAACAGCATCAGCATCCGCCACCAAAACCATCCTAAACAAGCCTCCTGTTGCGTCGTTCTCTGAGTCTACAGAAACTGCCTATACTGGCGAGACCATCACATTTGACGCTAGTGACAGTTACGATCCAGACGGCATAACAGTTAACTATTTCTGGGACTTCGGCGACGGAACAAATGCTACAGGGGTCACCTTGGGGCACTCCTATGCAGATGACGGAAACTACACGGTCACCCTCACAGTAACTGACAATGATGGTGCAACTGATAGTGCCACAGCGATAAAGACTATCTTAAACCGATCTCCCGTTGCCAAATTTACCGAGTCTGCAACGGTCGTGTATACGGGTGAGGCTATACATTTCGACGCGTCGGACAGCTATGATTCCGATGGAGTTATAGTGAGTTATTTCTGGGATTTTGGAGATGGTAGTAATGCTCCTGGTGTCGTCGTAGACCATGCATACGCAGACGATGGGAGCTATGTCGTCACGCTAACGGTAACTGATGACGACGTAGCAACTGGCATCGCCACAGCAACCAAGAAGGTTTTGAACAGGCCTCCCATTGCATCGTTTACCGAGTCTGCAGAAATTGTCTATACCGACGAGATTATCTACTTCAATGCTTCTGAGAGCTATGATCCTGATGGTGTGATCGTCAGTCACTTCTGGGACTTCGGAGACGGAACAAACACAACAGGAATAATTGTGGATCACGCGTATTCTGAGGATGGGAACTATTCTGTCACTTTAACTGTTACCGATGATGACGGCGCAATCGCCTCATCTAGCGCAACTAAAACGGTTTTGAATAGATCTCCCATAGCCTCATTCTCTGAGTCTGCAGAAACAGTGATTGTCGGTGAAACTGTCTACTTTAACGCCTCGACCAGTTATGATTCAGATGGTTCCATTGTCAGTTACTTCTGGAAC
>Ga0114919_10003226_pt1 | contig 13179 bp, 11 predicted proteins | sample BlataG_FD_88682 | JGI IMG/M metagenome (GOLD analysis project Ga0114919, IMG submission 88682) | Deep subsurface microbial communities from Black Sea to uncover new lineages of life (NeLLi) - Black_00105 metaG | ecosystem: Environmental > Aquatic > Marine > Oceanic > Sediment | place: Atlantic... | reverse complement strand
CTGATAGGTTTTTTATGCTCAAGAAAAAATTTGTTTGGCTTTGGGGGCAGTGGGGGTTGTTTTTTCCTGATAAAATAGACAACTACCATAAGCCCTAACAATATCACCCACCAAAACCAGTCCTTATAAAGAATTTCAGGAACAGCTATTGACATCATGAGGTCTCTCCAAACAAAGTTACTGCTTTTCTTCGATATATTTTCGATAGGCCAGAACGATGCCTTTAACGACCAGGTTCGGCACATAGGAATCTATGAAATCGCAGTCGTCTTTTATGACCTTGGCGCCGGCGCCGGTAATTACCGTTTGCGGCCATCTGCCGAGCTTTTCTGCGTAACGCCTGATTACCTCCTGCAATGTTGAGACAGCGGAATAATACAACCCGCAATTTATGGCCTCGGCCGTATTCTTTCCGTACGGTCCTTTCGGCCTGGTGACTTTCACCATTGGCAGCTGAGCCGCATTCTTCTTCAAGGCCTCCGCACTGATTTCAAAACCCGGGCAGATTGCCCCCCCAAGGAAAACCCCTTTTTCATCAATCAGGTCGATTGTGACAGCGGTACCGAAATCCGCCACGACCACCGCATCTTCGACGACTGCATAAGCCGCCGCTGCCGAAACCACCCTGTCGGTGCCGACTTCGTCTGGTTCATCCACAGCCAAATCCATCGGCAGAGGAATGTTTTCACCTATAATGTAAACCTTCTCGTCTATGCTTTTTTTTACAATCCGCTGCACCTGTTTGGTCCAGGCGGATTTGACACTGCTGATGACAATGACTCCATCGCGTTTTTTTTCTTTGGAGCTTTTGGCAATCGGAATTTTTTGCCAGGTGGATTTAAAACAATCTGTCAATTTTGCCTCGGATTGGCCCGGAATGGATTTGATAAACTGCTCTTCGCCTTCGAGGAACAGCCCGATTGTAATATTTGTATTTCCAATATCTACCGCGATTATGTTCATAATTCGTATCTCGTTAAGCGTGAAGCGTATCTCGTAGTTAGCCCTTAGTCTTGAGTCCTTTTTTACTTTTGCCTTTTTACCTTTTTACTCTATTCTTTGGCTGATGTCAATTCATGACCATTCTAATAATTGTCATAAAGATGGGGGCCAATTACAGACAAGAAGTTTTGTTTACACCCCTGCCTTTTTCCGGTATAATTATTGTATGGACAGGTTCGATTTTCCAAAGATACAAAGAGGTGCCTTTACAATAGCATCGCTTTTTGACAAGTCAGATGAGAAATCATATTGGCTCTCCAAGACGCCTTATGAACGTCTGGAAGCCGTTGAGTTGATGCGGGAAATTATCTATGGCTACGATTCATCTGCCACCCGACTTCAAAGAGTTCTTGAAGTTACTCAACTCTCATCAGGTTGAGTATTTGCTTATCGGTGGATATGCTGTTGGTTATCATGGTTATCCACGGGCCACCGTCGATATGGATATTTGGATTGCTATGAATCCGGCCAATTCGGAGAGGATTGTTGCTGTCCTAAAAGAGTTTGGCTTCGACCTTCCCGAATTATCGCCGGAGCTTTTCCTTAAAGAATGGCAAATAATCCGCCTGGGCGTACCACCTGTCAGGATAGAACTCGCCACAACGGTTTCCGGTGTCAATTTCAATGAATGTTACGCTGAACGGGTAGTGGATATACTGGACGGCGTGAAAGTCAACTTAATTAGCTTGAAGCACCTGAAGATCAATAAGAAGGCCTGTGGCAGGCACAGGGACCTGGCCGACCTCGAAAACCTTCCATAGCTGAAAGGTATTGTACGCTTGACATCCGGTCTTTTCTTCTACTGCAAGACGTAATCAGAACCTGCCTTTTCTCCAGAGGAATTATCTTGTCCGCTTTTCGCTGTTTTGACCTTTTGCCACAACAATTCGCTCAATTCTTTGATTCCTTCGCCGGTAACTGCTGAAATTGGGTAAATCTCTTTGTCCAGTTTTTTTCTCAGGTCTTTTATTATTTTTCCATCCGGGTCGAGGTCTATTTTGTTGGCGACGATAACTTCAGTTTTTTGAGCGAGTTCTTTACTATATTTTTCCAATTCATTTCGTATATTTTTGTAATTTTCCACAGGTTCGGAGCCCACAGTTGGCATTATATCAATAATATGTACGATAATTCGAGTTCTTTCTATGTGTTTCAGGAACTCAAAGCCAAGGCCCGCACCGTTGTGGGCTCCTTCGATTAGCCCGGGAATATCCGCCATAACGAACCGGCGGAAATCGCTCAATTCGACTATTCCGAGCACCGGCTCAAGGGTGGTGAAGGGATAATCGGCTATTTTCGGTCTCGCCGCCGAGCAGCGGGAAATCAGTGTGCTTTTGCCGGCATTCGGCATACCCACCAGTCCGACATCGGCGATGAGTTTCAGCTCAAGCCGGAGATTCCTTTCCTGGCCCTTTTTGCCGGGTTTGGCTTGTCTTGGCGCTTGATTCGTCGGCGTTGCAAAGGCCTTATTGCCTTTTCCACCTCTTCCGCCCCGGCAGATGCGGACCTTCATCCCGACCTTGTTGAGGTCTTTGAGCAGCAAACTTAAATCTACATCGTAGATGAGTGTGCCCGGCGGGACATCAATTATCAAATCCTGCCCGTCCGCACCGTGTTTGTTATTTCCTGAGCCGGCCTGCCCGTCTCCAGCCCGCCAGTGATGTTTGCCGGCGAAATCCATTAAGGTATCGAGATTTTCAACCGCCTGGAAATAGACATTGCCTCCTCTTCCGCCGTCTCCGCCATCAGGGCCGCCTTTCGGAATGAATTTTTCCCGCCGAAAGCTCACGCACCCATTGCCCCCGCCCCCGGCCTTGACCCAGATTTTCGCCTCGTCGATAAACATAATGTTCGTATATCATACTTCCTATATCGTATTTCGTATTTTACACAAAAAAAAGGATGGCGTAAAACCATCCCTTTTCTTTTGTCGGCTATTCTCGGTCTTTATTGAACAATGTGCACTTTTCGGCCCTGGAAACGCACTGTCCCATCTGCGGTGGCGAATAACGTGTAGTCCTTGCCCATACCGACATTGCAGCCGGGAAAGAATTTTGTTCCGCACTGTCGGATGATTATTGCCCCGGCCTTTGCCGTTTGGCCGCCGAACAGCTTCACGCCTCTATACTTCGGATTGCTGTCTCTGCCGTTTCTCGAAGAGCCTTGTCCCTTCTTATGTGCCATAGCAAAGCGCCTCCAATTTTAACACGAACCTGAAATTAGTAACTGGTAACAATTTAACCAATTAATCATTTAACCAAATTTTAACTGCCTTGTCCAGCTTTGTCCAGAAAATTTCTGTGATTATATATAAATATAGGCCTTTTGTGCCCTCAAAAAGAGGGTATTTTCCTTAACCTGCTATTCCAATATGCCGATAGTGCTTGCTGACAAGTGGATTAGCAGAATCCAGTTATCGGATGTTCGGTATTGGAAACAGCCGATATTTGGGGGTAGCAGTATTTGGGGGCAAAAGACGTTTTCAGCAGTTGGCTTATTCTCAATTTGCTGGAAGTTCCATTTGATTTTTCTTTGAGAGCGCTAACCGGCCTCTATTTCGGGGGTGTTTGTGAGCGCAACTGTTCAACGTCCCTTTGGAAGTGCGTTGCTCTTTAGGAAGAAGGATAGATGACTTGTTAATTAAGAGTTCTTAATTGCTAACGGATAGTGCCGCTGCCCGAGCCGAACGTTAATGGCTCTGTCGGCCCAAAGGTCATAACGGGCAGCGGCTCCTATCCTTAAGCAGTATAACCTTTTTATAACTAAGAAATTATCTCAAAACTGTCACCCTGAGCGAAGCGAAGGGTCTGGGTGGCTGAAACAAGAGATTCTTCGCTGCGCTCAGACCTGTCCTTGAGCGAAGCGAAGGAATGACATTTTGTGTTTTGAGATAGTTTCTAAGTGCTTTTGTAGGAGAACGATTATGGCTACGCAAAGAAGCTGTTTAATACGAAAATTTGTGTTCAATTTAATGCTCGTGACTTTCTTTAGCATTGGCACCCGGGCATTCGCAGACGAGCAGGAGCCGAACCAGCAGACGGACTTTTTTGAAATGTCGCTTGAGGAGCTGATGGAGGTGGAAGTTGTATCTGCTTCGCGTCGGCCTCAAAAGATTGGCGAGTTATCGGTCCCTGTCAGCATCGTTACTGCTGAAGACATCCACTACAGCGGACTGACCGGTATCCCTGAAATTTTGCAGTTCACGCCGGGCATGGATGTACTGAGATTGAGTCGGTTCAGGGTGGCCGTGGGGGTACGGGGGCTGCACGACTTCATCTCGGACCGTACGTTAACGCTTATCAATGGACGTATTGCGGACAGTCCATTGTTTGGTGGCTCAGAGTTCCCTCTATTACCAATTCTTATGGAAGATATTGAGCGCATAGAGATTGTGCGTGGCCCCGGTGGGGCCGCCTGGGGGGCAAACGCCTTTACCGGTGTAATAAACATCATAACAAAAAAGCCGGAAGATGTTCTTGGATACTTCGGTTCAACCACTATAAACGAATTCGGCGATAGCTACACGCACCTGCGCTGGGCAGAAAAAAAAGATAAATGGAGCTGGCGAATATCCGCCGGTTATGAAGATTTTGAAAGTTCTGACGATGCCGGCGCAGGCCGCTATGTATCCAATACCTCTTCGTTGGTTGAAGGTCTAATGGGTTTCACCGGTTTTACCGCAAACGATTTCATGCGCAACTGCCGTTTTGATACTGAGGCTTTCCATGATTATTCCGACCAAACCAGATTATCCTTCGGCGCCGGTTATTCCCACGCTGATGTAGGAGACTGGGAATTCGGGGGTTATCATCCCGGAGGAAACGGATGGTATAAAAGAATTCGGTCATATGCAAAAATAGACCACGAGTTTGACAGCGGGAGTTCCGGCTATCTGCAGTGGTTTGGGAATTTTCATAATTCAAAGGTGCCAACCATTATGAAGTGGCACTCGCTTCAGAATGACATCGAGGGACAATTGAATTTCGGTACAGGAACCGAACATGATTTTTTGGTAGGTGGTAACTTCCGCTTTATACGACTCAACACCGAACAGCAGGACCCTCAGCAGCTTTCGTATGCGGGTGAGCCATTCGACGAACAACTGGCAGGGGGCTTCTTAATCGACCGCTGGACGTTGACTGACCGGCTGTCCCTTGAAAGCCAGATTCGCGGGGACTGGTATTCGGAAACGCAAACTGATTGGTCGACTCGGGCTTCAGCCCTTTACGCAATGGATGAACAAAAAGACCACATGCTTCGATTCAGCTTCGCCAAGGCTTTTCGTGCTCCTTTGACATCACTGCGCACACCGGTGAACAATCGTATCCCTTTAGGCGGGGGCCTATACATCTTTAATGTGTTGCCGGCCGATGACTTGGACAACGAAGAAACGTGGTCGCTTGAAGCCGGCTACACTGGAACACTCACCAGCAACCTCTCGCTTCGGGCAGATACATATTACCAGCGTTTTAGCAAGCTGATCGGCTTTGCCACTACATACGATGGTTTTGGACTGCCTTACTATAAGGCGGACAATATTGACGGAGCCGATTCGTGGGGCGGTGAACTGGAATTAGCACTGCAGGGCAAAGCAGGAAAGCTTTCGGCCTGGTATGCCTATAATAACTTCCAGTCGGATGCATCCGAACAGCCCATCCGGGCTTATGCTCCTGCTCAACATAAAGTCGGATTGAGAGGGCGTTTGTTTTTGTCGGACAACTGGGTACTTAATGCCAACTACAGATACACTGACACTACCCCTACGTCTGATAATGACTCAACTATTTTAGATGTTGGCTCATCGCACCGGCTGGACCTGGGTGTGGCAAAGGAGTTCGCCAACGGCAGGGGCGAGCTTATGGTTGGCGTAAGCGACTTGTTAAACGAAACAAATGGGCCCAACTTTGGGATAGGTCAATTAAGTGCGCACGAAACCCCGGGACGAACGTTCTTTGCTCGAATGCAGTTAAAATTCTAAATGCCAAATGAGGGACAAGTGTATTGCTAAAATGAAAGCTTTGACGTTTGCTGAATAATGAGAATTAAGATTTACATCTTTGTAGTTTTAGCCCTGGCCTTGTTTGCAGCCCCGATTGCAACACAGGCCAAAGATGATTCTGCGCAAAGCAGGGAGTATCAAATCAAGGCCGCTTTTTTATATAACTTTATTAAGTTTGTAGACTGGCCAAAAGAAAAAATCCCTGACAGCAACGAGCCAATAACCATTGGCATCATCGGCAAAAACCCATTCGATGATGCCTTTGAGCCAATCAAGGATAAACACGTTAAAGGCAGGGGTGTTGTTATAAAGCGGTTTAAGGGCTTCGAAGAGCTGAAAAAAACCGGCGAGAAGGACAAATCCGGCCTGCATCCGGAAATCGACGCCATTCGAAAATGCCACTTACTCTTTATCTGTTCTTCAGAAAAGCAAAACCTCCCCAAAATCATAAGTTCAGTCAAAGGGCACAGTGTTCTGACAGTTGGAGAAACACCCGGTTTTCTCGAAGCCGGTGGGATAATCAACTTTCTCATAGAGCAGAAAAAGATTCGTTTTGAAATCAATCTCACTGCTGCTAAACGTGAAAACCTCAAGATCAGGTCGCAGCTTTTACGCCTGGCAAAAAGAGTGCTCGAAGAAAAACCATCAGACGAGGCAAAGAACTGATTATGTCTCTTTTGGCAAATATGACAATAAAACATAAGTTAATAGCGATCATTATGCTGACATCCATCACTGCGCTGCTGTTAACAGGGTTCATATTTGTTCTATATGAACGCTCCCATATTCGCCACGATATGGCAGTAAGTCTGTCAACACAAGCCGAGATAATAGCAGACAACTGCAAGGCCGCTCTGGCCTTCGAAGATGCCGAGGATGCCAAGGAGACGCTGCACGCCCTTCATGTCGAATCTTCTATTGTCTTTGCCTGCATTTATACCAGCAGCAGTGAAGTTTTTGCAACTTATTGTCGCGATGACGACAACAGTAGTACACCTTCTGAACTTCAACAAGAGGGTTACAGTTTTAGCGATGGCTTCCTGACTGTCTTCAAACCTATTGTTCTCGATGGCGAAACAATCGGGACGGTATGTCTGCGCTCGGATTTGCAACCTATGCAAGCAATGGTCAGGCGTAATACCGTTATAATCATTGCCATTGTCTTTTCTGCCTCCTTGGTGGCTTATCTGGTGTCTTCGCGCCTTCAGGGAATTATTTCCCGACCGATTCTATCGCTTGCTGATGTCGCAAAGGTCGTCTCGGAAAAGAAGGATTATTCTGTCCGAGCTCTAAAGCGGACTAACGATGAGATAGGCCTGCTTATAGATGCATTCAACGAGATGCTGGAACAAATCCAGCAGCGCGATTCGGCTTTAGTCGGCGCAAAGGAGCAATTGGAGATAAAAGTCAAAGAGCGCACGGCAGAATTGTCGTCGGCAAATGCAAAACTCGAAGTGGAGGTGGAGCAGCGCTCGCAGGCCCAGAAGAACCTCAGGGAACGTATTAAGGAAGTTAGTTGTTTGTACGATGTGTCGAAACTTCTTGAGCAGCCGAAAAATTCCTTAGAGCAAATATTTCAGGAAACGGTCAATCTGCTTCGTAAAGCATATCTGTATCCTGATAAGACCTGCGTAAGAATCACTTTCAATGGCATACACTATACAACTGATAATTTCGATAAAAGCGAATTGAGTCAGTATGCCATCATAAATGTACGCGGAGATAAAGTCGGCTCTATTGAGGTCTACCACCTTGGTGAGAAACCGGAAACCGGCCAAGAACCCTTCCTTAAAGAAGAACGTGCTCTGCTGGATACGGTTGCTGAGCATCTCGGCAGAATTGCAGAACGTCATCATGCCAGGGAGAAACTCCAATTATTCCGAAATCTAATAGACCGCTCAAACGATGGCATTTTTGTTGTAGAACCAAAATGGGGGCGTTTCCTCGATGTAAACAACAAGGCCTGTGACTATCTTGGCTACACCCGACAAGAGCTGCTCGATATGACCGTTAAAGACATCGATGAGTTTATAACTGATGATTCTGCCTGGACAGAACGTGCAAACCAAATCCGCGAAGAAGACGGTATGATTTTCGAAAGCGCCTATAAGCGTAAAGACGACACAACATTTCCCGCAGAGATAAACGTCAAGTTTATAGACCAGGGCGAAAAGAGCTATTTGTTAGCCATTGCCCGCGACATCACCGAACGCAAAAAGGCAGAAGAAAAACTAAAGCAGGCGGCCGAAGAATGGATAACAACTTTTAACTCCATTACAGATTTGGTTTCGATTCATGATAAAGATTTCAAGATTGTAAGGGCAAATAAGGCCTTTGCTGACGCCCTTAATATGGGGCCTGAAGAAATTATAGGCAAAACGTGCTGTGAAATTGTCCATGGGACAAAAGAACCTCCGGCGGTCTGCCCTCATAAAAAGTCACTTGATACCAAAAAACCACACAGAGCGGAGCTTTTTGAACCTCGTCTGGGAGTTTATCTTGAAGCGTCTACTTCACCTATATTTGACGAAAATGGGCAGTTTGTCGCTTCCGTCCATATCGCCAAAGACATCACCGAGCGAAAGTGGGCTGAAGAAAAACAGGCCGAACTTCTTGATCAAGTTGAAAAGGCAAACAGCGAACTAAAGGATTTTGCGCATATTATCTCGCACGATTTGAAGGCGCCGCTGCGCGGAATTAAAACCCTCGCCGACTGGATAACAACCGATTATGCGGACAAGCTCGACAAGGAAGGCAAAGAGCAAATGAATCTGCTTTCGAGCCGGGTGGGCCGAATGCATAACTTGATTGATGGCGTGCTTCAATATTCCAAAGTCGGACGTGAAAAAGAGGAAATGGTTGAGGTCAATCTAAATGAGCTTGTACCGGCAATTATTGATACGCTTGCTCCGCCGGAAAACATTGAAATTGCGGTTGAAAGTGAACTGCCTGTGCTCCAGTGCGAGCAGACCCGCATTATTCAGGTTTTCCAGAATCTGCTGAGCAACGCCGTAAAATATATGGATAAGCCGCAGGGCCAGGTAAGAATCGGCTGCATTGAGGAGAACGGCTTCTTCAAGTTTAGCGTCGCCGACAACGGTCCGGGCATCGAAGAAAAATACTTCGAAAAAATCTTCCAGATGTTCCAGACATTGTCGCCGCGAGACGAGTTCGAAAGCACCGGCGTCGGACTTACCGTAGTAAAGAAAATCGTTGAAATGTATGGAGGCAAAATCTGGGTCGAATCAGAACCGGGGCAGGGAAGCACTTTCACTTTCACATTACCAAGAAAAGAAATGGGGGTTAAAAATGCGAAGCTCGAAACCAATATTGTTAGTCGAAGATGACCGTGTCGATGCGATGACGGTTAAGCGTGCGCTTAAAGACCTGAAGGTTACAAACCAACTGGTTCACACACTCGACGGAGAGGAAGCAATGGAGTATTTAAGAGACGAAGCTAATCAGAAGCCGTGCGTTATTCTTCTGGATTTGAATATGCCGAAGATGAACGGCATCGAATTTCTCAAAATCGCAAAAGCTGATGACAAATTAAGAATGATTCCCGTCGTGGTCTTAACTACATCCAGAGACGAACAGGACAAAGTCGAAAGCTTTAATCTTAGTGTCGCAGGTTATATTGTCAAGCCCGCCGATTATAAAAAGTTTGTGGAGGCAATCAGGACAATCGAACTGTACTGGACGTTAAGCGAATTGCCAGATGGGGGATAAGATTATGAAAAATACAAGATACAAAATTTTGCTGATTGAAGACGATAAACTCGACCAAAGGGCCTTCAAACGAGCGGTCGAAGAGCAAAAGCTTCCGTATGACTGCACGATTGCCGGCTCTGTTTCACAGGCTCGGAGCATACTGGCCGCCGAACAGTTTGATATTGTAATTTCCGATTACAACCTCGGGGATGGCACAGCATTTGATATCTTGGATTCGGTAAAGGATACACCATTTGTGCTTGTCACCGGTGCCGGCGATGAGGAAATCGCTATCAGAGCCTGGAAAATCGGCGCCTGTGATTATCTGATAAAAGACCCCGAACGAAACTACCTTAAAACCCTTCCGATAACGGTCGAAAATGCCGTAAGGCACAAAGAAACCGAAGCCAAATTGCGATTGCTCTCAGGCGCTGTTACCAGCACCGATGATAGTGTCTATATCACCGATATGGACAACAAAATTATCTTCGTCAACAAGGCATTCTGTAAAACTTACGGATATAGCGAAGAAGAGATTATCGGAAAAGACAGCAACATCCTCTGGATAGGAAAACCACAAAGTGAGGATACCAGAACCGTTTTCCGAATGGTTAGAAGCGCCTGGGAAGTTGGTTTCTACCATAAACGGAAAAACGGAAGCGTATTTCCCGTCTCCCTTTCAAGGTCAATAATTAAAAACTCAAGCGGAAACGAAATTGCAGTCGTTGGAATAACTCGAAACGTTTCGGAACGAATTCTTGTAGAGGAAGAACTTAGGAATGCAAATCTGGAATTAAAGGGGCAAAATCGGCTAAAAAGTGAACTGGCTATTATGGTTTGCCGGCAATTGACAGCGCTGGTAGATGGGCTCAGGAATACTATCTCCAACGCTCTGACAGGCACTCTTGGCCAAATCGACCCGAAGCTAAGTGAAAATTTGCAGCTGGCCCGGAACAATATCGACAGAGCCCAAAGTATTATTAGTGACTTTGTTGATATTTCAGAAGTTGAAACCGGCAGAATCAAGCTGGAGCAGACCGAGTTCAGTTTTCAATCGGTGGTTTCGCAGGTTCTAAAAGCCCTGTCGCCGGTTGCTGCTGAAAAAGGGATTAAATTAGAAAGCTTTATGCCTGATTCCGAGCTTGTTGTCGATGCAGACCGTGACAGGATGGCGCAGGTGTTAACTAATATTATTGGCAGTTCGATAAATACCGCCCCTGTAAATGGTCATATCGGAGTGCGAGTAAAAGACGTTGGCAATGATATTGCCGTCGAGGTGCAGGACGATGGCCCGGGTATTGAAAGTGGCAGGATAGAGAAAATTTTCAATTGCTTTGACCAGATTATAATGAAGCTGCGTGCCGGCAAAGAGCAAGACCTGGCTCTGGGCCTGCCGATAGCCAAAGAATTAGTGGAAATGCAAGGTGGATGCATATGGGCGGAAAGTAGAGATCGGCAAGAAAACAATATCTGCTTTACACTGCCAAAGGCCGGCATACGCCAAGGTGTAACTTCTGCAGCGGTAAACCCCGTTAGAAATTCTACAATGAGCACTGTAACACAGAAAGAGGAAAATTTCTAACGCGGTAAAAGCTGGAGAAGGGCATTACACAAACTGAATACCGATATTGGCGAGTGACTTGGCGAACTACAGCGTTTGGTTTTATCGTGTACATCAGCCCGGCAGGCAGATTCAGGGAACGGAATTGGGGCTTGCTGTTGGTAAAAAATCGTGATGATGCACAGCGGCAAAATAAAGGTCGAAAGCGAACTCAACCAGCGCACAACATTTACCATCCTCCTGCCCTTAACCACACAACCTGCATTAGAAATCACAATCGCAGAGCAAAGATAACAAATGCACGTCCGCACTTTACCTCATTAGATGGTTTTTTCCCCGCTAATCATTTTTCCCGTAGAGCCAGTTTCCATCAGCTAACTCGTAATCGATGGTCTCATTGGGCTTGAAAAATAGCTGGATTTCCTGCTCTGCCGACTCAGCACTGTCCGAGCCGTGTATCAGATTGTATCCTTTTGAACAGCCAAAGTCCCCGCGAATAGTACCCGGCTCGGCATCATAGCCAAAAGTAGCCCCCATCATCTTCCGCGCCATTTCTATAACACCCTCAGCCTCCCAGACCATTACAAGTGACGGCGACGAAGACAAAGACTTCACTAAACCCTCAAAAAACGGCTTGTTCTGATGAACGGCGTAAAGCTGGCGGGACAGTTCTTCGGAGATTTGCATAAACTTTGCAGCAACGAGCTTAAGACCTTTTCTTTCAAATCGCCCGATTATTTCGCCGGTCAGGTGCCGCTGGATACAGTCCGGCTTGATGATTAGTAATGTGCGCTCTGACATTCTCCTACGCGAGTGCTCATACCTCTTAGGCCATAACTCGTCACTGTCACTGCACACAGCTTACTTCTGCTCTTATGCCCTTGTGCTCTTATATACCCTCGGCGACAATGTAAATCTCGACTCGTCTGTTTTGCGGATTGCCTCCCTTGTTAGGTTTATTCGGCACAATCGGCCGGAACTCACCAAAACCTCGTACACTCATCCGCTCCGAGGTAACATTGCTCTTCGCCATTACGTTCAGCACGGATATCGCTCTGTGGGCGGACAGGTGCCAGTTGGTCGGGTGCTTCGCACGCGTCTCAGGCTTGGCAATTCGCATATCGTCCGTATGGCCGGCAATTATAACACCAAATTGTTTACCCTGTTCGGTGTTCAGGATGCTGCAAAGCGCCTTAACTGCTTCCGCCGCAGACGATGCCACCACGTCACTACCACGTTCAAAAAGCAAATCGCTTTTGAACTTCACTATGCCTCGGCTCGCATCATACGTAACCATTTCGTTGCCCTTGGCAAAGTCCTCCAGCATCGTGCTCAGTTCCACCGGCAGCCCCGGCCCGGCAAGCAACTGCCGCTGCATTAAAGCAATCAAAGACCTCTTCTTCTCCAAATCTTCCTCAAGGGCGGCAATTTTTTGTCGCAGCGCATCTGTGTCGATATCGCCACGACCTTTAGCAGCCTCGAGTTGTCTTTCCAACTGCTCGAGTCTCAACCTAATAGTTTGAACTTCGCTCTCAAGCTCCGCTCTTCTCTTGTTCAGTATGTCGTTTTGGACCTTCAGGTCCTTATACTGCTGCTCCGAGACACAACCATTGACCAGCAACACACAGGCACACACAACCAAAAACACCCATAGTTTAACAGTTCGCATCGTTCCATCCTTTCCAGACAAGCCCTACAAATCCCTTCCTGACCGTTACCTAAAATACGCAAACTCTTTATTTATAAGCTGTTACAACCAGCCGATTGCTTCATCCTTCCTCCACACCCACAAATAAAGCAGATTTCCATTTCTCCGTCAACAATAAACTTCCAAAATATATTTTTCATCCATCCCTTTTTCTCCGACACCCAAACCGATCCCTCTTATCCGCTTTTTTGTCATTCT
>Ga0114919_10003225_pt1 | contig 13179 bp, 9 predicted proteins | sample BlataG_FD_88682 | JGI IMG/M metagenome (GOLD analysis project Ga0114919, IMG submission 88682) | Deep subsurface microbial communities from Black Sea to uncover new lineages of life (NeLLi) - Black_00105 metaG | ecosystem: Environmental > Aquatic > Marine > Oceanic > Sediment | place: Atlantic... | reverse complement strand
TAAGAAAGCGGTGCTTTTTTTCCCCTGTTAGAGGCTAAACTCGATTTTCGGATAAACTAAGAAGTTGTAAACGGCTGTTTACTTCCAGAGGGCAAAACGGTAACTTCTCTTTATACAGTATATTGAGATACCGATTGTAAAAGATTTCAATGTATCAAATATGCCTCGACGGGCTTGATCTTTACTATGATGAGGAAAGAGTCAATCAGATTGTACTATCCTGGATTATTCACGTGTCGAGGTTGCCGCAGATACAAGGCGCAGGGGATGAAGCTGTGGTATTTCACCGCGAATCCGCTGCTACAAAGTAGATGCGGCTGTGTCATAACTGGCATTATGCTCCTTCTGGTTTTCAAAACCAGTATGGGGCCGAGAAATACCCTGGGTGGGTTCAACTCTAACACCTTCCCGCCAGCCTGTTTTCCCCTGATATGGTGGAGATTTATTGCTGGTTTTGTCTTTTTTCTTGATTCAGTTTTAAAACCATAATTTCAGCAATTTTCAGTCGAATTTGGCACGTATTTGTCATGTGGGGAGTAGTCTAAGAACGCACTGGACTCAAAATTGTCCAGTTCTCTTTTAGAGAGTGTGGGCTCGACTCCCTCTTCCGGCACCATGTTTTCCCTGAAAAATCCTAAGATTTATTTGTCTTCTGCTTGAGCAATCGTAGGCAATACTAGGCGATCTTAGTCAAAACTCGTGAAAAATTGGTGACAAGTGGGATAAGTCCTTGACATTTACAACGGTCCCCCTAAATTGATTAACAAAGCGGGTGGCGGGATTGAAGGGGTAGTAGAGAATCTGAAGATTTCATCCCTCCAATCTACTATAATAAGCCTTCTAAATAAGGTGCGCCCGTAGCTCAGCGGATAGAGCAGTGGAGTTCGAATCCGATTTAGGAGTAAGTTCTAAATCCTTGAAAATAGTGCAATTGTATTTATTATCAGAAACATTGCATTGTTTCTGTTATAGATCTATCTATCTCTATTTATCCCTGTATAGATGTGTCTTGGACACTATATGGACACCAGATAAAACGCACTTGACTCAAAATCCTGTTCACTTTGCGGTGAGTGTGTGGAAATTACGGGAAATTGTGAAGAATTTGGAGCAAGTCAAAATAGGTTTAGGACATCGCCCTATCGAGGCGACAACCTCGGCCATCTCGGAAACAGGGATTGGATTGACAATGTTTCTTGAAAAATATAAAAAGTATCTTTGGATACAAAAATGCCCGACAGATTGGACGCCAATATTTTCTTCATCCACCCTTAAAACGCCCCCGTAGACTGAGAATTCTCTGCTTGGGGGTGATGAGTTTGTTGGCAGCAAGCTGCATACGCTTTCATCCTATACCGATTACTGCAGCGCAGAGCCTGGCTGATTTCGAAAACAGAAGCCTTGCTGACAGCACGTTTATAAAATTCCTTCAATCTCATCAAGAGGTCAAAGAAGAACCGCCGGATTCATGGGATTTTAAATCTCTTACTCTGGCCTCCTTTTACTTCCACCCTGACCTGGACGTTGCCCGGGCTCAATATGGAGTCGCCCAGGCCGGCCTGATTACGGCTGGAGTCCGGCCCAATCCCTCAGTGAGTGGTTCGCTGGGCTACAACAGCACCACGCCTGTGTCCGAGATCACTCCATGGATCCCTGAGATCATTCTGGACATTACGATTGAGACCGCAGGCAAACGAGGTATCCGGATTTCCCGGGCCCAGCATCTTTCCGAAGCAGCCCGCCTGAACATCCTCTCTGTCGCCTGGGAAGTCCGAAGCCGACTGCGTCAGGCACTGCTTGAACTTTATGCGGCCCGAGAAAGCGAGACCCTTCTGGCTAAACAGCAAGACATCCAATCCGAGAACGTTCGTCTTCTAGAGCTTCAGCTGGCTGCCGGAGAAGCCTCTTCTTATGAGGTCACCCAAGCTCGGATAGCACGCAACAACAGCCGGTTGGTTGCGCTTGAAGCCGCCAGACAGAACGCCGAAGCCAGAGTTCGCCTGGCGGATGCTATCGGCATTCCCGCGAATGCCCTTGACGGCATCAAGATTATATTTGACGCTTTTAATTATATTCGTCCTGAGATCTCATCGACCGAAGTCCGCCGCCGGGCGCTGCTGAACCGGTCAGATATCCTGGGCGCCTTGGCGGAATATAAGGCCAGCCAATCCGACTTGCAGCTTGAAATTGCCAAACAGTATCCGGACATTCATATCGGTCCCGGCTACCAGCTTGATCAGACAGACATTAAATGGACCCTGGGATTGGCGTTAGATCTTCATATATTCAACCGCAACAGAGGGCCTATCCGTGAGGCCGAGGCTCGCCGGACAGAGACTGCAGTGAGGTTCCTAGCCCTCCAAGCGAAGATTATAGGAGAGATTGACAGCGCTGAAGCAGCCTGCCGTTCAGCTGTTGTAAAATCCCAAACGGCCGACGATCTATTGGCAAACCTCAAAAAGCAAGAGGAAACGGCCATGGCGATGTATAAACTCGGGGAAATCTCAAAACTTGAATTTCTGGGAGTCCAACAAGAGCTGGCCTCGAGCGCGCTCTCCCGGTTGGACGCTCTTATTAAGGCCCATCAGGCCATCGGTCAATTGGAAGATGCCATGCAGAGCCCCCTGGACCTGAAGGACTGGGTCTTCGAAATCCCGTACCGACAGCCCAGAGAAAATAAGGAGCGATAAGATGAATAAACGCCGAACATGGGTGGGCTTAATCATTCTGGCGGCAGCAGCTCTGGCCATTGTTATGCTTTTAAGATTGTTTAGGTCTCAAGAGGCCGAAGAAGGCCCAGTGGCCACTGACGTGGCTGTCCATGTCAGCAAGGTCATTCGTACGACGCTCCATCGCTATGTTACGGCATACGGAAGAGTGGAACCTGAGCCTGCCTCAAATGGAAAACCGCCTGCCGCAGCATTCATCGGTTCGCCCATGAGTGGCATTCTTGTCCAGATTAATTGCACCGAAGGACAACGGGTTTCTCAGGGGGACATCTTATTTCGGCTGGACAGCCGCGTAGCCGAAGTTTCCCTCCTCACAGCTCAAAAAAAACTGAAATTTGCCGAACAGACTTATGCGCGTCAGATAAAACTTCTCGAGATTGAAGGGACTTCCCAAAAATCCTTTCAAGAGGCAGAAAGCCAGATTAATACTGCCCGGAGCGAGCTATCTGCCGCTCAAACTCAGCTCTCCCTTCTTAAGATCGAGGCTCCTCTGACGGGGACGCTGGTTAAGCTCAATGCTGAACTCGGTCAGTCTGTTGAATCGAATACAACCTTAGCTGAGATAATTGATCTAAACCGCTTGTTAGTGGCTGCCGACGTTCCAAGCCGGGAAGCCTCATTATTGAAGTTGGGCCAATCTGTTGAACTTGGTTCAGAGGATTCTGCCAAAGGCACTCTGACATTCATCAGCAAAAACATCGATCCTAAGATGGATACCATATCGATCTGGGCATCCATTCCAACAACAATCGAATTTTTTCCCGGTCAGTTTCTTAATATCAGGATTATTTGTGATGAGCACAGGGACTGCTTGGCTGTGCCGGAAGAAAGCCTTATAAGCAGCGAGGAGGAAGGCAGCTGGATAATGATCGTTCAGGATGACAAGGCCATCCGTATGCCTGTGCAGGACGGCTTCCGCGAACGCGGTCTCGTCGAAGTCAAAGGAGAAGGCTTGACTGAAGGAATGATTATTGTCACAGAAGAAGCCTACAGCCTTCCTCCTGTGACAAAGATCAACATCATCAATCGATAACATGAATAAAAATCACGTTCTTGGCACATTTGCTACCCATCATTCCCTTTTCATTGTCTTTGTCTGTATTGCGTTATGCTTGGCTGGTATTTATTCGGCATTTAACATCCCATCATCAGTTTTTCCTCAAACAAATTTTCCTCGTGTAGTCATCCTCGTTGACAACGGCGTCATGCCTGCCAACGAAATGATGGCCACAATCACACGGCCTATCGAAGAAGCGATGAAAGATATTCGCGGCGTTGTTACCATCCGATCGGCTACGGGGCGCGGATCATCCGAGATCAACGTGTTTTTCACATGGAAGGTCGATATGATCGAGTCCGAGCTCTTCGTGCTTAGCCGCCTGTCTCAAATCCGCAGTACGCTTCCAGCGACTGCTACAACGACGGTCCACCGGTTGACTTTTTCAGCTTTTCCTATCGTAGGCGTCAGCCTTACCAGCAATAAGCGGAGTATCACCGAGCTGTGGGAGATAGCTCGGTATAACCTCAAACTTCGCTTTCTTCGTATTCCCGGTGTTGCCCGCGTCGACCTGGTTGGCGGCCGTACGCCCGAATATCACATCGTTGCAGACCCCCTCTATTTAAATGCTGCCCATCTCACGCTCTCCCAGATCAGAGACGCATTAATCGATAACAATTTTGTGGCCTCAACCGGCATGCATGAAGAAAACCACACTCTCTACTTGACTGTTGTCGATGGGAGAGTAAACTCGATCCTGGACATTGAAAACTTCGTCGTTAAAACAGAAAACGGACACCCTTTTCGGATCAAGGACATAGCTAAAGTCGTGCGTGGTCCAGAACCCGTTTTCAATATCGTCACCGCTGATGGAGAGGATGCTGTCCTACTCAACATCCGCAGCCAGCCCGATGGCAGTACGCTGGATATTGCTGCCGCGCTTAAAAAACAGATTAAAGAATTGAGGACGGAATTGCCTCCCGATTTGAATCTTGCTTTTTTTTATTACCAGTCTGAAATTGTTAAAGCATCTGTCGAAGGAGTTTGGGAAGCCATTATTTTCGGTCTTTTTCTGTCCGTGTTCGTTCTTTTTGCTTTTTTAAAAAATTGGGGCACAACGCTCGTTGCGGCCATCGTGATTCCCGTAACCGTGCTGATCACTCTCGTGTCTATGAAGATGACAGGCCTCACATTCAATTTAATGACGATTGGAGGCATCGCTGCGGCTATCGGCATTGTTATCGACGATGCGATCGTAGTGGTGGAAGCAATCCACACCAAGCTGATATCAGGCTTAAGCCGACTCGAAGCTATCCGCGAGGGGATTAGAGAAATTTTCCGGCCGTTGATTGGCTCAACTCTTACACCAGTCGTTGTCTTTATTCCTTTGGCCTTCCTTCTTGGAATCACCGGCGTATTCTTCCGCGCCCTTGCTCTAACCATGGTCGTATCGCTGCTGACATCACTTATCCTGGCGCTTACGCTGACTCCATCACTTGCAGCCTGGTTCATCCGTCCACACAAGGGAGTCAAACCCACGCCCTTCAATGAACAAGGCGGTTTTTTGCTTCACCGTTTGATCCGGATTTACGAAATCGTTGTTCGCCCTGCACTCCGGCATCGCTGGCTCACGATGGGCATCTGCGGCCTTGTATTCCTAACCGGCATTTTGATCTACAGTCAGCTTGACAGTGAATTTCTTCCCTCGATGGATGAAGGCGGATTCGTGATCGATTACTTCACTCCGCCGGGGACAAGTCTTTCGGAAACGAATTTCCAGCTGTTGCAGGCGGAGGAGATTTTGAGATCGATCTCAGAAGTCGAAAGCTATTCACGCCGCACGGGAGCAAGGCTTGCCCTAGCCATCGCTGAACCGAACACAGGGGATTTTCTTGTTAAGCTAAAAACCCGGCGCAAACGAAAAACCGAGGATGTGATCTCCGAATTAAGGAGGAGATTCAACACGGAACTGCCCGGCTTGAATTGGGAATTTCCAGGGATTCTGAGTGACTTGATCGGCGACCTGATGTGGGCGCCTCAACCCATCGAAGTAAAGCTGTTTTCGACCGACACGGAATGGCTCAAGAAAAAAGCACCAGAGATTGAAGCGCAACTGAAAGAAACTCAAGGTGTCGTGGACACGTTTGACGGATTGGTTTATACCGGACCGACCATCAGCTTCCATGTGCGCCCAGTTGATGCACAGCGATTCGGACTGACGGCGAATGATATTGCGCAGACACTCAATACAGCAATGCTAGGACAGACGGCTTCCTGGGTGCTTGAAGGAGATCGAGTGGTGGATATCAGGGTGAAGGTTGATCCCTCTCGACTCGATCGACTGGCTAGCCTCAGGGAACTGCCGTTGCGGACATCAGAAGGTTTGCTCATCAAGTTGTCGCAAGTGGCGGATGTTATCGAGGAACCGGGGAAGCTCGAACTCAGGCGTGAAGACCAACGGCAGAACGTTGCCGTAACGGCACGTCTCGAAGGCCGCGATATGGGAAGCACTATGCACGAGATCCGCAACATACTGAGCAAAGATAAATCCATTCCCCCGGGAACAATCGAATACGGTGGGCTCTACGAGCAACAGCAGGAATCTTTCCGTAATCTCTTGATTGTGCTGCTCATGGCGATATTTCTGGTCTTTACTGTGTTGCTGCTTGAATTTGGTTCCTTTTATGAACCCTTAGCCATCGTTTTTGGTGCGATACTGGCCATGTTCGGAACAATCCTGGCTTTGAGGCTGACCGGAACATCACTCAATGTGGTTTCTTTCCTCGGAGCGATCATCGGTGTCGGGATTGTGACCAAGAATGGAATTTTAATGTTGGATTTCGTAAGGAGTTTACGTGCCGATGGATTCACATTGGAGGAAGCCCTGGTGCAATCGGGCCGACGCCGATTGCGCCCTGTTTTGATGACGTCCATGACGACAATCATCGGAATGCTACCGCTGGCCTACGGTATCGGCTCAGGGGCAGATATGCTGAAACCTCTGGCTATTGCTGTTATCGGAGCTCTCTTCATATCGGTCTTCCTTTCTCTCGTAGCCACACCGACTGTTTATTTCCTCCTCTTGCACTTATTCAAGAAAATAAAAGACTGATTATTCCTCGACCTCCTTGCCTCCTGGTGGTTTCCTTTTCAACTCCAAATATTGTGATACAGCGGTTTATTTTCCGAATTCAAGCACCATGAACGTACCCGGGATGACCTTGGCCCGGGGCCGGGGCTGCTCTGTGGTTGGTTCTGGGGCTGGACCGTATTCCGCCGTCACGACAAAGACATGGTGCGTCTCGGGGTCAAGCTCCATGGTTCGTGCACCACGGGCTGTTGGAACCGTTTCTACGAGTATATAATTGTCCGGCGATTCTTGTTTGATCACAGACAGGGTTCCCTCGCCGTTCGAAGCGAAGATTAGCCCGGTCCCTGGATCATAACGGACTGCGTCTGGGCCGCCACCGATTGGGACGGTCGTGACGACTTTTCCACCGATAAAATCTGAAACGACCATGATTTCGTCGCAGACGCTGAACAGACGCTCGCCTTTGAGGTCGATGGCCAGACCACTCGGACCTTCGCCGGGCGCGATCGACCAGCGTTTTGTGACCTCGAGAGACTTGGCGTCGAAGGCGACGATTTCGCTCGTATCCTCGTTGTTAACGAAGATCGTGCCTTTACCGTCCGTGACAGCGAATTCAGGCTTTCCGCCGATATCGACTGTCCCGACGACCTCGCTTGTGGTGGCGTCTATAGCAGTCGCATTCCCAGTCCGGCCATTGAATGTGAAGACTCGGCCTGAGAAAATATCGTACATGACGGAGTCGGGATTTTGGCCGGAGGATGGAACCTCCTCGAGGATTTCGTGAGTTTTGAGGTCAAAGACGGAAACGGTATTGCCGCGCCCGTTGGATAAATATCCCCTGTTTCTTTCCGGAGCGAAGGCCACGCCGTGGACACCATTGAGATCGATGATTGGATCACCTTTGACGCCGGTGTCGATATTCAGGATCTCGACGGCATTGCCATGTGTTACATAGAGAAGGCGCGTCCGGCCGTCTAGCGCCATGTAATCCCATCCTCCCTCACCACCAAGCACATGCTTCTTGATCAAATGATAGCCGCCCGGATTTTGCACCTGATCCGCTGTACAACTCAGTAATGTGATTGCCCAAAAGAAGACCAGACCCAAACGAAAAGTTTTCATTTTTATTTCACCTCTTTGTGCAGTCTACTCTTCCCTTCAGTTTAGCGCAATCACCGGAGCGTGGGTTGCAGCTCGGGATATGACCGCATTTTTCACAAATTTTCTGCATTTCATTTCTGCATCACTTTATACTGAAATACCAGACAAACTTGATCATGGCTACTGTTTTGTTTATCCGGATCCGCGCATGGGGGTTGAGGGTATCTCCAAACTGGTTAAAAACAAAATAGAGGCTTGCGCCCGGTTTGGGGATCCATGTCACCCGGAAATTGAACAGGATCTCGTCATCGTCGTTGTTCCACTGGGCAAAGACCGATCCGAAGAGCTTGGGGGTCACAGAAAAAGTCATTCGGCTGACAACCTCGTCGATAGCAATTGTGCCTGCAGGAAGCTTGATGTCGGTTCTTTGATAAGAAAAGCTCGTTCCGAAATTCTTGTTCAATTTCCAGGCCAGTTGGACATCCCACTCGGTGCTTGAACCGTTGTAGAACCGCCCCCAGTTGATACCGGCATCGGCGACGACAGGCCTTCCTTCGAAAGTTTCTATCTGGATTTCTGCCCTGTTCGTCCAGTACCGCCCCGCAGGGATAACATATCCTTCCCGAATCTCAAATTCCTCAGTCAGGTTTTCGGAGTTACGCTCGATGTTGAACTCCAGAAAGTCCCCGCTCTTCAGGTGCATGCCAAGCGGTCTGAATTCCATATAGACAGACTGCATTTCCCGGGTGATGTTGTCGATGTAATAGTTGAGATCGATGGGCTTGATTTCGAGCTGCCGGACCCAGGGGAGAAATTTCGGACGAGGATTAAACTGCCATTCCGTCGCAAACAACTGGTAGCTTGTCCGGTTCAGGAATCCGACTTCGGGATTGAAGCTCTGGCCAACCCGCTCCCAGGACGCATCGATTTCGACAAGGTCATTCGGGTAGCTTACGAAGACGCGGTGCGCGCTTCCGGAAGTGGATTTGCTGTCGGGAGTATAGGTCATCGCGATCGCGCCTCCGACCTCTAAATTCTTGCTGCCGAAGAGTCTGGATGTGGAATAGAGAGCATCAAAACCACCTGTTCCATAGAAGTGCTCCTTTTGGACGGAACCGGTAGCCAGGATTCCGATAGACGATTGTTCCAGGATGTCCTGCTTCCAGCGAATTAAGGAAATATTTTTCGATGCGTCGTTGTCCGTCCCTGCCGTTTGGAGCATCATGACGCCAAGGGTCGAACGTCCCATTTTCCCAAGGAAGCGGCCGCCGCCGATGATAGGCGTCTCCCGGCCGTTGGAGATCCCTATCCGTCGGCTGTAATAGGCCCGGGCCCTGCCCAGGGAGAAATCGAAAAAGTTTTGGGCTTCCAGGAAAAACGGCCGCTTTTCCGGATAAGAGATCGAAAACCGGGTCAGGTTGACGATGAGGCGGTCCGATTCGACCTGTCCGAAGTCGGGGTTGATCGTAAAATCCAGCTTCACTGTCGGGTTGACGATGTAGTTGAAATCGAGGCCGATATCGGCCGTGCCATCGGCCTTGACCTCTCGCTCTTTTGCCCCCCCGCCTATGACATATGGTCGGAACTCGAAGATCTTCATTTGAGTCAGACCCACGAGGCCCTCGAGCGTTCCGGCCCGGTTGACCTGCCGGATGTTGGCGTCTCTCGACCATCCTTGCCAGAGGACCTGCTCCCGTTTATGACGGATATTCCTTTCAAAATTAATTCCCCAGACCTGCTTGTCCGCCGGGCTGAACTTTACCGTAGAGAACGGAATCCTGATTTCGGCGAACCAGCCCTGGTCAGTCCGCTCTACGGCGACGTACCAGACACCGTTCCAGTCGGAGTTGCTCTTCCGGCCGTTGTCCGTGATCAGGGCGTCGTACTGAGCGCCGTTAGGATTGATGACCAGGAAGTAGGCATTTCGTTTGTCGGCGTAAGTGTCCAGAACGATCTCAAAATTATCCTCGGTACCGTAGTCGAAATCCCAGCTCATCTTCTTGGCGATGATCCGACCGGGTTCGGAATCGAAGCACCAGATCCCGATGAAAAGGTCGGTTTTGGAGTAGAGGACGGCGACTTCGGTTTTTTCCGTCGCCGGCATGTTCTCCTTGAGTTCGCGCTGGGTGAAGTTCGAGATCCGTGTGGCTTTTGCCCAGTCGTTTTCGTCGAGCACACCGTCCAGCTTAACCGGGGAATCGATGTGTCCTGCTTGAAGCCTGTCGGGACTGGATTGTTGGGCAAACGCTAGGAAAGGGGAGAAGAACATGACCAATAGCATGGTATAAATAGAGATGTATTCACGGTGTTTCATAGGATTCATGTTTTTTTTATTTCTTTTTTTTGCCCTTGGCTTACTTTTTTATAATCTTGCCGCTGGCATCAAGCACAACTTCCAGCTCCGTTCCATCCTTTTCCAGTTTCACCTCATAAACGACAGCTTCACCAGCTTTTTCCAGACTTTCTGCAGTCTTAACTTTGCTGTCGCCAAACTGAGATTTTAATGTAGCCAGGACCGGTGCCGGCAGGTCGTCTTTGGCGAGTTTGGTTTCTGTTACCAGCCATTTGCCGCTGGTGTCAAAATTGGCCGTCATCTCTTTGCCGTTCATCTCGAATTCCGCCTCAAATTCTGTATCCGATTCTTTGCTCCATTCGACTTTCTGGGCAGAAGGGTATTTGGCTTTGAATGAGGCTGCAACATTTTCCGGCACTTTAATTTGTGAACAGGCAAAAATACTGAACAAAACGATTGCCAAAATAGATGGGATGATCTTTTTCATAATTGACTCCTTTCTTAATAAACTTTATATGGTCTACAATCAATCACTGCTCAAGTTTAATACACAATTTTGTAGAAAAACTGGAATTTTAAAACTGGATGGAAAATTCGTGTATATTTTTTTGCACGGAGTAGGAAATTGAAAACTGGTAGAAATCGCAGATGGTTTTTACAATGGAGAGACCAAGACCAGAAGAGTCCTGATGATTGGAATTTTTATTGAACCGTTGAAAGAGCAGCTCAGTATCGCCTTCAAAGCGCAGGCCGGTGTTATTAATTCTGACTTCGTTTTTTTGGACTTTCACTCTAACCATCCCGTTTTCGATGTTGTGGCGGATGGCATTTCTGACCAGATTGCCAAAAAGTATTTCTGCCAGGTCCGGGTTCATGTTGACAACTGCATTTCCAGCGATAGTCATCTCAAGGGAAATATTTTTAAAAGCTGTCAATTCGTTTAAATCATCAAAAAGTTTCTTCAAGGTCGCTTGAACATCGATATTTTCCGTCTCCTGGAACTGGTTGTTTTGAATTTTCGAAAGCAGCAACAAACTCTTGTTCAACCTCGACAACCGGCTCAGGTTCTCTGTCATTGCATGAACCAATTCTGCCTGTTCCTCTGTGAGATCGGGGCTTTGCATCAGCAATTCTGCTTTGTTGCTGGCAATGGCCAGCGGTGTCTGGATTTCGTGAGAAGCGTTCTCAGTGAAACGTTTTTGATTCTGAAAAGATAAAAGATTGTTTTTAATCAAACGTTCAATGGTTTCATTCAATTCTTTAAACTCGGATATTTGTGTCTTTGAAAACTTGATTGGATGCGACTGTTCCAGGCGATATGTATTAACCTGATGGAGTGTTGCATAAAACGGACGCCATAGCTTTTGCAGCAATTTCCTGTTTAAATAAACGACAAAAACAAATAGCACGAAAAACAGTATAAAAACATTGAGCAGAATAATCTTTGCCAGTTCCCTGCTACCGACTAATGTAGTCCGGATGCTCAGCTTGAAAAGCCCGGCTTTTGTGGAAAAAGTTGTCACGAGCTGACGATAAGGTTCCAGTTCGTCTTCCACGGGATCTTGCAGGAAAATACTTTCATAGTGTTCGGGAAGGCCCTCCGCCTGACCGCCTGTTATTTTTTCAATCGTATAATCCGCTTGTACAACCTTATTTTGCTCTAACAATTTTGGACTACCCTTAACCTCCTCCAAAATCTGAGTTTTTCTATTGGAGAGAAATTCATCCACATCGTGATAAATGATTCCCTTAATGATGGAATAAAAAGCAACCGACCATAAAAGCAGAATGATTAAAAAAGAAATCAAAAAATATTTTGTCGTGATGTTAAGGAGTTTCATTGTGAACTAAATTTATAGCCCAATCCGTAAACGGCTTGCATGTTAAAAACGGAATCAAATTCTTTCAATTTTTTTCGCAGATTTTTAATCTGAGAATATAAAAAATCGTAACTGTCCACTTGATCGATATGGTCCCCCCAGATATGCTCTGCCAGAGACGTTTTGCTGATGACCCGATTTTTATTGGACACAAAAAACAGCAGCATTTCATATTCCTTACGTGTGAGCGTTAGGAAATGTTGTTCAACTCTGACGGATTTGCTGTCCAGACCAATCACAACATTTCCCAGCACAATCTCGTTTATCCCTGCAAAATGCCTTCTGCGGATAATCGCATTCACCCTGGCTTGCAGTTCGCTGAGGTGAAACGGTTTAGGCAGGTAATCATCCGCCCCAAAATTCAGGCCTTCAACCTTATCGTCCAACGAATTTTTTGCAGAAACGATGATGATACCCGCTTGACTTTTTTTCTCTTTGATCTGTTGTAAAAGGCCCAACCCATTCCCATCCGGAAGCGTAACATCCAGCAGGATGCAGTCATAATCGTAAAGCCACAGTTTTTCATCTGCCTCAGCATATGTGGCAGCAATCTCGCACACATAGCCGGATTTGGCCATATAAGATGTGATGCTGTTGAGCATAGCGGGTTCGTCTTCGACGATTAAAAGTTTCATTCAGTTAATTTACCTGAAGTATTCATGAAAATTTGCGATGTTCTGTTTAATTTCAATGTTACCGCCTCTTGGCAATAACAACTTTCTGAAATGCAGTAACTATAAGAATTTGCTTTTTAAGTTGATGATGATATTCTCTCAATTTCATCAAACTTTCACCTACTAAGCAACTACATTAACAATATTACCTAGGAAAAACATATACTTCAACAAGAAATCCGCAGGAAAGTAAGAATCTTTTAGAATTCACCTGTAAAAAGCCTTTATTGGCTAGACTTTGCCCTGAACTGATTATCAATAACTCTTAATTTTCATATATATTCTAGCCTTTCCTCAGCTGCCATGCTGAGCTGAGCTTGAGGAGGCGGAGGACGTTCTGCCTTAAAGGTAAGTTTAAGGTGATCGATAATCTTGTCTATGACTTTATAATCTTCGATAAATGAGATAATACGC
>Ga0114919_10003222_pt1 | contig 13182 bp, 12 predicted proteins | sample BlataG_FD_88682 | JGI IMG/M metagenome (GOLD analysis project Ga0114919, IMG submission 88682) | Deep subsurface microbial communities from Black Sea to uncover new lineages of life (NeLLi) - Black_00105 metaG | ecosystem: Environmental > Aquatic > Marine > Oceanic > Sediment | place: Atlantic... | reverse complement strand
GGTATAGGCCCTTTTTTCGTCAGCTTCGCCAAAAGATGGCGGATATTCGACTGCGATATTGACTATTTTGCAGTCGCCGCGGCGCCCAACCAGGGGAGATTGCACTGTCCTGAGAGGTCGCTAAGCAGCACGAGCCGCATTAGAAGTCAGCAACTCACTTGGTGAGGTGGGAAGGAAAAATTTTAGTGTGGTAAACTCACGGGCAAATTTAACCGATACCTCAAATAAGTTTATATCCGGCAGGGAGCCGAGGGTCCTATAAAAAGGAGGTAAGGTCGAACAACAATTTGCCCTTATGGCCGGAGCCGAAAGGCTTTCGGCCGGGCGGGAGTGAGCCATAGCATTTGATATCACCATAAAGGAATACCTAAAAGAGATCGACGAGGCATCGCTGCTGAACGCAGAAGAGGAGCGCTCGTTGGGCAAGCTGGTTGCCGAAGAAAACGACCAGTGGGCCAGGGAACAATTGGTGCGAAGTAATCTCAGGCTGGTAGTTAATATCGCGAAGAAATACGGCGGCCGGGGGATGAGTCTCGGCGACCTGATTGAAGAGGGTAATCTCGGTCTTATAAAAGCCGTTGATTACTTCGACCCTGACCGCGGGGTTCGTTTCAGCACCTATGCAGCGTGGTGGATAAAACAAAGCATCAAACGTGCCTTGCTGGAGAACGTTCAGCCGGTGCATATTCCAACCTATATGGTCGCATTGATAAATCAGTGGCGGCACACCACGGCCGAGCTGGAAAGTAAGCTCGGCAAAACATTGAGTGTTGAAGAGATGGCTGATATTATGCAAATACCATTGCGCAAGGCAAAGGTCATACATCGCATAGTCGATGTTCTTAGCTCTGTAAATGAATCTTATAGCGGCGATGTGTCGGACGAAGACCAAATGCTCGAGGTGATTTTGGAGGACCCAAATGCCGGCAGACCGGAAGATGCGTTGGCTGCGGTTGAAGAAAAATTAAAGGCCTTGAAATTGCTGAACAAACTCGACCCGCGAGAAGCGAACATTTTGAGGCTGCATTACGGTCTTGATGGAAACGCGCCGATGTCACTGAAAGAAATCGCCAAGAAATTAGGCCTGACGCGAGAGAGGATTCGACAGATTCGGCGCGATGCGCTTACCAAGCTTTACGAATATATGAACGAAGAGTAGCCCCTAATAACATCTCAATAAAACTTGCATTTCGTTATAAATATATCAACAATAGACAGCAGCAGACGAACGGTCCGTCTGTTTGAGCAATCTTAATTTCGAAAAGAACCAGAGAGGAAGACTAATAATGCGTAATGGGATTGACCTGAAAAGATACATTCGCAATATACCCGACTGGCCGAAGAAAGGGATTTTATTCCGCGATATCACACCATTGTTGGCCGACCCGAAAGCGTTTGCAGCAGCGGTGGATGCCCTGTGCGCCGATTTTACGGGGGCGGGTATCGAATATGTTGCTGCTGTTGAGGCCAGAGGGTTTATATTTGGAGCGGCGGCAGCAAAAAAGCTCGGGGCCGGCTTTGTGCCCATACGGAAGAAAGGCAAGCTGCCTTTTGAGACTGAAAGCATCACCTACGATTTGGAATACGGGACAGACACCTTGGAGGTGCATAGTGATGCCATTGAAAGCCAGGCTAAAGTTTTGATGGTTGACGATTTATTGGCGACTGGGGGGACAATGGCATCGGCCTGCAAACTCATCGAAAAAATAGGTGGACAAGTTGTGGGGATAGCGTTCCTTATCGAGCTTACCGAATTGGCCGGCCGAGAAAAACTTGAGGGGTATATAATTAACACTTGTTTATCTTATTGATTATTGGCCGGCTTTTTTCAAAAGGCCTTAAAGCTTTTTCGGATAAGATACAAAATCCTCAACTACTAATTTTCCATCCTTATAGACTTTCAGCTCTATTCGCGGTCGTCAGCAGAAACGCTCAAGTCCAGCCCGACTTTCACCGCCTAACTGCGAAAGTTGGTTTAGCAATATACAGAGCCATTTGCAAAAGACCGGCATAACTTTTTCGGCGCGCCTCTGGAATTCATTTTGGCGTTTTATCTCCGGAGATACATATTTACAAAAAGAGGTTTATGAAATTAACTGAAAAATATAGGAGCATCTCAATTTCATTTAACCACGCTGGGTGAGTTAATTCGGCGAAACTTGCTGAAAAGTGCGGCAATGACTAACACAGCTCCCAGAAATAAGGCAACGGCCGGCCCAATTGAAAAATCAAAGAAATAGGCAAATAGCAGGCCTCCCAAAGAAGCCACTGTGGTCGCTGCCCAGGCAATAATCATTCGCAAACCCCAGTGCGCAGTAAATAGAGCCGATATTGTGGCTGGAATAATAAGAAATGAAAACACAGTTACAACGCCCGTGACTCGAACTGAAAGTGTAATCGCTACTCCCAGCAAGGCATAGAATACAAAATCCCACCATATCACCTTCAAACCTTGTGTGATAGCCTCTTCGTAGTTTTCTGATATTCTCAACAGCGGTTTTCTGAAGATGTAGAGGCAAAAAACCACGGCTGTAAAGACTACGAGACATAATATAATATGTTGCTGTTCTACCCACAAGAGTCTGCCCGCGAGCAGTTCTTCTCGCCAATGCACATCCTAATGAACTTAAAGCAGATCATTTTTTTGAAGTGCGACGTCTCTGAGGTATCGCGCAAGAGGTTTTAGAAAACACAAAACCATATCGGATAGCATCTTGGGGGCATACATTCAGGCATCGAGCGCAACTAAAGCAATCAGCGGCAAACAGCTTATCAGCTACTATGTCTTTAGCAGCCTGGCTTGGGCAGGCCTTGATGCACAGCCCACATTCCGTGCACTTCTCGTGGTCGATCTTCACCCTCGTCAAGCTGACCCGTTCGACAATCCACGAGAGAAAACCAAAAGGACAGATAAGATAACAAAACGGCCGATATATCAGAAGCGCCAGAACTAGAAACACAACAACTGTCACCAGCATCAGCCAATGGTCGAAATCCAGACTGAACAAATTAAACGGGTTGAGATAATGGTAAATCACAAACCCCTTCCTGCCGCCGACAATACCGAAAAGAAACAACAGCATTACAAAAAACAATCCGCCCCTTATCGTATTCGTTAGCCAAAACGGTGCCTTCCAACGCTTCATCTTGCGCAGGAGAGGAAGACTGTAGACCAATTCCTGAAGCGCTCCGAACGGGCAAGCCCATCCGCAGATAAGCTTATTCCCGATGACGGCCAATACAACAAAAAAGACTAAAGCGAGCAATTTGCCAATCACAGACGGATACAGCCCCACCATGGACTTAAAGACTTTAACTGTCCCTTCCATTGGATTTGGGGATTTGCCGAGCACGAAACCACATACAACCACGGCAGCAAGCAGGCATGCAATATATGGGATTCGCGGATACCACAGTTTGCGCTCGGAGATATTTGCATTATCCGGCCGACCAAGGCGAGTAAGATACACCAAACCAAACAGCACGATTGCCGCAAATAGGTAATATTTCAGTCCTGTCGAGCGATGAGAAAGGATATGTGCAACCGCATGGTCCAGTTGTTCCTGATATATCCCCAATTCATTGAGGGGTTTTTTCTTCGGCGTCTCCAGTGGCAAAGCAAGCTCACGTGCCAGGCCCTTACCCGTGACACCCAGTTTTGGGGCAATTTCCCGGATGCTCATACTTATCGTGAATTCGTTTCCTGCCTGACTGGGCCTGTCAGGTTCGAATAATATACCGAGGGCGATAATTAGAAGCCCCGCGGCGACGCTCGCGATAAACCACAATTTTTGTCGTGTTGATAGTTTTGCCGGATACGTATAGGCCATTGTATCGTTCCTTAAATTGTAATCCATCCGCCCAATTTTATCTGATTTCCCTTGAACGTCAAACTTAATCCTCAAAAACCTCGGCCGATAGATCCTCGCATCCTTCGCCAAAAGGCGATTTCGTTAAGGCATCAGGCTTTTATCCAACCCTCTTTGGTTCCGGCAGCTACCAATTGCACTGACACCGGCCATCTTGCGGATTATTGCACTTGAGCCATTCATCGGCAAACACAGCCAGATCAAGGAGGTCAACGTAGCAATCTCGATTCAGGTCAGAGTCAATACCGAAGCCACTTTGCCATATTCCGTGACAAGACGAAGGTCTGTATCCGAGGTCTATAAAGGCCGAGAAGTCACAATCTGGATTGTTTGGATCATTGCACTTGGTAAAATCTGATGTGAACCTCGCGTAGTCTAAGAAGTCGATGTGGCAATCCCTATGGAGATCGGACCGCAGATTCCACCCATAGTAAGTTATGTCTTCACAAGTATTTGGTTCAATCACAACTGCTGAGGCAAAGGAATCAAAGAACAGCCCTGAATCCGGAGCGGCCGTTTCGCGATGTACTTTGACGTAGTGGACTTCCTTGTCGAAAAGGCCATCAAAGTCAAAGTAGGCATCATATAGTATTCCAGGTGTGCCCGGCACACCGCCATCGCGACCGGCTATTTCGCCTATTTTGGTAAAGTCATTGCCATCAGCACTCACCCATACCGATGCTCTGGCTTTGTAACCACAGTAAAGGCGAATGACCAAATCGTCTGCATCTTCATAATCTTGCAAGCCGATATCAAACCATACAATTATCTCCTGATCTTTGTTCAAAGGCCCCCCGCCCTTCCATCCCGCCACATAGTCATAATCAATTGTCTCCTGGCCGTGTTCATCCGTACTCCATGCATCCATGTCGCCGTTTTGGTCGCAGTCACTGGGTCCCAGGACCCACCATGTTGTATTGGGATCCATAAAGACACCACCGGTACACCCAGGTTTTCCGAACCTTTGAATTCTTGGAGTGTGGCTCACAACACTGTCGGCCCAGTTCTGTCCCTTTATGTAAGCAGCACCAGTCAGATCGACAACTGCTGGTTCAGGTACACTGCCGACCGCATCAAAGAAAATGCCGGAGCCCTGGCCTGATACAACCCGGTCAAACCTGACGTAATGCAGGTTATCGAGTATCCCGAAGTCCAGTGTCACATACCGGTCCAACCCGGTCGCACCAGGATCGTGGAAGAACCCTGGCTTGCCTGGGATATGTTCCTTCGCCCCGGCAATACTGCCGATTAGTTCAAAACCGCTTCCATCTACACTGCCGTACACATCCACTCTGCAATTTGGACCACCATGCACTTTCACCGCAAGGTCATCACCATCAATATTCAGCAACGCATTTTCGAAGTAGAGCGTAAAAGACGCATCTCCTGTTCCTTTCCAGCCCGCGACATAATCATCGTCGCCGGCATCCCAGGCATACCCATTGCCGTCAACATCTGAATCCGGGGGACCGAGAACGTAAGCAAGCGCATCAGCACCGGTCCTCGTCCCGTTATAATTATCAATATTACCGCTCCAGGCTGCCAGGCTATCTGCCCAGTTCTGACCGCCAACCAAACCGGCGTTGGTTAGTCCTGCACTAAGCATGCAAAGCATCAGCGATACTAACCCAATCCTGTTATATGTATTCTTCGATTTCATCTTTTCAACCTCCTTCAAGATCTTTTCGTCCTGAACACCCTCAGATTCTCATTTTGATTGCAGGCCGTCACTTCTTCTCGCTCCAAAAATAAGTATAACGATTGTCTCGACCCATAGGTACGTCCTTCTCTATCATGGTCCCTGTATGGCCGTCCAGAAATAGCATGTTTGTATTGCCTCTGTGCCGGTATTCGAAGTTACCTGCCGGGCAGGCCTCGTACAAAACGACGGCCCGTGCCGAGTAATAGCCATTGCCATCACACAATGCAAGCGTATCGAATGGTCTGTGGAACTCACTGACACGTCTGCGTTTTCCCAGGATGCCGCCCCTGTTGGACAAACGCCATGTTCCATTCATCATGTAGCTTAATGCGTACGGGCGCTTTTCTGGAGGAAACACTGGCGATTCGTCCCGTGTCATTGTTGGGTCCCTGTGTGACGGGCAGGTGAGAACCGTTCGATCTGCAGGCGGCCCAAGAATATTGCCGTCGGCATCTCGTTGGGGCTCCACATCCATCCTCGCAAGGAAGCTCCTGTTTAGGTACCAGTTGTCCTGGGAAGTTTCGTCCAATTTGTCGCGCGGTTCAGCAGGGGGAATCCATTGGTCGTTATCGTCCGTATAGCTCACAAGCGCCAAGCCCAGATTGCGAAGATTTGCCGCACATGCCACACGCTGCCCCTGCGCCCGGGCCAAATTAAGGCTCGGGAGCAGAATGGCTATGAGCAGCGCGATAACGCCTATCACCACCAAGAGTTCTATAAGCGTGAACGCCTTTTCTCTATCAGACATAGTTGTTCCCAATAACCAATTGCATTAGCTCTTCATGTACTGAGCCGATTTTCCGTCTTACGGCCCCTCACAGTTGCATATTTATATTTCCTTATCAATGTTACGAATTAGCCAGAATATTTCATGGATTCTCGATTTCGAGTTGTGTTTTATCCAGAAGCCTATGACGAATCCGGCGTTTCTAAAATTCAGGATTGCAGCCGAAGCAGAGTATTGATGCTCTGACTCCTACCTTAAGAAATGGTAATTGATGGCGGTGCTCGTAGGAAAATTGAACAGGCCCACTCATAATGATTTACGACCGTCAACTGTGGTAAGAGTTGTGAAATAAGAAGACTTTCAGTGCTGAGTAATGTCGAACAATAATTGGCTTCGGTCGAATTACAACCAGCCAAAAACATGCAAGCCGGGCACGAGTCGTTATGGGATATAGCATCTGTGGTGCTCGGATGCACAGCACCAAACACGCAATCATCACTGTGGAATAAATCGATTGAAGTGGTTACAATCAGATATACAGCAAGTATGGCAATCGATGCTGTTCTATGCAACCTGAACTGTTTTTTTGAGGAACTGGACATATTTTATGATTAGCTCCAGCAGTTTCACAACTACAGAACTCATCCTTGGGACCGAAATCCTACACATCATCCTAAACATCTCAACACGGTTTGTCAATATATATTTTACCTGAAATAAATTGCTCTTCAGATGTTCTTAAAAATTATCGTTTTTTTTTGATTTGTCAGCACAGATTCGTTATTTTCATGCGCAGGCTTTGGCAATGAATATTGGTTCTTTTGAGGAGTTAGTTATGACAGCGGAACTGAGTGCTCTTGTTATCACCGCTGCTTCCATAGGTTTCTTGCACACTATACTGGGCCCGGACCATTACCTGCCTTTTATCATGATGTCATGGGCACGAAAATGGTCACGAGCCAAAACTATCGTCATAACCTTCTTGTGCGGCCTTGGGCATATAGCAAGTTCAGTAGTGCTTGGTTTGATAGGTGTGTCGATGGGCCTGGCGGTCAAAAAGCTGGAGTTCGTCGAATCGACCCGCGGCAACTTAGCAGCGTGGCTGCTTATCGCCTTCGGACTGGCATATTTGGTCTGGGGATTGCGGCGGGCGTACCGCAATAGGCCCCATAAGCATACTCACGTTCACACGGGCGAGGCCGAGCACGGGCACCCGCATAGTCATCATCTGGAGCACAGTCATATTCACAACGGCAAAAGCGATTCCAGCATCACGCCCTGGGCGCTGTTTGCCATTTTTGTTTTCGGTCCTTGTGAGCCTTTGATTCCCATTCTGATGTATCCGGCTGCGAAAAACAGTTTCTTTGGAGTGCTGCTTGTAGCCTTTGTGTTCGGCACAGCGACCATTGCTACTATGTTAGGAGCAGTTCTTCTCGCCAATGCGGGAGTGAATTTTCTACCTTTGGCCAAACTGCAACGCTTTGCTCACGTTATAGCGGGAGTAACTATACTTTTTTGTGGCTTGGCCATTCAGTTTCTGGGGCTGTGAGTACTAAAAGTTTCTAATGCTCTGTTGAAAACATCAGGCCAGAGCACGTCATTGCGAGCGAAGCGAAGCAATCTCAAAGACAACGATGGCTTTTTCGGCTCGACTAAGCTCGCCGAAGTCTGCCCGTAACGCAGGAGATTGCCACGGCCCTTCGGGCCTCGCAATGACATTTCTCAAAGGCTTTCAATATAACGTTGCTCTAAGAAACTACAGTTGAGAAAAGAACTACCTGCAAACAGCAAATACACCCCTATCTGCAGAAAGCATTAAAATTGCTTGCAGTGATACCAAACAAGTCTTAAAATGCACCTTTCAAATCAATAAAATAGGGGTACAAAATGTTAGCCAGACTGCATAGTGTTACACTTGAAGGGATTGAGGGGATAATATGTGAGGTTGAGGTAGATGTTGCGCGGGGCGGCTTCGAGAAGTCTGTTATCGTAGGGCTGCCGGATGCTGCGGTGAAGGAAAGTATCGAGAGGGTCAAAAGCGCAATTGTTAACAGCGGCTATAAGCATCCCAAAACCCAATCGTTAATAAATTTAGCGCCGGCTGATGTGAAAAAGGCAGGACCTGCCTTCGATTTGCCTATTGCCCTGGGTATGCTCATTGGCCAGGGCGCCATGGTCAGCTCTGCTCTTAATGAGACCATTATCGTGGGCGAATTGGCTCTGGACGGCAGGGTCAGGTCGGTCAACGGCGTATTGAGTATGGCAATGACGGCGGCGGCAAACGGCTTTAGCCGAATGATAGTCCCTTTGGAAAACGCCAGAGAAGCTGCGGTGGTTGCCGATATTGATGTTTTTGCCGTCGGCTCGCTCGCCCAGACGGCAGGTTTTCTTACGGGTCAGCTGCCGTTGGAGACGACCACGGTTGACGTTGATGAGCTTTTTAACGTGGAGTCAAATTACGATGTTGATTTTGCCGAAGTTAAGGGACAGGAAAACGTCAAGCGGGCAGTGACGGTTGCGGCCGCCGGTGGACATAACATAATGATGATAGGCCCGCCCGGGGCAGGCAAGACGATGTTGGCGCAAAGATTGGCGACGATTTTGCCGCCTTTGAGTCTGGAAGAATCGCTCGAGACCACCTGTGTGTATTCCTCGGTAGGTTTGTTGGGTAAAAACAAGGCGTTGTTAGCGACCCGTCCTGTGCGAATGCCGCATCACTCGGCGAGCGGGCCGGCCCTGATCGGCGGCGGCACGACACCTCGGCCCGGGGAATTGTCTCTGGCTCATTTCGGGATATTGTTTTTGGATGAATTTGTCGAGTTTCCCCGGCACGTTCTCGAAATGATTCGTCAGCCATTGGAGGATGGTTTTGTCATTGTCTCACGTGCGAAAAAGACCATCAAATTCCCTGCTCAATTTATGCTTGTAGCGGCGATGAATCCCTGTCCGTGCGGTTATTTCGGCAGTGACGCGAGAAGATGTAAATGCACGCCGGGGCAGATAGGGCGGTATCTGTCAAAAGTATCCGGCCCTTTGGTGGACAGGATTGATATTCATATTGAGGTTCCTGCGATAAGTTTCAGCAAGCTTCGGTCGAAATCAAGCCGGCTCGACTCGGCTGCAATGAGGCAGGATGTTCTCAGGGCCGGGGGCATTCAAGCAAAGCGGTTCGGTGACAGCAAGGTTATGATAAACGCAAGGATGAGCCATAAACAAGTGGAGAAATTCTGCAAGCTCGATTCCGCGAGTGAATTTATCCTGAAACAGGCGATGGTGGAATTCGGGCTGAGCGCCCGTGCTCACGATAAGATTTGCAAGGTCGCTCGCACGATAGCCGATTTAGCTTCCGTTGAGCAGATTCAGCCCGAGCACATCGCAGAGGCTGTCAGCTACCGAAGATTAGACCGAAAATTATGAGTGTGTTTAGTAGAGGCAAAGAATAAAATTCTTCACTTTTTTCGATGGTTTCTGTTGTTCATTTGCATGGGGGTATAGAAACGCCGGTTTTATAGGCCGATGGTGTAAAGCGAATAAAGTTTCTTTTGTTTTTCTTTCTTAACCCGGCCGAAACTTCTGCCGATAAAATATCTGAAAGTTGCTCGGTAACCCTTTTTGCAATGAGTTGCAAAATGTGAAGCTTAAACGCTTTGTTGACATGAAAAAAGGAGATTAAGATGGGGATTCAAGAATGGTCTGAAGATATTATTCTCGTGGACTTGCCCCAAGAGCCGGAGATAGGAGATGAGCTCAAAACGGTCACGGAGATGGTTCGTGAAAGAGGCGACTGTGACGCGGTAATAGACTTTTCCAGCGTGGATATTGTAACTTCCTCCAGCCTTTCGAAGCTTCTGAAGCTGCGAAAGTTGTTAGTCGATTGTGGTCATCAGCTTGTTTTCTGCAACGTTGCGGCGGCAACCAAAGGTATCTTTACGATAACCGGTCTCGACGGGATTTTTGAGTTTGCCGACGATAAGTTTGTGGCCCTGGCAAGTTTGCAGATGGAAGTCAGCAAGTAAGCCTTTAGTGAGTGGTGAGTAGTGAGTGGTGGGTATCCAATTAACCACTCGTCAATTAACCGTGAGTGGTGAAATTTACTATTTACTATTTACTATTTATTATTTACTATTTACCAGAAGGATTTTTCTTGTTGAGCCGGCTACGAAGACCGCTGTTTATAGCGGTGTTCGTAATCTGCTCGCAGGGTTCCTATAGAAGCAGGACGTGATTAAAATGGATAAAGAAACTCTGCAGCAAATCGAGCAGACAATAGGTTACACATTTTCCGACAAGACTGTTTTAGCCAAAGCATTTACTCATTCCTCTGCGGTGGATAATCGACTTTTAAGTAACGAAAGGCTGGAGTTTCTCGGTGATGCAGTTTTAGCTGTGGTTATCTGCCAAACACTCTTCGAGAGATTCCCGGGTTATCTCGAGGGAGACTTGACGAAGATTAAGAGTATGCTTGTCTCTCGCGGGACGTGCGCCCGTGTTTCGAGGCGGATGAGACTGCAAAAATTTTTAAAAGTCGGCAAGGGCATGGTTTCCAGCCGGGCTTTGTCAGGTTCTCTTGCCGCCGGTGTCCTGGAAACTATTATCGCCGCAATTTATATTGATGGTGGATTTGACGCGGCCCACAGTTTTATCCTGAAAATTTTTGGTTCGTTAATTGAGCGGGCCGATGCAGAACAAGCTCAGGGAAACTTCAAGTCGTTACTGCAACAGTACTCCCAGGAGCAGTCTAATGTTACGCCCGTCTATATGCTGCTTGATGAAAAAGGACCCGACCACGATAAGTGCTTTGAGCTGGAAGTGGTTATCGCGGACCGTCATTTCCCAAGCGCCTGGGGGACAAACAAAAAAGAAGCGGAGCAAAAAGCCGCCTTCAATGCCCTTGTCGAGTTAGGTGTGCTCGAGAAAGGCTCTGGAGAGGACGACGAATAATATCAATCAAAGAAATTAAGTGCGCTTGATGTGCACCCACTCTGAATCCGGGACTGCAATTATACCAATTCTATTTATTGATTGCCGAGCCGCTGCGATGCATCGCGGCGAGTTGCCTGACCTTGTCATTCCTGCGAAAGCAGGAATCCAGGCCCTTTCAGTTAGTATAATGTACAATTTTTTCGGCAATTTTTAACTATAATTGATATTACCCCCCCCTTACGGTCGGTGTTCTGTTTGAAGGTTTTCTCTGCAGTTACTCTGTAATCAGCCATGCCAGGGCGCACAGGGTCAGTGCAGTTATGAACATAAAAACAATAATTGAGCCGGATAGAATCATAGCTTCTTTGAGGAAATTGGCGGTTTTTATTTCGGGCAGCTTCGTTGCTTTATAGACGATGGCTATCGCCGCTACTAATGGCAGCAGCCACAGAATAGATTGCGGATTTGAGCTGATTTTTTCCGGCGTAGTAAAGGTCGCCATTACAAGAGCGGGCATTATTGACATATCAGTCTCCAGCGGTTTCTGTTTTTTGCAGATGAGCCAAATAAACGGCGTTTACAATACACAAAAGGTTTAGCAAGCCTGCGATGCTGGTGTATATCTGTCCTATTTCGTTCGGTCTGCCAAAGACAGGATAGTGAGCGGTCGTGGCCCAATGCCCCAGGACTGCCACCATCGGTGAATTCATAATTTGTGCCACGTACCAGGGCTTTGCTCCGACGGGATTAATAACTCCAATTGAGCCGACATATAATCCTGTGCAGAAGGTAAAAACAATTATTACAAATATAATGAGCGCACGTCTTCCTTCTTTTAGCAGTAGATGTCCGGCGCCCGGGACGAGCCAGGCCAGCAGGCCTACAATCAGCAGAAATATGGTGTGGTTTTCTTTCGAACGCGCTGTCGTCACAATGTTGCCTCCGATTTTGCCGTGCTCCGGCCTTGCTCCGGCAGGCTCCGCCCGGACGAGCGGGCTTCAGGGCTGCTGCTCGGGCCTTCACCGAGACGAGCGCCCGGAGGAGTGGGCGTATTGGCATCCGCAGGTTCTTCACCGGCCCCGGCTGGCCCACGCTTGTTGTTGGCGGGGGCTGGCCTGAAGCTCATACGTTTTAATATGTTTTCGGGATTAAAATAGACCCCCGCCAGGCTCTCGGATTGGGTATAATCTGCTCTTTGAATTTGCATTGCCTTGGTTTTTTCATACTCATCGAGTGTAATGCGCTTAACGGAGATATTTTTAATGCAATGGAAGCTCATATCAGGCCTGAATTCTATAACCAGAGGGACGGCATCGACAGTGTTACTGTCCTGCGGTATAAGCGAATAAAGCTGTTCTATAAACCGGCGTTGTTTTCGACGCTCATTTATGAAGAACGGTGCCGCCGGCCTGCCCGCACTTTGAGCAGTTAGAGTCTGTAAAGTCGCCTTTGATATTCTTCGCATGCCTGTAAGATTTTGCAGCTTGAAGGGTTCGGTAACGCTTTTTTCTGCATTTGAAATCTCGGATAAGTTAGGGTCGTTCGGGTCCTCGCTGGTTTTATAAAGTTCGTTAAATTTATCAATTGCGGTGTCCCAGCCATCCTTTGACGCCAGGCCAACGAACTCTTCGGCTTTGCTTTTTGTGATGTCCCTTGCAGCAAGTTTCTTTAAGTCTTCGGTGACCATTTCTTTTACCGAATAAATATTTTCAACTGCATCTTCCCCCTCGGCTCCGCTCAGGGCCGAAGGCTTGTTTGGGTCGAATTCAAATGTGCTTATGCTGAAGGTTTGGTCTATGCTTTGGGGTTCGGCGGATTTTATCGTTTTAATCACCCGAACAATGGCCATTATTTGTCCGGAGGAGTCCAGAAGCCCGCTCTCCCGGTAAATCGGTAAGCCCCACAAATCTTTAAGGGGCCCGATATTTTCATACATTCTGGGCCTTCGCACATCAAACGGC
>Ga0114919_10003221_pt1 | contig 13183 bp, 9 predicted proteins | sample BlataG_FD_88682 | JGI IMG/M metagenome (GOLD analysis project Ga0114919, IMG submission 88682) | Deep subsurface microbial communities from Black Sea to uncover new lineages of life (NeLLi) - Black_00105 metaG | ecosystem: Environmental > Aquatic > Marine > Oceanic > Sediment | place: Atlantic... | reverse complement strand
CCCCTCGTTGCATGCAATGTCAGGAGACATTGCACTCCAAAATACGGGCGTAAACACCCTACTCCTAATTCTCGGTCAGCCTGTTGAATAGTGAATAAGGTTTACCCAACTTTTTTAAGATTTGACCCCACTGGCGAATTTGAAATCTTTATTTTTGAATAGTTTTATGCAGGTGTCGACGACATCGGGGTCGTATAGTTTTCCTTTATTTTGCGTTATTTCTTCCAGTGCTTTTCCCAGACCCGGTGCCGGGCGATAGGGACGGTGAGAGGTCATCGCCTCGACAACATCAGCAACAGCCAGGATTCTTGATTCAAGAAGGATGTCTTTGCCAGTTATTCCTTTAGGATAGCCTGAACCATTTATTCTTTCATGATGTTGATGCACGATTTGAGTGATAAGCCACGGGAATTGTATGGTTCTTAAAATTTCATAACCCACGCCCGGGTGCGTTTGTACGATTTCCATTTCTCGGTCAGACAGTCTTTTCGGTTTATTGAGAATCTCTTCAGGCACTTGTATCTTGCCGATGTCATGGATCAGTGCTGCCATTTTTATCCCTTTTGTTTGCTCATCAGTGAGATCCATTTCTTTGGCAATTGCCTGGGCAAGTTGTGAAACCCTTTTTTGATGACCTGCAGTGTACGGATCTCTTATCTCAACGATCGACGCAAGCGTATTGATTGTTTCTTCTAATACATACAAGAATTTACCGAAACTATTCTTGAGTTCTAATTCAGCGTATTTTCTTTCAATTGCGTATCTGATTGAGCGCACCAGCAAGCTGCTGTTGACTTGCCCTTTAATAAAACAGTCCTGAGCGCCTTCTCGTATTGCCTTTACTGCTAAGTCCTCTTCTTTATGGGCGGTAAGTACAATTATCGGAACTCCAGGTGCTTTTGAGTGCGTTTTTTTCAAGGTGTTGAGCCCTTTGCTGTCTGGCAGATTCAAATCAAGCAGTACAATATCAATATGTTCTTTCATGAGGTGCTGAATTCCTGTTTTCAGATCTGCCACATGCTGTATTTCAAAGTTGGTTTTTTTTACCCGCGCAATCATTTTTTTGAACAGCTTATAATCATCAAGGTTGTCTTCAATCATAAGTATCTTGATGACATTAGACTTGAGATAATATTCTTTTTCGATCTGCTTGTCCATATCAGGAAATCTTGGGCTTGTAGGTGTGAGCCGTGGGCTATCTTTTTGCATTTTTTGTTCATACATGAATCTGTCTGCCCGTTCTAATAATTCCTCGATAGAACAGGGATTTTCAGGGTCGTAGTACGTTGTGCCGATGCTTAATGACAACTTGAAATCTTGTTTATGTTTGTTATTATAGTCATATATGCTTTTCTTTAAACGTTTGACCAATAACTCAGCACTATTTTTCATCGCTTCTATGGCACAAATCGCAAATTCATCACCACCAATACGTGCAATAATGTCAGATTTTCTAAAACTCTGTCTACATACATTTGCAAGTGCTTGCAGTGCAATATCTCCTTCGTGATGTCCCAGGTTATCGTTGATCCATTTCATTTTGTCGAGGTCGGCGAAAAGTATGAAAAACCCTTTTTTTGTACGGTTAGCAAGCTGAATTTGTTGTTCGAGTAAGGCAAAGAACTCCCGCCGGTTATACAAGCCAGTGAGTTGGTCAATAAGTGAAAGGGCACGTAGATCTTCCATAGCTTTTTTTCGTTCAGAGATATCATGGGCAATGCCAAGAACAAAGGTCTTAACTTTTATCTTCACGGGGAATGTTCTTATTTCCACAGGGACCTTGGTGCCATCTTTGCGACTCAAGACAAATTCGTCAGGTCCAGTTCGTTTTCCCAGAACATTCCGTGCGAGGAGTGCAGCTGCCTTTGGAATTTGTGTTGGCGGAAGTAGTTTCAATTTTAAGAAGCTTTTTCCTATTAATTCCTCTCTTGTGTAGCCGGTTAGTTCTTCTGCAGCTTTGTTGCCGTCTACAAAGTTGCCTTTTAAGTCGTTCAAGTAGTAGGCGTCAGGAGCAAATTCAAACAGTATCCTTAAGCGCTCTTCCGAGTTTTTTAGTTCTTCGTCCATCTTGTGTTTAAATAGGGTTATTTCAATGTTGGTATATAATTCTGCTTCTTCAAAGGGTTTGGTTAAATACGCGTATGGTTTAGTTGTTTTTGCACGCTGTAGAATTTCTTCGTTTGCATATGCAGTAATAAACATGACTGGTTTGCTGAAACGATTGCGGATTTGCCCGGCCGCTTCTATACCGTCCATTTTACCTTTTAACATGATATCCATTAATACCAGATCCGGGTTTGTTTTTTTTGTTTGCTCAATGGCTGCCTCGCCGTTGTTGACCACTGCAGTGACAGTATATCCTCTATTTTTCAACATGGTTTCAATATCTTTTGCTACAATCATTTCATCTTCGACGATTAATATTTTGGCGGCTGCCATCCGTATTAACTCCTTTTAGTGTTTGAATACAACCTTAAATATTGTTCCATTTGTTCTGTTGAGCTCTATTGAACCGTTAAGTTGATGAGTTAGGGCGCATACTAACTGCAGACCCAATGATTCGGTGTTGTGAAAATCTATGTTTTGTGGAATCCCTATGCCGTTATCACCAACAGAAAGCGTGTATTCGGTGTCCTTTGAATGAAAGCCGATGTGGATTTCGCCCTGCTTGTTATTGTGAAACGCATGTTTCAGAGAATTCGATACGAGCTCATTAATGATTAAGCCACACGGAATTGCTGTATCAATATCTATTGAGATGTTGTCAACGCTCACATCCAATGCAATAGCTTTTGATTTTGCCTTATACGAGCGAAAAAGTTCATGAATCAAAGTTGTTATGTATTCACCGATATCAATGCTCGCCAGGTCTTTTGATTTATATAGTTTTTCGTGTACCAAAGCCATTGTTCGCACACGATTTTTAGTTTCCAAAAAGATATCTTTAGTAAGTTTGTCCTTCAGGTTGTTGGACTGAAGATTGAGCAGACTGGAGATGACCTGTAAATTATTTTTAACTCTATGGTGAATTTCCTTAAGCAGCACTTCTTTTTCTTTGAGCGATGCCTTAATTTGTGCTTCCGCCTTCTTACGCTCAGTGATATCCAGGGCTACACACACTGCGCCCTGGATTTCGCCATCAGTGTCAAGTATGTTTGCCATGGAAAACAGCACTGGTATTTTCCTCCCATGCTTTGACACTAAGGTTTTTTCAATATTCTGGCCATAGTCTTGTTTCATTGAATCGTCAGGTTTTGACCCCTTTTGGAGTGTAGCTATGTCAGGAATGAACATTTCCAAGCGCTGTTCAATCAGTTCATCAGCTCTGTACCCAAGTAGTTCTTCAGTTGCTTTATTTACTCTGCTTATTTTGCCATTTGCATCTATGACCAGTAATGCATCAATCATACTATCGATAATTTTATCGACATAACTTTTTGACACCATTGTTTTCTGCAAATTGGATGTCATCTTATTGAAATAGGTGGCGAGAAGTCCAATTTCATCATTGCTTTTTATTGAAACTCTATAGTCAAATTCACCACCGGCAATTCTTTCAGTGGCATGGGCTAATCGAGAAATAGGTTTACCCAAGATGAATCTGGCTAAGAACTGGTAGGCTACAGATGCCAGGATGATAATAGTAAGTACAATTATGGTTACTGTTGTTTTCATGCGATTTGTTTTTTTATTGAGTTCTAATAGTGAAAGAGTCAAATGAAGCGTTCCGATGACTTCTTCTACTTTTTCATCGTGAAAATCGAGCATCAGTTCTTCGCCAGTTCCTTTTGGAATTCTCTTGGTTACAACAGGGAAGGTGTAACTCGCGGTGGGTCCTTCTTTTTCTGATTCTTTTTGGTAAATAAGAATATTGTCTTTATCCGTGATTTTACAGGAAATAATGTCTGGCTGAGCCACTATTGCTTTAACCAATCTGCTGATGCCGTCGTAGTCTTGAATCAGAATCGGATACTCGAGGTTTACCGATAGATTGGTGAGCAGGAGATTCACTCGCTCACTCATTTCGGAATGAAGTATCTTCGTTTGTTGTTGGACAAAGTAGTAACCCAAAAACATACCTAATATAAGGATAATACATATAGAAAGCAGACTGATCTTTTGAGCTATATTAATTTTCATTTACCAAAGACCTCACCTGCTTCTTTTATTACTTCAGGAGTTATTTCTATGCCTATTCTTTCAGCAACTGATAGATTTAAGGAAATCATTCGTTTTCTCGGAGGAGCGGGTGTTATCTGCATCGGGTTTTTCCCGTTGAGTATTTTCGAAGCAATCTCACCAGCCTGTTTTCCTAGATCAATGTAATCGCAGTCAAAAGAAGCCAGTGCCCCAGCTTTTGTATATGACGAAGATAATCCGATAATTGGTAACTTGGCTTTTAACCCTTCACGCAGCAAATGCTCTATGGATTTTTGAAAATAGATTGCAGGATCAGGGATCATTACAAAACAATCTACCTGCAGTTTAATATCATCGAATGCATGAGCAAATGCTTTTTCGGAATCGACTCTTCTTCCAATTATTTGAAAGCCCATCTGAGCGCATACCTTTGATATTTCTTTGTAGGCAAGGACTGAGCTCGCTGAGTAAATCAACCCATTTTTTTTTGCTTTGGGAAGAATCCTTCTTATTTTTTCTAATCTCCATTTAGTAGGGATCTTTAATGACACGCCGGTAATGTTTTGCTCAAGATATTCTTGGGGATCAAAAACCATGCACAATACAACAGGAGTTTTCTTGATTCTGTCTTTGGCGAACTTGGATGCCGCGACACCAATAGCAAGGACTATATCCGGGGTTTCCGAATAGATGAGTGAATGAACCTCTGCAGGGTCTTTTTTCTCCAGGTTGTGTTCGGAAATCACTAAGACTACGCTCTGGGAAAGGAATTCTCTGAATCCTTGCCATGCTTGTTTATAGGCTTTTGCATCAGATGAGTAGATGACTGTAATGGCTACGCGGTCTGCGGCAAAACACCACCCAATAGAAAATATCAAATAGATAAATAATATGGGTTGGAAATATCGTTTCAACGCAGCACCCGACTTCCTTCTGTACAATCAATCAGAATTTGCAGCTCACGCCTGCAGTGATTCTTCGATCAATCAAATCTCCGGTATGCCAGTTTCCCGGATTCCCGTCAGGTGGATTTGACTCGTAGTGTTTGTTTCCGAGCAGATTGTAGCCAGCTACTGACAATTCAAGATAGGTGATTGGGCTATAGGCAAACCTCGCGTCGATTGTATAGTAAGATTCTACGCTTGACGGTACGGCATTGCCGAGCGTATCCTGGACGCGGCCAAATACCGGATTAGAAGTTAGATATATTTCGTTGTATTCATCTACATAATGGAAACAGGCATTGGCTGACCACTTTGGTAACATGATTCTCAAGCCGCAATTGACTTTGTGTTTTGGATCCACTGCTAAATCACCAAAATCGTCCCGGTGTATTATCTGATAGGCGTAGTTGACAAATCCTGTCAGATAATTAGTGAACCTTAAATCAATATCCATCTCTGCTCCCTTTTGATTGGCATCAGCGACGTTCTGCATAGGTCCTGACTGCGTATTGTCTATTAGATCACGGTAGTCATTATAGAAAATATTTGCTTTCAAGAGAATTCTGTCAGTAAACCGACCAAAATACCCTAATTCGTAAGAGATGATTTTTTCTTCTTCCAATAAGGAATCACCCAGGGCGAATGGATAAGCCGTACCTTCGTTTGTATGCTGGAAAAGAGACGGTATATAATAACCACTCGCAGCGGTAATGCGAAAGCCGTGGTCGCTCACCGCTTTATAGATGATACTCCCTCGACCGAGTCCGATAAAATCAAGAAACGTATAATACTCACCTCGAGCTCCCAGGGTTAAGATGAGTTGGTCATTGAGGTGGAACTCATTCTCTATGTTTAGCGCAGCGTCTTGCACATCGTGTTCTTCAGTACTGCCAACCACAGGTCCGCCAGGGAAGGTTTCCTTTAGTGTTTCTACTTGCCAGCCAGTGTACTTGGCAAATCCTCCAAGAGATATGATATTTCTAGCCCATTTCCAAGTACGGAAGATTTCAAATTCGCGGTTGACATCCTTTACTCCATACGTTCCATTCCAGAAATCTTTCTCGTGACGGTTATAAAAAAGCCGTGCCCAGAAATCAGGACGCTCATAGCGTAAAGCGACAAAAACGGTTTTGGGGTTGCATACCGACGATATTACATTGTGAGCATCAGAGTATCGAACCAGTAAGCCGAGGGACGATACAGTGTCAAGATGGCAGATTGCTTTAGCAGCAGCATAGGTGATGTAGAACCGTTCACGTTCCGGGTCAATTCTTGGTGGCTCCCACTCTTTTGCCTGTCGGTGACCCACAGAAATACTGTAATCAAAATCCCTGGAAGTTCTGGCGTGAATAATGTTGCCGCGTACTGTGTTCCATGTTCCGCCTGTCAGGTTTATTTGTGCACCCTCGAGCTGCTTGGGAGTTTTAGTGATGACATTAATGACACCGCTGAATGCAGAACCCCCGTAGAAAATTGCTCCTGGACCTTTAATTATTTCTATATGGTCGATTTCCTCAAGGTCTATCGGTGCCCAATCAAGAAATATATGATTTGCGTGATACATGAATACGTTATTGCCATCAATGGTCACAAGAAGATGACCGGTATCGCAAAACCCGCGAACTCCAATAACATGCTGACCAGCATTTGACTCTCTAACATCTATTCCTGCAACAGACCTTAGAACGTCACCAAGATTTGTGGCTCCTGATTGTATGATATCCTCACTCGTTATGAACTCTATACTCGATGCTGCTTCAGTAATGGGTTGCAGCCTTTTACTGGCAGCATAGACTATCGGGATTTCCATGAAGAGTAGTTCCTCCTCGGTTATATTCTGGGCAGTCAATGAGGATACCAAAAGCCCGAAACATATTCCGATAACCAGAATTTTGATTATTCTTGATACAATAAAAGTGTGTTTCATGCTAATCCTCCTTTTACTGGGGTCAAATCTTGAATTGTGAACAAGCAAATGAAATTGGAATTTTAAAAAACCATAACATATCATGTTATTCACTATTCAACAGGCTGACCGAGAATTAGGAGTAGGGCGTTTACGCCCGTGAAAATATGTCGAAATTTAATTACATTTAACGAGCCTAAAGGCTCTACTCCAAGAAATTTCGACATTCTCGGTCACCCTGTCAAGATTTGACCCCATGAGCTACTTAAATGTAAAACCTTTTTCTTTAAACAGATAAAAGCAGACGTCTACCACGTCTGGATTGTACAGAACGCCTTTATTTTGTAAAATTTCTTCCAATGCTTTATCTATACCTGGCGCAGGTCTATATGGACGGTGTGAGCACATAGCCTCTACAACATCGGCAACACACAATATTTTTGCCTCAAGGAGAATATCTCCGTCTTTTAATCCTTGTGGATAACCAGAACCGTTTATTCTCTCATGATGCTGTAAAACAATCTCTGCAATTGGCCAGGGGAATTCTATATTTTTCAATATATCATAACCAACCTGACAATGGCTTTTAATTAGCATAAATTCGCCTTCAGTTAATTTATTAGGTTTACTGAGAATCTCAGCAGGAACGTATATCTTACCGATATCATGAATAGAGGCAGCCATATGGACACCCCTAATTTGTTTTTCTGAAAACCCTAATTGTTTGGCTATTTCAAATGTGAGCTGCGCCACGCGCAGTGAATGTCCTGCTGTATATGGGTCCCTCTTTTCAAGGGCTATTGCTAAGGCACTTACAGTTTCTTGCAGGATCCTTTGTGATTTCTCAAGACTCTGCTGTAAGGCTTTTTCAGTTTGCTTGCGTTTGGTAATGTCACGCAACGATGCAAGATGTGCAGCTTTACCCTTCCATTCTATGTCAACTATATGCATCTCTGCTACGACTTTTTTCTTATCTTTTCGAATGATATCAATTTCTGTTGTTTTGCCAGCAACAACAGGGAAACCAAATGACTCACCAGTGATTCTTTCCTTTTTTCTTTGGAATAATTTCTCAGCCGCAGGATTGGTGAATTGCACGAAACCATTATTGTCTACGACAATGATTCCATCAGCATTCTTCTCTATTACATTCCGCAGTCGTGTTTCGCTTTCTCCCAGTTCCTTTAACGCTTGTTTTCGTTCTTCCTTTATTTTTATGGTGTGAAGTGCAAGTCCAACATCGTCTGCGACTTCGCGGAAAAGTGACAACTCGTCCTTATCTATGGGGGAATCATAGACGATGGATACTATTATCAAGCCGTGAACTTTGTTATTGGATTCCAGCCGGGCGCTTAAGATTCTATTGCCACTCTTTTTGCGCGCTAAAGGACATTCAGCACAGATTTTGGATGTGTCTTCTATGACCACTACACCTGGTTTTGACAGTGTTTTTTCCCAACATTTAGGTGGATTTCCTTGTTTGAAAGATTCGATTAGGTGTGAAAAATTCCTGCCAACACCGGTTTCAGCATAAGCTGATGGTTTACCAGATTCATCTATGACTGCGATCCAGGTACTAGAATAGCCGCGAGTCTCAGTGAGTTTCCTGCAGATGCCTTTAAGCAATTTATCGCGGTTCTTTTCTTTTGTGATGAGTTGATTAACATTTCTGATTGTGCGCAGTACATCACTGAGATGTTTTATCTTCTTTTCCATCTGGCACTTGTGAAGAGCTATCTCTATAGTTGAGTGTAATTCTCTTTCACTAAATGGCTTAAGAATATACCCATATGGCTCTGTTATCTTTGCACGCTGCAATGTTTTTTTATCTGCATAAGCAGTAAGATACACTACAGGAATATTGAGGCGCGTGTGTATTTGCTCTGCAGCTTCAATACCATTCATTTCACCCCTCAACACAATATCCATCAGAATCAAATCAGGCTTGTCCGTCTTTGCTTTTTTGATTGCTTGTTTGCCAGATGATACAGTTGATGACACCTGATAACCAAGATTCACCAAGGTTCTCTCAATGTCTTTTGCGACAATCATTTCGTCCTCAACAATCAATATTTTTGCTTGCATCACTATTTATTGTTCACTAAATCTAATCCGAATAACACCATTTTCTTGTTACTGAAATCTCCAATGATTCTCTTGGCTGGTAGTGGTTCAATCTTTAAGAGTGTTGGTGTAGCTAAAATCTTGTCTTGTTCAGCCAGTTCCGGGCTTTCGATGAGGTCTATAATCTCAAGGGAATACTGATCATTAAACTCTTCTTCTAGAAGTTGCTTTAGATTCTTGATAATGTTTTCTGATTTCAGTGTTGAGCCTGCAATGTAGAGTTTGAGTCTGTGCACAGTATCCCCTTAGTATATCCCTGGTTTGTCCAGAATACCTTTTACAATATGCGTTAGTTGTTCGCTGTCGACCGGCTTCCGAATAACCTCAAAGTCTACGCCATCTTCCTCTGCTACTTTGAGTTTGTCAAGGAATTCCTGGTGAAAAGCCGTTATGATGTAAATTGGTGTGTCTTTATCTGTTTCCCTGAGCTTACGTAGTGTTTCAACCCCATCCATGCCCGGCATCTTGAGGTCGAGAAATATTAAGTCATATTTTTTTTTCTGTGTTATCTCGATACCTTTTTCTCCAGACTCAGCCGTATCTATCATATATTCCGATTCCTCAAATGTCAAAGCAAATGAATTCCTTATTGCTTTTTCATCGTCGATTACTAATATCTGTTTGCTCATCTGCTCTTCCCCTTTTTGCTTATTGGCAATAAGACTATGAATTTCGTCCCCGCGCCAAGATTGCTTTCACACTTGATTTCGCCGCCATGTTCCTTAATGATATTCTGGTTTATTGTTAGTCCTAAGCCGGTTCCTTGTCCAAGGGTTTTTGTTGTAAAGAATGGTTCGAAAATTTTGTCGATATTTTCAGCGGCAATACCGCATCCTGTATCAACAATTACCGCCTTGATGAAATCTCCTTCACAGCAGACATCGATATTTATTTCTTTTTTCGTGGTTTTATTTAAAGCATCCAGAGCATTTGAAATAAGGTTAAGAAATAGATGCTGAATTTGACTTACTTTTACTCTGATTTCAGGAGTTCGGTCAGCAATATGATAGTTGAGAAGAACGTGTTCTTTTTCAATGCGATGGTTTAGCAGTTTGGTAACCCTTTGTAATAAGGTATCACAGCTCACATTCTGGGATTCCTCCTTCCCGTTTTCTCTACCATATGCGAATGTCAGGAGGTTCTGTACAGTATCAATACAACGTTTTGTTTCATACTCCAAATCTCTTAGTACAGAATATCTTCGATCATGCCGGGAGGTGTGTTTGAGACAATACTGAACATAATTGATGATTCCCATTATGGGATTGTTGAGTTCATGGGCTATACCGGCTGCCATTATGCCAATGGTTTTCAGCTTCTCCAATTGAATAACCTGGGTTTGTGATTGCTTCAGTTTTTTGTACAGATTCTTTAATTCCTCTTCGTTCTTCTTGCGCTCGGTAATATCCTGTACAGTTTCTATTGCAGCAATAACATCTCCTTTAGAATTCTTTAATGGTGCCGCTGTAAAGAATAACCATTTCCCGCTCTTGCCCACTTTTGGGAAGAAATCTTCAGCTTCGTATGCTCCTGGTATAAGGGTAGATTTTTGACACTTGCTTTTGTAGTACTTGGCTATTTCTTCTTCTAATTCATCTGTTATAAAATCAGCCATAACTGGTCTTTCTGCAGGATAAAAAGCCGACCACTGTTTTTTGGTGCCAACCACTTTCGATGAAGGTACACCGGTTAGACTCTCACAAGCTTTGTTCCAATGTGTAACAATATGCTTCTTGTCAATTACAAAGATTGGCATTGAATTTCCCTTGACCATTTGTGAAATCCGTTCCTCATTCTCCTGCAGCGCATCTGTGGTTTCTAATTGTCTGATTTGCTTTAAACCCATCTCTCCAATTAGTTCTGCAAATCCGGAGAGAAAATCCAAAATTGGTTCAATACGTTCCTTGTGGATAATGGGAACTTTGGATAATGCCTTAAGATAAGAAGTTTCATCAAATCCATACTCACGAAGCATTTTTCGGAAATACTCTATATTTGGTGGTTCAGAAAAAAATTGTCCTACAAAAAAGTTGGCTATGTGCTCTTCCTCGATCACAATGGGTGCTGCTGCATCTGTCAGACCGTTTCGACATTCATAAATAGCGTATTTCCGTCCTTTGAGCAATCTATTCGCCAGAACCGTGTCGCTTTCAATGCATCTAAGACGAGTTTGAGGATTCACTCGGTGAAAATCTGTACAGATTTCCTGCCATCTAGAGCCAATCAATACCTTGCCATCGAGATCGATTATTGCTGATGCGATCCCTACAGTTTCACAAAAACTATCAGTAAGAACTTGAGCTTTAGCAAGGTTAATAAGCTCAGCAATTTTATATTTCATTCTATTATCTCTCTTCTCTTATTTCACTATTCCACTTGCCTTGTCTCTTTAGTCGAATATCTAACATTGAATGTCGCCTATACTCTACCCCCTGTGTTTTAATGGCAGAATCCTCTTTCAAATAACCCCACACAAGAGTTGACGACATACGGATCATAAAGAGTGTTTTTCTTATCTGATATTTCTCTCAGTGTTTCCTGTAGACTATGGGCAGGTCTGTATGGTCGTGGGGAAGACATTGCTTCTACGACATCAGCGACAGCCAGTATTTTTGATTCGAGGTAGATACTTGATGTCCCGAGTCCTTTTGGATATCCAGAACCATCAAGACGCTCATGATGTTGGAGGAGAATTTCTGCAATCGGCCACGGGTATTCAATGTCTTTCACTAGATCATGTCCCATTTTGGGGTGGGTTGTGATTACATCGAATTCTTCTTTGCTTAGTTGTCCTGGTTTGTTGAGAATTTCGGTTGGAACGCCTATTTTACCTATGTCATGAATACTCGCAGCAATCTTAATACCCTCTATCTGTTTTTCTGAAAGGTCAATTTCTTCTGCTATAGTACATGCAAGACTGGAGACGCGATCCTGATGTCCGACTACATAAGGCTCCCTCATTTCAATCGCTGAGGCCAAAACCCTGATCGTAGCTTCCAGACCTTTGCGCAATTTGTTATATCGGCCGATGATTTTATCTTTGCTTTCTTCTGTATGTTTTTTAAGCGCTGCATCTATAACAGTGAGCAATTCATCTTCAATGATTGGTTTCGGTACATAATTGAGTGGATACATGGACTTCATTTGTTCTAGAGTTCCTATGTCACCACACGCCGTGAGAAATACAATTGGAATATCGCAGAAACTATTTATCTGGTGTGCAGCTCTAATTCCATCCATCTCACCTTGAAGAACAATATCCATCAAGACCAAATCAGGACGACTAATTTCTGTTTTCTCAATTGCTTGCGCTCCTGATATGGCAAGACCGACAACAGAGTAGCCAAAGTTTTCCAGCATTCTCTCGATATCTTTTGCAATGATCATTTCGTCTTCGACAATGAGGATTGAAGAAGAACATACAGGTTTGTTTTCCCCTTTTTTCATATAATATACCTATTGGGGTCAAATCTTGAATAGTGAACAAGCGAACGAGATCGGAGTTTTTGTAGAGTATAAAATATCATGTTATTCACTATTCAAGATTTGACCCCACAGAGGGCTTTGTACGCGCAAGCCATGAGTTCGGCAATTGAGCACGGGGATTTAGGGTCATAGTATGTCGTGCCGATATTCAAAGCTAATGTATATGCTTTCTTGCTTTTTGAATTGTGGGCGTTGAGATTTTGATGCAAGCGGTTGATTAGTATTTTGTCACTGTCTTCGCGTGCCTCCAGAGCAATAATTGCAAATGAATCTTCTGCATAGCGGGCTATAACGTCTGACCTGCGAAAGGACTGTTTTAGAATCTTGGCAGTATCAACTAAAGCATTTTCTTTTTCTTGATAATCGTAATTATCCGAGATACTCTTCAGGTTTTCAATGTTGAGCATGAGGAATATCAGCCCCTTATTAGCACGATTTGCCAATTTCAGGTAGTGTTGTCCCAAGACAAGAAATGCCTGTCGGCTGTACAGACCAGTGAGTTTGTCAATGAGTACAAGGCTCTCAAGCTCATCCTGTATTTTGTGTTGCTCAACTGCATATTTAATCATGCATCTCATTTGTG
>Ga0114919_10003220_pt1 | contig 13185 bp, 10 predicted proteins | sample BlataG_FD_88682 | JGI IMG/M metagenome (GOLD analysis project Ga0114919, IMG submission 88682) | Deep subsurface microbial communities from Black Sea to uncover new lineages of life (NeLLi) - Black_00105 metaG | ecosystem: Environmental > Aquatic > Marine > Oceanic > Sediment | place: Atlantic... | reverse complement strand
GGGATTGGAGCCATGCTGCTGCCGACGCATCGGGCGACGCGGCCACCGAGTTCGCGCGGATGCTCGACGGGGGGCAGCTCACCCTAGGCGACTGGCAGTCGGTCGTGCGGGAAGAGATCAAGGACGCCTATATCGAGCAGTACCTGCTGGGCCGTGGCGGGCTGGACAAGATGACGCAGCAGGACTGGGGATCCGTGGGTGGCATGCTGGCAGAGCAGTACAGATATTTGGACGCTTTTGCCAGGGAGATAGCCACCGGCAGGTTGACGGAGGGGCAGATCGCCCGCCGCGCCCGCATGTACACCAATTCGGCTGTGGAGGCCCGCAGCAGAGCGCATGCACGTGCGATGGGCATACCAGAGCTACCCGACTATCCGGGATCTGGGAATACGGTCTGCATGACGGCATGCCGCTGCTCATGGGAGATAGAGGAAGTGAAGGACGACACAGGAAACGTAGTGCGCTGGAATTGCACCTGGCAGTTGAACCTCGCCGAGCATTGCAGCTCGGACGAGTCTGATGCCCAGGGCAGGCCGCGGGGCTGCATTCAGCGGGCAGCGCTGTGGAATCCGCTGGTGATTGAGGCATAGCCATGACAGAACCAATGTTGATCAGCCTGCCAGCCGGGACCGAGAGGCGTGGGTTGCACCTGACGCCTCCTCATGGTCACCTGATATGGGATGGTCGCAAGACGGCTATTGCCAAGGCCAAGCCCTTCGATCTTTCAGGTCCATGGATACTCGTCTCAGGGGGCAAGGCATACGGCACGATAGAGGTTGGTGAGCCGGAGGTTGTCAGCGCCCGGGAGTTTGACGGACGGTTCCACACGCACCGTGTCACCCGCAGCGAGCGGATGAAGTGGTGGAGCGATTCCCAAGAGTTATACTTGTCGCCAATCCTGCGCTTCGACCAGTTCGACGAGCCCCTGGACATTCAGGTAGTGCCCGGAATGCAGACGGTCGTGGAGGAAGTCAACTTTGTGGGCGACGAGCCAGCGGGCCTGGACGAATACTGCAAGGGCGTCAGTGAGAGGCTGTACATCATCGGGGAGTTCATGGAGCAGATGGACAAGCAAACGCCAGAAGAGGTGCCTATGGAAACAGAAGAGAAGATCATCATCACCGACATGGCCAGTCTGCCAGATGGCGAAATGGTTGAGTTGCCCGACGGCAGCGGGGCGTTTGTTGGTGAAGTGGGCCTTGAACCCGAGCAGGCAACCGTACCCGAAGCACCCATGCCCAACGCGATGGACATGCTCAAGAGTCGCATCCACCAGTCATTCACGGTGGTAGCCGACGACATGCTGGCCTGGGGCTACGTGGCCGAGCCGGAGCGCATCCAGCTATCGCACGCCATCAGCACGGCGATGGATGCGTTCAGCCGAGAGCTAGGCGCTGTAGCCAGTGAGGGCACGACGCTGGGCGAGCGGTTACTCCGCACGGGGCTAGATGATACTCATGCCGTGCTGATGGCTACCAAGGAGGAGGAGTCTATGCCGTATTCCATTGACAAGCCGCCGGATCGCATCTCTGGTCTACCAGCAGCGGCGCAGCGCATCTGGATCAGAGCATACAATGCTGCTCACAGCAAGTACGATGGTGACGAAGAGCGCTCCAACAAGATCGCCTGGGGTGCCGTCAAGAACTCTGGTTACTACCAGGACGAAGAGGATAATTGGCACAAGAAGGAACTGCCGGATGAGGAAGAAGAGACGGTCGAGGAAGTCAAGGAGCAGGTAGCTGCTGCCATCCCGGTCACACAGGAAGAGTGCTGCCCAAAAGTTGTGGAACCTGCACTTGCCGTCTCTGAACGGGGTGGCAATCGCCTGATGGCCTGGCTCAAGGGCAAGTTCGAGGGCGTCCTCGACGACCTGCGGGGCATAGAGGACGAGCCAGCCCCGCCGTTTGACACGCGCTTCAAGACCTTTGTGGCCCACGACGGGAAGCAATGGCTCCTGACCTGGACGACCAATGCCTTCGAGGACAGGGAGGGGGAGATATTCCGCACCAAGGCCCTAGAAGAGTACGTGGAGCGCCACGAGAAAGACGAGAAGAAGGGTGAGTTTTGGTTCTGGCACATGCCTGGAGCCAAGTTTGCTGATATCCACTGGCAGGCGACTGTAGGGCGCTTTCTGGTGGAGGGTGGGCCATTCGATGACACGCCGATTGGCCGCAAGTTTGCTGCGTTCTTCGCAGTGCATCCGCACGACCACCCGGAACTAGCACCTGAAGGGTGGGGAACATCGCACGGCTACCACTATCTCAGTGGGGACCGAAAGGACGCCGTGTACGAGTGGTTCGAGAAGTTCGAGACGACGGTGCTTCCCAAGTCTGCGGCTTCCAACCAGCACAGTCCAAGAATGGAGGTACTACCGATGAATCAACAGCAACAGAACGCTCTCACAGCGATTGGTGGTGCTGATCTCGTCAAGATGGTCATGGATACCGGCGAGGAGCACACGAAAGAGCTGGAGCAGCAAGGTGTTGCCTTCAAGGCTACAGAAGCGGAGACGCTGGAGCAGAAGGCACTCCCACAGGAAGATGGCGGTAGCGAAGTTGTGGAGACTAGCGTTGACTCCGGGGCCAAGGGCACTGAGGAGATTGTGCAGCAGATCGTTGCTGCCCTGAACCTTGGCGATCTGCTCGCGGCCGTCAAGCAACAGACCGATGGTGTTGCCAGCATGGGTGAGAAGATCGACGGCATCGACGCGCGCCTGAAAGCGCTGGAAGACATGGGCGTCGATCAGGAAGCCCCGCTGGCCATGATGTGGCCCAAGACGGCACTGCAGGCCAGCAAGGCAGCCCAGACGGTCACGGAAGATGCGGCTCAGAACCAGCAGCCGCACATGCCCACGGCCATCGCTGAGATGGCACAGCGCATTCCACTCTAGGGGGTCAATGATGGATCAAGGATTAGTAACACAACTGAGCAACGCATTCGCTCAGGCTATGGCGCAGTCAGGAGTTTTGACTGGCCAGAAAGCACCGGCGACGTCACCGAGTGGCGCATGGCTTCACGGCCCTGGTGGCCTGTTCGCTGGCACTGCGATCAACCAGCAGGTGCTGAGCCTGCGAATCGCCCCCCGCGGCATCTCTAGTGTGCTGCGGGCGTTTCCCTCCCCGTACACGAACCCCGAGTTCGGGTACATCACGGGCATCATCCAGGAAGCAGGACAGAGTCAACCCGACGATGAGTGCTCGACCTGCGTGCATGGTGTCACGCAGTCCTGCGTGCAGACAGCGCAGTTCGGCCGTTTCTGCGCAGAGACCAAGACGCTGACCATCGCGCGGGCGCTGGAACGCGTGAACCGCATGGACGTAGACTACGAGTTGGTCAACGACCTGTTCGGCTCGCAGTTCGCCAACGACTTCTTCCGCGGCGTGCGCCAGATCAACAGCGCACAGGTGATGCAGCTGGCCGTGGCCTGGGCCATGATCGAGGTAGGTGGCATCATGCAGAACATGACCCACCCCATCACCTGGACGGGCAACCCGGCCAACTCCGTCGGCACCGGCTACATGGAGCCGCCCGGACTGGACATCCTGATCAGCGAGAACAAAGTGGATGCCCATACCGGCACAACCTGCCCGGCGTTGTACTCCGATGTCAAGGAGTTCAACTACGCGAATGTCAATTCCGTTGACGCCGCTGGCAACTTCAACATCGTGCGCTACATGGAGTACATGGAAGCGTACCTGTACCACAACGCTGGGGGCCAGGGGTTCCTGCCGATGGAGAGCGTCATCGTCATGCGGCCCGAACTCTGGTACGAGCTGAGCATGATCTGGCCTACGGCCTGGATGACGACCCGTAATGTCGTCTTGCCCGCAGGCAACACCAACTTCCTGGATGCTACCCGCATCAGGGAGATGGTGCAAGAGATGCAGCAAAGTATGATGATGTGGCTGAACGGACGCCGCTACCGCGTCATCACCGACGACGGCATCTACGAGTATGACTCGACAAACGATGCCAACAATGTCCCGGCAGGCTCCTTCGCCTCCAATATCTACTTCGTCCCCCTGCGTATCATGGGGCAGCGCGATGTGACCTTCTACGAGCACCTGGACTACCGAGTGGGCCGCCAGGAGATCGCAGACGCGCGGCTCCAGCAGACCTACTGGACCGACGATGGCCGGTTCCTGTGGACGAATGAGACGCAGAAGTTCTGCTTCACCGTCTCCGGCGAGATCAGGCCACGCGTCGTCTTGCTGACGCCGCAGCTGGCCGGTCGCATCGACCATGTTCTCTACAGCCCGCTGCAGCACATGCGCAGCTGGGACCCTTCGAGTAGTTACTTTTTCAAAGGCGGGGAGGATAGTCGACCTAGCCCTTCCCTGTGGAGTGACTGGAATCTACCTGCCTAGCAGGATACATGATGGGGGCGACGTCCCCCAAGCAAGGTGCTATGAGTGATCCGTGGCACGACATCTTTCATACGACGTTCTTTGGAGTGCGGGCCATCCAGCATTGGTCCGATGTAGTCCTGTGGGAGACGTTCTTCAATGAGCATCCTGACATCAAGACCGTTGTGGAGCTAGGATCCGGTGGGCATGGGCTGAGCATCATCTTTGCGCTACACGGTATCACGCGTGGGTTTCAGCTCCACATGTTTGATCGCAGGCGTTACAGGTCACTGGACTGGCCGTTGCCCAGTCTGCTGGGGCTAGAAGAGACTTCGCATGCCATAGACCTGTTCAGCGAGCAAGGCGAGAAGAAAGTAGCAGACTTGCTACAGACGTCCTTGCACCCGCTACTCCTGTTCTGCGACAATGGAGACAAGCCGAGGGAGTTCGCGGCCTTCGTGCCGCACTTGCAGGCCGGAGACTATGTGGGGGTGCATGACTGGGGATTGGAGTTCTTTATGAAGGACACATTGGAGGGCAGTATCAGCCTAGAACCCTGGAGGTTCGATATGGCTGACCAGATGGGCGGCAGTACGAGAATATGGGAGGTCCAACCGTGACTGACTACAAAGCGGCAGCGGCGCATCTCACACCACCGGAGCGAGAGTGGCTGAAGGAGATCGCAGAACAAATTACAAAGACAGTTCCCGCCAGCCCCAATGCACCGATGTTCGTGCATATCGGTGTGATGCACGGGGGGTCGTTGCATTGCTCAAGGGCAGGGTCCCCCCAGGGGGTGATTGTCGGCGTGGACCTGAACCTGGATACCCTGCGCGGCGATCCAGAGGCTGTTCTGTTGCATGGTGACAGCATGATGCTGGGGCAGCACTGGGAGACGCCGATACACTTTCTGTTCATGGACGGGGCGCACGATTGGCCCTCGATCCTGCTGGACATAGAGGTTTGGGCGCGGTCGGTCGTGGTAGGGGGGATAATGGCTTTCCACGACGCGGACTACCACCATGTTACCACGGCCATCGAGAAATGGGGTGGCAAGGGCTGGCCCGAGATCAAGCTACAACAGCCCGGCACGCCACACACGGCGCTGAGGATCAGGGCGTTCCGGAGAGGTGCCGGATGAAGTTATTGATCGCGGGCTTCGATGGTCTAGACTCAAAGCTCTTTGAGGCCACGGAGCTGCCTGCCCTTAGAGGGCTACGTGAGACGGCCCAATGGGGCACGTTGAGATCAGCGGAGATGGAGACAGGGGCCAGTTGGACGACCGTTCTAACTGGATGGCCTGTAGAGAAGCACGGCCTGCGGGGGTTCATGGGGGCACGCATCGACAACCATGTCTACTTCTATAATCGACCGCACGACTATATCTTCGACGAACTGGCCGACGCAGGTTGCACGGTAGGCGTCATCAACTTCCCGACGATGGATGTGCCACGGGCTATCGGGAAGGATTGCTGGATGATCGGTGGCTGGCCCTACGAGCCGCGTGCCTATCCAGGCACGATTGAGATACCATCTGATTACTATACGGACATCGCAGACTATGGCAGGCGCAGCGCTCCCGATAGAGAGCCAAGCGTGCCGCACCACAGCTACTGGTGGCCGCAGCAAGTCATTGATGCTGACGAATACTTCGAGTTTGCACGTGCCAATCAGCAGAAACGCATCGAGGTCGCCGCGGCCGCCCCACCTGTGGACGTGCTGATGCTACAGTGTAACGTCATGGACAGGGCTGGGCATCTACTCGCCTACCATCCGGACTATGAGGGATTGGGGGCAAACGATCCGGCCTACGAGCGGTTCGTTGAAATCGTGGAGTGGAGCGTACGGGAGCTGCAAGATCGCTTCCAGCCTGAGTTCCTGGCCTTGGTATCCGATCATGGTTTCGCTGGCCGGGGGCATACCCACGACGGCACATGGGCGCTACATGGTCCCGATGTGCTGCCATTGCACTTTGACACGGAGCAGGAGTGTTTCATGCCCACAGTGCTAGATGCGCTGGGCATTGACGTGGTACGGGAGGGTATCTCGGTGCTGCATAGGTGTTCCGAGCAGGAGACACAGGCAGATACTCTGAAAGCGTTAGGCTACCTATGAATCTTGAGCACACGGCGGCCTACCCAAAGAGGTGGCCCCCGATAACGGTGCTTATCGTGACGTATAAGCGCCCGGACATTGTTCGGAGAGTGATTCAGAGGTACGAAACGTACCTGCAGTACGCAGGCCAGATCATTTGGCGTCTCGCGGACGATGGTAGCCCGAAGGGCTACGTGGAGGCTCTGCAGGAAGAGTTTGCCCGCCTAGACCTCCAGGCGACCGTTACGAACCGAGGCGGTTTTGGAGCGAACCTAAACAACGGCCTGAAGGCGGCCTTCGCAGAATCGGATTATGTTTTTCTCTCCGAAGACGATTGGGCAGCGCTAGACTATGTCAACGTGACCAGAGGTGTCTGGCTGATGGAAAGCGTGCCCAGCATTGGCCTCGTTCGGTACGATGAGATCGGCATCCGCACAAGGTTTGATGCCGGAGTGCTGAAGCACGCGTTCCTACAAGGGAAGGATATGTGGGTGCGCTACTTTGTCTTCGACAAGAGTAGTCACTATATCTACCCAGGGGGCCATCCCAACCTGGTGCATAAGCGCTACTACGCTACCTACGGGTTCTACAAAGAGGGTGGTGAGATCGCCAGTGTGGAGCGCCACTTCAGCAATGTGCTGGCAACAAAACCTGGGCCGGAGATCGTTGTGATGTCGAAGTATGTGGGCCTTCCCCAATTCAGGCACCTAGGAAAAACATGGAAGGGCACCGCTGAGGGCGATCCCAACTACGGAGTGAGATGATGTACTTCAAGTGCAAGCGTATCCTGATTACGGGTGGCACCGGCTCGTTTGGGCGCGCTGCAACAAAGCGCCTTCTCGAATACGGCGTGCGTGAGGTGCGTATCTTCTCCCGGGACGAAAAGAAGCAGTGGGAGATGATGAATGGGCTGCGGGATGATCGTGTCACGTACATACTCGGGGACATACGGAACTTGGAGTCTCTACGCCCCGCGCTGGAGGGCGTTGAGGTTGTCTTCCATGCAGCTGCCCTGAAGTACGTACCGCATTGTGAGTTCAACGTTCTGGAGGCGGTGCTCACGAACGCTATTGGCACCGCAAATCTCATACAGGCTGCGAAGGAGGCCCGTGTGAGTGTTCTTGTGGGTCTAAGTACGGACAAAGCTGTGCTACCTGTTAACGTCTACGGCATGACGAAGGCATTGATGGAGCGCCTCCTGATCAACGCGAATCAGGATATTGGCGGCTTTCCGACAAGGTGCCTCTCAGTACGCTACGGAAACGTAGTTGGCTCTAGCGGCTCGGTGATACCCTTCTTCGCGAAGCAGATTGCGGAGGGTGGACCGGTAACGATTACCGACCCCGCCATGACGAGATTCTGGTTTACCTTGGATCGCGCCGTAGCACTGGCCATCAATGCTGCGATCCTTGGGGTGGGAGGTGAAGTATTTGTTAGCGAGATTCCCGCGTCAACCATGCATGACCTAGCCACGGTTATGATAGGGGACAGGAACATCGAGCTCAAGGTCATAGGTACGCGGCCTGGAGAGAAGGTCCACGAGCAACTCGTATCGGAGAACGAGGCTTACCGGACTAACAAGATAATGGATGGGTATGTTATCCTGCCACAGATACCTCTCCGGGCTATACAGGGGTTCTATGGTGAGTTCGAGGGTATTGCTGGTCCATACTCCTCGAACGACACGTTGATGTCACAGGAAGAACTGAAAGGGCTACTTGCCCAGGAAGGTTGGTTGTAATGGATGCTGCTGTTATTGGTGGACTAGGTGTGGTAGGCCGGGCAACGCGTATGATGCTGGGCATACAACGCTATTACGATCTGGACGATAAGGGGCTAACAGAGAAGGAACTCCAGGACACCGAGTACCTCTTCCTGTGCCTGCCGACCCCTACCGTGGGAGGTGTTTGCGATACCAGCAGGATTGAAAGGTACTTTGACCTCTGCGGCCAGGGTCACACCTACATCATCCGATCAACGGTCGTTCCAGGAACAGCCCGTGAGCTGGCTGAAAAGTACGGCGTGCTGGTTCTGTCCTGCCCGGAGTTTCTCACAGAAGCTACGGCGGACCAGGAATGTCGTCTGCCTGATATTCTAGTGTTCGGAGCCGACGATGCAACCGTGCAAATGGAGGTATGGTGCAAGTTCTTCCACTCGGTTCGGGCCGAGAAGATCATCTTTACCAACACTATCACGGCGGAGTTCATCAAGTATGGTGTGAACACTTTCTATGCAGCGAAGGTCCTCTTCGCCAACGCCCTGTATGACGCAGCAGAGCAGGCCGGTGTGGATTACGACGTCGTGAAGGACGCTATGTATGCGCGAAAGTGGATAGGACACAACCATCTGACAGTTCCCTGGAAGGGAAGGCGTGGCGTCGATGGGAAATGCCTGCCGAAAGACCTGGAAGCCTTTGCTACGTTCTCGGGGCATGAGTTCTTCCGGTTCCTCCACACAACGAACACAACCTGGACTGGCTAAGGGAGTAACCATGCCTGTCAAATCGAACATGTACAAGTTCTACCGCTGGCCGAACCCTGCACGGGGAGAGTTCTCCCGCCCCTTCGGCGGCATCGTGGAGGTACTACGGCAATACTCACGGTTCCTACCAATCTTTGGCTGGATGGAGGTAGCTGAGGAAAAGGAAGCAGACCTGGTAGTAGGGCACCTGGGGACTTTGACTGAACGCTTGGATGTCTTTCACCTGCATGGACTAATGCCCACTGTGGACTCCGGCAGCACCGCCCAGGACTTCCGGGTCAACGAGCTGCTGATCGACAACATTCGACGTGCTCGGCATGTGGTATGCGTCTCAGATTGGGTAGCAGATATGCTGAGACGCGATATGCACATGGCCCCGGATGTCGTAGGGCATGGTTTTGATTGGGAGGTATGGCAGGAAGTACCAGCCGTGAAGTTTGGGGACACACGACCTAAAGTCCTATGGAACAAGACACGCAACTTTGGCGTATGCGACCCGACCGTGGTCATAGAGCTGGCCAAGCGGGTCCCAGAGGTTGATTTCGTCACGACATTCCTACCACGGGGAGTAGATGCTCGCAGCACACCCGCGAATGTCAAGGTGACGGGGTTGTTGGCTCGCTGGGAAGCCTGGGGGCTTCTCAAGGCTGCTGACGTGTATCTGGGCACGACTAAGGAAACCTTTGGCGTGGGCGCTCTGGAGGCAATGGCATCCCGGATACCCATTGTGGGCTTTCTACATGGCGCAACACCACAGGTGGTGGGGGATGTGGGCCTCTTTGTGCAACCAGGTGATTACGATGGCCTTGCTGAACTGTTGAAGGAGGCCCTGCAGAGGAAAGAAGAACTTGGGGATCTGGGGCTGCTGCGCATGAAAGACCGCTTCAGTTGGTCAAAGGTAGTACGGCGGGTTGCTGATATTTACGAACAGGTACTTCTCGGCACCAAGCCGAAAAGCCCGCGGGTCACTGTCGTGATACCCTGCCACAACAAGGCGCAGTTTGTGGCCCGTGCCATCGAGAGCGTGCAAGAGCAATCTTACATGGACTGGGAGTTGATCGTAGTCGATGATGGTTCCAGCGACGGCAGCGCGTCCGTGATCGCCGAGGCCCTTCAGGGAGAGAAGCGGGCACGCTTCGTACAGCATACTGAGAACCGGGGTGTCGCACACGCGCGCAATACAGGCATCGCGCAGGGTACAGGAGAGTACATCTGGTGTTTGGATGCCGACGACGGCTGCGAACCGACGTACCTCCAGACGATGGTTGACGGTCTTGAGGAAGACCCGCGCCTGGCCGTGGTTTACACGGGGCTGGTAGTCATGGATGCCTCTGGAAAGCTGCGCGAGAAGGTACATACCTGGCCGGAGCCCTACGAGCCGGACAGGGGATTGAAAGGCAACCAGATACCGACGAGTTGCCTGTACAAACGCCTCTGGTGGGAGCGTGTAGGTGGTTACAGGCAGCGCTTTGCGCCGCACGGGGCAGGGCAAGAGGACGCCGACTTCTGGTTCCGCATCTTGGCTAGTGGTGGTGGGGCTAAGATGGTATCAGAGGAGGGAATGTTTCATTACCGTTTCCATGCTGACCAAGTGACTAGGTTACATCGGGACGATTGGAAGAAAGACACCTACGTGGAATGGCAACCATTCGTGAAGGATGGGAAGCACCCGATGGCCTCGCAGCTCGGGGTGCCGCCGAAAGGGTCCTGGACTGTACGCGATTACGACAGGCCGCGTGTGGCCGTCGTGGTCCCCGTGGGTCCGTATCATACCCTGGCCTTCATTGACGCCCTGGATTCTGTGGAGGCTCAGACCTACAGGAATTGGGAACTGATCATTGTCAACGATACTGCTGAGTCTCTGGATACTACAGCCTGGCCATACGCCAGAGTCTACAAGACAGAAAAGCCTGCCAGCGGGCCGGGGCGGGCCCGCAACATCGGCACAGAGCACGCTAACGCGCCGCTGGTAGTCTACCTGGATGCTGATGACGTGCTGCAACCTACCTTCATAGAGGACACGCTGCGGGCGTGGTTAGACGTGGGTGGGTGGATCTACACGGACTTCTACTACTTTGGTGAGGGGGACACACACCGTGTCTATCAGGCAGCAGACTGGGATAGCGGCAAGTTATGGAACAAAGGCATCGCCGCCGTCACCGGGCTGTACCCTGTGGAGGCATGGCGAGAGATAGGTGGATTCAATGAGGAATCCCCCCATGAGGATTGGGTGTTTCATATAGAGCTGGCCCTGGCTGGTTGGTGTGGTACGCGTCTGGCTGAGCCGCTGATTACCTACAGGCACGAAACGGGTAAGCGTCGCCAGGAAGGTATAGCTGGCAAGGCGTTCATCTCGATCAAGAAACGCTACTCCAAGGAGAGTTTGATGGGCTGCAACTGTGGTAAGGGCGGTGGTAGGAAGAAGTCGGTTGTTGTGCAGAGGGCTGCTGCGCCGCTGGTGCAGGCCGCCATAGAACTGACGCCGGTGGACATAAAGGCGCTTTCCAGCCCGCCGCCGGACGACAAGTTCGCGCTTGTGCGCTACGTGGGCAACTCCAAAACCGACCTGGTATTCCGGGGGCGCTCGCGCAGGCAGTACGTCTTCAGCACACGGCGACGACTCTGCTGGGTACACCAAGAAGACGTGGGCAGGATCGAGCGCCGCGCCGTGCTGCAGATCGTCGATGCTGAGGAACTGAAGCGCGCTCTGGAACCCGACCTTGCTATATCGCGTACGATTGTGGAGGGAGTGCATGCGAGCATCAACGCCTAGCCTGGTCAGCCTGGAGCAGTTCGCCCAGATACTCGGGCTGGACCCCATACACTTCGCCGGTGGCTATAGCATACTGCGGCCGGAATCGAGTCATTGTCACGATATATGGCAGCAATATCAGTGGCAGGATACTGGCAAGGCCAGCCGTGAGGAGGTTGCCCGCGCCCTGCACCGTGCCGAAGCAGACATAGCCGACGTGGCTGGCTTCTGGGCGGCCTGGAAGTGGATAGACGACGAACGCCACAAATGCCAGCGCGGTGGGCAGGCGCCGCATGTCGCGAGGCTGCGCTTCACGACCAAGCGGGGCGAGGTGATCAGCGGTGGTGCGCAGGCCGTGAGCGCCATAGATGCGGGCGACGTCACGCGTGGCGCTAATGTGGATGCTGACGGCGATGGGTTTGCCGAGTGGGCTGTGTTCACCGTGGCCAACGTGGCAACGACCTGGGACCTGGAGGATATCCGGGCCTGCTTCAAGGTCTACAGCGCCATTGATGCGGTCAACTGCCGCACCAACCCCAGTAGCACCAGCTATGACGAGGCGTGGGAGGTCAGGCCGCTGAAACTGACCCGCAGCGGCACAACGGTCACAGTCTACGTACCTGTATGGCACCTGTTCAAGCCACAACTGTCTGAGGAGCTTTCTCCCGATGCCATAGACGCTGATGCCACTGCGAGCTACATAGACACATTGAGCTTCTACCGTGTCTACAACGACCTGTCAACGCAGGCTTCGCTCATGTGGGGCACCGACTGCGTGTACGACGTGAGCTGCGCCTGGACCACCCAGGCGGGGTGCATCCGCACACCAGACCCGCACAACGGCATCATCACTGTTACGCCCGGTACTTATGATGCGGACAATGACGTGTACGACGCTGGTTGCTATACGTATGGCACGACGCCCGATGCTGTACGGTTGTGGTACAAGGCGGGCCTCGCCCGTCCTGCTCCCGGGGTTGTGGATCACACATGGGCGCGGCTGATCGTGATGCTGGCCTGCTCCCGGCTGGACTGGCCGGTATGCTCCTGCAGCAACGTGAAGACGCTGGTAGACGAGTGGAAGCAGAACGCTGCCAAGATCACCGAGGACCGGACTTACACGTTCCCGGTGGAGGCCATGCTGAACCCGTTTGGCATGCGGGTAGGAGAGATCCTGGCCTACATCGGTGTGTCTACCCCTGGCCGCAAGAAGGGGCGGGCGGTGAGAACCTGATGCGCGTCGATGTCAGTGTAGAAAGCACCCTAGCGCCACTGGACTATGACTGGCTCATCAAAGAGTGCAAGAAGGCGCTGATAGAAGTTGCTGAGAGTATGAACCAGGACTTCAATGCAGCTACGCATACCTGGGATCACAGGCCAACCTTTGGCTATTGGGGGCCCTTCGCGAAGGGTAATGAACTCTACATAGAGGCTGGTCCACAGAGCGAACAGAAGATATTTGCGATGGTTGATGCTGGCACGAAACCGCATATGATCATGCCGCGCCGCGCC
>Ga0114919_10003219_pt1 | contig 13188 bp, 13 predicted proteins | sample BlataG_FD_88682 | JGI IMG/M metagenome (GOLD analysis project Ga0114919, IMG submission 88682) | Deep subsurface microbial communities from Black Sea to uncover new lineages of life (NeLLi) - Black_00105 metaG | ecosystem: Environmental > Aquatic > Marine > Oceanic > Sediment | place: Atlantic... | reverse complement strand
GCTTTTAGCGAAGGCCGATCATCCCTGCAGTCCCGATGAATCGGGACAGGGTATTCTGACGAAGGCGAATAAAACATCCTGCGGATTTTCTCCCCGGCATATAGAACCCGCCCATAACCTTACAATTATGGCTATCTTCGAGCCTTCCAGTTTTGTACTAATCTATCATATTCTTATGCTTTTGAGAAAGATTTATTAAGGTCTTTCCCCAAGAAAGATCGCCCCAATAGAACATCTATGCCAGAGTTTTACTATACTATACCTACAATATCACATGCTAACAGGTTTTTTCTAAACCATTTTATCGGGTTACAGATCAGCATAAATCGTGAACTATTGCCTTTCTGCTTTTCGTTGCTCGATTTTAGCGCCACAAAAAGCTATAAACCACTCAGGAACAGAACCGGAGGTCTGCGTTGTTAGGTACCATAGTAAATAGTTTGGCGATAATTGTTGGTAGTTTAATCGGTCTTATGTGTGGAGGTCTTATTCCTCATAGATATCATACCACTGTCTTGCATTCCATAGGCCTTGCGGTGATTTTGATAGGCCTGAAGATGGCATTCAAGACAGATGAGTTACTATTAGTTATTCTCAGCATGGCTATAGGAAGTGCAACCGGAGAATTTCTAAGAATCGAAAATGGACTCGAAAACTTGGGCAGATGGTTTGAAATCAAGTTTGCAAAGGCTGGGGGTGGAATATCGAAAGGTTTTGTTACTGCTAGTTTACTCTATTGTGTTGGCTCAATGGCAATTGTGGGTTCCCTGGAAAGTGGCCTGGCTGGAGATCATCATACCCTGTTCGCAAAATCTGTGTTAGATGGTATTGGTTCCATCATCTTTGCCTCCTCCCTCGGCGTAGGGGTACTGTTTTCTTCTGTATCAGTGTTCATATATCAAGGACTCATAACGGTGACAGCATCATTTACGAAGCAATTTCTCATTACTGCCGTAATTAATCAGATGTCTGCAGTTGGCGGCTTACTCATAATGGCAATAGGCTTCAATATGCTTGAGATTAAAAGATTCCGGGTTGGTAACATGCTTCCCGCCATATTCCTACCCCTCATCTATTTTATCATTAAAAGGCTGTTGACTTTTATTTGACCTATTGGACTTCGGAAGCTGTTTCCCTTTTTTTGCGTGCTTGATAAAATTACGAATAGAATATATTCTATTCATAATTGTTGATGCGATCTTGAGCGGAGGATATTATGCCATTAACCACTATACACATACATGATAAGCTACTCTTGAAAATTGACAAGGTAGCTAAAGAAGGGCGGCAGCAGGAACCGTTTCGTTATCCAGGCCTGTGAAATGGCGCTAAGTAGTAATGTGGGGACATGGCCTGAAAGCTTTTTCAAGGCAGAACTCAACCAGAACGATATGAGAATACTTGGAGACGGCATTTCCGAGATGGAAAAAAAAATACAAACATGGAAAGCCAGTTCCGGGATTAACCAAGAAACAGGAACCCAGCAATTTAGCACACCCTCCTTTCTTTCCTGTGGGAAAGGAGAATACCACCACGGATCAGCTTATGTTTGAGAATCGTTTACGGTCTGTAAGAAGTAAGTTTGAGGGCTTCGAAGTGGATACGGTCTGGATTATTCAGCCTGAGAATCGCCGCTATCTTTCAGGCTTTCGAGCCTCTGATGGACAGTTAACAGAGTCCTCTGGTTCTTTATTTATCTCTCTGGATCAGGCTCTTCTGCTCACCGACTCGCGGTATACAACCCAAGCAGAGCACGAGGCACCTGGATTTGAGGTGATAACTCATAAGCAAGGCGCAGTTAATGCGCTGTCTGAGATTTTTGACCGGTTACACTCGCGGAGGTTGGGGTTTGAGGCAGGTTATCTGATCTGGGAGGTCTATCAAAAGGCACAAGAGAAAGCCTCCCAGCATTCCCCACCTGTAGAGCTTATCCCCCTATCTAGCATGGTGGAAGATATGAGGGAGATCAAGGAGCCACAAGAAGTTGAGACGTTAAGCAGATCAGCACAGTTGATAAGCGATGTTCTCGCCAAAGTCATTGAGGAACTAAGCCCTAGTCAGGTTGAAAAGGACATGGCCTGGAGGATTGAGACGCTCATACGACAACATGGTGCTGATGGACCTGCTTTTCCCCCGATTGTTGCTTCAGGTCCAAATAGTGCCTTGCCCCATGCAGTCCCCACGAGCAAAAGATTAGAAAAGGGTGAACCGGTTATCCTTGATGTTGGGGCCATCGTTGATGGCTACTGCTCAGACATGACAAGAACTGTTTTCCTTGGTGAACCTACAGAAGACCTTAAGGAGATCTACCGCATCGTGAGGGAGGCACAACTTACTGCAATAGAGCTTGTAAGGCCTAATATGGAGACCACTGAGGCAGATTCTCTAGCCCGAGAAATTATTAAAAAAGCTGGTTTTGGTAACTTTTTTGGCCATTCGCTTGGTCATGGAATAGGACTGGCAACTCATGAGAGTCCTGCTGTTGGGCCGCTGAAGCCAAAGGTATTGCAAGAAGGCATGGTTTTTACCATTGAGCCCGGGATATATCTGCCAGGAAAGGGGGGTGTTCGGTTGGAGCAAATGGTCACCCTTGAACACAGGAGAGCAAGGGTTTTGACAGGCAATGAAAATTTTTATTCCTTTTAGGAAACATGGCCATTACCTCAGCCACTAAGACTCAAAGTCACCAAGATTATAGTATAATTATTTTTATGTCTGATTCAATAATAGCCACATTGTAATGGGGGTTTGCCTTAGCTGATGTATAAATATAACTCATTTTGCAGCTTTGTGTCTTGGTGACTTAGTGGCTCAATAGTTACAGATGGACTATTTTCATGACGAAAGACTACTCTGAACATCAGTTATTAGATCAGTTCATGAATCAACTCAGAGTTGAGAGGGGTTTGTCTGCTAATACGATCGTGGCCTATAATCACGACCTCCTCACCTTTTTTGATTTCTTGAACCAGAGAGGAGTTGCCCCTCTTCAGATTGCCCAAGATGACTTGGTATCCTTTGTGGCTGACAAAAGGCCACAATTATCAGCAAGATCTCTTGCCCGATGCCTCGTTTCCATAAGAACGTTCTACCGTTTTTGTGTTACTGAAGGCAAAATTGAATCCAACCCAGCTCGGTTATTGGGTATACCAAAACTCTACCAACACCTACCCAATATCCTAAACAGGGATGAGGTAGAGGCCCTCCTTTCACAGCCAGATCCTCAGACAGACTTGGGAAGGCGGGACAAGGCCATGTTAGAACTTTTATATGCCACTGGGCTCAGAGTCACTGAATTAATTGGCCTTAAAATAAACAATATCAACCTGGAAGCCGGCTTTATCAGGACCATGGGCAAGGGCTCAAAGGAGAGGATTATTCCGATGGGTACCAAGGCACTCGATGCCCTCAAGGAATATTTGCAGGATAGCAGGCCCTCTTTTTTGAAAAAGGGAAAATTGTCCTACCTTTTTCTCAACAGGAGAGGGAAACCTCTAACAAGACAGGGGTTTTGGAAAATTCTAAAACAGTATGCGTTAAAGGCTGGAATCACCAGGAGAGTCACTCCCCACACCCTAAGGCACTGCTTTGCAACCCATCTCTTGGAGGGAGGGGCTGATCTCAGATCTGTACAGATTATGTTAGGACATGCTGACATATCAACAACCCAAATCTATACCCATGTCGCCAGAGAAAGATTAAAAGAGATCCACGAAAAATATCACCCCCGACCATGAGCTTATTGTCACTTAGCCTGTTTGAAAGGGAATCTCGGCGTCTCATAATTTTTTGTTTGACTAACGACAAGTTCATACTATAATATATTAATACAAACTGACGCGGGGTGGAGCAGTCTGGTAGCTCGTCGGGCTCATAACCCGAAGGTCGCTAGTTCGAATCTAGCCCCCGCTACCAAGAGCTGATAAGGGTTTGAGAGATTTCTTAAACCCTTTTTTGCTACCTGGATCCTTTGGGCAACAGCCTGTTTTGGGTAAAAATCTAACTGAGAGTAGATTAACGTGCCGGGTAGAGCTCACTATCGCAGCTATGGGTGTAAAAATGCTACCCCAAAACTGCTTTCCAACTTATTGATCCATTTTTCCAGATTTGCCATGAACTCCTCTTCATTCACCTTACCTAACTCCTCTTTTCCCTTTTTCTCTTCTCCCACATCTGCCTCCTTTTCTCTTTTGACATTAGGTTTGTTTGTCTTAGATCTTTACTGTGTTTTTAAAGAATGTTATTAATATTTCTTAAAGCACATTATTAAAATTCGTCATTCCGTTTGGTTAGAGATTCGTATGTCTTCAGAATTTGGCTTATGATGCGACGGTTTGTGGTTCAAATCCGTGCCGCTGCCAAAGAAATCAAGGGCTATGCATTGGACATCGTCGTCATTCTTTCGTTTTCAAACTGGTAATTGCCAGCTTATTTCACGGCGTTCGATGTTTCTCAATCCCTTACCTATTGGCAATGTGGTATTATCGTTGGGCATCTCTTTTCGTCTTTATGCCGTCAATAAAATGCTTGATTTTCTCATCCAACAAACGTATAGGCCTATGTATACAGAAGAGAGACCTGTGCAGAGCCATGTGAGAGAAATATTAATTCTCAAAGAGCTATCCATGGCTGTTGAAGAACTATTCCCGATCTCTTAATTCTTTCTAATAAGAGAGGTTGCAAGGTCGTTGAAGGAAGAGAGGAAGTATAATTTCAAAGAGGATTGTTCTATATGAAAAAAGCGCTGATCAAGATTTCCCTTACCATTATTTTTGTTTTGGCATTCTCCGCCCATGGACTGGCTGGTCAGTTCAAGGTAACTAAGGTTTATGACGGCAACACCATCATGGCTGCAGGACATGATATTGTCATCTATGTTCTTTTGGCCGGCATTGATACACCTGAGCTTAGTTCACAGAACAAGGAGCCTGCCCAGCCCTATGCAGAAGCGGCCAAACGCTATTTAGAAAGGCTAATCCTAAACAAGACGGTTGAGATCAAAGGCTATGGCATTGGTCCGTACCCTTATAATGATCTTATTGGTGTAGTGTTTGTAGGCAATACGAATATCAATATCGCCATGATCATCAAAGGTCTTGCAGAGGTACCTGCTGGAGAACCCCCGGCTGGGCTGAATATTGCTCCATACGTGGAGGCCGAAAAAGAAGCCAAGGCAGCAGGACGGGGAATGTGGTCCTTGGGAGACAGGTATGTAAGCCCTAGCGAGTGGCGCAAAGCGCGCATAATGAAATAGGCGTGGCATAATTACTAACCATATCCTCAGATACTATCCTTAGAACTCATTACTAAAACTCACTCAATCCCTCTGGAGTTTTTCGTGAGAAAACTCGTCGTAATTGTCGCAACGCTCTTTGTCTTACTCATTCCGGCTACATGCCTTTCATCACAGTTTTTCATTACCCTGGGGCCTGAGGTCCGATACGTCAATGGTCATTCCACATACCATATCAGCTTTCCCGGAGGGCAAAGTGAACTTGAGTTTCCTCTTGATAATATTATGGCGGGTATAAAGGTAATTGCAGGGAATATGTTTAGAGAAAACCCCAAGCAAACTAAAAGCCAGATCTCTCTTACTTTGATTACCGTTGTTGATCAGGATGCAGGTATTATAAAGGATTCAGATTGGATTGAAAATGACGGACATCCAGGGAAAGATATATATACGGAATCAGATGCCAAGCTAAGAGGAGCAGTCTTTGAAATACGCTATGCATATCACTTCCGGTATAATGATACGTGGACCATCGGCCCGGTAATCGGTTACAGATATCAGAAGCTTGACTATTCTATATATGGCTACAGAGGATATAGTTATAGCACGCCATTGTATGGGCAAGGCAAAGCTTTAGACTACGAAATTACTTATATGATTCCCTACATAGGTGTAGGCTCAGATTCACTTTTTGGTAAAAATGCCCAATTTCAATTTCATATGAGCTTTGGCTATTCTAATTGGACAGAGGTGAGAGATAGAGATGATCATGTTTTGCGCTATAAGTTAAGTGAGGGAGAGTGCGAGGGTGAATCATACCTGATCAATGTGGGCTTGGACTGGAATTTTCTCCCTCAGTGGATTCTTAGTGTAGGTGCTGAATATGTGGACATTGACACTATTGGAACGCAACATCAGAGATTTTATGCAGGACCCTCTGCTGGAACTACCTATGATGTAGATGATAGGATAAGCTCTTCGTTTTTGTGAGGTATGGTTAGGATTTTGTATGAATTTAATCTTACTGCGCCGGAAAACTGTTAGCAAACAAACGCCCTCTTATGGAGAGGAGATTTTGTGAGGATGAAAGATGTCAAAGCGGTTGCAGTAGAAATAGCAAGAGAAGCAGGAGAATTCCTGAGAGCAAGGCTAAATTCAGCACATAAAATAGATTACAAAGGTGAGATCAATCTGGTAACTGAGGTAGATAGGATCTCTGAAGAAATGATCACAACCAAAATAGACCACCTGTTTCCTGATCATGACATCCTAGCTGAGGAATCTACGCATACTGGCAAGGGTTCAGACTTCAGATGGATCATAGACCCCCTCGATGGAACCACCAACTACGCACATGGTTATCCGGTCTTTTGCGTTTCCATTGCACTACAAAAGCTCAATAACATAATCCTAGGCGCTATTTACAATCCAATGCTCGAAGAGATGTTTGTCGCAGAAAAAGGGCAGGGGGCTTTTTTGAATGGGAGAAAAATTGTGGTCTCCAATACGCTCAAGTTAGCAAATAGCCTCCTGGCTACCGGTTTCCCTTATGACGTGCGAGAATCCAGTGTTAACAACCTAAATCACTTTAATGCAATGATTCTCAAAGCACGAGGTATCCGCAGGGCAGGTTCAGCAGCGCTGGACCTCGCCTATCTCGCCGCAGGTCGGTTTGACGGGTTCTGGGAAATCAAATTGAATCCCTGGGATACCGCAGCCGGATGGTTAATGGTAGAAGAGGCAGGTGGCGTTGTAACAGACATGAGAGGGAAAGGCTATCACCTTGAATCTCCGGTTATCGTGGCGTCAAATGGAAGAATCCATGAGGAGATGGTGAATATTCTCAATAGAGCGTCTATTTAAGAATCTTCTTTACCTTCTCTGCCTTTTTCTTAATCTCCAGGCCCTTTTTTAGGACCGGAACCTTTTCGACTGCCTTTTTGGCCAATTCACTTTCAAGGGACTTTTTCTCTTCCTTTTTTTCCCCTACTGCTTCCTTTTCGCCATTCAGGCTTATATCCTGTTTCACCTTTCTGAATTCCCTTATAGCACTTCCGAGACCCTTACCAATCTCTGGGAGTCTCTTGGCTCCAAAGATGAACAAGACAATTATACCGATGATTATCAATTCTGGTGCTCCCAGACCAAACATAGGACTAACCTCTTTTTTCAATTAAAAAGTGCTGAAAGTGGCTGAGTGGTCAAACCCGTAACTCGCAACCCTCAATCCACCATTCCTTAATTCCTCAATCCCTCAATTATTTTATTAACATTCCAGTCGACGAGGAGTCGCACCCTTTCATTTTGCCTTTTATTTCTGTATACGATGTAGCCCTTTTCTATTCCCTCAAGAAAAAGATCTCTCGTGAGTATTACGTCCTGTTTGCAGTATTCCGTCAGTTTCTCCATTTCCCCAGCCTTGAACCATTCAAGGGCCTGCAGGCCATCTGCCGATTTCCCTCTATTGAGGGTTTCCCTCACCAGGTGTTCGAGGCTTAACCTGAACCCAAGCCTATCGTAAATATCCTCAAGTATATCAAAGGTCGGTATTTTCCGTAGGTTCTTGTGGGTATAGGGTGAGAGTACGGCATAGTCAAATCTCTTCAGATTAAAACCAACCACCAGATCCGCCTTGAAAAAATGTTCAAACAACCCATCGGTCTGATCTTCTTCATAAATATAAAAACGATCCTCCAAACTGTCAAATATAACAGCCACAGATACCATCATCAGGTGCATGTTCTGCCAACCACCTACTTGTGCGGCTGACTTCTGCGTCTCTAAATCAAAATAGAGAATCCTTTTTTGATCTACTCTCTCAAATGCCTCTTGTCTCGATGGGGAGGTGATTTGATGGTGCACTTCATCAGGAGAGATATCTGCCAAAGATATCACGCCGGTTAAGGCCTCCAAAATTAGTCGGGCAGCCTCTTTGTCTAAAGGCTTATTGCCAGAACCGCATCGGGGAGAATAGATGCACGCGGGGCACCCCTGTTCGCAGGGGCAGGTTCGAACCAGATCCAAGGTCTTGCCTAACAGCTCGAGGATTATCTCAAAACCCCTCTGGGCGAGTCCCACCCCTCCTGGATACCCATCATAGATAAATACAGCCGCCTTTTCCACCTGGGGATGAAACGTGTAGGATATTCCTCCGATGTCATTTCTATCGCACAATGCAAACAGGGGGAAAAGGCCGATAGCTGCATGTTCTATGGCGTGTATACCCCCCATAAAGTGAAGACCTTTATCTTTCACCATGTCTTTAATCACGTCCTCAATCTCTACCCAGAGCCCCACGGTCTCAAATGTCTGGGGTGGAAGATCAAGAGGGAAGGTTCCGATCAGTTCCTGACCAGGAACCCTCCTTTTCTCATAGCCAGTTATTGTTTCAGTCACCTTAAGCTGGCCGAACTTTACCACAAACTGTCCCTTGGGTTGACTCTTGGTAGTCTTAATAATCTCAGTCTCCTTTTCTGACCGTGTGTGCGTAAAGTACCTCAGGTCTGTAGGTCGAGCGATAACATCTTTTTTGTCGATGATGAGCCGTTCAACCTGGTAGGGGCTGGCCCTATGGAGATATATCGCACCAGGATGACACTCCTTGAAGGCCCGTATTCCATCAATGGTACCTATTGCCTCTCCCGTTCTGGAATCAAATATGGTGTACGTCTCTCCAGCTGAGCGAATATCCACCTTCAGATGTGGCCTTTTAGTGGTTGAAAACCACTGTTTCCTGCCTTCACTTGTCCGACTGAGCTTCCCAGCGGATTCCAGGAAATCCAGATGGATGGGGAGATCATCAGGCCAAATTTCAGCATCATTTAAGGTAAGGGGAATTTCAGCTGCCGCACAGGGTAGGTGGGCCCTTACGATGTGGGAGTTGTCCGGGTCGATCACAGCAGCCTCAAAGGATTGGTCAAACAGATTTGCCGGATGTTGCATAAAATACTGATCAAGCGCATCTTGGTTGGCGATGAGGGCTATGAGCGAGTCACGTCCAGAGCGTCCCACTCTGCCACCTCTCTGCCAGGTATTAATGATGGTTCCTGGGTATCCTACCAATATGCATACATCCAGGTAACCAATATCAATACCCATTTCTAGGGCGCTCGTACATATAACCCCGAGCAGCTTTCCCCGGGCCAATCTCTTTTCAATAGAGCGGCGTTCCTCAGGGAGAAAGCCAGCCCTGTATGAACTCACTTTATCTTTTAAGCTTGAGGACAGCTGTCTGACCCACATATGAATGAGTTCGGTAACCTTTCTGGATTGGGTAAATGCGATGGTTCTTAACCCGGAATCAAGGCACCGGATAAACAATTGAGTGGCCAGAAAATTGGTGCTGGACTGGGGATTGAGAAATAGAAAGTGCTGGCCAGATTTAGGGGCACCACTTTGGGAAATCACTTCTACCTCTTTGCCAATCAAGTTTCTACCAAGATCATGGGGATTTTGAACAGTGGCAGAGGAAAGAATGAATTGAGGTGTTGTGTGATACAGAGAACAGACCCTTTTAAGCCTTCTCAATATCTGAGCAAGATGTGATCCGAAAATCCCCCGATATGTGTGCACTTCGTCAATAATAACAAAGGCCAGGTTAGAGAACAGTTCTGCCCATTTTTCATGATAGGCAAGAATACCCCTATGGAGCATGTCCGGATTGGTCAAAATGATGTTTGGAATTTTCTTTTTAATTCTCTCCCTGTCCCTTGGGGGTGTATCGCCATCGTATATAGTTGCAGAGATATCGGTGGAAGGTAATTCAGTAATAAATTCCGATAGGTTCTTCAATTGATCTTGCTCAAGAGCCTTAAGGGGGAATAAGTAAAGGGCTCTGACCGCTGGTTGCCTGAGGATGCTTTCAGTGACCGATAAATTATAGATCAGGCTCTTTCCACTTGCCGTAGGTGTAGATACCAATACATCTTTCCCCTCTTTAATGTGCCTGATGGCCTGAGTCTGGTGAGTATAAAGTTTTCTCAGATTAAATCTCTTTAGGATATCCAAAATAGGTTGAGAAACGATCCGACTATGATCGTATTGGGGATCCTGGTGCGGCAGATAGTGATGGAAGACAATCGGTGGACCAAGGTCCGCTGATTTTTTTATGTGTTCAATAAAAGTTGATATGTTCATCTATTTGACGCTCTGATTCAATGGTCTTGATCTAGCATAGCTACCATATTTTTACCTTTATTGTAAGATCACCGAGCTAAAATTTTGTCCTGGACAAATGAAAACATCTCTTTTATCTTATACTCCAAGAGAGGTTAGATCCAATGTTTTGGCCCGATCCTTGCTGATAGTACTCAGTTGCGGCCTCTTTTAGGGGCTGCACCTATAAAATATCAAAGTTGTAGTTTTGGTGGCACCATGACCGAAAACAAGAAGATACCCCCGATTGTTTATCTTTCTTACGCCAAAAGTGAACTGATAATCAAAGAGGGAGATTACGGAATCTCAATCTATAAAATCCTAAATGGAAATGTTCGAATCTTTCAAAGACTGGGCGAGCACAAGATCACTCTTGCCATACTGGGAACTGGGGAGGTTTTTGGGGAAATGACATTTTTCAATTTCCTTCTTGAACCAAGATCTGCGTCTGTGGAGGCCATGGATGATGTTGAACTGGAGGTGTGGCATCCTGCGATGCTGGCTGATGAATACAAAAAGATTTCCCCCATGTTGAGATATGTACTTAAGCAGACTCTCAGTAGACTGCTGAAGTTGAACAAGGTTGTCAGTGACTTGGCAGCTAAGAGAATACAAAAAACGGGGCGTGTTTCGCCGTAGAGTAAGGACTTGTGAAAAAAGACAGGTGAGGGTTACAGCCTCTGCTTAGATGGCTTTGTTGGCGACCATAAGGGGAATGTTTTAGAAATGGTTCTCGAAAGTTTCATATATGGATACATCATTAAGGAAGAGGCGTTTCCTGACCAGGCTAGGATAATCGAGGAAGGGAAATATGGTGATTGGGTCTATATTGTTGTGGAGGGGAGAGTAAAGATCAAAAAGCGCACCTCAAAAGGCATGCTCACTATAAATACCCTGGGCGAGGGGTCTGTTGTGGGGATGGTTCCTTTTTTGAAAAAAACAGACCGGTTGCGCACTGAAACGGTTATAGCCGACGGGCCGGTAAAATTAGGAGTCTTAGACAAGGACCGACTGGAAAAGGAATATGAAGCAGTGTCGCCACAGTTGAAGAGTCTAATGAGAACCTTGGTTTTGCGATTGGAGCAGACAACCAAAAAGGCCAGTGTACTAGCCGTTAGTTAGTTATCTGAGACCTTTTCCAGGTCTTTAATTCCTTGATAAATGATATCAAACAGTGTGGGAATATCTTCTTCCTCCACACAAGAGAAGGCTACTCTGATATCTGATTTCCCTAGTGAAATTACTCCTACACCGTATTTATCAAGGAGATGAACCCTTAATGCTTCAGGATTTACCATTTTAAGCCCCAGGCACATAAAATATCCAGAATTGAAGGGATATACCTCCCAGACGTCACCGTATTTTTTGTTGGCAAGCACTTCCTTAACCCGCCTTGCCCTCTGGAGCATTACCCTAAATTTTTCTTCCTTTTCTTTAGGATAGTTTTCGGAGTTAAGGGCACCAAGGATAATCGACTGGCTTAGATGCGAGTCATTTGAGATACTGCCCCTGACAGCTCCGGCCGTCTTCTTCTCGAGGGCATCATAAGTATCGCTTGGATCACCTTTCGTTAGAGTGCCATAGGTGATAAAACCTACCCGCAAACCCCACACATATGTTTCCTTGGTAGCACCATCCAGTTTTATTGCCATTATTTTTGGATGGGACTCAGTGAGTAACGCAAACAGGGATTCTTTCATGGAGGTATCATCATAGAAAAGCCCAAAATAGGCGTCGTCGGTAAGGATGAGAACATTGTTACCTTTTTCTGCCACATTGATAAGGATCTCCTGAATCCTTTTACCCTCTGCTACTGTGGGGGTATATCCTGTAGGATTATTGGGGAAATTCAACAGCACCACGATCTTTTTTGTATCGAGAGCCTGTTTCTGAAGTGCATCTTCAAAGGCATTCAAATTGAACCCCCCTTGTGAAGAAAAAAGAGGGTACTGGCGTATCTTTGCTCCATGGAGAACCGTAAATATCAAGTTGTAGTTTCCCCAGATCTTATCCGGCAGCAGGATAACATCGTTTTCGTCGATCCACATGTCAGCAGTAACCGAAAGTCCGTGGGTTATACCATTCGTTACGATTGGCAGGCTTACGGCCTTTCCCGACAGAGAGGGGTTTTTGTTAAATATATGTGTTTGCCATGTGTGGCGCAACTTAAGAACACCAAAAGACGGGGCATAATTCAACGACTGCTCAGGATCTATATTGATAGAGGACATGACCGAGGAAAGATGCATAGGCACCCCACCTTCCGTTGCAATGCCTATCGTAGCATTATATTTAAACGCCTTTTCCTTGGCCTCAGCCCCTTGGGAGAGAATCCCCCGAGGAAAGTAGAGTTGTTTTCCCTTGTTGGATAACATGTCATAGATGTTGGAATTGGTGTTTTGAATAACTCCATTGAGTTCTTCAGCAATTGGATTCATACTTTCTTACCTCCCCTTTTGGTGTTCATAAAAGACTACCATTCCATATCCGGATATTGTAAGAAAAAATCCCACTAGGGGTCTACACCCTTCCCGTAACGTTCAGGGTAATGTCAAAGCGCAGGGTATGGGTGTCTTTTTTTTGGATTATGCCCCTGGCCCAGACCTGGCATGCAAAGCATCAGTACAAAGAGCTTACTTACGAAATACTGTAACGACCACACAGTATTCCAGAAGTGTCGCGCCAGGGAAAGCCTATGAAATAGCCCACTAATCTAAACTATGTGGGAGCATAACCAAAAAAAAGATACCCATACCCTGCAATAAGCTTAAAAATCAATAGGTTAGATTTCACTTTGACGT
>Ga0114919_10003216_pt1 | contig 13200 bp, 10 predicted proteins | sample BlataG_FD_88682 | JGI IMG/M metagenome (GOLD analysis project Ga0114919, IMG submission 88682) | Deep subsurface microbial communities from Black Sea to uncover new lineages of life (NeLLi) - Black_00105 metaG | ecosystem: Environmental > Aquatic > Marine > Oceanic > Sediment | place: Atlantic... | reverse complement strand
GTCGGAATTGGACCCGAATTGGCGCTTTTCGCCCCCCTTTTTACCCCTTATACATGGAGTGGCACTTATGCGTCCGCGGGCGTGCTTCCGCCCTTCTCATCGGCCCTGCTCCATGCGTCCGTCGGCCCCGGACTGCCAAAATGGCAGAGGAAAGCGGGGGAGGGAGAACGCGGAATGCGGCCTGCCTTCGTCCCGGCGCGCCGGGATCCGTGCGCCGTAGCGCCGGGGTTTATCCCCGGCGCAAAGCCGGGCCTGGCCGGGTGTCACCCCGACCGAAGTGGAGGGGTCTCGCCTTGGCCCTGCGGAAGTCCTGTTTCACGGCGAGATCCCTCGACTTCGCTCGGGATGACAGGGCGCGCGGCAGGGAACGTGACCGCGACCAGAAGGTCGCGGCTCGAACGGCAAGGCGAACCAGGCGCGCGTTGATTTACCACTCTACGAGTGGTATCCGAGTTGGGGGCAGGTCAGCCTCAGCAACTCCTCCCCAAAGCCCCAACCCCAGCACGCACACCAAGACCGCTGGAATTCGAAAATGGCACCTATCAGACCTTGCCCTGTTACATTCCTATGACGCTGTCCACCTTCGCCTCAGCGCAGCCAGCCCGCCCAGCGCCAGGAGCGACAGCGTGGCGGGTTCGGGGACGACGCGAAGATCGCCGGTGGTGTAAAGGGCCGAGGTATCCCAATCCAGACCTGCCGCAAGTGTCGGAAGGTTGAGCTGGCCGAATTGGCCCGTCAGGCTGCCCCAGTCCAATATGTCGAAGGTGTTCTCCAACTGCGGGGCGAAGGGCCCCGAGCCGTCATCGTAGAGCAGCACATCCAACGTGCCGCCAACCTCCAGTAAGCCTGTCACTACTATCGCGTCATACAAGTCGCCGCGCAGCAGCCCGCCGAGTTCGATCTCAATCAAGCCGGCATTCATTACCAGGTCGCCCTGAACGGTGGTCAGTCCGGGCGAGCCGCCGGGACAGATAGCCCCGCCTTGGTTGACCAGGTTTCCCTGGAACATGCCCACGTGCAACACGCCGCCCGTGAAGTTGAAGGTGCCGCCGTGCGTGTGGTCGATTGTGGCCGCGCTCAGCGTGCCGCCGCTCAAGTTCGCCGTGCCTGCGTCCCAGATCTTCAGCAGGTTGTTCACCTTCACTGCGCCGCTGTTGACGTTGAGCGTGCCCAGCCCGCCCAATCCGCCACTGTAGCCGCCGAGGTGCAGGTTGCCCGTCGTCGTCCAGGACGTGCCCGAACCTGTCACCGTCATGGTGCCCTTGGAACCGTTGAAGCGTCCGATCAAGCTGTCGCCCATCGTCGTGAGCGTGGCACCGTTCTGGATGTTCATCGTGCCTTCGTACGACGTGCCGACCGTCAGTTCCCCGCACGTGCTGCCCACGGCGCCATCCAGCACGAAGGTCGGCTTCTCGTCCGTCCACATGCCGCTGATCGAGAGGTGCCGCGCGGCGAAGTTCAGCGGCCCGCCGCCCACCGTCATCGTGCCGTCGAGGAATCTAAAGCTTCCGCCCGCGCTCTCGAAGCCATGTGCTGTGACGGTACCGCCGTCGATGATGAGTGTGCCGTTGTCCCAGTCCCACAACTTGAGGGTGCCGCCGACGTCCAACTGCGCGCCGTTGTAGACCCGCACCATCCCGGTTCCGCCCACGGCAGCCGTGTCCCCGCCAATGTAGAGGCTCCCGCTGTTCGTCCATTTCGTCCCGGCGCCTGTCAGGTACACATCGCCCGATGCGCCCGCATAGCGGCCGACCCAGGTGTTCGTGCTTGACACCGTGCCCCCGTTGCCGATGGACAGGTAGCCGGTGCCGTATTCGCCCACATCCAGATAAGTGCAGTTCCACGCCGATCCGCCGCCGTCCACACTGACGCTTCCTTGCGTGTTGGCCGAGTAGCCCATCCGTCCACCCGCGTTGGTAACCTGCCCCCCGCCGCTGATGTTCAGCGTGCCATCGCCGCCGCCGAACACCCCGATGAACTGTGTGCCGGTGTTCCAGGTGGTGCCGGCGCCGTCGGCCGCAGCCGTGCCGGCGGCGTACCGCCCGATCTGCACCTGGCCTGTGTTGGTCAGGTCCGTCCCGCCCGAGACCGTGAGTTGCCCCGGGTTACCGCTGCCGACGTACACGCTGCCGTAGGTGGCGCTGGAGGTGACGTTGTCGAGGACCAGATGCGGCAGGGCCGCGGCGGTGTTGCCGCTGATGATCAGGTCAGCCGCTGTGTCGCTCCAGGTTCCGCCGCTGACCGTCAGTGTGCCGTCATAGAAGTTGAACGTCCCGCCTGCACTGTTGTCGAAGGACTGCGTCTCGATCGAGCCCCCGTTGAGGGTGACGGTGCCCGTGTTCCAGACCTTGAGGGTCCCTGTCACCCCCACATGCCCGCCGGACGTCACGGTCAGGCTGCCCGTATCCCCCACGGCGCTCGCACTGCCCCCCACATAGACACTGCCGTTGCTGTTCCACGTCGAGCCCGCGCCGGTAACGGTCACCGTGCTGTTCTGTTCGCCAAAGCTGAGCCGCGCGATGTAGGCGTTGTCGCTGGAGAACTGCGTTCCGCCGGAGATCGTTAGACTGCCGCCGCGGTAGTTGTCACCCACGATGAGGTCCTTGCAGAACGAGGAGCCTACGTTGTTCTTCAGCTCGAGCACGGCCGGCTCTCCGCTCCACCAGTCGCCGTCAAGGACGAGGGTTGGCGAGCTGTCTTGGAAGGTGCCCCCGTCCACGGTCAGCGTGCCATACGGGAAATCGAACGTGCCGCCCTTCGTGTTACTGAACGAGCGCGTGGAGACCGTGCTGTTCTCCAGATTGAATGTTCCTTTCGCTCCAATGTCCAGCGTGCCGCCGATGCTTGCGCTCGCCCAGTAGACGTCCAGCGTACCTGTGCCGCTCACGCCCACCGTTGCACTGCCGCTGTTGGTCCACGAGCCCCCGTAACAGATGGTGAGCGAGCCAGTGCTGGTTGCCTGATCTCCGATTAGTGTCGTCGTGCTGATTATCTTCCCGCCGTCGGAGGCACCGAAAGTTCCGTCGCCGAAGCCCCCGACGAGCAGCGTGCCCGCTGTCAGCTGGGAGAGCCACTGTACGTTCCCCGAACCGCTGGAGCCGTCAAGGTGGCCCACAGCGACGATGCCGGCTGAGACAGTGCCTCCGCTGTTGATGCTCAGGTAGCCCTGATTGAACATTCCCACGGAGAGCTTGTCCCCGACGGTGAGCGTATCCCACACGATCAGTCTGCTGCTCACACTCTCGCCGATCAGGACATTCTGCGCCTGGCCCGCGAACTCGACAACCGCCGTGTTGACGTTGTTAAGGTAAGCCGTGGACGTGGCGTCGGGCACGCCGGCGGTCCAGTTGCCAGCCACATCCCATCGGCCCATGTCCGCTCCCTGCCATCTAGTCACCGTCTGCGCCTGCGCGGCCGCCGGTGCCAAGAGCATCGCGGCGGCGAGGGCCGCAACGCACCATAGGGCGCGCCTGCCTCGTCCTGCCCCGCCGACCCCCGTGGTAAAAACCTCCTTCATGCCCACTTCCCCTGGAAATGCTGGCTATAGCCATTGGCTATAGCCGCACGACCCCTTGTGAAAAACCTTGTAAGTATGCCACATAATCCCGTGGAGTCAAGTCAGATGGGCCCAGAATGTCAAAAGAAGCCGCCTTTTGGCCTCACAGCCAGAATATCTTGTCTATTTTAACGCCCCGGCGGGTGAACCCGCCCACCAGACCGGCGGGTAAAAATGCGGAACTGGGATGCCCTTGACGCGGGCGGGAGTTTCCCCTTTGCAGATGGGCCCGGCAGCGATGGACACGCACGAGAAACTGAAGCGTTTGGCCGACGAGGCGCGGTATGACCTGTCGTGTGCCTGCGGGACGCGCGGCGGGCCCGACCATCGCCGGCGCAGCAAGGACGGGTTGTGGCTGTATCCGGCGTCCGTCCCGGGCGGCGGCACGAGCGTTCTGCTGAAGACGCTCCTGTCGAACGCATGCACGAACGATTGCCGCTACTGTCCCCTGCGCGCATGGCGCGACACCCGCCGCTGCACCCTGGCGCCGGAGGAAGTGGCCCGCGTCCAACGTGTCCCCGGTCCACCACCAGAGCGGAACTTCGCCATAACCCGGCGGCGGAGCGTGATCAAGTGCTGCATCGGCTGGCTGAAGGAGTGCCGTCGAATCGGAACCCGATTCGAGAAGCTGGCACTGAACGTCCTGGCCATGATCAAACTCGCCATCATCCGCCGTTACCTTCGCGTTCTCGATTTACCAGACAGAACCTAGCCAAACAGCACTTCCAGAAGTCTGTCGGCCTGGGAGAAATCGGGCACCATGAGGTGGGCCCCGGCATTGACCAGGCGGCTGCGTTTTTCGGGGTTGAGGCCGTGACGGCGGACCTCATCGCTGGCGATGCCGACGGCGATGCCGTCGCGTTTGCGGCACTCTCTGATCTCCACGGGCCCGTCGCCGAAGACGGCTAGTTCAGAGCCGCACAATTTGTTTTCGGTCATGACCTTCTCAATGATCATTTTCTTGGAATAGTCCTTAATGTCGCCGACGGCGCCATAGATCCGCCCGCCAAACAGACCGGCATAGCCGAGTACTTGCGCTTCGTTGAGGACGTCTTGACAGTCGGTGCCGCTGGCCAGATAAAGGGTGACCCCTCTTTGCTTCAGGGCGTGCAGGAACTCGACGGCACCTTTCATGGTGTAGTCGTGCAGCTCGAATTGGCCGGTTTGGAACTTAGCCAAGCGCTGGTTGACCAATTGCATGAGAGCCTCATTGTAGATCTGCTTGTAGCCGAACTTGTCGAGCATTTTTTCCGGGGGGACGATGCCGAACTCGGCCACCATCTCAACCAGGGCTTCCATCTGCAGAATGGTTTGGATGCCGGTAGATTTGTCGATGTAGTCGCGGACGCGGTTAACCACCTTGTGGTAGAGTGTTTCGTCGGCGGTTTGATACCGATCGCCGAGGACAGCGCGAACCATGACGGGTTCCATGGTCTGTTCCCAGCCCTGCCGCAGGGTACTGATGGTGCCATCGTGGTCAAAGACCGCGTGTTTGATCGGGCCGAAAGGAATCGTCTCTCGGGGGTAGCAGAACTCGATCTCCGAGCCTTCGAGGTACCGAGCCTGGCGGAGGTCTTCGGCCAGCTCGGGTTGATAGATATAGTCGGCATCGGCGCTGATCTCAAGAACTTCTGCGGGGGCGGCGGTGCCGGTCTGGAAGAGTTTCTGAACCGTGACCGCGGCGGCGAAATTGGCGAACTCGGCCGACTCGCGGGGACTGATTCCGGCACCGAGACACAGGGCCAGGGCACTGGTGGTGGTGTCGCCGGCGCCCACGGTATCGAGCTGTTTCAACAGTTGGATGCCCGGCAGGTAGCAGAGGCCTTCGCGGTCGAACACCACGATACCGCGCGCCCCGCGCGTGACAAAGACCGGCTTGTGCAACTGCAGGAACAACTTGGAGCCGAAGCGCTCCACATCCGGCAGGGCGATGACGTCGTCGGGGTGGGTTTGAACGCCGTTGAGACGAGCGGCGTCCAGATCGTTGGTCTTGCGATAGATATTCCGGATCTGGCTGCCGTAATGGCGGGTGTCGAGCAGCACGATTTTCTCGTGGAATTCTTCAAACATCGCATTGGCCCGTTTGAGGAAGGACGCGTGGGGAATGCTACCGGGCACCTGCTGGTTGAAGATGAGGACGTCCACAGTTTGCAAGGCCCGGCGGAGGCTGGCTATCAGCGCATCATCGGTTGGCAGAGACCGCTGATTGAAGAAGCCAAAGTCGATGCGGGGCAGCTCGTTTCCCTCGAGGTAGCGTTTGCTGAACGTGACGGTGTCGAAGTTCTCCTTTTGGACGACCAGGGCTTGCATGTCGACATGCAATTGCTGAAGCTGGCGAGTCAACTCACGGCCGAAGATATCATCTCCCACGCAACCGATCACCTGGATATACGCAGGCTGCAGAGCGGCGAGGTTGGCCACCACGCTGGACGCGCCGCCCAGGGTATAATAGTGGCGAGCAACCGCATCGGCTTGCAGGCCGGTTTCGGCTGAGACTTCCGAACCGCGGGGATCCATCATCCAATAGGCGTCGAGGCAAAAGTCGCCGTACACCGCAATCTTGACTTTGCGAATCTCCGCCAGGATTTGTTTGACGCGATCCTGTTTCATGCCGGCTACTCCGATCTAGGGCAACGCGGCGAGGTACTTATACAGCAGGACGATAGTGTGCTTCTGATCGCCGCGGATGTAATATCCCCACCCGTTGAAAGCGTCGGGGACGCGGGTGACGACGCTTTTCTGGTCACGGAAGTAGTAGCCAGGAGCGGATTCGTCGGTCATGGACTGGGGGCGATGCGCGCGGAGGTCGAAGTCAGCGGTGATAAGGGCCTGCGGGGTTTGCCCGACATTTCCCGCCAGGGAGACGGCCTTTAGGAGGACCTCGGGGCCGGTCACGGCGCTGCCGACGTTAAGCACAACGCCCCCTTGCGTTAATTTGGTCACCTCATTGGTGTAGATGAGGAAGTCCCGGCCGGAACAGCCGCCCTTGGCGCGCCCGTCAAACGAAGGATGCTGGTCCAGGACATCCGTGCCGATCCCGACGTGCACGGTAAAGGGGATGTTCTGGCGGTAACACGCGGCCAGGACACTGACCTCCGGATGGGAAAACTCCGTAGGCGCGCCATCCCGGCCCACGCGGGCGAGGACCTCGGCGCGGAAATCGGCGTCGCAGATCATCCGGCCCAGGGACTCGCCGAGGCCCAATTCATATTGGTCGCCCAAGGTCATGGCGGCGTTGAGATAGGCAAATTCGTAGGCCATGCCGAATTGGCCCTTCTCAAGGGCCTGCGGCACGTATTCACTGGTTTGGCCGATCAACGCCAGCTCGAAATCATGGATGGCGGTGGCGCCATTGCCGGCTACAAGAGTAACCATACCGCGGTCCACCAAATCGACGAGAAGAGGCCCCAGCCCGTTCTTGATCAAGTGGGCGCCGGTAAAGAAGATGACCGGTTTATTCTGCTGGCGGGCGTCGGCCATGGACTGGGCCACGTCGCGCACTTGAGCCCGCGTTCGCTGCGGCAGTTCGACATCGCGGCAAGCGACGTCGGCGGGGCGAAGCAAGTCCTCGAGTTTCACCTTGTTGGTGCGCCCAGCAAGCGGATAGGTGCAAACCCGAGTGGGATCGAATATGGGATATCTGCCTCGGTAGTGTACAGGCATCGTCTTTCCTATGCGGCCTTTTGGAGCAACCTTTTGAGTCGGATAATACACTGCACCATGGCCCGCACGGTATGGTAATTGACTTTCCACGAATGGCTCATGTGCGTCCAGACAGGCTCACCTTCGCGTGTGACCAAGGGCCACCACTCCCCCACCTCATGGTGAATCATTTTGTCGAAGACAAAGCGGTGCACATTCTGGTAGGCCAGCCAATACCGCTCGGGCCCAAATAGCAGACAGGCATCGAGCATACCGATCATGACTTCGGCTTGCTGCCAGAATTCCTTTTCCCGGTCGTATACGCCGCTGGCATAGGGCCCCTCGACATAGACGCCGCCGAACTCGGGGTCGATGCCGTTGTCCACCGCATGATCAAACTGCTTCCGGACCAAATCACGATACGTATTCGGCCCCAGGCCCATGACGTCCAGGGCCCGCAGAAGCAGCCAGGCAAATTCCACATTGTGTCCGTACGAGGTGTTGTCCTCGGCGTGCATTTTTTCGCCGCCGTCGGCGAAGCGGTCCCATCCCCAAACAATATTGAACTTAATCTGGGGAGCGACCTTCCAATCGACAGTGAACTGAGGAATGCCGGTGGCATAGTCCGGATGAAGCATGCGCTTGATTATTATCTCAATGACCTCCAGCAATTTGCGTCGGTGGACGCTCTGGCGACTGGCCTCGTAGAGGGTGGTAAAGGTCTCCATGAGGTGCATGTGGACGTCCAGGGTTTTGCGATCCCCGCCGGCGGCGCCGGGGCCTTTGAGGTTCCACTGGCGGTCGAACATCTCGAAATAGCCGCCGTACATGGTATCGACACAGTATTTCTGGAGGAGATCGAACACCTTCTGGGCGTATTCCAATCCCACCGGATCGCCCGTGGCCAGGGTATACTCGGCGAGGGAATATATGGCGAAGCTGTGACCGTAGATGATTTTCTCATCGATGGCGACCTCGCCCTGGCGATTCGTGGTCCAGAAGAAACCGCCGTATTGCTGGTCCCACATTCTATTCAGCAGGAAATCCACCCCGTGCTTGGCGAACTGGGCACATCGGCCCCGGCCGTAACCGGCCCGGTGGGCCGAGGCCATCGTGTAGACGGTCCGGGTCTGGGCAATCAGGGACTTTTCGTCTTCGCCGGTATCGTTGCCGTCTTTGTCGAAATGAGTAATGAAGCCGCCGTTCTTTTCGTCGCGGCACCGGTCCAGCCAGAAAGGCAGCAACTCTTTTTCAAGATGATTGTTGGCCTCGCCTAGACAGGTGGAGATTTCTTGTTTGTTCATGAAACATGCCTCCTGTTCTTTCCGGACAGGCGCGGCGGCCGGACCGGAAACGACCGCTTCGCCTTGACCGTAGCATTGTATAACCCCGCGAGCGGTGTCTCAAGCCCGCAACGCGAAAAGCCGCGGAGAGGACAGACAACAATTCCTCGACAGGCGGGCGTCTTATCGGGTAACCAATCTCGCACGGACAACGGCGTGTCGCAACTTGGATGGAGGGGCGAATGACTCGGGCGCTCGCTTTGGCGTCGGTTGCTCTGGGCTTGGTGGGTTGCACCTCGCGTGCCGTCACGACGACGCCGCGGTCGGCCATCGAGCAGTTGTTGCTCTCGGCGGCGGTTGACAAGGCAATGGAACGGCTTGAGGTGCCGGAGGTCGTCGGCAAGAAGGTTTTCCTCGACTTTACGAACCTGCAGGCCTACGACGCCGAATACATCAAAGTCGCCACGCGGGCGCGGTTCGCCAACAGCCCTCGAAGCAGCGCCCACAGCCTCGGGAGGATACTCATCCCTGGACCTTCCCTGCGGGTTCAGGACAGGGAACCGGACAAGGGAACTCTCTTGTGGACAAGGAACGTAAGTCTTTGCAAAATAGGGGCGACGGAATTTTCGGGAGGGACAGGCGCGGCGGCCGGCCCGGAAGCGCCACATTGGAGCACACCAACCTTATGAACCGCTCACGAACGAAACGGGACAAGTTGCTCGCGGCGTACGAAGGCCTGCGCGTGGCGGACGTGCGCGACGGGATGGACACCTTGGGGATGCATTATATTGGCTCGATGAGTCCCCAGATCCGGCCCCTGTGGCGAACGCGGGCGTTCGGCATCGCCAGGACCTGCCGCTACGTTCCCTATCAGGGCACCATCCCGAAGATGGAACCCAAGCAGTACGGGAAGTGGGCCGGACGGTATTACAAGGATGTCTGTCCGTATCCGTGGATGGACGAGATTCAGCCGGGCGACTTCTGCGTCATTGACCTCAGTGGCGTCAACTCGGGCCTGATGGGCTCCAACAACACGCTCGCCGGGATCCGGGCCGGCGTGCGCGGCTACGTCACCAGCGACGGTGTCCGCGACACCGACGAGATCGTCCTCCAGAAAGTCCCGTTCTGGTCGGCCTATTGCTCCCAGAACACGGTTCATGGCTGGATCAAATACGACTCCATGGACATCCCCGTGTCGGTCGGCGGAGTCGTCGTCAACCCCGGCGATGTGGTCGTGGCGGACGGCGACGGTGTCATCGTCGTGCCGCGCGCAGCGGCCCTCGAGGTCGCCACGCACGCCCACGCCGAGCACCGGCGCGACAAGGCCGGGCGGCGGCGGCATTACAAGGCGCTCGGCATGAAACCCGACGAGACGGTCCTGGACGACGAGGAGGCGCAGCGATGAAAACGCTCGAACACGACGGGGCGGCCCAGATCGTGGTGGTGGCGCTCGAACCGGGCGAGAGGCTTCTGGAGTCCATCCAGGAAGCGATCCGGCGGCACGACGTCCGAAACGGGGTGGTCGTCTCGGGCATCGGAACGCTCAGGACCTGTCACCTCCACTGTATCACGCACACGGACTTCCCCCCGACGAACCATTTCTGGAAGGTCGAGAAACCGCTGGAACTGCTCTCGTTGAGCGGCGTGATCGCCGACGGCGAGCCGCACCTCCACGCCGTCATCTCCGTTGGCGAAGAGGAGACCTACGGCGGGCACCTGGAACCGGAAAGCGAGGTGGCGTACCTGGCGGAGGTCGTGATCCTGAAGACCAGCGCGCTCGCGATGAAACGCCGCCTGGATCCGAAGCGAAAAATCAGCCTGCTGGGGCCGAAATAGGCCGCCTCCACGAGGGCCTTCAACGCCTTAATCGGCTCCGGGCTCATCCCGCCGCACTTCTGCCGCCGCCGTTATGCTTGCGACCTTGCGGGCGGAGTCGGCCGGCGATAGCCTGGGGCCGGTTTTCCGTTCCCGAAGGATGGAGGTAGGTCATGGTCACGCTGAGAGAAAAGTTTCGCGGGTGCATCGCGGCGTCGTGGATCGGTTCGGCGTTGGGGGCGGTCGGCGCGGCGCGGCTTAAGCAAAGGGGATCCAACACGTGAAGACTATTATGATCCGGAATGAGATTCTCGCCGTCGAACTGGACGGCGCGAGGCCGGTGGTTCTCGGATACCTGCACCGGCTGAGCGGGAAGTTCGAGGCCAAGGCGGCAGGTCCAAACGGGCGGAGGCGTGGCTGAACCGCCACGTCGAGAACGTTTTGGGCCGACAACGCCGGCCTCGGGCTTCGCAGCCGGCCGCAGCAGAGACCGGTTATTCGGATAGGCTCTAAGGCCTGCTCGAAGCCAGAAGCCTCTTTCTGACAGAAGGAGAAAGCAAAGTTCTGGCCGAAGGTTGGCCGGACTACGAAGGCGAGCACTACAGAATCAACCACGGTTCAGTCCTGGAGTTGCGGATAGCGCGCCAGGATTCGCTGCTGGTCGACTTCCGGCAGCGACAGCACACCAAGAAGGGATCGAGGCATGCCATCGTTCGTGACCACCGACCATCGCGGGCAGTTCATTCTGGACGGGAAACCCTGGTTCCTGCACGGCGCGACGTACTTCGGTCGGCGGCCCGGCTCCTGCGGCGCCAACTGGCTGGGGGAGCACTTCGAGCACAACATGAGATCCCTGCGCGGGGACTTGGCCAAGATGAACGACCTGGGTTTCAACGCCATGGGCCTGTTCGTGCCGGGAGGCAGTTTCTTCAGCGGCATCAAGCCCGACGAGAAGATGTTCGGCCAACTTAGCCGCATCCTGGACGAGATCGCCGCTTCAGGACTTCGAGCGGTGGTCTTCCCCTGCACGGTCATCAGCCGGGAGCAATGGTGCCAGGCGACCGGTGCCGAGGCCGGGACGGAAGTCTGGAACCCGGCCGTCCACGTCGAGGCGGAAAAGGCAATGACGCACACCGTCCTAGAGTTCGCCCGGCGGTACGGCGACCGACCGGAGGTCCTGGGTTACATGCGCCGGGCGGGGCGGCTCGACCCTGGGCCCAAAGCGCCTGTGCGTTCGGCGTGGTCCCGGTGGCTCCAGCGCCGATTCGGCGGCGACTTCGCCAAGGCCCGGGAGTTGCTGGAACTGGAAAGCAACGAGTCGGATTGGACGACGATCCGCCTGCCGGCGGAGATGCCCGCCAACTTCTCGCGGTCCAATCCGCGGGCGTTCGAATGCTGCCTGATGCAGCAGGTGCTGATCAGCCAGACCAACAGCCGCCTCTATGCGGCAATCAAGCAGGTCGCTCCGCGCCAACTGACCGTCAACGACATGGAGGGCACGGAATTTGCCTTCGGTTCGATCAGCGTTCTGGTGCCCGAGATGGCAACGGCCGACGTATTGTGGCTGGAATGCTACAACTGGGAGGGCATGCGCGGCCCGCGCCACGCCGACGAACGGATTCGGGCCTGGCTGGTCGAGCCGGCGGCCGACAAGCCGAACACGGACCTGATCATGAACGCCGGGTACGTGCAGATGCTGGTCCGCTGGATGCAGCGGTCCGGTAAGGCGCTGGTCCTCTGCCACGGGGCGGACATCGGCCACCCGCGCGGCGTCCGCACCGAGCACGAACACGCGCTGATGCTCGACCGTTTCAACTCGTTCATCTACTCCTGCGGCGCGCATGGAATCAACTACTGGTGCTTTTCGGATGACGAACTGTCCCGCTCGGCCGTGGCGCCGGACATGGACCTCGAAGAGGTCCGCAAACTCTACCCGCAGGCCGGCGAGACGATGGGCCTCATGCGGCCTGACGGCTCGGAGCGGCCCGTGGTGCCGCTGGTGCGGAGCACCTCCCGCGGCCTTTCCGGCAAGGCCGCCTACGAGTCGCCCCACGAGGTGCTGGTCCTGTTCCCGGCGCCGATCTTCCAGAGCCTCTACCGCTATCGCTCCAACTGCACGGGCTTCGGCCTCTTCACGTCGCTGGCCCGCCAAGGCCTCCTGGCCGACGCAGCCTTCACCTCCGCCGGCGAGAGGCTCATCACCGCTGCGGACCTCGCTCCATACCGGCTGGTCATCCTGGGTATCCCCGAGTACCACCGCGACCATCCGGAGATCCCGGAGATTCTCGGGGAATACGTTTCGCGCGGCGGGACGCTCTTCCTGCCGCTGGCCCATCCCGAGAGGCTCGACGATCCATACGTCAAGCCGCGCACCGTGGCGGCCCTGGCGGAACTGGCCGGTTGCAGGAGACTCATCGGGCGCGAGAACCTTCTGAGGCTGGATGGAATCGCCTCGCACCACAGCCGGTTCAACACCGAGCAGACGGAATCGTGGGAGTTGCCCGAAGAGGGGTGGTTCACCGCCGTCGAGCCGATCGCGGGCGCGGAGATCCTTGTCGAGGCCGCCGGCCGGCCGCTCTTATACCGCCACCGCATCGGCGCCGGCACGGTCTATGTCTTTGCCTGGACGCTGGACGTGCTGCTCTTCAAGGGCCAGCAGTACGACTACCCCGGCGGCAACTGGGATTGGCTGTGGCAGGGGCTGGCCGCCGAGTTGAACCTCAGGCAGGACCCGCTGAACCCCATGAGCCGAACCATCCGCGAGATGACGTATCGCGCCTGAGTTACGCCGTGTGCCCGCCACGGCGGGTAAAGTCCCACCCGCCACGCGGGGATGAATCGCGCGCCATGCGGATTCGCGTGCGGGGTGAGCCCATGTCGGCCATACGGCCCGTATGGGGGGGG
>Ga0114919_10003215_pt1 | contig 13203 bp, 12 predicted proteins | sample BlataG_FD_88682 | JGI IMG/M metagenome (GOLD analysis project Ga0114919, IMG submission 88682) | Deep subsurface microbial communities from Black Sea to uncover new lineages of life (NeLLi) - Black_00105 metaG | ecosystem: Environmental > Aquatic > Marine > Oceanic > Sediment | place: Atlantic... | reverse complement strand
GCCGCAGGTGATGCCGCAGGCGCCGCAGCCGCAGGTGATGCCGCAGGCGAGGGCGACGGGGACGAGCTGGCCGGCGCAGCCGCAGGCGAAGGCGTGCAGGACGGCGACGACACGGGCGACGGCGAGGGCAAGGACAAGCCGACGCCGGTGGTCGACGAGGACGGCGTCGAATGGGGCGATGGCTGGGACGACCTGACGAAGGTCAAGACGCAGAAGGTCGACGACGAGCCGAAGCCGCCGCCGTCGCCGCGCGGTGCCTTCGAGGACATGACTGTCGAGGCCGACGACGCACCGGCACGCGACGGCGAGTGATCGCCTGAAACCCCGATCCGGCCAGGCCGGCGTTCTGAAAACGTGATGACCGAACTGCCTACCATCGGCCTCTACCTTCCCCCCAGCATTGCCCGGCAAGTCGGCACGACGATCACGCACCTCGTATACGGCGAGGAGCCTGCAGCAGGCGACCAGCTGATCGTGACGACCGACGGGGTGATCGGCGTGGCGAAGCTCGCGAAGACGGCGACGCCGATCAGCAAGGGCGTCCTCGAGCAGCACCAGGCGAAGCACGGGATCGATCGTCGGCTGCGCAAGGCGTGGTTCCCCGGCGGCGGCCAGGTGTGGCTGAAGGAGGTCGAGTCGTTCAAGGCCTTCGCGGAGCCCGTCGAGGTAGAGCTGAACGGCCACGGCTACGGCCAGATGTTCCACGTGAAACATGTTGACGCCGTGGAAATCGTTGAACTTTCAGACAAGGCCCTCCGTCTTTTGAAGTCCGCGCAGACGCTCGCGAGCGAGTTCGATGCGATGATGCCGACGCTGGCTGAAGACGTTGCGGGGAGGGCCGATGGCGCGACGCGCGCTCTGCTGTCGACACTGCCTGCGGCGGCAGACGCGCTCGCGTCAGAGCTGGGTCGGTTCCGGGTTCGGTCGACGCGCAAGGCCCAGCCGCGCGATCCCGAGATCGTGGTCAGCGAGCTACACACCACGCTGATGCAGCTCGCCGGCGACGTGCCCGATGACGCGACAACGCTGAAGGGCGCCCTGCTCGAAGGCCGTGACGCGACCGGCCTGCTGATGACGGTGATGCCGGCGCTGAAGCGAGAGCTGCCCGGCTTGAAGGTGCCCGATCCGATCTACCTGCTCGACCGATTCGAAGACGAGCGCGACGTCGGGTTCCTCTCTGGCAGCGAGCGGAAGGCACGGGCCGGCGTCGAGCAGGTTCTGCTGAACGAGCTGCAGATGAAGGAGGGCACGCCGGAGGCCTACGAGAAGCCGCAAGCCTGGGGCGTCGTGCGCCAGGGCGCCGCGCAGCTGGTCGACCTGGCAGACCTCGAACCGGAGAAGGTCGACCCCTTTACCCTGGCAGAGTTCAAGGAGCGGAAGGAGCCCAGGGTCTTCTTCATGCCGCTCGAACTGGTGCGGCGCTTCGAGCCACCACTGGAGCTGAAGCGTCCGGTGCGTGGTCGACGGTTCGCGCCGACGGTTGACCTTGATCGCGACGTGATGAAACAGGCAGAGCTGCCTGACCCGGTCGACCTGAAGCAGGCGACGCCCATCGAGCTGAAGCGCTTCGGCGACCGCGTGAACGGGATCTACGTCGGGCACTTCAAGGGGAACGACAAGATCACCGACGGCGGCTACAACCGCGAGGACACGGTGAACGCTTTCGTGTTCATCTTGGAGGAGGCAGAGCGCAGAGGCCTTGCCATGACCTTCGACGCCGATCTGGGGCGCGAGGCGAAGGCGCTGATGGGCAAGGTCGAGGCCGGCGTCGAGAAGCAGCTGCCCGACGGCCGCGGCGAGACGGCGCCGATCCGGCCCGGCACGAAGGCGACCGGCCTGCGACCGATCGCGCTCGACGAGGTCGTGCAGCACTTCGAGAAGTCGATGAAGCTGCGCGCGCCGATCGTCCACCTGGTCGGGTCGGTTTGTAACAAGGGCGTGACAGAGAACGACATCGACTTGCTGATCAGTGGTCCGCTCGACGACGGCCTGCGCCGCGTGATCGAGTTCAGGCTGGGCCGGGCGCTGCCCGGCGAGCTGTCGCAGCGCGCCTCCTTCTTGCACGACCCCGACCTGGGCGGCCCCTTCACGAATCACCTGCCGCTCTACGACCTGGTGCTGGTGCCGCACGGCGACGTGGCTGCGCGCGAGGTCATCGAAATGTCGGCGGTCGCGAAGGCCGACGATCCGCTGATGGATCTGCCGGCGAAACGAGGGCCGCGGCGCGTCGCGCTGCAGTATCACTTCAGAGGCAAGACGCTGCACGGCGACCTACGCATGAAGCTCGACGACTTCTTGATCGGCTGGACCCTGCTGCTGCAGAAGCCCGACCTGCCCCAGGTGAAGAACGTGGCCGAAGCAAAAGCAGCTGCGCGCACGTTCGACCCGGAGGGCAGCGAGACGAACAAGGACTTCGTGCCGCCAGAGGGCATACAGGCCACGCCGAAGAAGCGGCAGCCGGTGGCCTGGCTGCACCTTGAAGGCGACTTCATCGAGCCGGGCGAGGTCGGCGCGACTCGCAACTTGCCAGGCATCATCGCACCAGTGACCGACGCCGCGAAGTTTGTCGAGTGGGGCGTGCAAGAGCCGTTCTTCCATGAATACTTCTTGACCGGCGGCAAGAAGATGGTCGGCCGCCTGATGTTCAGGTTGCTGACTGGCTCGCGCCAGAGCGAGACCGACCTGCCCTTCTGGCGTGCGATCCTGTCGAAGGATCACCTGCCATCGATCCTGAACAGGCGCAGCGTCAATCGCAAGCGCATGCCGCCCGACGGCTACAGCTGGATCCCGACGTCACTCGAACGAGTCACGCCGAAGGAGTTCAGATACTGGGAGCAGAAGGGGCAGAAGGCGCGCGAGGTGCGCGACGCCCTGGTCGACGCCAGGTTCTTCACCAGCGACAACGTGAAGATCGTGAACGGCCAGTTCGCTCGCGTCGAGGAGACGAAGAAGACCTACCTGTTCGTGCCCGATGGCATGACGCAGGCCGACGTGCTGAAGGCGCCGCGCAGCGTGCCCTTCGTGTTCAGCTACCAGGCATGGAAGGGGCAGACGGTCGTGCGCGCCGGGCCGTCGCGCGAGGTCTGGCACTTGGCGTTCAAGGTCCCCGGCGCCGGCGTCGTCGACTTCCAGCTGCAGGGCGATCCCTCCGTCGGCGAGCGGCTGACGGCCGTGCGCAAGCCGATGAAGGGCGACGAGCTGATGACGCTCGAGGGCGACGTCGAGCCTGGCAAGAGCTACAGCGGCGACGTGCTGAACGACACGAAGGCGACGCCGTCGCACATCGAGATCAAGGGCAAGGGCACGGCCACGCTGCTCGAAGAAGCCGACGGCGTGATCAGGTTTCAGGTGCAGGGTGGACCGCTGCGTGGCGTGCATGTGCTGTCGGCAGAGGAGGAGGCCGGCGACATCTGGATCTACGAGAAGTCGGAGGGGCCGGGGCAGGCGCGCAAGGCGGCGCCGACGATGCGCGGCGACGTGCAGGTCTGGGATCCGGCGAAGATCCCAGACGACAGCGACCGCTCGAACGACCGGCTGAAGTTCAGGCCGCCGGCTTTCATCAAACCCCAGAAGGTCGCGCCGCGGAAGACGAACCAGTTCAACACCATCGACGAAATGATCGAGCGCTTCGCCACGGAGGCGAACCTGCGCGAGGGCATCGTGGTCGAGCCGAAGTGGAACGGCTTCAGACTGGAGGGCCAGAGCTGGGGCGACGCTACGCTGATCTATACGGAGGACGAGTGGCGCGACCTGTCGTCCACGCTGCCCGGCCTGGCGAAGGATCTGCGCGAGCTGCGTGGCCCGGTCGCACTCGACGGCGAGGGCATGGCCGTAGACGAGAAGGGGAACCCGGTCGCGCGACGTGACCTGGCCAGGTTCCACGGCAAGACGCCGGTCGACGACTCTGACTTCCGCTTCAAGGTATTCAACGGCCTGTTCTTGCCGCGCGGCGGCAACGCCCTGGCCGACGGCTACCTGGCACAGAAGAAGAAGCTGGCGACCTATCTGCGCAGCGTCAAGTCGAAGCGCATCGAGCTGACGCCGCACAAGGTCGCGCACACAATCAGCGATCTGAAGAAGGCCGTGGCCTGGGCCGCGAAGGAGCCGGGCAGCGAAGGTGCGATGCTGAAGCTGGCCGATTCGACCTACTCGCTGGGCGGCGAAAACGCGGGCTGGGCGAAGCTGAAGGTGCAGCGCACCATCACTGCGATCGTGCAGAGCCGCGATCCCGTCGAGGGCTCGCCTGGTGTCTGGAACTACACGATGGCCGTCGGTCCCGTCAGCGAGCCCGACAGGTGGAAGAATGTCGTCGAGATCGGCGGCAAGAAGTACACGGTGATCGGCAACACCGGCAACTCGAAGGTGAACGCGAAGCCCGGCGACACGCTGGCCGTGAACGTGTTGGAGCTGTTGTTCGAGCGCGACGCCCAGGGCAAGAAGCGCTTGACCTGGTTCGGGCCGCCGGCAGTCGAGAGCGAGGAGCCGATGAAGGGTAGCCCGTTCTTGACCGACCGGGTCATCGGCATGCTAGAACGCAGCGAGCTGAAGAAGCACACCGATCAGATCATCAGCCAGGCCAGGATCCTGAAGGTCGCAGAGCCCGAAGACGAAGAGGAGCGGATCGTATTTGGCGAGGTGCTGGTGCCGAACGTCACGGGCAAGGAGGGGCCAGACTCGCAGGGCGACACCTACGACGAGAAGGACGTCGAGGAGGCGGCCTTCTGGTTCATGGAGAACGGGCAGCGGCATAGCCTGATGCACGAGGAGTTCATCGAGGGCAAGGTGCGCCTACTCGAGAGCTACTGCGCGCCGGTGGCGATGAAGTTGAAGGACATGGACGGCAAGGTGCGGGAGATCCCTAAGAAGACCTGGCTGATGCGGCTGCGCATTGTAGACGACGACCTCTGGGAGAAGGTACAGAGCGGAGAGTTGACCGGGTTCTCGATCGGTGGTAGTGGAGAAAGAACGAGGGTTGCGTGAACGAATCCGTCCACAAGATGCAGAAGCTGGTCAAGGCCGGCGAGGTCTTCAGGCTTCAAGACATCCAGCCAGTCGAAGTCGGGATCGTGGATCGTGCAGCGAACAAGAAGAAGTGGATCCTGATCAAGCGAGACGAGCAGGAGGGCAGCATGGCCGCAGAGCGCACCGAAGTCGTGGACCAGGGAGATGGGCAGATGGCGGTCGCAGACCAGGCCGACGGCGCAGCCGACGAGACCGTGGTCAAGTTCGAGCTGTCGCTGCCGGCTGCCGTCAAGAGCGAGCTGGGCGAGAAGCTGCAGGGCGCCGTCGAACGCCTGCTCGAAGTCGCGAACAGCGTGCGGACGGCGAAGGAGGCCGACGACGGCAAGCCCTCTGCGGAGCTAGTCGGCGAGCTGCGCGGCGTGCAGACCACGCTGGCAGAGGTCGACAAGGTTCTGCACCCCGACGAGGACGGTGCCCAGGAGGGCGCAGAAGGCGCCAAGGGCAGCGCCGCGGCCGCCCGGGCTGCAGGGGTCGGCAAGGGCGAGGACGGCCAGCAGGAGCCGGCCGACGGCCTCGACGGCACCAGCGAGGAGACCCTGCGCAAGGCGGCAGAGACGCACGCCTCGATCCTGACAGAGAAGATCGAGGCGATCGAGAAGCTGGCCGGCGAGATCGCCGACGCGACCGGCATGACGATCGAAGACCTCGATGCGAAGCTCTGCTCGATGTCCGATCTGCAATGGCAGCTCGACGACGCTGCGACCGTGGTGAACGTGAACAAGATCCTGAAAAGCGACGTCACGGAATCCAAGGAGGAGGCTGGCTCTGACAGCGAGGTCACGACCGACTTCGATGCAACGGTGATCAAGGTCGCCCAGCTGCACGCGCAGCTGCTGAAGGAGCGCATCGAGGTGATCAAGAAGATCGCGAAGGACGTGGCCGACAACGCGAAGACGATGGAGCTGAAGGATCTGAAGATGAAGATCCGCAAGCTGCGCTCGATGGGATGGGGCCTGCACGACGTCGCGGAGATCGTCAACCTGGGCAAGCGCGACGAGAGCGCCAGCGACCAGGCCGACGACGAGCTGCCTCCCGTGGCCGGCCTGACCGAGGACGAGATCGCGGCCATCGCGAAGGGCGACATGGAAGCCATCCAGAAGATCGGCCGCAAGATGTCGGCCGCCAGGCTGAAGGAGTTCAAGAAGGGCATCGAGACCGTCGAGCAGGTCATGAAGATCATGGCGGCGATCTGGGACGACCTGCAGCCTGCGGAGAAGAAGGGCGTCGCGAAGCGCGCCCTGGCCGACATGGGCATCACGATGGATGCCCCCTACCAGAAGACAAACGCCGGTGCTGGCGTTCAGCTCGATCCCGAAGCAGTCGGGACGATGGCAGAGAACGCCGGGGCAGACGGCGCAGTTCAGCAAGAGCTTGCCCAGCTGCAGAAGAAGGTGCAGAAGCAGGAGGCCGACCTGACGAAGAAGCGCGAGGAGCTTCAGGCGTCGCAGGCACTGCTGAAGCGCATGGAGTCAACCGTCGAGGCGCCGACCAGCGCCACGCCGGAGGCGCCGGTTCAAGTTCGTAAGGGCGACGGTGATCGCGAGGCAGAGGTCGACTGGGGACTCGACATGAACGACCCCCACTACCTCCGCCGCATCGGTCAGGGCCAGGGGTAGTCGGGCTAGGGAGGCCGACGGACTATACGGACTTTAATCGTGGTTGACACCACCATCTTCCCAGGCTAGTCTGGTCCACGGATAGTCTGGCAGCAACGGAGGACGCAGTCATGGGCATGACCAACCGACAGATCCTGGAGAAGGCCGACACGGTCGTCAACGACCTGATCACCGGCGGCGGTTACATGGTGCCAGAGCAGGCGCGCAAGTTCCTGCGCATCATGATCGAGAGCAGCGTGCTGCTGCCGCAATGCACGGTGGTCGGCATGAAGCGGCCGAAGATGCTGATCGACAAGATCCGGTTCGCGAACCGGATCCTGCGGCCCGGCGTGGAGGCCCAGGCTCTGCCCGTGGCGCAGCGCGCCGCGCCCGACTTCAGCCAGGTCGAGCTGGACACGGTGCTGATCAAGGGCGAGGTGCGGATCTCGTCCGAGACGCTCGAGGACAACATCGAGCAGCAGGGCTTCAAGGACACGCTGCTGGCGCTGATCGCAGAGCGTGCCACGCTCGACGTCGAGGACCTGTCGATCAACGGCGACATCCTGAGCGCCGATCCCTACCTCGCCCTGCTCGATGGCGTGCGTAAGCAGATCACGTCGAACGTGCTGACCGTGGCACCGAAGGCGGCGATCTCGAAGACGCACCTGAAGGGCATGAAGAAGCTGATGCCCAACGAGTTCCTCCGCAACGAGAGGGCGATGCGCTACTTCACGTCGGTCGACGCCGTCACCGACTACCGTGATTTCCTGGCAGACAGGGCCACGGCCGTCGGCGACAAGTTCCTCGAAGGCACGGCCCCGGTGCTCTACCAGGGGATCCCGATGGGCGCGATCCCCAGGTTCCCCGAGAACCTGGGCGCCGGCACCGACGAGACGCAGATCATCCTGCTCGACCCGAAGAACATCTACGTCGGGTTCTGGCGGAAGATCACGATCGAGACCGACAAGGACATCAGCGCCGGGCAGTTGATCGTCGTGGTGACGTTGCGCATGGACGTCAAGCTCGCGCACGAGCCGGCCACGGTGAAGGCCACCGGCATCGAGGTCGCCTAGTCGTCTCGACCTGGTCTGCGTCGCTGACAGAAAACTGAACCGGGCAGGCACCATCGGGCGCCGCCCATGCTACGAACGAGAAGAAGGAGATCATCATGGCGGCAGGAGACCTCGTAACCATCCAGACCCCAGGCGGCAAGCCGTCGGCGCCGCTGTTCGTAGTCGAGGTCGACTACGAGGCGCTGGCCTACGTCAACCCCGGCGGCATCCCGGTCGACCTGACCGACTACATCCCGACCGGCGCCACGATCGTCGGGGTCCTCGTCGAGGACTACGAGAACACCGGCCTGATCGCGCGCTACGACAAGGTCGCGGAGACGCTGGTGTGCTTCGGGTCGAACGGCGCCGCCCCGGCCGCGCTCGCGGAGCTGCCGAATGCCAGCGCCCTGACCACGAACAAGCACTTCCGCTTGAACGTGATCTGCTACTGATCGAAGCAGCGGCAGACGGGGTCGGGACGTAGTCTGGCCCCTGTTCTATAACAGGAGGATCACATGTCGAAGAACGATTCCTGCCTCGCACGCCTGAACCCCTACGACCCGAAGCGCGGCCAGCTGAAGCAGAACTACGCTGTGCTGTCGGGCGCCTCGAAGCACATCAAGTTCGAGGCCGGCAACTGGTATCGGGTGAAGCTGCCCGTCGCCAAGTTCCTCGAGACGGTGCGCCAGGTCGAGGAGGATCCCGACTCGAAGCTCGCCTTCACCTTCGCGAAGGATCGCAAGGAGGCAGAGCAGATCGAGAAGCGCGAGAAGCTGGAGCGCGAGCGCGAGCTGGCCGGCGTCAGGTCGAGGGAGAAGCCCAGGCCGGCCATCACGGCCGAAGACCTGCTCGAAACGGAGCGCGTCTACCGCAACGAGGACGACGACTCGACCGACGAACTCGACGAGCTGGACGAGACCACGCCGGTCTCGTCCGTTCCCCCCGATGGCGAGGGCGAGGACGCAAACGACGGCGAAGGCCTCGATGACCTGTCAGGCAAGAGCACCGACGACGAGGTGCCAGACCTGAAGGGCATCGAGCGCTGGAACCGGGCGAAGCTGGTGAAGGTCGCCGGCGAGCTGGGTCTGAAGGCCGACAAGTCGATGACGGTGGCGAAGCTGCGCAAGGCCATCAGGCAGATCACCGGCTACGACGACTGACTCTGACCCCTGCATGGAGCAGCAGCGAGAGGGCCAGCAGTTTCGCACCAGTGACATCGCGCTGGCCGCCTACCTGATGATCAAAGGCCTGACCCTGGTCGAGGCCGGGCGCGAGGGCCGGCAACGCAACGGGCAACACTTCTACATCTTCGAGGATCCCGACGGTAAGGTGCCGAAGCTCTCGATCGAGTTCGTGAACTCCCCGGAGGCGAGCTACGATGCGGCGATGCGCAAGCTGAAGAAGATCGTCTACGGTTGATCTGGTCCGCGACTGCCGCTATAGTCATCGCAGATAAAGGAGCATCATCATGGCCGACGGCAAACTGTTCCCCCTCGAAGACCTCCCTGGTCAGTATTTCTCTGGTGCCCGGCGCATCACCGACGACGGAGGCGAGTTCCCCGGCCTGCCGTCGATGCTGAACGCGCTGCGCAAGATCGGCGGCGGCGAGGCCGGCGAGGGCACGATCCTGAACGGCACTGCCCTGATCGCCGTGGTCTTCGCCACGCCGTTCGAGGCCGGGACGACGGTGCGCGTGCTGGTCACTGCGAAGGCCGACCCCGGCGTCGGGAACAACGTCTGGCTGACCGCCATCAGCGAGACCGGGTTCACGATCAACACGACGGGCGCCGTCGGTGCCGACACGGCCTTCGACTACCTCGCCGTCGCGGAGTAGCCGCCTCCCCAGCGCCCTCCCTCCCCTGCAAGCCGCCTGATCCTTGCGTGCTACGGACCCCTGTGCAATACTGATTCCGAGTTCGATCAAGGAGGTGATCAGGTGGCTGAAACGACAGTAGTGGGCGCGACGCTGGGCGCCGCCTGGGCGAAGGTTCTCGACGCGATCGACAGCGATCGGAAGGGCGACCTGGTCGCCAATGTGGCCCCTGGTGCAGAGTTCGCCTACGTGGCGGCCCCGGCCCCTGGCGAGTTCTTCGGGCTCTCACTCTACCCTCAGGACGTGACGCTGCCGGCCTACAAGGATCTGTATGCCAGAGTCGCCGGCGGCGCAGTCGGCCCGGTCAACATCTACGGGCAGCTGGTCACGCAGCCCGTGCCGTAGCTCGAGGACGGGCGATGCCCAGTGAAGGCAGGCAGGCATGACGGCTCGCCTGGTCATCAGCGAACATGACCAGCTGGGCGGCCTGGGCGATGACGATCATGTCCAGTATCTTCTGCTGGCCGGTCGAGCTGGCGGCCAGACGGCGATCGGCGGCACGCTGACGACAGAGACGCTGGTGCTTCAAGACAACGTGGTCGACGCGAACCAGTTCACGCTGGGGCCTGGTCTGGTGAACGGTTTGTTGGATGGGCAGGCAGGTCAGCATGACTTTCAGTGCCGGCATATCGGGGTCGGCGTAAACGCAGCAGGCAACGGACACCTGATTCTAGGTGGAGAGTTCTTCACGGGCACGGGGAACAAGGTTGGCGTTGGGATGTTCCCCGCGTATATCTCCAGCGGCACCGGCAATCTCTACGGCGTGCAGGGGAACGTCTTCTTCGGCGGCTCTCTCTGGGGAGTAGGATCGAACATCAACGCCCTGCAATTCTATCCGGCTCCTGATTATCTGAACGGTGCGACCTCGTGGGGCAACGCAAACCTAAACTTGATCGGTATCACGACAGGCGGCTGCATAAATATCTTCACAAGGACGATCAATTGCAACGCGCTGCTGGGCATTTCGGTGACGACCCTGGCCGCCATTTTTGGCGGGCCGGGCAGTGTGTCAGCGAACAGGGCAACGGCGATAGAAGTTACAACGCCGGTTGCAACCACCGGAATCATCGCGGTGCAGACGGGGATCGAGATTCAGCCACAACTCCACGGGACCGTGAACCAAGGGCTGTGGATGGGGGGGGACGGCGCAGGCTCGGACATCGTTTTGGGAGCAGGCAAGGATGCCCGTATCTTCTACGACGGCACGAACCTGATCATCGACCCCGACAACGTCGGCACCGGCCGGGTCTACATCGGTGTGACTGGCGACGACGACCTGCTGGTCAATAACCTCTATGTGCAGGAGTACATCTACCACGAGGGGGATGCAGATACCTACATCCGGTTCACCGGCGATCAGATAGACGCCGTAGCCGGGAACGCCGCCATGCTTCGACTCGCTGAAACCGATGTGCAGGACTTTGTTTCGATCAACCCGACTTCTGCCGACATCGACTTTCGAGTGCAGGGTGATACAGGTCGTGTTATCGATGTGGACGCGGCGATCGATGGCCTGGGCTTTTACGGGGCGACCCCGGTGGCGAAGTCGGCCACGTACACGCCCACGAACGTCACGACCGACAGGAGCTACGACGCCGACTCGACCTCGATCGACGAGGTGGCCGACGTATTGGGCACGTTGATCGCCGACCTGAAGGCGGTGGGGATTATCGGATGAGTCACCGACTAGGAGAACTAAACACTAACCTGGCCGTGGAGGTTGTGGCCGACCAGAACTTCGACGAGGTCACTGGACAGTCCACGACGTCGGCAACGCTGGAGGACATCCCCGGACTGACGTTCAATTTGACGATTCCAGCCGGGCTCCCTAGCACAGCCGTCATCAGGGCGAGCATGGCCGTGCAGTGCAGCACGACGGGAGGCTCGCCTGCGACAGGTGCATGGGCAATCAACATCGCGGCCGCCGACGGGACGGAGATTGCGCGCTACATGAGCGGCTTAAACGATACCGGATCGGTGTCAGTGAAGATGAGGGCCAGCGGCCTGGGCGCAGGGAGCTACGTCGTGAAGGGCCGCCATCGTCGGATCAGCGGCGCGTCGACGGTGGACACGGACGTTGCGCAGTTAGAAGCAATCGTGGTGCTGGAGTAAGATGTCGATGACAGAACCACTGTATCAGATAGTCGATGAGGACCATATCTCTGTCTGGATCCAGACGGAAAGCTACACGAAGTCGGAGGTCGTGGCAAAGATCGCCGACCTCGAAGATATTCTTGCCTTGTCGGACAATGAGAAGCAGATCATCGTTGAGTTATCGACGTGCGTGACGATCCAGGATCTAAACGAGAAGATAACGACCAGGCGTGACATGCTCGCGGCGATCCTCGCTTACTGGACAGCGCAGACGAAAGAGATTAACATGACCGTCGTGGACATGTAAACGGGAGATGAGATGACTGACGACAAGGAGACAAAGCAGCAGCCAGCCGGTGTCCCGGTGGAGCACGCCATAGTACCCGTTCCGTTCCAGACGATGCAGGCGATCACGAACTACCTGACGACGAAGCCCTACAACGAGGTCTCGCAGTTCATTCAGGCGCTGTCGCAAATCAAGGCGGTAGACGGGCGCTTACTGGAGAATCAGGAGGGGTAGCTGATGCCGTTCACGCAGCCCTGGTTCGAGGTCGACTTCGGCAGCGCGCACGCCGCCCTGGGGACTGTCGGCTATCGCCTTTACAAGAACGACGGCACCGACTCCGTCGCGCGCACGGCCGTCGGCGTGGTCGACATCAGCGGCACCGGATCCTACGGCGTGCCGTCGGTGAATGTGCCCGACGATGCAGTCGGCATCGAGTGGGACACTGGCGGCGGCTCGCCGGTCTACGCGGTCGAGGACATCGAGCCCTATCGGGATCGGCACGACATCTTGACTGACACGGCGGCGATGCAGCCGCTGGTCGACGTGGCGATCTCGACGCGCGCCACGCAGGCGCAGATCCTGTCAGACGCCACGCCGTTCGCTGGCGCGAACATCGACGCGACCATCAGCTCGCGAGCCACCCCGGCCGACGTCGCTGCGTCTACGGCGACCCTGCTCGCCCAGCATACGGCGACGCAGGCCGCCATCGCCGCGCTGAACGACCTGTCGATCGCTGACGTGCAGACGGCCATGACGAACCAGGGCTACACGGCAGTCAGGGCCGCGCTGCTCGACAACCTGACCGACCTCGATGCCTCGATTACTTCGGTCCTCGCGGCCATCGCTGCCTTGAACAACCTGTCGCAGGCTGACGTGCAGGCGGCCATGACGGCCCAGGGCTACACGGTCGGCCGGGCGGCGCTGCTCGACAATCTCGACGCCGCAGTGTCGGCCGTGATCGCGGCCATCGCTGCGCTGAACGACCTGTCGATCGCCGACGTGCAGACAGCTCTGACGAACCAGGGCTATACGGCAGCTCGCGCGCCGCTCCTCGACTACCTCGACGCGAGCATCGCTGCGATCCCGGCGGCCGTCGACGTCGTCTTGTCTGCTGCGCACGGGGCCGGCGCATGGGACGGCACGCTCGACCCCGGCCTGGTATGGGACCAGCTGCTGACAGGGCACACTGACCCCGGCTCGTTCGGCGAGGCCGTCGCGCTGATCAAGGCGAAGACCGACCTGCTGAACTTCATAGGCGGCGACGTGGTCTCGACTCTCGAT